>JADMIO010826362.1_pt1 | contig 61518 bp, 39 predicted proteins | sample 8958161 | NCBI WGS metagenome assembly JADMIO01 (sample SAMN16585339, study PRJNA669376) | soil metagenome | isolation source: Crop rotation soil | place: USA: Cullars Rotation, Alabama | collected 2011
CGCTGCGCGATGGATTTATACCCAGGGTTGCGTGCTGCGCACTTAACCCTGGGCTACGGCTAAGGCAGCCCTTCAGGCTGCTGAATTAAGGAGTCGCTGCGCGACAAATTTATGCCCGGAAAAGGATCGCTGCGACGAATTTTGTACCGAGGAGGTGTCGCTGCGCGACGGATTTGGTACCCAGGGTTGCGTGCTGCGCACTTGATCCTGGGCTACGGCTATGGCAGCTCTTCAGGCTGCTGGATGCTGTGATATTGCTATGCGATGAATTTTGTTCCACAAAGAGAAATTTAGTGCTTGTATACTAGCACATGTGTGCCATCCACGCCCTTGCATTCAGAAAGCAACAGGACCAGCAATGAAATCAAGGCAAAGATGGTTAATCGTGTTCGTGGCGTTCGCATTATGCATTAACAATGCTCCGATCAGCCTTGCAGAACAGGGTTCATCCAATCCAGAGCGGATAAAGGAAATGCCGGTGGCGGACCTGGTGAAGGAGGTTCGTGCGGCGGAGCGTTGGATTTGGACCGCCAATTCGTTTCTGTTGCGTGCCGATGTGACATCTTCTCCCACGAAAGATAAATCATTCGTCGTTGCATGGGATGCAAACCGGGCGATGATCGAGCAGGACCGCGAAGATTACTATAAAAAGCAGAGCTTCGATCCTTTGGCCAAGCTGCTTACTTCTCACTTCGTTGCGCATGATCGCGATAATGAATATTACGCGTTCCAGGGACCAAGCGCCAAGTTCGACACCCTTTATGGCATGCTGCCTTTTGGACGCATGACGCAGCCGAGAGCGTGGTGGGCTCCCGAAAAAACCATTTTTGGTAACGAAGTTGACATTGCGAAGTTCACGGATCGCGGCGTTCGGGAGCATGCCGGCAATTCATTCCGCGTCCTCGAGACTCCCCAGTTTCACGAGTACTGGGTTGCGCTTAATGGGGGTCGCCTCGCACGGATTGTCTGGAAAAGCACGCGATTTGTGAATCCCGGCGAACCGGCGGTTCCGATGGTCGAATGGACTTTTGCGGATTGGCGCAACGTAACCGAGGGACATGTTTTTCCATACGAGATTACGTACACGAATTACGGCACGGATAAACAAAGCGCCCGGCAGATAACCAACATCAGACGCTACAATGTGAAAGAAATTATTATAGACACCGAGCTTCCAGCGAACATCTTCAACATCAAATTGCGGGAAGAAGTTGAAGTCCATGATTTTCGAAACGGCCTGCTTCTCGTTTATCCATACAAGACCAAATTCTCGGATGAGGAATGGCAAACGCTTGTTAAGGAAGGCGAATCACGTAAGAAGGACCGCGAAGAATATGACAGGACCCGGCGCGAGATGACCGGCCAGCCCGCCCCAGCGCTTCAGGCGAACCGGTGGTTCCAAGGCGGAGCGCAGAACCTTGCAGGCCTGAAAGGCCGTTACGTCATAATCGATTTCTTCGCCGACTGGTGTGGGCCGTGTCGATCCGAGTACGAGAAACTGGTTGAAGCGAGCAAACGGTTTGACCCGGAACGTGTAAGCATAATCGGTGTGCATCCCGAAGGGTCGAAGGACGAGTCAATTCGCCGGTTGCTCGATGAATACGGGATTCAATATGGGGTAATGATTGACGACGCTACGAAAGATTCGTACTGGGGGTCAACGTTTGCCGCTTATAAAATCAAGGGTATTCCAGCGGCCGTTCTGATCGGGCCGGACGGTAACATTCTCGAGTATGGGCGCGTTGATGAGGCCATCAACCTTCTTAAAAACCGTCTGCGTTGAACGAACTTCCTTTAAAGTATGCAAGGACACCACTTTCTCATGGCGGAATAGTTAATCCCCTTGATTATAGTTCGAGTCCTCTCGCAGAGGCTGGCATCATGCTTGCATTGTTGAGCATAATGGTGAATAAGGTTTTGAGCCGAATATTACGAAGGAGAAGTGAGATCATGAGCAGGCCAGCAAAGAACACAATATGCCTTTGGTACGAAGGCGATGCGGAAGAAGCGGCGCAGTTTTATGCCAAGACATTTCCGAATTCATCCGTCGATGCGGTGCACCGTGCGCCGAGTGACTATCCGTCCGGAAAGGAAGGGAATGTGCTGATGGTCGACTTCACTGTGATGGGGATTCCGTGCGTGGGACTGAATGGCGGACCTGTCTACAAGCACACCGAAGCTTTCTCGTTCCTGGTCTCAACCGCCGACCAGGCCGAAACGGATCGCTACTGGAACGCGATCGTCGGCAACGGCGGAAAAGAGAATGCGTGCGGCTGGTGCAAAGACAAATGGGGATTGTCGTGGCAAATCACGCCGATCGCGCTGATGAAAGGTGTCACTGATCCCGACCGCGCGGTGGCGAAACGCGTGTTCGAGGCGATGATGGGGATGACAAAGATTGATGTCGCGGCGATCGAGGCGGCGCGACGGGGTTGAGGTGGGTTGGTAGAAGCGTCGCCTCGCTGGGGCTCGGTTGAATTTGCATTTCGTATTCCCACGGTTGAAACCGTGGGCTAGCGATGGGTCGCCCCTGACGGGGCTGCGGAGAAGAGCCGAGTTAAACGAATAAGCGGCGTGTAGTTCGAGCGAATGCCGCGTTTTCCAAACGCGGCGTACTTTTTGTTGTATTTATAGTTTGTTTCATCACAGCCGAGGCGGCTGTGCCACACATGGTTTATGAGTTGTTTTATGAAAGCCGGAGCTTTGGCAAGCTCAGGGCGCGCACTTCGGCTAATTAAGCGCAGGCAAGCCTGCGCACTCCAAAGCGGCAGCATACGCTGCCGCAGAGCAATCATGCACGCGGGGGCGGGGCGCCCCCGCCCCTGCCGGTGAGGGCGCCGGCGCTCCAAAACAGTGGCTAGCGATGGATCGCCCCTGACGGTGCAGCGGAGATTTTTGCATTACGATAGTAGGGAGAGTTACGCATGCGGAAGATTATTGTCGGCGCGATGGTTTCGATGGATGGCGTGATGCAGGCGCCCGGCGGACCGACCGAGGATCCGACCAAGGGGTTTAAGTTCGGCGGGTGGGTGATGCCGTATTTTGCGCCGGAGTCCCGCGAGGAACTTGACCGCCTGTTCAGTGAAAAATTCGATCTTCTGCTCGGCCGCAAGACGTACGAGATTTTCGCGGCGTACTGGCCGTACTACGATGAAAAGGGTCCGGCTGTCAGTATCGCCAAACTCTTCAACGAGAACCAAAAGTATGTGGTTTCGCGCTCGGGTGAAGTTGACACGAGCTGGCAGGGCTCGGTGCTGCTGCGCGACATTGCCGAAGTGAAGCGACTGCGAAACGAAGAGGGCCCTAATCTTCTCACCCAAGGCAGCACGGAACTTGTGCATGCGCTGCTGGCCAATGGCCTCGTCGATGCAATGACCGTTTTCACGGTTCCGGTCGTGCTGGGCAGCGGCAAAAAGCTGTTTGCCGACGGCTCGGCGCCGCACGCCTACAAGCTGACAAGATCGCGCGTTTCAAGCATGGGCGTCATGATCGGACATTACGAGCGCGAAGGCGAGATCAGGACTGGCAGCGCGCCGCTCGATTTGCCCAGCAAGGCCGAAGCCGCGCGCCAGGAGCGTATGAAGCGCGAGGGGTGAGAGGCGTGCCGGCAATTGAGTGTTGAATTTAGTTTTCAGCGAAGGAATATGAATGAGTGCGGTCGAGAGCCGCGAAGAAAGGAAGATGATCATGCCGACAGGGACAGTGAAACTGCATCGCGTGCTGAGGACGACGCCGGAGAGATTGTACAAAGCGTTTGTGGATGCCGACGCGCTGGCGAAGTGGCTGCCGCCGAATGGGTTCACTTGCAAAGTGCACCAGCTGGACGCGAAGGTGGGGGGCACGTATAAGATGTCATTCACGAATTTCACGAGCGGGAAGAGTCATTCGTTCGGCGGAAAGTACCTGGAGCTCGTGCCTCACGAGCGGCTGCGCTATACGGATGTTTTTGATGATCCGAACCTGCCGGGGGAAATGATCACGACGGTGGCGCTGAAAAAAGTTTCGGTCGGGACGGAATTGAACGTCATGCAGGAAGGCATTCCGGAGATGATCCCGACGGAGGCGTGTTATTTGGGGTGGCAGGAATCGCTGGTGCTGCTGGGGAAATTGGTGGAAGCGGAAATTCCGGATTGAGTGAACCAAGCACCCTGACAGGTGCGGGGGTGGGGTTGATTGGAGACTGATTATTTGCAGCAATGGCTCCGGGGAACCGCGACCGACGGAGTTTAAGACATCAATTTCTCGAACATCCGCTTTGACCAGACTGCAGCGCAGGCAACCCCAGGGCCGGGAACGAAAATAGCAGTCATTATTATTTTGCGGCGGGCGGGAAAACCTGCTTCCAATCCCGTTTCATATCGACCACGGTCCAATCTTTGGCCGCTGCCTCATCAAGCCCCTTATCGAGGCGGCCAATGTGTGAATCGCGGTCGTAGGCCCATTCGCGCTCGGCGTCGGTGTGCCGGACGAAGAGGCAGAACCGCGGGCCCGCCCCGGCGGCTGTCCATTGCAGCATTTGCAGGTCGCCGTCGGAATTGCCAAACGCCGCAAGGGGACGGCGGCCGATATGTAATTGAATGGCAACCGGCTTGCCTTCCTTGTCGTCGATAAAATTTACCTCGGGCAGCTTCCTGATAACCGGTTTACCGTCGCTCATTTCAAACTTCAGTTTGCCGCTGCTGCCGACAACCTGCTCGGGCGGGATGCCATAAACTTTTTCGACCCATGGGCGCATGAATTCAATGCCGCCCCCGGAGACGATATAGGTTTTGAAGCCGTTTGCGCGCAGATAGGCAAGCAGTTCAAGCATAGGTTGATAGACCATCTCGATATAGGGTCTTCCGCTCTTGGGATGTTTGGCGGTGGCAATCCAATCCTTCACAACATTTTCAAATTGCTCGGTCGTCATCCCGGCGTGTGTCGCCATGATGATTTCAAGAATCGCATGTTCACCGCCCGTAAGGGCTGCCTTCATGTCTCCCTTGAGAAGCGAGGCGAACGGTTCTTTTTCCTTCCACTCAGGATGTTGCGGCGCGAGAGCTTTCACGCGATCGACTGCGAATAGGAATTGGAAATACATCGGCTGTTCCGCCCACAGCGTGCCGTCGTTGTCGAACGTCGCAATGCGTTCTGCAGTCGGCACAAAGTCAGGCGAGCCTTCCCTGGTTACTTTTTCGACAAAGGCGACAACAGCTTTTTTAGATGAAGTATCATTCCACGAAGGCAGCGGATCTTGTGCAAACGAACGAATCGTCAACGCGACGGTAAGAGCAACGATGAGCCGAGCAACTAATTTCATGATGTGCTCCTTAAGCTTCAAAAGTCGGCTTTGAGGTCACTCCCAATCCGTGTAGCCCTGAACCTGGTTCTTGCTGTCATAAACAAGGTATTGGCTCCAGCGATCGGCATTGCCGGCATAGTTGGTAAGCTGGCTTGAATTCAATGTTGCCGGGAAACTGCCGTAAGGCCAGTAAGCGACAAGGCCATCGCCTGCATTGCCGGGCGCGTAGCTCGGCACGCGTTCGGATGCATCGCATTGCCACGCCAGCCAGTAATTTCCAGCAGTGAGGTTCAAATTCGCGGGGCTGCCGCCACTGATGGGAATATCGAGCCAGCCGGGGGCATCCACCGCTGTGGCCGCTGATTGCCATGCGAGCGTGCGGTTCTGGTTAACTTCGCGATAAACAGCGAGGCGTAGCGGTTTGGGTTCGGGCTCGACGCCCACGACGCGGCCGGGCGACTTGTTACAGCCTGTCCACATCCAGCCATTGTTATCCGGCAGTAGCGATGTTGGCGCCCCTTCCGTCTCCGCGCGTAGTGGCCCTCCGCCTTTGCGCGTGAAGGTGGCCGTGTCGATCCTGGCGATTTGAGCCGGGATGGCGTCGCAGGCAAAGACAAGGCTCTTGCCATCCAGCGTAAAGGCTCCCGCATAAGGAATGTTTTCGCCCGATCCCAGGGTCAAGTCACCGTTGCGGGTAAAATTCGATAACCGCACGCGGACAATTTCACCGGGAATGGACCTCACTCCGACATACATAGACGTTCCAGTTGCATCGATATTGAGCGTTTGCAGGAACCATTCATCTGAGTTCATGGGCAAGTGCGAATGCCGCGTAAAATTGGAAAGCTGGACTTTGACAACCCTGCCTGGGATGCCAGAGCAAGTGACATATAGAAACTGGCCAAGGGGGTCAATGGCTACTCCGCTCGAAAGTTCTTCGCCGTTTTGCAAAGTTAATGCGCCAACACGGGTGAAATCCGATAAGCGGACTTTGATGATCTGCGCAGCAGGTGAGGTGGAAGCAACCAGATAGAGGAAAACTCCAGCCGGATCGATCACCGCCGCCACCAGATTGTTTTCCCCCGCCTGAAGAGGCAGTGAACCGGTTTTCTGTAAATCTGATCCGCGTACGCGGATAACCCGGCCCGGAGTGGTATATGTGCCGAAATAAATATTCGCGCCATTGGGTGTGATCGCGGCGCAGTAAAGAGAATTCTCGCCGGCATCAAGCGTCAAACCGGCAACTCGTTCGCGAGTGTTCACGTCAAAGGCGATCACACGACCGGGTGTTGTTGCTGTGCCAAAATATGCCCGCCCGAGCGTACGATTGATCACGCCGCAAAACAGCGCATCTTCGCCGGCCTCCATGCGCTCCACCCAGGTGCGGCGCGGACCGACGGCGCTGTGCGCATACCAGCGGAATGAATTTACCTTGGCGGCCTCGGTCAGTTTGATTTTGGTGGCGTGAATTTGATCGCGCGTGGAGAGAAGGATGCGGCCCAATAAAGGCTCAAAACCAGAAAAACCAACCCAGGCCTTGTCCCCATCAGGATCGAGTGCGACGCCGCTCATAGAATTGCTGACAGGTAGCACGGAATAATTTGAAAAGGCCGACAATTCGCTTCTCACAAGCTTTTGTGGGCCCGAGGTGAACAGAGCAAAGCGGCCCGCAGGATCCATCGCGCCACCCGTAACCCCAAATGCTTCTTTGCCGGACGCATTAAGCGTAAGCGTTTGGTTGACCGAAGGTGCGCTTCCCCCTGATTGGCCATCTATTTCGACGATTTGCGCCGGGGATGAGCTCAATCCCGCGTAGAGCAGGCCCGTCTGGGGACTGCGCAGCAGCGCCCTGCAGGCACCGTTTCCAATTGGGGCTCCTATGATGGAAGAGAAATTAGGAGCTAATCGATACAGGAGGGCGGGAACTGAGCTCGTTGCGAAAAAATATGCTTCTCCCGGAACCACCAGAGATGTGCTGACCGGTAAGGCAAGCGGACCCAAATCAAGATCGGCTACTCCATAATTCGGAGGATTCAATTGAATTGTACGGAGATGCATTGCTGCGTTGTTGCCATTGTTCCCGCCCAGGTAAGCGACATTATTTTGCGCATCTGTTGCCATCGTCCTGATCGGAGTTGCGCTGAAAGCCAAGCTCGTAAGTTGCTGGTGAGTACTGAGTGGAAATTGAACTACACGGGATCCGTTGCCATCAAAAATATAGCTGTCGGACGCCACGAAAAGATTTTGTTCGGATGAATCCAGGCCCAACCCGACAACCGACCCTTCCATGTTAGGATCATTGCCAAATGCGATAAGCCTGCGGTTGCGCTGAGGATCGAATTCGATGACGCGGCTGGGCCGCGCATAAGTTCCGAACCAAAGGCGCGTGCCATCCGCATTCATTGCATTTATACCAAGGCTGTCTTCTCCGCCATGCAGAAAAGTATAGTCAAGGTCAGGGATCGATGGCTCGAATTTCATGATGGTTGATGGCCTGTTATCGCTTACGAGCCATAAATGATCAGGGGTGGCAGCCGAATAGAATGCCGTTTTTGCATAAACTAATGCGGGAGCACTGGACTGCACGCTACCTGGCCGAGTAAAACTCGTCAGATTAATAGCGACTATTTTTCCTGATTCACAACCAACGGCTCCCCTGGTCCCCGCAGGATTGATCACAAAAGCGCCTGGGTTATCTTCATCGGCTTGCAAATCGAGCGGGGTACCATCGACAGTAAAGGTAGACAGATCGAGACGCACCAGGCGGCCATTTGTGGCCATGCCACACGCATACAAATAAGTTCCTGTCTGTTCAGTCTGTACATCACAAATATTATTCAATCCCGTAATCTCCAAGGATGAAGTACGGGTCAGCGCGGCCAAATTTATTTTTACGACACGGGCATTTGTTTGGAACGTGCCGAAATAACCGAACTGGCCGGCGGTATCGATGGCCGCGCTTTGCAGGTGTGAATCGGTGCCCGGCAGGGTCAATGCGCCTGAGCGCTGAAACGTGGACAAGTTAATGCGTATGATTTTTCCCGGTTCGGTATCCGTTCCAAAATAGGCCGCTGTTCCGGCTGAATTAATGATGGCCGATGTAAGCTTCTCTTCGCCGGCCGGCAGTGTGATTGCTCCGACACGCGTCATGGTTGCCAGATTGACCTTAACTATTTTCGCGGGAACGGTATCGAGTGCGAAGTAGCCGAATTGTGATTGTTTGTCGATCAATGCCGCGGAGGCATTATTTTCTCCCGCAAGCAGTTCAAGGCTGTCGAGGCGCTGCATGTTGACGACATCGTATCGAATAATGATAGCTGGTGATGTTCGCGTCCCAAACCATGCCGTCGTTCCAGCGGTGTTGGTAATCGAGCAGGAAACATGATTGTCGTTGCCCAGCTTAATCGGTGGGGCTTCAAACATTCCACCATTGGGATAGTTTGTCGTGCCGACCGCGGTGACGCCAACCTGCGCAGCAAATACTTCGAACTCTCCCAGCGAGCCGAAAATGATCGCGAGTGACAGACGTGCGGCTATTCCACACGAGCGCACACAAACAGCGAAAGCGTTCATAAATTCGACCCCCTGAATTTTGCCAGTTATGCCTGCCGAATCTACCGTTCGAACAAAATAATCACCTCATTTAGCCTCAAGTCAATCTCGAAAGGCCAAGGGAAGAATTGAATGTGAAATGGAGCGACCGCCCTGGTTATTTGTAAGCGATGGCTGCGCTGGAGGGTCCGGCAAGATGAATCACTTCGAAGCGTTGAAAGCCAACCTCGCCGCACCATTTTCTAAAGTCGGCGCCGGAGTAATCGAAGGCGTCGCCGAATTCGATGAGCATATTCAGCGACATGAGCAGGCCAAAGATATTTTCGCGGCGTGCGTCGTCGATGAGTGCCTCAATGGCCACCAGTGCGCCACCGGGTGGAAGCGCAGCATAGGCCGAGCGGATCAAGTGCATCTTTTTTTCAAGATTCCAGTCGTGCAGGATCATGCCCATCGTAATGATGTCGGCCTTGAGCAGAGGGTCCTTGAAAAAGTCGCCTGAGGCGGTGTCAATGCGGTCACTTAACCCGGCCGCGGCGATGTGTTTGCGGGCGATCGGTTGAACCTCCGGGAGGTCGTAGGAAACGCATTTGAGGTGCGGATGCCGCTTGGCGATCTCGATAGAGAGGAGGCCGGTCGCGCCGCCGACATCGCAAAGCGTCTTGAATTTTGAAAAATCAAACGTGGAAGCGAAGGCTTCAAAATTGAGACGCGAAAGGCCTGTCATGGCACCCATGAATTGCTCGAGGCGTGCGGGTTCCGCATATAGTTCCTCGAACATGCCTTTCAGGCCGTGCTTGATTTCATTTTGTGGCTTTCCGGTCCTCAAAGCATCGGGCAGGTCGTTCCAGAATTTGAAAAGACGGGCATTGAGCATGACAAGTATGCCGCCGATATAGCGCGGGCTGGCCTCATCGAGGAACATTGCGCCTGCGGGCGTGTTGGAATAACGCGCCTGCGCGCCTTCGCCTTCGCGCTGGAGAAACTGCATGGCTACAAGCGCATCAAAAAAATCGGAAATTCCGCGCGAATGCAGGCCCAGATCCCGGCCCAGATCCGCGCCGGGAAGCGCGCGATTGCCTAACTTCGTGAAGACGCCCATCTCGACAGCGGTGAGCAGCACCTTCGAATTCCAAAAACCAAAAGCGGTCTGCAAAATGTGGGATGGGTCAAGAGGGGTGTTCATTTGATGAGAATCAATTTCCTTTCGCGTTAGCGTTTAATTTTCGGGAAATCGAATCGGCCGCCCGGGCCATAATAAACGATGTCGCCGGTGCTGACCGTTCCATTCGTGGGATCGTACCATCCCTGTGCGCCAATGCGGGGGTCTGCGTCGACAAAATATTCAGGCACATTGTGATGCGGCGGAGTGACGACACCGCCCTCATTCACAAACGTACGCAGGTCGGGGCCGATCGAAAGCAGAACCCACGTGACGGCGGGACCAGGCCCCTTATTGATAAAGTCCCAAAGATTCCCGGCCTGGGCGTTGTATTGGTCGCGCGTTTCATAATTGAGCAGACGCAATGGATTGGGGGTTGGGACATTCGTGCTGTAAACAATCTTGCCGAAGTCGAAAGGCTCATTGGGCAGCGAGCTCAGATAAGCCACAGGGGTCGTGAACAGCGGCGGGGTAAAACCCAGATAGGGAAGGAAGACGGCATACGGATCTTCGCCCGAATAGGGATAAAATGCGTATGCATTATTATCAACTCGGTAAGACTCGACGGCCACGGCGGTACTGCGCAGATCGGCCTTTACGCGTGATACTTTTGAACGAACCTGGGCCTCAAGGAAATTTGGAACCGCAATCGCTGCGAGGATAGCGATAATTGCGACGACAATAAGCAATTCGATGAGCGTAAATCCACGATACGCCGACTGGCCATGTTGCATGATCCGCTCCTTTGAAAAGCAATTCCGTTGGCAAATACATACATCATTGGAGGCGAAAAGCACAGATTTGGTTTTTTGTTCGAGAAAGGGTCATGCGGGGGAGGCGGAGATTTTCGATAGGAATAAATAAGCACCCTGACAGGGTGCGAGGATGCGGTTGGTTGAAGATCAGACACAGCCGGGGGCGGCTGTGCCACACAAGATTCTGGGCTACCGCTAAGGCATGCTTTCAGCATGCGGGAGCAGTCTGAGTGGAGATGTGCTGGTGCTCCAGTAAATCTTTCAGCATACGGGCGGATGGATGCCGCGTTTTCCAAACGCGGCGTATTTTTTCTTTCATCACAGCCGGGGGCGGCTGTGCCACACATTGTTCACAAGTTTTTTATTATAAGCCGGGGCCTTTCGACGTGGTTCAGGGCAGGCGGTTGTAGGCTACAAGCACCCTGACAGGGTGCTTGGGCGGGCGTTAGGTGACCCAGGGTGCCGCTGGCGCGGCACACCTGGGCTACCGCTAAGGCATGCTTTCAGCATGCGGGAATGGGTTGAACAATTTAAAAAACGGTTTTGTGGATTGTGTACAGCCGGGAGCGAATGATGCCGCGTTTGGAAAACGCGGCGTACTTTTGTTTCAGTACAGCCAGCCAAGTGTGATTTTTTTCGGCTTGGCGGCTTTGCGTGAGAAAAATCGTGCTTTGCACGAATCGCCCCGCATTGTATCTAGCAACAAATAAGGCAATGCAGGCCATTGCATTTTGCGCCGCTTTCTGCTGCAATCACGTTTGCGGAATATTTTCCGATCAAAAAATTGTCCCGGCTCATGCCACCTTGAATTAAGGGAATTTAAATTGTCTTCCCAAGGGATATTCGATATGCGCCCTCTGCCGGTACTGCGGGCCTTCGGGCTTTTTCTCATTTTGGGAATTCTCCTGGCCACCGTCGCCTGCAAGAAACAACCCTACCTTAATACTGTCGAGCAAACGCCTTATCTTGGCCTGCCCGCCGGGCCCGATCAGATCTTTCAACTCAACCTGAACGATTTCCGCAACCGCGAAGACTACGCCGACATTAAAGCCCATTGGGAATCTTCTCCTCCCCTCGGGCCTTTTATTGTCGGTTTGCGCGATCAGGTCGGCTTTGACCTCCTCAGCCGCGCCGATCGTTTAACGATTGCCATCAAAGGCCGTCCCGACCCGAAGAAGCCTGGCAATAACATTACCATTATCGCGCAGGGCCGCTTCGACAACGCCGCCAGTGTTCTGGAAAAACTTCCCGCCTTCCTCGGCAGCGAGTACTTGATCCAGCCCCCTCCCTTCCGCCAAGCCGAAGAGTTTGGCCTCACGTATCACAGCACTTCGGCTCAAAGCCAGTTCAATGAAACCGAAGTCTATGACATCGCCGTCAGTGTACCGTCCACTTCCATCGCGATCGTAACTTTCAATAACGCGCAGATGAGCTCCGTACTGGAAGTAGTTTCAGGCCAGGCCAAGGGCATCCAGCAGGACGCGGTCTGGCGTGAGATGCTCAAGCGCGTCAACATCGGCGCATCGGTATGGGGCACAGGCAACCTGCCGCCGATTCCGCCCAAGTTCGCAATGCTCCCCGCTGTGACACCGGTCACCAAGGCGAAGCAGTTTTATTTGAATGTAATCGCTGTGCGCGACGTTCAGGCAGACCTCGGCCTGGTCTGCGACAGCATTCCCGAAGCCACGGCGCTCAGTGACGCACTCAAGTCAGGCGTTGCCCAGATGAAAGTGAGTGTGGCCGCACTTGCTAAACTTGCCCCGACACTGGCTCAGCTTCCCGACAAGCTGGTGATCACGACCGAGTTGCAGACCTCCAAAATTTCGCTGGGGCTTACTTCGATCGAAATGCGTCAAATTCAGGCTGAAGGCGAAAATCTCCGCAAAGGCATAACGGCACCACCTCCGGGCGCCGCGGCGCCTGCTGCCGTGCCACGCTGACCCCACAATCAACTCGACTTAGCCCACTTTGAATCCATGGTTAGCATACATTTTTGTGATTTCCCAATACATGGCCTTCCGTTTGGAACTTTGCAGTTGCAAAACCAGTTCTAAATGATTGCAAAAATTTTGTTCAATCATTATAAAACGTAATGATATCAATGATTTATATGCGATATGATGATCTACTTTACTCGAAGCACCGCTATAAGCGGCATCTTGTCGCAGTGGTCATTTCGGGCTATTTCGCGTCACGAGCTGTGAGAGAATCACGTATTCCTGTCGCATCGAATTGAGAAAGACACTTACAGCTCTGAATAGTTATTAATCGTAACTATAAATAAATCAATATTGAATAAATAAAATGGCCTTTTTTCAGGCCATGGCATCCTTTTGGCTCCAATAGAGTCTCAAGACAAGGGAACAGGAAACGACAAGTTTCCTCTTCATTTTGCGAAAGGCCGGGGTGAACGGGTTAGCCTCCCATTGTTGGTCCCACCACTATCAAGGCTCACCTCATTCATCTCAGCGGCTCTAACAGGCCGTTAATATCTCACCTCAAAAATTCGCATTCGGTTTCCTGAATGCGGGTTTTTCACCCCCGGATCCTCGGCCTTCTCAAAAATTAAATTCCCGCTTTCTTCACGGAAAGCGGGAATTCAATTTTTTAGGCTGCGGAGGAATCCACGCACCCTGACAGGGTGCGTGGATGAGGTTGACCGAAACCCAGGGTGCCGCTAAGGCATGCTTTCAGCATGCGGGATAGGGCTGAACAATTTATCGAAAATCGTTTTGCAGATTCTGTGCAGCCGGTGAGGCGATGATGCCGCGTTTGGAAAACGCGGCGTACAATTTGGCTCATCACGGATTGGTTCAGCACAGCCGGGGGCGGCTGTGCCACACACGTCGATGAGGTTCATGCATTAACGCAAGGGGGCTTCGACGAACTAAGCGCAGGCAAGCCTGCGCACTCCAAAGCGGCAGCATGCGCTGCCGCAGGGCGCGTAGAAATACAGCTGAGGCGGACTGTGTCACATATGGTTCTGGGCTACCGCTAAGGCATGCTTTCAGCATGCGGGATAGGGCTGAACAATTTATCGAAAATCGTTTTGCAGATTCTGTGCAGCCGGTGAGGCGATGATGCCGCGTTTGGAAAACGCGGCGTACAATTTGGCTCATCACGGATTGGTTCAGCACAGCCGGGGGCGGCTGTGCCACACACGTCGATGAGGTTCATGCATTAACGCAAGGGGGCTTCGACGAACTAAGCGCAGGCAAGCCTGCGCACTCCAAAGCGGCAGCATGCGCTGCCGCAGGGCGCGTAGAAATACAGCTGAGGCGGACTGTGTCACATATGGTTCTGGGCTACCGCTAAGGCATGCTTTCAGCATGCGGGATAGGGCTGAACAATTTATCGAAAATCGTTTTGCAGATTCTGTGCAGCCGGTGAGGCGATGATGCCGCGTTTGGAAAACGCGGCGTACAATTTGGCTCATCACGGATTGGTTCAGCACAGCCGGGGGCGGCTGTGCCACACACGTCGATGAGGTTTATGCATTAACCCAGGGGGCTTTGAGAGTTCGAGAAGCCCAGGGCAGGCGGCTGTGCCACACAAGCCTTAAGGCGTTCAATTCATGATCTTAATCACGACTGCGTACTTGTTTCCGTCGGCCGTTGTTGCATCGTGCGCTTCGCGCAGTGCCTCCCAGAGCAGATCCGCTTCTCCGCTCACCAGCGTGCTCATCGCCCCCGGCTCCACGCGCAGCCCGGGGCGCTCCACCTTGCGTACAAATTCATAAATCTTCCGCAGCAGGTCCTCCTGCTTAAGCGGATACAGACTTACCTCAGCCTGGATAATCATCGCGTCTCTCTACCCGCCGTTGTCGAGCTCACAGCCTCTGCTCCCGTGCGTCCGCGCGCGCCGTTTCCATTCTTATGCGGCACACGCATGTCAATCACCAGCGGCAAATGATCCGACGCCACTCGCGCGATCTGGTTGCGCGGCACCGTGATTCCGATTACCTCCACCTCCGGCGATACGAAACAATGATCGATCCGCCCCACCGGCAGGCGCCCGAACCACGTGTTGCGCGGTTTGTGGCTTTGCAGGCCCAGTTGCGCGTCGCGGAAGCGCTGCGTGATTCGTTTACATGCCCGCGAGCGGGGCAGCGAATTAAAATCTCCGCACATGATTACCGGATCGGCACAGTCGGAATGCCCCGCCCACTCCGGCCCCATCAAGGCGTCGGCCTGAGTGTGCCGCTCCTGCCGCACCAAGCCGAGATGAGTGTTAATGATTTGAAAAGCCACCCCCCCGATTTCCACCTGCACCCAGATTGCCCCGCGCGGCTCCAGGTTTGGCAGCAGGTCGATCCCCGGCAGGGCTCCGCGTCGCACGAGCTTCATGGGAAACCGGCTCAGGATCGCGTCGCCGTATTTTTCTTCTTCCCAGTGCAGCGCCGGGTGGAAGTGATGGCTCATGTTGAGCGCGCGCGCGATGATTTCCGCCTGATCCACCCTTCCCGACCGCGTCCGCCCTACATCCAGCTCCTGCAGGCACACAATATCCGGATCGAATTGCATGATGACCCGCGCAATCCGCTGCGGCGAAAGCTTCCCGTCCATCCCCACGCAACTATGCACGTTGTAGCTCATGATGCGGAAACTTTCGCGCGACTGCGCCTCGCTGTCGTCGCACGCATTTTCGTCCATAGTTTCGCGCCCGAGCAGGCACAGCGCAGCGCGCCGCAGGTCCTGCGGCCGCAGCGTGCGCGAGACTTCCGGCAGCGGGGCATCCGCCGGCAGCAGCGCGAATGCATCCGTTTCATGTGTGCCCGGCCCCGCGTGCGAGCCATTTTCGGTCGGAAATGTCATCGGGTTGCCTGCGCGCCATCCCGAGATCACAAAATCCCCCGCATTCTTCGTATGAATCATCGCCAGCATGTCGCGGGTCACTTCGTGGAGATGCGGGTGCGTTGACCCGAAAATTTCCGTCGCGTCCGCCGGCAGCCGCAGCCTGCGCCCATGCTGCCACACGTCCGCCTCGCCGCCTTCGGCCGCTGCAAACACCAGCGGGATTTTCGCTTCACTGCTTAGCGCCGCCCCGATCGATTCCCTTTGTTCCGGCGTGAGCGGTTCGGGCGCATAGATATGCCCGATCGGCCCCGCCGCGCACACGACCACTTCGCCGCTTTTGGGTTGATCCTGTTCCGCCTGCTGTTCCGCGCGCTCGATCATGCGCCGTCCGCGCCTGGAGCGCGCGCCATACATCATCTGTGCGCGCGAGCGCGTCCGCTGGTTCTTTGGCGATTCCTCCATCCTCACCTTCGTCTCGCGGAAAACCGCCGCAACTGCCTTGTCCAGCGGCTGCCCAGCCTCCTTGAAATATTGCGTCGTCTCTTCCTGGCCGTGGTCCGAGAAAATCCACACGTCGTAATCGCGCCGTGGCGAGCGCTGCGCTGCCTTCCAGATGCGCCGGATTGCTCCGTCAATTCCCTTCAGCGCCCAGTGCGCAAACAGCGAGTTCGGACCGCGCCGGTGCGCCTGCTCGTCATAACCCAGAAAGTTCAGGTGAATAATCGGCAGGCCGCGATAGATATCCACCTTCGAGCCGATCACGATGATTTCGCGCATGATGATGCAAATCGCCACGCGCAAAAAAATAAACCTGAACTCGAATCCTGCTGGATGTCCGCGCAACAATCCGTTTACCGCGTCCCAGAACGCCACCGCAAGCTCCACAATCGTCAGCCCGATAATGCGCAGCAGGCTGAAAATATTCGTCAACATGATCAGCGGCAGCCCCCATGATAAATGCCGCCGGAAAACTTCGCCCCATCCCGAAGATGACGCGCAAAAATGCGCTTCCTTTGCTCCGCCTGTATAGATGTTCGAATACGACGCCCCATCTTTCAGCAGAGGCTCTCCCTGCTCCATCAATCCCTTTTCGATCACCTGTGCGCAGCTCGGCCGCATCATCATGTAAATCTGTTTCGCATCGCGCATGTAAAACCCGAATGCCGGCACGGCGCAATGCACGCCGTAATGCAGTTCCCCCTGCACGGCAGGCGTGCTCGTCGGGATGCCCGGATAAAATTTATGCTCTACATATTGTTGCTTGCGCAGCAGCGACCGCAGAAAGGGCATTCGTCCCTTCGCCATCGCTTTTTCAAATTGCTTGCGCGCCAGCCCGTCGATCTGGATCAGCACCAGCCCCCGCTCGTGCGCCGTCTCTTCAGATCGCGTCAGCCCCAGGATCCGCAGCGCCCACTCGCTGCGGCTGAACATTCTGCGCGTGTGTCGCAGCCGCTTCTCAAACCGGTCGATCATGTGCCCACCCGGTCAAGCGCCGCCAGCGCCGGCTCCGCCTGCGTATTTTCCGTCCCCGGCGTCGTTTGCGCCTTTTCAAGTTCGCTCTCGTCGGCCGTGATCGCCGACGTTGCTGCATCCGCAACGTTCTTCAGCAGATTCCATTCGGTCTGGAACCATTCAACCGCCGCCGTCCAGATCGATTCGTCGCGCGGCTCGGCCGGCTTCGCCGTTTGCAGCAATCGATGATACAGCCCCACCGCCTTGCGCGCCGTCCGGTCCATCGCAAATTCCTGCGCCGTCTTTTGAGCCGCATTCACCATCGCCTTGAATTCACGCTTGGGAAGCTTGGCAACCTCCTCCAGCGCCTGCGTAAATTGCTCCTTATCCAGCGTCAAGATCAGCCTCCCGTTCTCGCCATCGCGCACCACTTCGCGTGCGCCCGGCGCATCCACCGCGATTACGGGCGCTCCCGCCGCCATCGCCTCGGTCAGCACCATCCCCTGAGTTTCGCTCACCGACGCAAACGCAAACACGTCCATCGCATGGTATGCATCCACCAGCTTCTGTCCCTTCACCTTCTGAACATGGAACAGTCGCTTGCTCAGTTTTGCGTCCTTGAACGCCTGCTTGATCGGCGCGACCGATGGCCCGGTGCCAACCAACAAAAAAACCGCGCGCTCATTGCGCTTCAGGAGCTCAATCAATGCCTCACTGAGGAACGGCAGATTTTTTTCCGGCGCCAGCCGCCCCAGATGCCCGACCACAAATGCTTTTTCCGGAATGCCATGCATCGCGCGGAAAAGTTTCCCATCACCTTTTCCGAACCGATCCAGGTAAACCCCGGTCGGCACCACTTCAATCGGCGCCGTTACCCCGCGCTCCAGCAGCACCGCCGCCAATGATTCGCTCGGCGCGATGACCGCATCGCATAAGTTGCAGAAGCCCACGTCCAGCTTGATTGCAAACTGCTTCAGTCGCGGTGAATCACCCGGCACATAATGGGTGTACTGCTCATACATCGTGTGATGCGTGAACACCAGCGGCAGGTGCTCCTCGCGCGCCAGCCGCACGGCCCAGCTTCCCAGCAGGAACGGATGATGCGCATGCACGACATCCGGTTGAAACTCCCGCACCTGGTCCAGAAATCCCGAACTGAACGGAAAGATGACCGAAAAGTCGCTCCCATTGAACTGCTGAATGGCCGGCACGCGGATCACATCCTTTTCGCGTTTCGGCATCTTTGGAAATTCCGGCGCCACCACTGTTACGTTGTGTCCCAGCTTGCGGTATTCGCGCGTAAACGCTTCGACTGACCTGGCCACCCCCCCCACATGCGGCGTAAATGTGTTCGTCATCATCAATATATTCATTTGCTCTTACTCAAATTCTTTCGTGATTACGGTTGTGACCTACGCACGTCAAATGCATTTTGTCCCGCAGCCGGCGTAAATATTTCATGCCCGGCCAGTTTCACCCTTATTTTGGGTGGCGCCGCGTGCCACTGCCCTTGCAACTCAATTCTTGTGCCACTTTTCTCCGGCAAAATTGCAATATTCACATTCCCGAACGTCGTCGGCGCCGGCCCGATGCTCAATTCTTCCCCATTTTGCAGCCATTCCGCCGGCAACCCTGCCCCGATCAACAACTCATCTCCCTCTTCGCGCACGAAGCAATTGCGCAGCATCAGCGCCCATTCAGCCGCCGCCCACACATGCTGCCCGTCTCCCATGCATCCACCCAGCGTCCCCGGATGCACCGCCTCCGGCCATTGCCCCGTGCTCGTCGCCAGCTCCGCCACGCGCTTCATCAAATCAAAAAAATTCGGATTCTCCGCACGCAACATCACCTGCGCCAGGTGCAGCGTAAGGTACGGATTGATCCCCGAGTGAATCATGTCCTGGAAAAATCCATTGTCGAGCGAGCACTTTTCCATCAGGAACCGCACCGTATCCTGCAGGCGCGGGTCGTCCGGCGCGCACAGTTGCAGCGGGTACCCGATTGCCAGCGATCCCACCGCCCCCGCATCCATGCGCCGATCCGGCGCGGCGGGAATGGCGATCCGCTTGAGTCGCACCGCCGCCGGCTCCAGCGTGCGCAAGATGTCTTTCATGAATCGATCGGCCTGCATGCCGTGCGCCAGTTCGGCCTGCGTATCGCCGTAGGCCTTCATCAGCCACTGCGCCGCGCGCAATCCGCCTACCCCCCAGAAGTCATCCCAGTAATAATAATCGATGTGCCCCAGATGCTCCGCGCTGAACCCTGCCGGAAACAATCCCACGTGCTTGCGTGTGGCGGGCCCTTGCGCATTCCGCTTCTTCTCGATCCACTTTGCCCCCTTCTCGATCATCGCGCGCCATTCCTCGGGCGGCTTTTTTCCGGTGAGTTGGCAATAGCGCATCAAGATCCACAGTGCTTCGCCGTTTGCGTCCCACTCCCCCTCCTGCGAATGAAAATATCCGTTCATCGCTTGCCGCTTGGGATATTGCTGCAGCACGCGCAGCACGCGCTCTGGCATGTTCAAGCACAAGAGGCCATGCAAAATGAAAGCCGCATCGCGAAACCAGAACCGCTTATAGGTATAAGGCCCCGGATAAACATCTCCGCCATCCGTGCCAAGCTTCGGCGAATGTAAAATCAGCGTTCGCACCGCCGCATCATACAAAAACTGCATCCGCTCATCCGGAATGCGAAGCCGTGTCGATCCCGCCAATGCATCCGACCACAACGCCTCGGCTGTCTTGCCTGTTGGCCCGCTGAACGGCGCTTCGGCCAAATCTGCCTGCACTCCGGCCAATAACGAAATCTTCCTCGGTTCCCCTGCCTGCAGTTGAAACAGCGCCGCCGCGCTCGCCATGCCCACTTCGCAGCTTACGTTGCGCCCCATGCCCTGCTTCGGCAGCTTCAGCAACACGTCCCCTTCATTATATGTGGAAAACACATGCCGGTCGGCGTGCGCATCGAACCGCACGGTGTCGCGCTCGTTCACCAGCCAGCGATTCGCGCCCGCTTCAAAATCAATTGTGTGGACGAAGCTCACCCCTTCGGCATTGTAAGGCCGCACCACCAGCGCCGCCCACGCCGGCCGGTCCGCCTTCGCCGTGAACGACATCCTGCACACCGGCTCGCCATGCTCGATGGTCATCTCCGTCCGCGTCAGCAGCTTCAACCCATTCCCTTCCGCTTCCGTTTCGACCGCCGGATTTCCATCCAGCATCAATCGCTGCACCGGCTGCTTCAATTCCGATGGGCACAGCCGCACTCCCTTGTCGTCGATCACCCATACATCCAGCGTCCAGCCGTCATAGAGCGGCATCACCAGCCCAGCCGGATCGACCACGGGCAGCGCGAAACAATCCGGCAAGCCCACGGCGGTCCAGTTGCGGTGCGTCAGGTTGATGTGTGTCAGAGAAAACGCGCGCGGCACAAACGACGCATCGCGCGGATCGAATTGCCGCTCGACCCAATACGGCCACACCCAGTCCAAATTGTGTTGTATTGCCCGGCTGTTCACCGCCCCCCGCGCGTGGAACACCACGCCCGCGCGCAGCAGCTCGATCGGCTCGCTTACTTCCGCCGGCTGCGCAAACCGCCGCAGCCACCCCAGCACCGCTACGGGATCGATAAATCCGTGCTTCCGCGCCGCCCGCCGCACCAGGTATTTCCACGGGAGCCATTTTGCGAACTTCACTGCGTGCCTCGCCTATCTTCTGTATATGCCAAAACGGCGCTTTCGCGCCGCTTCCTGCTGATTCGAATCTAGTCGCCCGCGGGTCTCTTGCACACTCTAAAAACTAAAGTTGGCTCCATTTTCAGATTTCGCCCGATGCCAGCCAATCTCGACAAATCCCCCATTCTACTCAATGCTGATTCCCGGCGGATTTTGTTGCGCTCGCCTGCGCTGCCTGAAGTAAACTGGTCATATACAGGGGCTTTTACCCTTTTAGACTTGCTGTCGATATTATTCAGGGCTTGGACCATGAAATATTTTGTCCGCTTTGCCTTTCTTCTGCTCGCTTTTTGTCTTCTGGTGCCTGCCGCCCGTGCCGCCCAGGTTGGCGTCGATACCATCGGCAGTACGGCCTACCCCAACGGCGGCATGTTCGAACTCCCCTCGATCAAGCTGAGCAATGAAGACAATGCTAAGTGCGGTATTGCTTCCACCAGCAGCTCGCTTGCCTGGTTCGGCACCAACACCTCTCCGGCCATTATCATAAAATTCGACCCCATCAACATGACCCGCCTCGGCGCCTTGACCTTGCCCGAGGGCGACAATGGCATGTTCTGCGCCGCCATCGACAGGGCGAACCAGTATGGCTACTTCGGTCTTTCCAACAAGATTGTCAAAATCAATCTCGTGAACATGACGCGAGTTGCCGAACTCGTGCTACTGCCCACTGATGGCGAACTCGGCTGCGCGATGATAAATCCCCAAAACAACATGCTGCTCCTCGGCACGAACACCTCGCCCGGCAAAGTCATTCGCATCAACCTCAATACCTTTCAACGCACCGGCACACTCAACCTCCCCGTCACTTCTTCCAATTTGCGCAGCGGAGCCATTTCGATCGACGGCACCAAAGCCTGGTTCGGTACGGACCAAACGAATGCGCGCATCGCGATCATCAATCTTGTCAATTTTACCTTCTTCATCGATACGCAGATTTTTGAGCTCAACAACATTCGCTCCGTCATTGCCGAGTCCACCGGCAATTATATTTATGTCTGCGGCAAGGCGACCTACGGACGTCTTGTTCGTCTCACCGCCGGCTTGCTTGCTCCAGATAGTTCGCTTGACCTCCTCTCCGATGAAACCAATCCGACGTGCATGGCCGTCAGCCCAGATGGAACCCGTGCTGTCATCGGCTGCTTCCGCAAATTAGTCGGGGTCAATCTTGCAAGCCTCACGCGTATGAGTGGGTCAAACCTGTCCTCACGTTATGAAAATCTCAGCTTCGTTTTCTATGTTCCTGGAAGCACCAAAGCCTACGGCGTATCATCCGACAGCCCGGCCATTGTTGTCGAGTTTGTGCTTCTCTCGGGGCAAGCTTACCAAACGAATGACTTTAGCTATTTGAACGGCAGCGAAAGCTACTTTGGCAAGGCTGTCATGTCTTCTGATGGAACTCGTATCTGGTTTGGCACCGACACCACCAGCCCCAAACTCATTGAGCTTAACGCTTCGCTTAACCAGCGCATTGCCGGCTTCGCACAGCGAAGTTTGAATAGTAGCGGGGGGGTTGTGGGGCTGGGACTGAGCCAGGATGAATCGGTATTATATGTTGCTTGCAGTGGAGGAGGCGGTACTTCTTTAATCTCGCGCGTGGGTGCTTTCAATCTTAGTAATTACTCTGCGGGCTTAGCATATTTGCTTCCCACACAGTACAGGCTCAGAACCGCAGTTTTTGATCCCATTTCCAACTATTTCTACCTCGGCATTAACTCTGGCAACATTCCATACACCCAGCGCGGCACCATGCTGCCCTTCACGCTGCCAGGCAATCCGTTTTTCACCTCCTTCAACGAGGCTATTCCTTTGAGTGGTGTGGCCAATCCCAATGGGAAGGTTTATTGGGGCCACTATCTTGCAGCCGGCACTGCACGCATTAATGTCCCCAACTACGCCACCACCGGATTTTCAATCTACCCACTCCCGGCCGGCGATGAAAGCATTCAGGGCTTGCTTGGCAGGACCTCGCCTTCAAATCTGATTTACGGTCTTTTATCCTCCAATCCGTCCCGCGTCGTTGAGGTCAATGTTAACGACCCAAATTTGGCGGTCAATCGCCGCCTGATTATGAATACCCCCGGCAAGCAGGTTTCTAGCCTATACTCCGGAGCGATCGATCGCGCCGACCGCTTTGCCGTGTATACAGCTTTAGATAATAAAAAGCTGATCTACCACGACCTCTCCAGTTTTAACTACGACATCCTGACAATGAGCCGTCAGCCCCAGTCCGTAATCCTCTCTCCCGAAGGCGACGAGGCCTGGACAGGCTTCTCAGAGTCCGGCGTTCCTTTACTCGGACACGTTGCCCTCTCCACAAAAAACCAGATTCGCGGCACGAAATTGAAGATGCCGACCACCGGAAAAATTAATGACGTCCGCTTCTACACCCAAAACGTAGTGCAGGCGCGCCGCAAGTTCCTTGATCGCCTCCCTACCGGCGACGATACCATGGCCTGCTCTGCCATCGATCGCGCGAAAAACATCGCTTACTTCGGCACCGGAAGTTTTCCAGTCCGCGTCATTGCCTATGACCTCACTACGCGCAAGCGCATCTCCAGCAATGCCATGGATGACGATGATTTCTCTTTCGCCTCCGCCGTGATCAATCCGACGGGCAGCGCCCTCTACTTCGGCACGTTCTCCAACCCCGGCAAGGTCGTCCGCGTGCGCACCAGCGACCTGGCGCGCACCGGCGAGATCATTCTACCCGCCGGCGACAATAATCTTGTCGCCGCCGCAATCGATCCCGCCGGCACATTTGCCTATTACGCCTGCGCTGAATCGCCCACCCGCATCGCCAAGGTTCGCCTTTCCGACATGACACACATCACGACACGCAACCTCGACGACTCCGACGAACAACCACGCTCGATGGTCATCGATTCCGCGGGCCAGTTCCTTTATCTCCTCTGCGGCACTTCCCCCGGCAAAATCGTCAAGGTCCGCCTCTCCGATTTTACCCGCGTCGGCGCCGCACCTTTTATCGCCGGAGAAAACAATCCCAATTCGATCGTCATGGATGACAACTATCTCTATGCCTGCTGCTACAACTCCCCAGGCAGCCTCGTTCGTGTCCGCATTTCCGACTTCACGCGCGTTTCGGCGATCACATTAAATGGCGACCTCGATTTTCCTACCTTTCTCGCCCTGTCGCTCGACAAACGAATACTCACCGTGCTTAACGAAGGCGCCGCGCCGCAGGTTTGCAGGATCGATGCCCCGACGTTCCAGCGGATTGATTTCGGACCGCTTCGTCCCACCGAAATCGCCGCGACTCCATTGCTCGTCGACAATACCGACCTGGTCTGGTCCGGAACCGACTCCACCCCCGGCCGCGTTTTCTGCGTTGAACCATTACCCAAACCATTGCGCCTCGGCATTTATCGCGACCTCAATGGCGCGCGCCAGCTTGCCTGGCAATCCAATGCGCTCGCGGCCAACTTTGATGAATCATTCATCACCGTCCCCATTTCCTCCGGCACTCCCAACAAACTGACACTCCCCAAAGGTACATACTGGCTTGCGTGGCAATGCGATGCCACCGAGCGTGTTCCGACTTATCAAGCCGGCGTTTCCGGCGATGGCTTCGTCGCTTATCATCCTCATGGCCCGTTTCCTGCTGTTCTGCCAACAACGGGTGATGGCAAATATACCGACACCGCCGACCTTTGGTCCGGTTACCTCAATTACGACAACCGCAATGCCGTCGAGGACTTCTCCAACTGGCAATAGCCCCAATTTGCTTTTTCGATCTAAAGTAAGGTGACCGGACACAAGGGAGCACAACATGAATACCAGAAAGACTTCTTCCCTGCCTTTTGCTCTCCTTGTCTCACTCTCCATTTTCGCCGCCAGTTTTCTTTTCACATCCGCCCGCGCCGTCAATGCCGGCGTTGAAGTCATCGGCAACACCGCCTATCCCAACGGCGGCATGTTTGAACTGCCCAAGATCAAACTTTCCAACGAAGACAACATCACCTGCGGCATCGCTTCCACCAGCGCCACCGTTGCCTGGTTCGGCACGAACACTACTCCCGGCCAAATCATTAAGGTCAATCTCCTTCCGCTTGAGCGCGCCGGCCTGCTGGTCCTTCCCGATGGCGAAAATTCTGTCACCTGCGCCGCCATCGACAAGGCCAACCAGTTTGGCTACTTCGGCCTCGCTACCGATCCGCCCAAAATCATCAAAGTCAATTTGCAGAACATGACGCGCGTCGGCTCACTTAGTCTGGCCGCCGGCGAAGGTCCTCTCGGTTGCGGCATCGTCAACGCCGCCAATAACACACTCTATCTCGGCACGAACACGACGCCCGCCAAGGTTATCCGCATCAACCTCACGACCTTCCAGCGCACCGGCACGATCGATCTCCCCGCGACCGATTCCAGCCTCAAATCCGTCGCGCTTTCCACAAACGGCCAGTTCGCCTACTTCGGTACGTTCCAGGCCAACGCGCGCGTCGTCAAAATTAATCTCTCCACTTTCACGCGCGTTACCTCTCTCGCAATTGCCGGCCTCAACAACATCTGCACTGTTGCTTCAGAACCCACCGGCAATTTTCTCTATGCCTGCGGTACTGCGACAAATGGTCGCCTTGTTCGCCTCGACCTCGCCACGTTCGCCGTCGATGGTACGCTCGACCTTCTGGCCGGCGAAGGGCCTGCCACCGCCATGGCAGTCAATCAGGCCGCCACCGAGGGCACTATTTGTTGTGCCGGCAGGATCGTCGCGATCAATCTCGCCACCTTTATGCGCATCACATGGGGCGGACTAGACCCGTCGTATTTTACTTCTCCCCCGTGCGCCTTTTACCCACCAGGCCAGGCCGATGCCTGGGCTGCCGGCTCTCTTTCACCCGCAGTTGTGGCGCAATTCAAAATGGTGATCGGCCCCGGCGCCATGCTGGTTTATGCCCCGGTGGCCACGCTGTTCCTGGAGGGTGGCCAGAACAACTATAAACACGCGGTTATGTCCGCCGATGGCACTCGTATCTTCTGGGGCTCGCGTAATTCGGGCCCCTCCATCCTCGAATTTGACACCACGCGCCAACAGCCCGTTCGCGGTTTTGGTTACAATAGTAGCGGTATTAGGCTGGCGGGTGAGATTAAAGGGATTGGTTTGAATCAATTCGAATCCTTCCTGTATGCCCTCTCGGCCGAATCCGATCCCGCGGCCGAAGACGGACGCTTCGTTCGCCTCAATCTTTCAACTTACGCACCGGATGCGAAATTTGATTTGCCAGGTGAAGTAAAATGCGTCGCCTTTGATCCAGGTTCCAATTATGCCTATGTTGCCTCAAGGCCGGCGGTCACTGTCCAGGCAGACCGCTTTACGCTGGAACCCTTCGCTTTGCCTGCGAATAGTACTCAGTCTTTCAGCATCGTCGAGGGTAGTCCTGTTTCTGCGCTCGCATTTCCCGGAAGTCATGTTGATTTCGGTACGAATAAATCTCCTGCGGGCATGCTGCGCCCCAATTTCGGCACGGGCTATATCAGCCAGGAATTTTCCGCCGGGCTTAACAATTGCTCAACTCTGATTAGTAAATTCTCCGAGCCCACGCAGGCCTACGCCGGATTTTCAGATCTGCCTTCAACCATTAAACGGATTGATCTCCAGCCGAATCCTAGTCTCTTTACGCCTGGTTCTTCTCTCCTCTTGAATACCCCAGGCAAGCGGGTAAATCTTGTAAGCTACGCCGCCATGGACCCGCTCGACCGCTTTGCACTTTATGTTTCGGAAGACGATCGCAAGATCGCTCGCCATGACCTCAATACATTCATTAATTATGATGTGCTCTCCACCGCGGTCGTTCCGCAATCCGCTGTGCTAACTCCGGAAGGTGACGAAGCTTTCATCGGTTTGGGTGCCGCCGATGGCCCCCACCTTGGCCATCTTGCGCTCACAACTCGCGATCAGATTCACGCCACGAAAATTAATCTCCCAACCAAGGGCGAGATCAATACCGTCCGCTTCTACGCCCAGAGTGGCGTCACGCCGCGCCGCAAACTGCTCGACCGCCTTTCCGCCGGCGAAGATTTCCTCGTCAGCGGCGCTATCGACCGCACTCGTGGCAAAGCATACTTCGGCACCGTGCAGGTGCCCGGTCGTGTGATTGCCTACGACCTTAATACTCGCCAGCGTCTCGCCAGTAATGTGCTGAATAACGGCGATGAGGACCTGGAATGCTGCGTCATCGACAGCACCGGCACCAATCTCTATTTCGGCACCTTCACATTTCCCGCCCGCGTTGTCCGCGTCCGCGCCAGTGATTTGCAGCGCACCGGCGGACTCGATCTCCCCGGCGACAACAACCTCATCGCCGCGGCCATCGACCCCACCAACACCTTCGCCTATTTCGCCTGTGCTGAATCTCCCGCCCGCATCGTTAAGGTTCGCCTTTCCGACATGACCAAGGTTGGCAGCACACTTTCCCTTAATGACACTGAAGAACAACCCAAGGAAATGCTCATTGATCCCGCCGGGCAGTTTCTCTACGTACTCTGCGGAACTTCACCCGGCAAAATTGTCAAAGTCCGCCTCTCCGATTTTACGCGCGTAGGCGTCGTCACCTTCGAGCCCGATGAAACAGCGCCCACTTCGATGGCCATGGACTCGACTTATCTTTATGCTTCCTGCCAGACCGACCCCGGCAAGGTGGTCGGTGTCCTGCTTTCATCATTTGCTCGCGATATGGTCATCAACCTGAATCCCGGTTCGGAATACCCGCAACGCATCGCTCTTTCTCCGGATAAAAAATTCCTCACCGTGTTGAGTGCATCCAACCCTCCTCGCGTTTCCACGATCGACCTTGATCTTCAGATCTTTCATGACTCCGGCCCTTTGCGCGAGGCCGAGATCGCCTCTACTCCACTCCTTGTTGATAACAACGGCCTCGCCTGGGCCGGCGTCAACTCCCGCCCCGGCCGCGTGATGGCTGTCGAACCTCAACCCAAACCGCTTCGCCTCGCGATCTATCGCGAGCTCAATGGACAGCGACAACTTGTTTGGCAGGCCGGCCCGCTTGCGATTACTAATCCCTTTGATTTTATGAACATTCCCATCAGCTCCGGCTCGCCAGCTGCACTCACCCTCTCCAAGGGCACCTACTGGCTCGCCTGGCAATGCGACGCTTCCGAACGCGTCCCGAGTTACCTTCCCGGCGGCACCGCAGCCGGCTTCTCCGCCTATCACTCCTTCGGTGCCTTCCCCTCACAGATTCCTTCCACCGGCACGGGCGCCTACACCGACACCACCGAACGCTGGACCGGTTACCTCACCTACCAGGACCGCAATACCGTCGAAGATTTTTCAGTGTGGGAATAATCGTACGCCGCGTTTTCCAAACGCGACTTCATCAACTAGAGCAATTCTTGAAAGCAAATAGCCGTTCGAAACTACCAAAAGAGATACGGGGGCGAGACGCCCCCGAGCCTGCCGGCGAGGACGCCGGCGCTCCAATTTAAAAGGCGCTACGCAAATTAAAGAATCGCTTTTTCGAATCTGCTACGCCGCCGCTTCGTTGTTCTCGATCACGCGCGTCTGCACCAGCTCAATCAATCTCCCGATCCGCTCGCGCGATAATCCCAGCCGCTCGCTGCACGCGATTCCCTCCAGCGCCGCCGCATCCGGCGGCGCGCCGGTTCCCTGCAGCCCATTCACAATAATATTTGCCAGCGTCACCACGCACGCCACTGGTGCGTTCCCCATCTCCCGCGGAATCAACCGCGGCAGGTCATGATGATACCGCGCCGCTTCCGCGATCGTCGTTGAAAGCCTCCACTTACGCACCAGCAACCCGCCGATCGATGTGTGGCTGAAAAACTTAAACGCCTCGATCTCCAACTCCTGCATCGTCTTTCCCGTCGCCTGCGATTGCACCAGCATCTCTGCATACAGCGCCGGGTGTTGCCTGTAGATGATGATCTTCCCGATGTCGTGCAGCAGCCCCGCGACGTAGGCTTCGTCCGCGCCGGCCAGCGCCAGCGACTCCGCCATCGTCTGTGACGCCAGCGCCACCGTCTGCGCGTGATCCCACAACGTTTGCGCCACGCTGTCATTCGCGTCGAACAACTCTCCCGTCGCCGCCGCGATAATAATGTTGTTCAGTTGCTGCATGCCCAGCACGCGCGCCGCATCCGAGATCGACTTCGCTTCCATTTTTGTCGAATAGAACGGCGAGTTAGCAATGTGCAATAGCCGGCTCGTCATAGACGGATCGCGCCGGATCAATTCCTCTAATTTGTTATGCGTGATATTGGGATCTTGTAAAAGTTCAAGCGCCTTGGACGCAACAACAGACAGGACGGGTAAATCTTGTTCTGAAACTTCGATCTGAATTGGCATTCGGAAACTCCGCGCGAGGTAATTCAACTTGGCCCTGCCCAGGAACTTCGCTGGCCGGACCCTTGATGGGGGTATTTTTAGGCACCCTCGCCGCAAGACACGTTCTTATCGCCGCACCCTGCGCTCACCTTAAGCGAATTTCCGCATCCGAACGCTAGTAATTACAGACATTTTCGTAATTTCGAATTCTGGATAATCGAGTCCTGAATAAGTGTTCCAAAGCGTCTACTTTTCGCTACGGTTTCGTCCCTATTCACTGATCGCTGGCGTATCAATCCCGAGCGCGGCCGCCAGATCGATCAAATGTTCCTGTTCTTGAGCGATAATCTGCCGCAGAACTTCACCGAGGGCATACTCGCCCATGGCCTCCGCCTGCCGGATCCGCTGCCGGTAGTTAATGATCGTTTCTCGCTCATTATCGAGGTCAAACCGCAGCAAATCCTTCGGTTTGTCCGACATCTTCACTTCCTTCGGCTTGGTTGTCGGCGTCCCGTTGAAATAGTCGATCTGCTTCGCGATCAGTATGGCATGCGCTAGTTCCTCGGTCGCGTGCAGCTCCAGTTCCTTGGCGATGTCCGTGTATTCCGCCCCCTTCAATACCTGACTATAAATTACATACGCGATGATTGCCTGGTATTCGCGCGCCAAGTCCTCGTTCAGCAGCCGGATCATTTCCTCCCGGCCGATTTTCACTTCTGCTTTTCCGGTTTCCTTGCCTTTCATGTTCGCCCCTTTCGCTCAGCTATTCGCACCTTCATGAAGTTCCCGGGAGCGAAATCCATGCCGGACTTCCCCGGTTGCTTAACGCGCCCGGCTAAATCCCAAATTGCCTGTCGTTCCGATTTAGTTTTTGGAAATGAGTCGCCGAACCACATGCCCTTTCCACATCCATAATCCCGAAAGGACAAGCACGGGAACAAAAACATATCGGAAATAAGGGGCGTACTGTTGCACCTCGGCGGGCGGCCCATAGATGTATCCGATAAGCGGCAAACCAAAAATAATATGTATCCAGCGAAAAATCGAACGCTTGCCTGCTTCACTCATCGTTCAGTCCCTTTCCACTCAAAATTTTCTTCACATATTTTTCAACCATGCCTCGCGTGTTCTGGATAGCTTCGCTGAGGCAAAATACAGCAGGTATGCCCGCTGCCGTCCCGGCGTCAACGCCTGGAAGGCACTTCAGTGTAGCATTCTTTCCAGCCTGCTTTGTAATTCTTCCGGAACCGCATGTTGGATCGCAGCAACGCGCTTACATGTGCCAATACTTGAAAACAATTTTATTCAATACTTCACTTTAGCGCATCGCCGTTTCTGTTTCCGACGCCGATGTTTCTGTCGGGAATCGCCCGTTGCGCGCCGCCGCGCGAAAGGCCTCATAATCTTTTTCCACTTGCGTCGCGTAGGCCACCGCGTATTTCGTAATCGCGTCCTCAAATGCGCTTCCCGCGCCGAGGTAGCCGCTGATTTCCGCAGCATTGCCCGACTTCGCATGCGCGCGCGCCAGCGTGCGTCCGCACAGTTGCGCATACGTATGCAGATACTTCGCGCTCACTGCGGCCATGTCCAGCGACACCTTTTGGTCGCGCAGTTGCCGCACATAAAAATCGTTTCCCCGCAATCCAGTTGCCCAACCCAGGAAGATGTCGCTGGCCGATTGCATGATGCGCTGCCCGACGACCACGCGTTCGCCCTGATGTTCATACTTGGATGGTCCGGCCAATCCCTCCAACACCGACAGCCGCGCCTGTTTCACCTGCAGGAACAATGGATCGTTGGCGTCCGCCATCCACAGCGACACGTAACACAGCGTTCCCACCGACCCGATCCCCACCACCTTGAACACCCCATCGATCAGCCGATACCGGTCGAAGAGCAGCCGCCGATCTGCCGGCATGCTGTTTCGATAGGCTTCGAAGAAAAAATCGAGGCGTTCGCGCGAATTATATTGTTCCGGGGCCAGGTGATAGAGCAGCGGCGGTTGGTCCATGATCCTCGGCCGGCCGTTCACTTCCTGCGTAATTTTGTGAAACACCGTTTCGGAGGTGTGTTTCTTTGCCCTGGTGATGTCCCGTTCCACGACCTTTCTCTGCTCCCAGTCTTTTCCGATCAGCTCAAACGCGTCGTCCGCAGTGATGCGTGCATACCACACATCCAGCGCGCTCGCCTTGGCGCTCCTTGCCATCTGCTCCCGATACGCCTTGATCGCGGCCCGCGTTATATCTTGCCCAAAACTTTTTCCGAATCCACGCCACCCCGCCGCCAGCACAAAGCTTGCCGCCAGCCGCTTCACGTCCCACTCAAACGGCGCCGGCAGCGTTTCGTCAAAATCATTGATGTCGAAAATGAGTGTGCGCTCCGGCGACGCAAATCCGCCGAAGTTCATCAGGTGGCAGTCGCCGCAAGCCTGCACGATGATGCCCGACGTGGGTGTGTTCGCCAGGTCGTGCGCTTGCACCACCGCCGTTCCTCGGAAAAACGCGAACGACGATTCCAGCATCCGCGTGAATCGCACCGGCAGCAGTTCTTCGACGCGCCCTTCGTTCGAGCGCTCGATTAATCCCAGCGGATCGCGTTTCGCCTGCCTGATTCCCGATTCGGAATGTTTCGACCGCGGGCATTTTGCGCGCAGCGACTTCCCATGCTTCCGGTGTTCCTCGCGCGCGGTCGGCATTTCATGCAGGTCATATTTCGACTGCTTTCTCGAAACAGCTTTAAGCCGCTTTCGCGTCCTCGCGTGTCCGTTGCTCGATTGCTTTTGCCCTGCCATGGTTTTTCCTCCCTCTCAGTCGCGTCACTCCATTGCTTCAATTTCCCCTCGCTTGGGATCTTGTTCTTTTATAATTCTCGCCTGAGCAGTTTTATAACTGATGCGGGGAACTTTTCATAGACACTTCAGCTTGCTGGTGCTAATCATGCGCTTAGATTTGGCGTTTTTAATTACATAATTCAAATTTGGAAAACCGTGCATTGCTGGGCGTTATTCTTTGCCAGTCGCAGGCACAATGATTTCAATAACTACAAATTTGTAACGATTTTATAGAAGGAGATGGATGCTATGAAATCCAAACTAAGTTTTACAGCCACGCGACTCGCAGCGCTCATACTGTCAATTCTCCTATGCGTGGCCTCGGTGCAGGCACAGGAAAAAAAGCCCAATATCCTCGTTATCTGGGGCGATGACATCGGCACCTGGAACATCAGCCACAACAGCCGCGGCATGATGGGCTACATGACGCCCAACATCGACCGCATAGCCAAGGAAGGCGTTGCCTTCACCGACTACTACGGCCAGCAGAGCTGCACCGCCGGCCGCGCCGCCTTCATCGGCGGCAATGTGCCCGTGCGCACCGGCATGACGAAGGTCGGTTTGCCCGGCGCCAAGGAAGGCTGGCAGAAGACGGACGTCACAATGGCTACCGTGCTCAAGAGCCAGGGCTACGCCACCGGCCAGTTTGGCAAAAACCATCAGGGCGACCTCGATCAGCATCTGCCCACGATGCACGGTTTCGATGAATTCTTCGGCAACCTTTACCATCTGAACGCCGAGGAGGAACCTGAAAACGAGGACTATCCCGGCGACATGAAGCTGGCCAACGGCAAGACTTTCCGCGAAACCTTTGGACCGCGCGGCGTGCTGAAGTGCAAGGCCGACGGCAAAGGCGGCCAGTCGATTGAAAACACTGGTCCGCTCACGAAGAAGCGCATGGAGACCATCGACGAGGAAACGCTGGCCGCGGCCAAGGAGTTCATCCAGCGCCAGCAAAAGGAAGGCAAGCCGTTCTTCTGCTGGTGGAATGCCACCCGCATGCATTTCCGTACTCACGTCAAAGCCGAGCATCGCCACAAGGGCAATGATGAATACAGCGACGGCATGATCGAGCACGACGCCATGGTTGGCGAACTGCTCAAGTATCTTGATGAGCTCGGTCTTGCCGACGACACCATCGTGCAGTATTCAACCGACAACGGCCCGCACTACAACGCCTGGCCCGATGCCGGTACGACGCCATTCCGCAGCGAGAAAAACTCCAACTGGGAAGGCGCCTATCGCGTCCCCTGTTTTGTGCGCTGGCCAGGACATTTCCCCGCGGGCACCACGCTCAATGGCATCGTCTCGCACGAAGATTGGCTCCCTACCTTTGCCGCCGCTGCCGGTGCGCCTGATATCAAGGACAAGCTCGCCAAAGGCGTGGAGTTAAACGGCCGCAATTATCACAACTATATCGATGGCTATAACATGCTTGATTACCTCAGCGGCAAGGTCAAGGAATCGCCGCGCAATGAATTTATCTATGTGAACGACGACGGCCAGATCGTTGCCATGCGTTACGACGCGTGGAAAGCCGTCTTCCTCGAGAACCGCGGCGTGGCATTTGGTGTTTGGCGCGAGCCATTCATTGAGCTGCGTGTCCCGCTGCTCTTCAATCTGCGGCGAGATCCCTTCGAACGAGCCCAGCATAATTCAAACACCTACAATGACTGGTTTATGGATCACGTCTTCGTGCTTGTTCCGCTGCAGCAGGTCGCCGGCAAGTTCCTGATGACGATGAAGGAATATCCGCCCAGCCAGACGCCCGGCTCCTTCAACCTTGAGAAAATCCAGAAACAGATCGAATCCGCCACCGGCGGGAAGTGACCGTCAAAAATTCAGGCCAATAAATGGCCCAGGCCGAGCAAAGCCGAAACTCTCATTGGAATTTTAATTTCGAGGAGCAACACCATGGCCGGGCCCAAGGTTAAGGACGTCGCCGAGCAGGAGCGATTGAACACCGCGCGCGAAAAAGGCATCCCCTGGAAAAAATGGGGGCCTTATCTCAGCGAGCGCCAGTGGGGCACCGTTCGCGAAGACTATAGTGAAGACGGCAATGCGTGGGATTATTTCTCGCACGATCATTCCCGTTCGCGCGCCTACCGCTGGGGCGAGGACGGCATGGGGGGCATTTCCGACGACAAGCAGCAACTCTGTTTCGCGCTGGCACTCTGGAACGAGCGCGATCCCATTCTCAAGGAGCGCCTGTTCGGCCTGACCAACAGCGAAGGCAATCATGGCGAGGACGTCAAAGAATATTACTTTTACATCGACAGCACTCCCACGCACTCCTACATGAAGTATCTCTATAAGTATCCACAGCGGGAATTTCCCTATGTGGATCTTATCGAGACAAATCGCAAGCGCTCACGCGAAGATTTCGAATATGAACTCATCGACACGGGCATTTTCGACGACGACCGCTACTTTGATGTCTTCGTTGAGTATGCCAAGGCCGGGCCCGAGGATATCCTCATCCGCATCACGGCGCACAACCGCGGACCGGAAGCCGCTCCACTCCGCCTGCTTCCCACACTCTGGTTCCGCAATACATGGTCGTGGGATGAAGATGAGGTCAAGCCCTCCCTGCGCGCGGTGGCGCCTGGCGTCATCGAGTCTTCGCATCCGCAGCTTGGTATCTACTGCCTGCTGTGCGATGGCGATCACGAGTTGCTTTTCACCGAAAACGAAAGCAACGCGCAGCGCCTGTGGGACCAGCCCAGCGCTTCGCCTTACGTCAAGGATGCGTTTCATAACTACGTCATCTCCGGCCAGGCCGATGCGGTCAATCCCGCGCGAACAGGAACCAAAGCCGCCGCACATTATGTTTTGAATGTTCCCGCCGGCGGCAGCAAATCCATCCGTTTGCGCCTAACGCCTGCTCCTCCCGCCAAGCCTTTCGACGCATTCAACAAGGTTTTTGATGGTCGCATCGCGGATGCGAATGAATTCTACGACCGCATTACACCCAAGGCGTTAAGCGAAGATGAACGCCGCGTCCATCGCCAGGCTCTCGCCGGACTGCTCTGGAGCAAACAGTTTTACTACTTCGACCTTGAGCGCTGGCTGAGCGAGCACAAGTGCCATCCGTTTCTTGATTCGGCCGGCAAGCCCAGCCGCAACTCCGACTGGTTTCACATGCTCAATGCCGACGTCATCTCGATGCCCGATAAGTGGGAGTATCCGTGGTATGCCGCATGGGACCTCGCTTTCCACACGATTCCCCTGGCACTCGTCGACTTCGACTTCGCCAAGGAACAGCTGCTGCTCATGCTGCGCAATCTTTATTTCCACCCTAACGGCCAGATTCCGGCTTACGAGTGGAATTTCAGCGATGTGAATCCTCCTGTGCATGCGTGGGCCACGCTTTACCTCTACAAGATGGAACACGCACTGGGCCGAGCCGATCCTCGTTTCCTCGAGCGCTCCTTCCAGGGTCTCATGCTGAACTTCAGCTGGTGGGTCAATCGCAAGGACCCCAATGGCCATAGCGTCTTTGCGGGCGGATTTCTCGGTCTGGATAACATCGGCCTCTTCGATCGCAGTGCCGAGCTTCCGACCGGCGGCTCGCTCGAGCAGGCCGACGCCACCGCGTGGATGGCTTTCTATTGCCAGAGCATGCTGGAAATTGCATTGATCCTCACCGAGTACGATCCGATCTACGAAGAAATCGCTTTCAAATTTATCCAGCATTTCGTGTGGATCTCCTACGCCATGGATCGCATCGGCAAGCATTGCGATGAGATGTGGGATGAAGACGAAGGCTTCTTCTACGACGTGCTTCGCTTCCCCGACGGCCGTGCCTGTCGCATGAAAGTCCGCTCCATGGTCGGCTTGCTGCCGCTTTGCGCCTCGACGGTCTTTGAGGCCGGCGCGGCGGAGCGTTATCCCCGCCTGAACGAAATGGTCGCCCTTTTCCGCAAACGGCATCCCGAACTGATGTCTCACATCGCCCCGACGGATGATGGCTTTATCGGTTTTAAGGGACGTCGCCTGCTTGGCCTGCTTAACAAGAAAAAACTGCAGCGCGTCCTCGGCTACCTGCTCGACGAGCAGGAATTTCTTAGCCCGTGCGGCATTCGCTCTTTATCTCGTCATCATCTCGATCACCCTGTCACATTCCATGCCGGGTCGCATGAGTTCAAGGTCCAGTATCTTGCGTCGGAGTCGAATACTGGCATGTTCGGCGGAAACTCTAATTGGCGCGGTCCAGTCTGGTTCCCGGTCAATGCGCTCATCATCCGCGCTCTCATCAATTTGTATTGTTTCTACGGCACCGACTTCAAAGTTGAGTGCCCGACCGGCTCCGGCAAGATGATGACGCTCTTCGAGGTTGCTCAGGAATTAAAAAATCGTCTCGCTTCGATCTTCCTGCGCGACTCCACCGGCAACCGTCCCGTTTATGGCGGAACCTCTAAATTCCAGGATGATCCGCATTGGCGCGATCTGATTCTCTTTTACGAATATTTCCACGGCGATAACGGCGCCGGACTCGGCGCCAGTCACCAGACGGGCTGGACCGCGACTCTGGCCGTCCTGCTCGATTCGTTCGGTCGCATCGAACCCGAGGACATGCTCAACCGCGAGCTCGGCGCCGTCCGCGAACGCCTCGTCGAACAACAAGTTGCTGGCGAACCGGTCAAAGCTTGAGGCGATGCTGCGAAGTAAACTGATGCATTACCGGCTCTAGAAAATGAGCTCTGTCGCTCGATTTCTCGTGAAATACTTGCCCGAATCCCAAACTGAATTCCACTCGCAGTCTCATGAATATTTCTTCATGCGAGGCCGCTTTCCATTGACGCCGATTTAAAGTGCTGTTAAATTAGCATATAGATTTCGCAGAAATGCTCAAATCATGCTGCCATCGAAGCCTGTTAAAACCATCCTTGCTCTGCCTTCAATCATACTTAGCCTTATCTTTTTCTGCTTGATCACGTTCGCACAGGCGCAGGTTCCGTTTGAGCCTCCAACAAATTTCTCAACTGGAACGCGCCCTCTTTTTCTTTGTCATGGCGATTTTAACGCCGACGGAATTCTCGACCTCGCTGCGGCCAACAAAGGCACAGACAATGTCTCGGTCCTCCTCGGCAATACCGCGGGTGGGTTTGGCGCGGCAACTAACTTCAATGTCGGCTCAGCTCCCGAATCGATTGTTACGGCTGACTTTAATCGCGATGGTAAGCTCGATCTGGCTGTGGCGAATCCAAATTCGAATAATGTTTCCGTCCTGCTCGGCAATGGCGCCGGCAGTTTTGCCGCGGCCGTAAACTTTGGCGTGGGTGTTTCACCTTATTCTGTCGCCACCGGCGATTTCAATTTGGATGGCAAGCTTGACCTCGCTGCGGCCAACGGCGATTCAAACAATGTTTCTATTCTGCTCGGCGGCGGGAACGGAAGTTTCAGCGCGGCCACGAATTTTCCTGCAGGCTCCGTACCCGGCGTGCTTGCGGTTGCGGACTTCAATGCTGACGGGATGCCTGATCTGGCGGTAGGCAACGGCGGTTCCGTCAATATTTCAATTCTCCTGGGAAACGGCGCGGGCGGTTTCGGCGCGCCGACCAATTTCTCCGTGGGTTCTCTTCCCATCCGTATTGCCGTTGGTGATCTAAATCTCGACGGCAAGCTGGATATGGCCGTGACCAATTTCTTTTCCGATTATTTTTCAGTCCTGATCGGCAATGGCACAGGCGGCTTCGCACCGGCTGTCAATTATACGTTGCTCGGTTGCCGGGCTGTCAGCGTGGGCGATTTCAATCGCGACGGAAAACCTGACCTGGCGGCCGCCCAATCCTCCATTGCAGCCCCGACCAACAACGTCAGCATCTATCTGGGCGATGGTTCGGGCACTTTCAACAGTTCGTTTTCCATTGGCCTAGTCGGGGCCTCGCCCAGTTGCCTCACCGTGGCCGATTTCAACAGTGACGGCGAACCCGATGTCGCCACGGCAAATCAGAACGGCAACAATATTTCGGTCCTTCTCAACAGAACCATCCAGCGCAGCGCACGCTTCCCGCAATATAAGGATTTTGAAGTGGGCGAGGTGCCCTGGTTTGTCGCCTCGGCCGATTTAAACAGGGATGGTCATTCGGATTTGGTTGTTGTGAATGGTGCGTCAGCCAACGTTTCGGTATTGTTGGGGGATGGGACAGGAAATTTTTCGCCATTGGCATATTTCCCGGTGAGTGCCCATTCTGAATCTGTTGCCATCGGCGATTTTAACGTCGATGGTAAGTTGGATCTCGCTGTGGCCAACACCGGAGCCCACTTTGCTTCCGTACTGCTGGGCGATGGTTCAGGTGGTTTCGGAGCCGCCACGAATTTTCCCACAGCCTTGGGCCCTCGTTTCATCATCACCGCGGATTTCAATCTCGACGGAAAACTTGATCTTGCGCTGGCCTCCGGCTCAAGCGGTGTCTCCGTGTTGTTGAATAACGGTTCAGGAGGTTTTGGTGCGCCAACCAATTTCCCTGCCGGACTGCTTCCCGTTTCTCTTGCGACCGCGGATTTTAATCGAGATGGCAAACTTGATATTGCTACGGCAAACAGAAGCTTGAACAATATTTCGATTTTGCTGGGCAATGGCTCAGGTGGTTTCAGTGCGCCTGCAAATCTTTCCGTGGGATTGTCAGCTTATTCAGTCGTCACCGGGGATTTTAATAGGGATGGTAACTCGGATCTGGCTGTCGTGATTGACGGCCCCGAGAAGGTTGCCATCCTGCTGGGTAACGGTCTTGGCGGGTTTGGCCCGCCGGCTCAATTTCGGGTTGGATTCGATCCACGGTATCTTGTCGCCGGCGATTTTAATTCCGATGGCAAGCTTGACATCGCTGTGGCGAATCATGGGACAGACGATAACTCCAATATCACTGTCTTGTTTGGCGACGGTGCCGGGGCATTCCTCTTGACTGCTTATTATGTTACTGGGAAAAAGCCTATCTCAATTGCGGCAGCAGACTTTAATCTGGACGGCAGGTTGGACTTGGCTACGGTGAGTCTCAATGCTGTCGACGATAAAGTTTCAGTCTTGCTTAACAGTGATTTTACAAGTGCGCGCGACTGGTTGCTTTACGAATAACGATTTACCCCTCGCCCCTCGCCTTGGCCGTTGCAAAATCGTAAAAAACTTTTCAAAGATTACAAAATACTCAGATAACGTTAATTCAGTTTTCTTGAACATTGCGACTTCAAGATCGCTTCTCTAATGTAACGGCGTTCGTCCTGGCAACGGCGGATCTAAAATTATTAGCTTACTATTTCCGGGTGCTCAGACCGAGCTGTTTGACATCGTTTGAATGTACGCCAGGGAGGCAGTTTGTATGTCGCAAGTTTTAGCAGCAGGCACGCCCGCGCCAGATTTTACTTTGCACGTCACTCCCGATCAGAAGCTGACACTCAGCGAACTGCGCGGCCGGCCCGTCATTCTGGCCTTTTATCCCGCCGACTGGAGCCCGGTCTGCGGCGACCAGATGGCGCTCTACAACGAAATTCTGCCGGAATTTCACAAGCACCATGCTGAATTGCTTGGCATTTCTGTTGATGGTGTCTGGTGCCATGCGGCGTTTGCCGCCAACCGCAAACTGCATTTTCCACTCATGGCCGACTTTGAGCCCAAAGGCGAAGTTGCCAGAAAATATAATGCCTACCGCGAGCAGGACGGTTGCACGGAACGCGCCCTGTTCGTCATCGATAAAAACGGAATCATTGCCTGGAGTTATTGTTCGCCCGTCGCTGTCAATCCCGGGGCCGACGGTATCTTGCAGGCGCTTGAACAACTCTCTGTTTAGCAAGGGAGCCGCAGCATGCTGCAAATTCCTGTCAGCGCGGACGATCATTATCAGGGCGATCCCAAAGCCACCATTGTGCTCGTTGAATATGGCGATTACGAATGTCCGCATTGCGGGCATGCTCATCCGATCGTGAAGCGCCTGCAGAAGCATTTTGGCAAACGGCTCGGCTTTGTGTTTCGCAATTTTCCGCTCAACGAGACGCATCCCAATGCGCAGGTGGCGGCCGAGGCCGCCGAATTCGCCGCCGCGCATCAGCGCTTTTGGGAAATGCACGATTCCATTTTCGAAAATCAGGACAAATTGGACCTGATGTTCCTGACCGTCATTGCGGCCTCGCTGGAATTATCCGCGGCCGATCTGCGCAGCGCCCTCGCGAATGAAGATTATAAGGATCGTGTGCGCAGCGACTTCATGGGAGGCGTGCGTAGCGGCGTGAACGGCACGCCGACGTTTTTCATCAATGGCCGCCGCCACGATGCTTCGTTTGAGTTCGATGATCTTGTTGCAGCGATTGAAGCTGCACAGCAATAGCGAGTCAACCTTAAAGAAAGTGCAGAAACAGACATGAGTACCAAAAAACTGTCGGGCAAAGTTGCCCTTGTCACCGGCGCGTCCAAAGGAATTGGCGCGGCCATTGCCCGGAGCCTTGCGGCTGAAGGTGCTACGGTGGTCGCCAATTATTCGACCAGCAAAGCCGGGGCCGATGCGGTTGTGGCTGAAATCACCCGAGGTGGCGGCAAAGCGATTGCAGTGCAGGGGAACGTCGCCGTGAAGGCGGATGTCGATCGCATGTTCGCCGAGGCGATCAAGGCTTTTGGCCGGCTTGATATTCTCGTCAATAATGCCGGCATCTATGAGTTTATCCCGCTGGAGGAGGTCACGGAGGATCATTTCCACAAACATTTCAATGCCAATGTACTTGGAATCCTCCTCGCCTCGCAGGCCGCTGCAAAGCTATTCGGCAAGGGGGGCGGTTGCATCATTAATATCAGTTCGGTCGTTAGTACTCTTGCGATCCCGGGCGCGAGTGTTTACAGCGGTACTAAAGGTGCGGTGGATTCGATCACGCGGTCGCTTTCGGCCGAACTTGGCCCGCGCGGAATTAGGGTGAACGCGCTCCGGCCCGGCATGGTCGAGACCGAAGGGGCAAAATCAGGCGGCTTCACGGAAGGCGACATGCGCCGTCAGGTCGAAGCGCAGACGCCGTTGGGCCGCATCGGCCAACCGCAGGACATCGCCGGCGCCGCGGTATTTCTTGCCTCCGACGATTCCTCCTGGGTCACCGGGGAAACATTTCTCATTTCCGGAGGGAACCGCTAACCGATCAAGGTGCAACTTCAGCCAATTAGCGAGGGTGGCTTGCTTTTAATTCGTAACTTCGCAACAAGGAGGTCGCCATGGACAAAATCAGTGCTGCGCAATCCAGCAGCGAGCATTCAGCAGATCAGGACGCGATGGATGATTTATCCCAATCTGTCCTGACACGCCGGACCCTGCTCATCAACGGCGCAGCGATGGCAGCTTTTGCCACGTTGCCCGCGATTTCGAACGCAGTTCAGGAGGAGAAAACGATGGCTCAGGCAACAGCAACCCCCAAAAGCAGCGGCGCGGCCGCCGATAAAGACGCGGTTCGCCCTTTTCAGATAAATTTTCCCGAAGTGGAACTCGCCGAATTACGCCGACGCATCGACGCCACCAAGTGGCCCGAAAGCGAAACAGTCACGGATGCGTCACAGGGTGTCCAGCTCGCGACGATGCAAAAGCTCGCGAACTATTGGGCGAAGGATTACGACTGGCGCAAATGCGAGGCGAGACTCAAAGCCTTGCCGAATTTCATCACCGAGATTGATGGCCTCGATATTCATTTCATCCACGTTCGCTCCAAACACGAAAATGCGTTGCCGATCATTATCACGCACGGCTGGCCCGGTTCGATCATCGAGCAACTCAAAGTCATCGAGCCGCTGACCAACCCCACGGCCCATGGCGGCACTGCAGCCGACGCTTTCCATGTTGTGATTCCTTCAATGCCGGGCTACGGATTTTCCGGAAAACCGACCACAGCCGGCTGGGGACCCGAACGAATCGCCCGCGCCAACGTCTCGCTGATGAAGCGACTCGGCTACACTAAATTCGTCGCGCAGGGCGGAGACTGGGGCGCACTCATCAGCGACTTGATGGGCGTGCAGGCCCCCCCGGAACTCCTTGCGATTCACACCAACATGGCCGGCGCGGTTCCGGCCGAAATCGACAAGGCCGCCTTTACCGGTGCGCCGCCGCCCCCCGGCCTCACGGCCGAAGAGAAACTGGGATACGAACACCTCACCGACTTCTATCAGCACGGACTGGCCTACGCGCAGGAAATGGGGAACCGGCCACAGACGCTCTATGGCATCGCCGATTCACCTGTGGGGCTCGCCGCCTGGATCATTGATCATGATATCCGCAGCTATAAGCTAATCACTCGCATCTTCGACGGACAGACCGAGGGGCTTACGCGCGATGATATCCTCGATAACATCACGCTCTACTGGTTGACGAATACCGGGGTGTCATCGGCTCGGCTGTATTGGGAAAACAAACTGGGCTTCGTCTCGCCGAAAAAAGTCGGCATCCCGGTTGCGGTCAGCGTTTTTCCCGACGAGATCTACATAGTCTCGAAGCGTTGGGCAGAGCAGGCCTATCCTAAACTCATTCACTTTAACGTACTTCCCAAGGGCTGCCATTTTGCCGCGTGGGAACAACCGGAACTTTTCACTTCAGAGCTCCGTACCGCGTTTAAATCGTTGCGCAATTAGGGAACCTCCAATACCCATTCACCTTATTGACTATCAGAGGTACATATTATGAGCAAGATCGACAAAGTTCTGTTTCAAGGGAAGACTCACACGACGGCCAGCCGCGGCGACGGGACTGGGCATGGCACCCTCGACATTCAGTTGTCGACGGGGGGCAAGAACGAAGAGATCTTCGCGGCTGTCCAGCCGCATCCTACTGCGGAGCGGCTTTTCGCCGGCGCATGGTCGGCCTGTTACAGCGCCGCGCTTGGGCTCGTCGCTTCCCAGATGAAGGTCAAGCTCCCCCCGGACCTGGCCGTCGATATCGAGATCGACCTTGGCCAGAGCGGAGCCGCCTGGCTGCTGCAGGCCCGGCTTACTGTCCGCGCGCCCGGCCTTGATAAGGAAGTTGTCGAGAAGCTCGCACACGGCGCACACGAGATCTGTCCGTACTCAAAAGCCACGCGCGGCAACATCGACGTCGCGCTCAATGTCGAGACCTCGTAATCGATCGCTGAAGTTCTCGACCACAGCGGAACAAGCGCCGCTGTTTTTACTCAAACATTGATGCCAAAGGGGTAAGTTCGATGAGCATGATCACCACCAAAGACGGGACAGAGATTTACTTCAAGGATTGGGGCCCGAAGAACGCGCAGCCCATCGTGTTTCATCACGGCTGGCCGCTGAGCGCCGATGACTGGGACACCCAGATGCTTTACTTCGTCGGCAAAGGTTATCGCGTCATCGCGCACGACCGGCGCGGGCATGGCCGCTCCAGCCAGGTGAGCGATGGCCACGACATGGATCACTACGCCGCCGATGCCGCCGCGGTTGTCGAGCACCTCGACTTGCGCGACGCCGTCCATATTGGACATTCAACCGGCGGCGGCCAGGTAACACGCTATGCCGCCCGCCACGGCAAAGGGCGCGTTGCCAAAATCGTGCTCATCGGCGCCGTGCCCCCGCTCATGCTGAAAACGCCGGCCAATCCGGGCGGCCTGCCCATTGAGGTCTTCGACGGATTCAGACAAGGGCTCGCCGCGAATCGCGCCCAACTCTACCTCGATATCGCCAGCGGTCCGTTCTATGGCTTCAACCGGCCGGGCGCGAAGGTCTCCCAAGGCGTCATTGAGAACTGGTGGCGGCAGGGCATGATGGGCGGCGCCAAGGCACATTACGATGGCATCAAGGCCTTCTCGGAAACCGACTTCACCGAAGACCTGAAGATGATCGACGTGCCGGCGCTGGTCATGCATGGCGACGACGATCAGATCGTGCCCATCGCCGATTCGGCGCTTCTATCGTCGAAGCTGCTTAAGAAGGGTACGCTGAAGGTGTATGAGAAATTCCCGCATGGGATGTGCACGACGCATGCCGACGTGGTGAATCCCGACTTACTGGCCTTCGTTAAAGGTTAAATGCGAGCAACTTTCAAATCGATAATTAGGAAAATCTTTCCAGGATGTCTTCGGCGTGATGTAACGCGCTTTCCATGCGTCGGAGATAAACGTTCTTCACCCAGTCTTTGTGGGGAGGAAGTTTCTTGCCGTCTTTGATCTTTGAAGCAAACCATGGTCGAAAGCCGCGCCAATCCGCATGCTTGCCGCTTTCTAAATACTCGTTGCCTTTAGCAATGGCCTCTTCAAGGCGCTTGATGCGAGCGAGCACGGCTTTTCGGTTTGAGTGCGGATCAGTTCTCATTGCTGAATTATATAAAGGGGGAAAGCCTGACTAAAGCAAAAATTATCAAACCCGATGGCAATAAGGCTATTCAACCTGCGAACACTCTCATTGAACGGAAGGTAACCCTATGAACTATAAAGCCTGGGTTGCGAAATCAGCGAAACAACCAATGGTACTCGAGGGTGTTGACCTCGGGCCGCTTGGCGCCGAAGACGTTGAGGTCGCTGTCGAACACTGCGGCCTGTGCCACTCCGACCTTTCCGTTCTGAACAATGAGTGGGGCATCTCGCAGTATCCTGCGATTCTCGGCCACGAGGTGATTGGCCGCGTCACGGCGATCGGAGCGAATGCCAAAGGAATCAAAGCCGGGCAACGTGTTGGCGTCGGTTGGAACTCGGGCAGTTGCATGCACTGCCGCCAGTGCATGTCGGGGAGCCATCACCTTTGCCCTGAGGTGCAGGCGACCATCATTGGTCATCGCGGCGGCTTCGCCAGCCACGTTCGCACGCATTGGGCCTGGGCCATCCCTCTGCCCGAGAAGCTGAACTTCGCCGAAGCCGGCCCGCTCCTGTGCGGTGGCATCACGGTCTTCGCACCGTTGGCGAGGTTTGCGAAGCCGACTCAGCGCGTCGGCATCATTGGCATCGGCGGATTGGGCCACATGGCGGTGAAATTCGCGGCGGCCTATGGGTGCGACGTGACAGCCTTTACTTCAAGCGAGCGCAAGTTCGATGAAGCGAAAGGCTTTGGCGCGCATCACGTCGTTTCGAGCCGGGATTCGGCCGTCATCAAGAAACTTGGCGGCAGTTTCGACCTGTTGATCAGCACGGTTAACGTGAAGCTCGATTGGGATGCAATCATCGGCACGCTCGCGCCCAACGGACGGCTGCATGTTGTCGGCGCCGTGCTTGAGCCGATCCCTGTCGCGGCCTTCTCGCTGATTTTTCAGCAGCGCAGCGTCTCCGGTTCGCCCACCGGTTCACCGACGATGATTGAAACCATGCTCGACTTCGCCGCGCGGCACAACGTCACGCCGCAGACCGAACACTTCCCAATGAGCAAGATCAACGACGCCTTCGCCCGGCTCGAATCCGGCAAGGCCGGCTACCGCATCGTTCTCGACGCCGATTTCTAAAAATAGATCTTCTTCGTCACAGAGCAGGAATTTCGCATGCCCGCCACATCACCCATCCTCGTCACCGGCGCCGCCGGCCAGCTCGGCGCGGTCGGCAGGACGGTCACCAACCTGCTTCTCGCTCGTGGCCTTCCGGTCCGCGCCATGGTTCGACGCGAAGACGAACGCTCCGCCGCCTTGCGCGCCGCCGGCGCAGAAGTGGTCGTTGGAGATCTCCTCGTCCCGGCCGACGTCTATCGCGTCGTCAACGGCTGCCGGCGCGTTTACTTCGGAATGTCCGTCTCTGCCGGCTACCTGGAGGCGACCGTAACCATGGGCACAGTCGCGCGCGAAATCGGCGTCGACGCGCTCGTCAACATGTCGCAGATGACCGTCTCGCAGATGAGCATCCAGAACTCAACCCCTAGCCCGCAGCAGCGCCAGCATTGGCTCAGCGAGCAGGCGCTCGCGTGGTCCGGCCTGCCGGTCGTCACCATCCGGCCGACTGTTTTTCTGGACGGCTTCTTCCTGGCTTTTGTCGCTCCATCCGTTCGCGACCGCAGCCGCATCGAATTACCCTTCGGGCTCGGCAAGACTTCGCCTGTCGCCGCCGCCGATGTTGCCGAAGTCGTCGCCGCCATTTTAGCCGACCCCGCGCCGCACCTTGGCCAAATCTACGAACTCACCGGTCCGCGCTCGCAGGACTTGCACGGCGTCGCTCGCCAATACTCCGAAGCACTCAATCGCGAAATCACCTACGTTGACATTCCGCCTGATGCCTGGGAACGGGAACTGAAAAAGCTCGGTTTGCCCGAACACGTCAACCGTCATCTGATCACGATGACCGCTTTGCACCGGGCCGGCAGGTACGATCGCCTGGCCGACGGCGTCCAACGCATCACCGGCCACTCGCCCATGACCATTCGCGAATATATTTCGCACCACGCTGCTGACTTTAGCCCCGGCTAAAGTACGCCGCGTTCTTCGAACGCGGTTCTTAAACTGGACACCACAAATTCACCACTTTAAATTAACCTTTTTCACGCGAGGCAATTTATGGATAAACCACGCATCTTTCTCGGCTCGTCAGGCAAGCAGCAGAAGTTGCTTCAGTCGCTTACGCGCGGACTCGAAGATATCGCGCACGTCGAGCCGTGGACGACGTCGTTCAATCCGGGCACGACCACGCTGGAGCGTCTCCTTGAGCTTGTACACGAAGTCGACTTCGCGGCATTCGTGTTTGCCCAGGATGATTGGACCGCCAACAGCGTGCCGGCCGCGGAGGCCGCCGCGCCGGGCCAGGCGTCTCCGCGCGACAACGTCGTTTTTGAAGCCGGCCTCTTCGGCGGAGTCCTGGGCATGCGCCGCACGTTCATCCTGCATGCTTCCGGCGCGAAGCTTCCCAGCGATTTACTTGGGCTCACTTGCGTGCGCTATGACGCCGCATGCCCTCCGGCCGAGATGAAGGCTATTAATCAGAAGCTGCGCAAGGCGATTGAGAACGAAGGCCGCGCCGCAAATATCAAAGGCGCATGGTGGCAATTCTCACTCACTGAACGGACCGCGAAGGAACCATCGGCCGTCAGCCTGCTGAAGATTTCGCGCGGCCGCAATGGTGCACTGGAAGTAAACGGACGTTCGTGGCAGGAAGACGGCACCCTCTCGGCGCGCTACTGGAGCGAAGCCTCCAGGGAAAAGGAAAGCCCGGCGGGCATCTTCTATTATTGGAAAGGGGAGCGGCCCCTGCACCCCAACGCGCCGCAACTGGATGGCACCGGAGAAATCCGGCTCGAGTCGACCGATCGCGCCTCGGGCTATTTCACAACGCGTGGCGAAGGGGCCACAAAGGTCAACGCGCGCACCTCCGGCATCTACCTTCGGGCGGAACCGACCGATTTGAGCATCCTCGACGGCCGCGACGATGCTCAACGCATCGCGCTCATCAATGAGCGTTTGAAAAATTGGAAATCGATGAAAAGCATTTAACGTGGCATTTCCAGCATCCCAAACAATAATCATTGCCTTTTACCAACCCGCGGGATTATCACCATCATTGGTAATAACGAATCGAACAAACGAATAAGCTTTCTTTCGAATTTAATGCCCGGAGATCGCAGGGAAAAACCCAAATTCACGAAAGCGGGGACTTGTCCATGAAACGCTCCTTGACCTGGATCGTCATGTTTTGCCTGGTGCTTCCGATGTTGGTTGCCTTTCTCACGGCCTGCCACACCACGGCCTCGGAACGTCAGAAAAACCGGCAGGAGACTCGCCAGGAAACCCGCACCCAGGAGCGGACCAAAGATCGCATGGAACGCCGTCGCGATTAATACCGGCAGGCTTCCAGCAACCCTCATTCAAAAATATTCAGCCAGGCAATACATCTGCTTGGCTTTATTTTTGCAATGCGATGACAGGGACTGTAACCGGTAATCACGGATTATCATTTCGCAATGCAGATTAAACGATTTGAAATTTTTAAGCTGGCTCTCCCTTTTCGTGGGCGGTTTAAGCACGCCAGGTCCAGCCGTTCACACAGCGCCAGTATTTTTATCCGTTGCGAACTGGAAGACGGGACAGTTGGCTTCGGCGAAAGCCTGCCCCGCGAATACGTCACCGGCGAAACCTGGCAAGGCTGCTTTGACGACCTCAAACTGAAAATCGTCCCGCTTCTGCTCGATCTTGATTTCGATCACTATGCGGCGGCCGAAAATTTTTGCGCCTCGCTTTACGATTTCCTGCTCGAAAACGTTCCTTATCTTCCGCGGCGGTTCGGTGCAGCCTGTTGCGCTGCTGAACTGGCGCTCCTTGATGCCTATGGCCGGCATTTTAATCAGACATCCTTCGCCGATACGCCTGACCACAATCCGCTCTATTCCGGCGTGATTTCAGGCTCGGGAGCAGCCACGACGATTTTTACCAGCCTGCTGTGCCGCCGTTTTCAAATGCCCGCAGTCAAACTCAAACTCGGCGGGTCGCACGATCTCAGCAGCGTTCGCATCGCCCGCATGATTTTGAACGCGAAAACTTCTCTGCGCGCCGACGCCAATATGGCATGGACGACCGAACAGGCTCTTTCCATCATCCCGGAGCTGAAGCGCCTTGGCATCCAATACATGGAACAGCCGATTAAAACGGGAATGTATGACGATCTGCGCCGCATTCAGCAGGAGACGGGCGTCCCGATCATTGCCGATGAAGATTTGTGCGATCATCGCGACGCGCAGGCGCTTGCAGCCGGCGGCGCATGTTCCGTCTTCAACGTGCGTGTTTCCAAATGTGGCGGTTTTTTCAATTCGTTGCGCATCGGCCGCATTGCTCAGCAGCATGGCCTCAAGGTGCAGGTCGGTTGCCAGGTCGGTGAGACCGCCTTGCTTTCGGCCGTGGGCCTGGCCCTTGCTCGGCGCCTCGCACCCGTCGTGTTTGCTGAGGGTTGTTTTGGGACTCGGCTGCTCAAGCAAGACCTGCTTGATGTCCCTCCTGGCCAGGCGCAGGCCCCTTTTGAATTCGGCAGCGGCGGGGTCGCCCCGCGTTATCAGCCAATTTGTGGCATCGGTATTGCGTTGAACGAACAGCGCCTGCGGCATTATGCCGAGGCCGCTTGCATGGTTGATCGTTCAAACAGGGGAAAACATTCACAAACATAGGTACGATCGACCGGCATGCTGCATTCGCTGAATAATTTGGGCGCCCAGGACATGCCGTGAATGTTTGGAAAAAAAGTAATTCGAAAAAAAGTAAAAAGCACGGCTTCGCTTCGAAGCTACTCCTTTGGTCGCATTGCGGCTGGATTATTTTTGCTGTTCGCAGTGCTGGCCTGTCAAAGCTGCGCGCGGCAGCATGCCCCGGCCGCCATCAGCCAACCCATCGCATTTACTGATCAAAAGCCTGCCAACGTTCAACGCGAAATCCTGGAGTTTGCGGCCAGCGACGGGAAAACTCTCGGCTACGTTCATTATCGGCCGCTGCAACAGCAGAGCGGCATCGCGCTTGTCTACCTGCACGGCATCGAAAGCCATGCCGGCTGGTTCGAAGGCCCTGCGTTCATGCTCGCCGAACGTGGCCACGAAATTTTTTGCCTCGATCGACGCGGCAGCGGCATCAATCGTGAAAATCGTGGTTTCACTTCTGGCGACGTAAACGATTGGAAAACACTCATCGACGACATCCACGTTTTCCTGCAGCAGATTCGTCCCGCACATAAGCAATGCGCAGTGGTTGGGCTTTCCTGGGGAGGCAAATTGGCGCTCGCTTATGCGCTCTCTCATCCAGAGGACGTCGATTCCCTGGTACTGATTACACCCGGGCTCGTTTCGCGTGTAGATCTCAATTGGGGTCAGAAGCTTGGTGTCGCGCTTTCTCTGCTTGCGCATCCCAAAGCCCGCTTTGCGCTTCCCATCAAGACCGAAATGTTTTCGGACGATCCCGCGTGGCTGGACTTGATTCGCCGAGATCCGCTGCGCCTGCATGACGCCACTGCGCGCTTCCTGATGGCGAGCCGCCGCATGGATCGCTTCATCGCGCAGCGCATCGGCGAAAATCGAATTCCCATTCTGCTTTTCCTTGCAGGGCAGGATCAGATTGTGAATAACCCGGCGACCGCCTCCCTGCTCAAGCGCGGCAGCCAATCCCAGTTACAGATTCATTGTTACGAAGATCAGGCGCATTCGATCCAATTTGAAACCCCAGCGCAGCTTGTGCGCGATATGGATGAATGGCTAAAGGCCAAGGCAGATGGAACTGCACATTTCACTCATGAGGGAGCGGTACCATGACACTGACAGGCAAACTGGTTCCTTTGGTTATGCGTTCATCGGCCAGAAAATTCGATCAGGCTGTGCTTGAACCCGAACGCACCCAGGAGCAAAAACTGCTCGCGCTCATGGAACAAAACAAGGACACCGAATATGGCAAGCGCCACGGCTTTGCCGCGGTCAAGGACATTGAGGAATTTCAGCGTCGCGTGCCCGTTGTAAATTACGAAGACATTGCGGCCGACATGAAGCGGCTCGTCGATGGCGCTAAAAATGTTTTCACGGCGGAAGAACCGGTTATGTTTGCGCGCACCAGCGGCACCACGGGTGAACCAAAATTTATTCCCGTTACGCCCACCGACTATGGGCGCGAACACAAGTCGATCATGCGCACCTGGCTTTATCACAGCCAGCACGATCATCCCGGCCTGTTCGACGGCAAGATCGTCACTTTGGTTTCTCCCGCCGAGGAAGGCCAAACTCCTTCAGGCATTCCCTACGGCTCCACTTCCGGGCATATGTATAAGAACAACCCCGCGATCATTAAGCGCATGTACTCCATTCCTTATCCCGTGTTTGAAATTGAGGACTATCACGCCAAATATTACGCCATCATGCGCCTCTCGATGGAGCACGACGTCACATTCCTATGCACGGCGAATCCTTCCAGTGTGCTCAAGATGTGCGAGCAGGGTAACGAGAACGGCGAGGCCATTATTAAGGATATTTGCGACGGTACGCTCAGCCACGACGTTGATATTTCCCCGGAGATTCGCAGTGAATTGGAAACGTCCTTGAAGCCCAATCCGGAACGCGCATCATTTCTAGAGCAGGCCCGCGGCCGGCGCGACGGCATGCTCAAGCCGGCCGATTACTGGCCGAATTTGGCGCTCATCGGCTGCTGGAAAGGCGGCACAGTCGGCCACTACATCGATAAGTTCGGCGATTGGCTCGATCCCGACGGCCGCCGCCCCATTCCATTGCGTGACTGGGGTTATCTCGCCAGCGAAATGCGCGGCTCGATCCCGCTTTCGGACGAAGGCTCGCAAGGCGCTTTGACCATCAGTTCAAATTTTTTTGAGTTCGTTGCGGTCGAAGAAGTCGACGCGCATCCCAAGGAGAGAGACAAGTGGCAATTCCGCACCGTCGGCTCCATCGAGGATGGGCACGAATACTATGTCTTTGTCACCACCTCCAGCGGGCTTTACCGTTATGACATCAACGACGTCGTTAAGGTGTGCGGTTTGTATCAGCACACTCCGCAAATCGTGTTTCTCCGCAAGGGTCAGGGCACGACGAACCTGACCGGCGAAAAACTAAATGAAAATCAGGTGATCGATGCCTTCAAGCGCGCCGCAGGCGCCGCGCACATTTCGCTTAGTCATTTCAAGGCCGAAGCCGATGCCGAAAATGACCGCTATATTTTTCGGATCGAGTCCGGGAAAACCGTTTCCAAAGAAAACGCACTCGAATTTCTGCACCAGGCCGACAACCTGCTCAAGGAAATCAACCTTGAATACAAGGCCAAGCGCGACTCCATGCGTTTGGAAAATCCTGTTCTGCACGTCATGCGCAACGGCTGGCACGATCACGAGTCTCGCTCCAAGGGAGGCTCGCGCGAGTTCCAGTCCAAAAGCGCGGTTCTCGGCACCGTACAGCCGGAAACGCAGGATAAACATCCCGACCAGAAAAAAAATCCAGACGTCGAACAGGTTATCGAGTTGCAGGGCACGCAAGAAAAAATCGCCGCGCATTAATGCCGGACGAATTCAGCTTTCGGCAAACTTACTCATAAATCTGCCAATCTTGAGTGGCATTGCGCAAAAGGTCGTAAGTAATGTACGAACTCCAGGTTTCGTTCGTGGGTCCGATTAAGCTGCTGAGGATGTTGGTTGGGAACGTGCCATAGGTTTGTACGGTGTAGAATCCACTGCCCGCGCTGCCGAGCGTGTAACTCGGCACGTCACCACCGCTGTCGATTTGCCAGGCGAGCCAATAAGTCCCGGCACTCAGCGTAAGTGCTGCAGGCGTACCTGAGCTGATTGGAATATTGATCCAGTTGCCGGCGACAGTGTTGGGTGTAGATGCGGATTGCCAGAGCAATCCCCGTGCGCTCGCGCTGTTGTTGTAAATTGCCAGCCGCACGTTCCCCGAATTGGTATGCGAGTAGAAGTGAGCCGTTTTTACGATTCCCATTTTGGGCAGCGTGAATTTTGTAGCCTTGATCGAACCCTTTTGATTGAGCTGCGTCTTGACGATTTTCCCGGGCCTGTTGATTGTACCCCAATAGCCATAACCGCTGTTGGCGTCGATTAGACCGGTCGCGATTTCCTCTTCCCCACTATTCAAAGGTAAAATTCCCGCTCGCGTGAAATTCGACAGCCGCACCTCTGCCACCATCGCAGGGTTGGTGTATGTTCCGAAATAGATGCTGCCGCCATTCGGGTCGATTCCTGCAACATATAACCGATTCTCACCGGTGTTCATTGTCAACGCGCCAACGCGCGTGAAATCCGAGAGCCGCACCTTGACCACGATTCCCGGCTCGGTAAACGTGCCAAAATATGCAAAGCCATGCAAAGTGTCGATCGCTGCACAGTATAGGCTATTTTCGCCGGCGTTCAACGTCAGTGCGCCAACGCGCGTAAAATCCGAGAGGCGTACCTTGACGACGATGCCCGGCGAAGTATCTGTGCCGAAGTAAGCGTAACCGCCACTGGGATCAATCACGCCGCATATCGCGTCACTTTCTCCGGGATTGAAGGTTAACGCCCCGACGCGCGTAAAGTCCGATAGCCTCACCTTGACGATCTTCGCCGGCCCTATACCCATGCCGAAATAGGCATAGCCGCCTGGTGTGTCAATGACGCCGGCAAAAGGATATTCTTCTCCCGGCGGCAACGTCAGCGCTCCCACGCGTGTAAAATCCGAGAGGCGTATCTTGACGATAATCCCCGGTTGGGTGCTGGTGCTGAAATACACAAAACCCCCCGCCGGATCGATCACTGGAATTCCATCTAGAAAGTTCTCGCCCGGTTCGAGAACCAAGGATCCCACGCGTGTGAAATCAGACAGGCGCATCTTGATGACGATCCCAGGCGTCGTGTCCGTACCGAAATAGGCGTAACCTGCGGCCGTGTCGATCACCGAGCTGTAAAGAGCATTTTCTCCCATGGTTATCGCGGCTACGCGTTTGAAGTCCGACAGTCGAATCTTGATCATGTGGCCCGGCGCGTATTCGCTGGCGAAATAGGCAAACCCCGCCGCGGGATCGATTACCGCGCTGTCGAGCGCGCGCTCGCCGGTGTTGAGCGGCAGCGCCGCTACTCGCGTGAAATCAGACAGGCGTACTTTGACAACGATGCCCGGATTGGTATTCGTGCCGAAATAGACGAAGCCCGCCGCTTTATGGATCACCGCGCTCTTGAGATTATTTTCACCGGTATTCAGTGGCAGCGCTCCGGCGGACGTGAAGTTCGAGAGCCGAATCTTGATCACGATGCCGGGCGAAGTTCTGGTACCGAAATAGGCGAAGCCGCCTGCAGTGTCGATCGCAGCGCTGACAAAATTATCCTGGCCGACGTTCATGGCCAGCGCTCCAGCGTGGGTAAAGTCCGACAGGCGTACCTTGACTATCCGGCCTGGCGCCGTGTCCGTCCCGAAGTAGGCGTAGCCCCCCGCGGGATCAATCACAGCGCACGAGGGCCGATCCTCCCCGCTGTTCAATGTCAAAGACCCCACGCGTGTGAAATCCGACAAACGCACCTTGACCACGCTTCCCTGCGCCGTGGCTGTGCCGAAATATGCAAATCCCGCGGCCGGATCGATCACTGCGCTGACAAGGGCAATGTCATTAATTCCCAAAGTCAGCGCGCCCACGCGCGTGAAATCCGATAACTTAATCTTCACCACTTTGCCTGGGTTGGTGATCAATCCAAAATAGGCAAAGCCCGCCGCCGGGTCGATCACTCCGCACCCAACCCGATCTTCCCCGACCTCAAAGTTCATCCTGTCGATGCGGGTGAAGTCTGACAGGCGTACCTTGATCACTTTGCCGGGAATTGTGTCTAGTCCGAAATAGGCAAACCCGCCTGTGGGGTCAATGACGGCAGTGCGGATATAGTCGTCTCGGCCGGGACTACCGGCAGTCAGCGTGCGCGTTCCCAGCCTGCGCATTCCCGAATTGGGATACGTCGGCGTGCCGGACGTATTTATTCCCGCAATCGGATCACTGAACTGCAGCGACTTATCGACGAACGAATGCCCCGACCGGTCGGTGACCGTAAGCAGCACCTGATAAAAACCTTCGATCAAGCCGGCGCCCGTCCACTCGGTCTCCCACAATCCGATCGTGCCATCGGCCAACGCACCGCCTTGATTCACGCTCGCAGGTTTGAGTTCAAGCGTGGTCAGTGTGCCCTCAGGCTGAAAAATTCCAGACAACGGGTTGATCAAACTTGCATCAGAGAACGCAAATCCATTGACGGAATCCGAACCCTCACATGGCACAATCCGCGCCTCGACCCGCGCCACACCCGCCGCGGCCTTGATCACCGCCCGAATTTTTAATTTCTCGCCATTCTTCACCGCAGGACTTGAAAGGCTGGGGACGATATGAATCAGTCCGTCGCCATGCCCCATCGGCTCCGCTGCTTCAGGTTCGGGGACCACGTCCGCCCGCAATGTCACCAGCATTAAAAAGAAAATGAATCCGATTGCGCCGAATCTAAGCATTCGTAATCTCCGCTCTTGCAAAACCTTAATTAGGACTCTAACGAATCGCGCAAGCATTGATAATGTTAAAACACCGCTCTTCAATCGCGCATCTAATTAATCTTTTCTGATTCAGCGCATACCCCCGGCAAGGCGCGTTCAATTGACCGCGCGCATCCTAACAGCTTGTTTCATGTCTGAGGCCAATTTTTTAGAGCCGACGCCACACGCGCGATGTTATGATATTCACAATTCACCCACAGTGAATTCACAAACCAAATTACCTGTGGATGACTTGAGAGAATGTTGTGTAAGCAGGCCGGAATTGCCGCTAGGCTGCGTCAGGTTTTGAACTCAATTACTGAAAAGTAAAATGGCTGAACAACTGCATGATGAGATGGTGGTGCGGCTGCCGCACAACCTGGACGCCGAACGCGCGCTGCTGGGCGCGATGCTGCTTGATCCGCGGCAGATCGACCAGATCCAACCGCTGCTGCCGGGGGAGTGCCTGCGGCAGGCGATCACGGGCGAGCGGGGGCGGCGTGGGCAGGCTGAAGAAGAGTCGCTGTTTTTCAGCCCGGCGCACCACATGATCTTCGGGGCAATCTGCCGGCTGCATCTGCGCGATGCGGTCGACATGACGACGCTGGCGGAGGAGTTGCAGGCGCGGCACGAGCTGGAGGCGGTGGGCGGATCGAGCTACCTGGCGACGCTGGTGGATGAATTGTACTCGCTGCAGCAGGTGCCCGAATACGCGCGGATCGTCGAAAACAAATGGCGGCTGCGCAAACTGATCCGCACGAGCCAGGGGATCGCGAACGAGGCGTTGCGGTCGAGCGACCCGGCGCCTGAGATCATGGACCGCGCGGAGCAGGCGATCTTCGAGATCGTGCACGCGGAGCAACACGGGGACTTCCTGCACGTCGGGGAGTCGATCGAAGAACAGCTGCATTCGATCAACGCGCTGGCCAAGGGGGAAATCGGCGAGATCGGGCTGAAGACGGAATATCATTACCTGGATGAAATTCTGGCGGGGTTGCGGCCGGGGAACATGATCGTGCTGGCGGCGCGGCCCTCGGTGGGGAAAACGGCGCTGGCGCTGAACATCGCGGCGAATGTGGCGATGCGGCAGGCGAAGCCGGTGGGGATATTTTCGCTGGAAATGTCGCACGCGGAACTGAGCAACCGCCTGCTGTGCACCGAGGCGCACGTGAGCAACGAGAAAGTGCGCAGCGGGAAGCTGCGGCGCGACGAACAGGAATTACTGTTGGAAGCGGGGCAGCGTATCAAGCACGCGCCGCTGTACGTCGACGACGCGAGCGGACTGAACATCCTGGAAGTGCGTGCGCGCGCGCGGCGGCTGAAGGGGCGCGTGGATAATCTGTCAATGATCGTGATCGATTACCTGCAGCTGATGCAGGGTGGCGGCGGTCGTTACGACAACCGTCAGCAGGAAGTGAGCGAAATATCGCGGTCGATCAAGGGGCTGGCGAAGGACCTCGGGATTCCGATCATCGCGCTGAGCCAGCTAAGCCGGCAGAGCGAGCAGCGGCGCGGGCGCGACAGCGAACCGAAGTTATCGGACCTGAGGGAATCGGGCGCGATCGAACAGGACGCGGATATCGTGATCATGATTCACCCGATGACGCAGGGGCAAAAAGAGGGCGGCGGATTCGAGCCGGTGAAGGAAATACGGATTTTAGTGCGCAAGAACCGCAACGGACGGTGCGGGAAAGTGGATTTTCTGTTCCACGGCGAGTTTTATGAATTCGCGGAAGCAAAGCGTCAGGATGATTAAAGAATTTTTTATCATGAACTCATGAACTCAGGAAGATGGGATGAAAGAAATTTTAACCACAGAGATCACAGAGAAAATACAGAGTAACACATAGAGAATTCAATTTGCTCTACTCCACATGATATAACGTAGTATGCGCGATAAAGGAATGGGATATTAAGAAAGAAGACCACAGATTACGCAGATTTCACAGATTGATATGGCAAAGGATGGTCATTCGAATTTGATTTTTTTAACCACAGAGATCACAGAAATAATACAGAGGAACACACAGAGAATTTAATTTCTCATAGTTATTGTTTTCTCTGCGTTCTCTGTTTCCCTCCTTATTTCTCTGTGGTTGATGTTTTAGCTTGATATTGAGAAACGCGTAAGCGAAACGGCAGGATGATTAGTAGTTAGGAACTATATTCAGGTTGCGATCTGGATGCTTGGGAAAAGCATTATGATGCAGTTGAACGCATTTATGGCGCCGCGTTTTTAAGAGCGAAAACATACATAGCGATGACTGTGAGGCACAGGAAAATACCAATCCATGCCAGGACAATGCCATCGAGCCGGCCGCCGGAATTTTTGATTCTGAATAAAGCAATCAGGCCGCAGATTATCCCAGGGATCAGTCCAACAAAAGGCAGAAAGAAGGCTGATAATCCAAGAACAAAAGCTGAATATGCCCACCATGTCGTCTTTGGATGGAGAATGCTCGATTGTTGGATTTTTGACTCACTGGGAGGCGAGAATCCAGAAGGCAACGGCGCGAAATTTTTAGGATCATCGCTCATGTTTCATCTGAACACGTAACCGCTTAGCAATCTTCTACGCTTGCTTTAATTGAACGCTCTTAAGCTTAATCTTCGGTGCGGCGTTTGACCGTCGGGATGATTTTCTTCTCCATGTCGCCGTCGCGATTGACGGCGCGGACGGGGTAGGCGTGGTCGCCTTCGGGAAGCGCGAAGCGAACGGTGAAGGTGCCGTCGGGGCGGAGGGTGACGGGGAGATCCTGCACCGTGAGACTCGCGTCGGGTTCGGTCGCGCCGTAAACGATGAGTTCAGTCTTGACCCACAGCCAGAAATCCTTGCCTGCAGAAGGAGCGGGAGCGCCGGGCCGACGCGCGACGAGATCAGACGCGCCGATGGGGGGAAATTCCTGAAGGAACGGTGCGGGCGCGGGGGCCGGGAGCACTTCAAGTGCGGGCGCACGCATATATTGTTCGCTGGCGCCGGGGATCGCGACCGGCTCGAGCGCGGCGTTGGTGTGGCCATTGAAAACCTGGGGCGGCATGTCGGCAAAGTGGATGTCGTGCCGCGGAACCACGGGCCAGGGAGGGAGCCGCGGCTCGATGGTGGGATACGGTGATGGGAAAAATTGGAGCGAATCGACATCGGGCAGCGTTAAGAGGAATTGCGAATTCATTTCGAGTTCGGCGTCTGAGAGTTCGTCCGAGGTTTCCGCAAAGGCAGTTTGCCTGGGGGCCGGTTCGGGCTGAGGTTCGGTGTAAGGCGAACTGAGGCGATTGCTGGAGGTAATCGAAACAAAACCGCCATCGCGGCCGATGTAGCCCATCTCGGCGAGCCAGTCGCGCTCGATGCGGGGGATTTGAATGAGCCAATTGCCGGCGTCGGGGGTGATCATCGCGTCGAAGGAGCCATGCGCGGCGAGCGAGCCGTTGGCGTTGAGTGCGTGCATGCGCAGGAAAACAATCGGAGAGCCGTGGAGCGCGCCGAGCTGATGAAAGTTACGGTCGGCACCAGAGATGTCCCAATATGCATAGAGCCAGTCGGGGTCGCGCGCGAGCAGGACGAGGTGGCTGCCACCGGGCGCAAGCGACGCGCCGGGGGATTGGGGCGCAGTGAGAAGCGAAGATTTCTTAGGGATGACGGGCGCTGAGTAAACCTGAGGCGGGGCCGCCTGGCGCGCGGTGACGCGAGTCGCGGTGGCGGAAGCCGTTGCCGAGACCGTCCCGGTGCGGCTGATTTCGGCGGCGCGCTTGATGCTGGAGCGCAGGCGCGCGATATTGGTTTGCATCGAAGGGGGAAGCGGAGGCGGAGGCGCCGGTGTTGTGGAGCGGGTTCGCTTCGCGGGCGTAGCTTTGGGCGGCACAGCAACTTTGGCAGCGGCTTTTTTAGGCGGAGTTGCTTTTTTAGCTGACGCAGTTTTTTTGGCTGGGGATTTTTTTGCGGATTCAGGCGGCGGCGAGGCCGAAGGTGGCTTCGTTCCGCCGGCGGCTGCGGCTGCCTTCTGGATGCTGGCGCTGAGGCGCTGGAAGAGTGCGTTGCCGGCGGGGGCGGCGGATTTTTTCGGGGCGGCTGGTTTTTTCGCGACCGCTTTTTTGGCTGCTTTTTTAGGAGCGGCTTTTTTGGCGGCGGGTTTAGTTGCGGCTTTTTTTACCGGGGTTTTTGACGCGGACTTAGCGGGTGTTGCCTTTTTTTTTGAGCTCGACGCTTTTTCCACGTCTTGCTTAGGCTTCGAATCGGATTTAGCGGGGCGTTTTGCCATAAAAACGAGCTTTCATCCGTTATGAAGGCGGCAGGCCCGGTGAAGCCGGACCGTTGGCAATACGATCGAGGTGGGAAGCAGAGGATTTTGCCAAACCGTTCGAAGGACGCCGCCCCTCGAAAACACACAGATAGCATCATCCAAATGCAGGGGGGATTTGCAAGGCGTTTTGGGAGAGATGAGAAGTTTAGGAGATTGCCTGACGTGGATGTTATACAAGCACCCTTACAGGGTGCGAGGTGTGAGGCCAGCTAACCCAGGGTGCCGCTGGCGCGGCACGCTTGGGCTACCGCTAAGTCATGCTTTCAGCATGCATGCGGAATTGAAAAGTCAAAGCGCAGGCAAGCCTGCGCACTCCAAAGCGGCAGCAACAGCTACCGCCGAACTCAGGGCTTGGCGATTCAGCGCAATTGAAATTCGAAGCGGGCAGCATGCGGATTGAGAGATTTTTTCAATTAACATGAGCTATTTTTTATGGCGGACAGGAATGTCCGCCCTCCGTTGTGCCGTAGCGAGGGCTCTTTGGCAAAGTTTAGGAGATGCAACTGTGCCACACAAGGCTTTGAAGAGCTGAATACGGCAGCGAGACGCTGCCGCGCCTGCCGGCGAGGACGCCGGCGCTCCAATAAACTTTAGCATACAGGAGCAGATTATGCCGCGATTGAAAAACGCGGCGTACCTTTCCCGCTTGAATGATTCGAAATGCGGCCTACAATCGAGGGGGTTTTTTTTAGCAACGAGACTCAGGGACAGGAAAGCAGCAGATAATGGCGAAGCAGAAGGGGCAGTTTGAAGGGGCGCTGGCGTCGCGCGCGGAAAATTTTTCGGACTGGTACGTCGATCTCGTGCGCAAGGCGGACCTGGCGGATTACTCCGACATCCGCGGCTGCATGGTGATCAAGCCGTATGGTTACACGCTGTGGGAAAATATCCGTGACGGGCTTGACCGGCGGTTCAAGCTGACCGGCCACGTTAATGCGTATTTCCCGCTGTTCATCCCCGAGAGCTACCTGAAAAAAGAAGCCGAGCACGTCGAAGGGTTTGCGCCCGAGGTGCCGTGGGTCACGCACGTGGGGGAAGAGAAACTGGAAGAGCGGCTGGCGATCCGGCCGACGAGCGAGACAATCATCTGCGCGACGTATGCGAAGTGGGTGCAGAGCTATCGTGATTTACCGATTTTGATCAATCAGTGGGCGAACGTGGTGCGGTGGGAGAAGCGCACGCGGCTGTTCCTGCGGACGACGGAGTTCCTGTGGCAGGAAGGGCACACGGTGCACCGCACCGAAGAGGAAGCACGCGAAGAGACGATGAAGATGCTGAAGGTGTATCATGACTTTTTGCGCGAGGAGATGGCGATTCCCGTGATCATGGGAGTCAAGACCGAGAGCGAGAAGTTTGCGGGGGCTGTGGAAACGTATTGCGTCGAAGCGCTGATGGGAGATGGGTGGGCGCTGCAGGCGGGGACGTCGCACTTTCTGGGGCAGAATTTTGCGAAGGCGTTTGGGATTAAATTCCTGGATGAGGACAACACGGAAAAATTCGCGTGGCAGACGAGCTGGGGAATGACGACGCGGCTGATCGGCGCGCTGATCATGGTGCATGGCGACCAGCAGGGGCTGCGCATGCCGCCGAAGCTGGCGCCGATCCAGGCGGTGATCGTGCCGATTATTTTTGATGAGTCGCGCGAGGTGACGCTGGCGGCGGCGAAAAAAATTGAGGAAGACCTGCGCAGCGCGGGGATCCGCGTGAAGCTGGATGACCGCGAATGGCACAACGCGGGGTACAAGCGATTCGACTGGGAATTGCGCGGCGTGCCGGTGCGGATCGAAATTGGGCCAAAAGACATTGCGAACAACTCGGCGTTCGTGGCGCGGCGCGACGTGAAGGAAAAGGTGTCGATCTCGCTGGACGAACTGCCGCAGAAAATCAATGAGCTGCTGGCGGCCGTGCAGGCATCGATGCTGGAGCAGGCGGATCAGTTTGTGCGCGACAATATTACGGATGTCGCGAACTGGGATGAATTTAAGCAGGTGTTGGAAAGCAAGAAAGGTTTCGTGCGGTGCGGGTGGGACGGCACGAAGGAAACCGAGGCGGCGATCAAGGAAGAGACCAAGGCGACGATCCGTTGTTTGCCGCTGGAGGGTGGTTTGGCGGGGGGAAGCGCGCCGGAAAGTGGATTGAAGGACGTGAAGAGCGGCGCGCCTGCGAAGTATAAGGCGCTGTTTGCGCGGGCGTATTAGTGCCTGTCATGAAATTCGCGAATTGAATCACAGCCGAGGGCGGCTGTGCCACATACAATTAAAGAGCATTTCATTTTGCGAATTTCACGCCAGGCGGGTTGTTTGCGCATCGATTCCCAGGGCTCCGCTGCGCTCGCCCTGGGCTAATAACCGGACGCCCCTTTGGGGCTAACAAGGAAGCGAAAATAATTAAAATAGAACCGTAGGGCTCCGCTGCGCTCGCCCTGGGCTTCTATGAAAGCCCGGAGAGTGGCAAGGATGTTTTTTAGGTGTCGTG
>JADMIO011319524.1_pt1 | contig 61511 bp, 45 predicted proteins | sample 8958161 | NCBI WGS metagenome assembly JADMIO01 (sample SAMN16585339, study PRJNA669376) | soil metagenome | isolation source: Crop rotation soil | place: USA: Cullars Rotation, Alabama | collected 2011
CGACAACTTGTCCACGTGGAATTCTAAGCTTAGGATCCCAATGTGCTGGAAAGATAACCGGCCGGCGTATTCGCTGGATAATTAAACCGCGCTGCCTCCTGTCCGTTCAGATACACAATCGCTCCATCATCCCGTTTCACATCCATTTGGATGGCTGAAAAGCTGGCTACATTAGTGACATTAAAGGTGCGCCGAAAGTACGTCGTTATGATCCGAGTTCCATCGAGCCGATTGCTTTTGATGACCGTTGCTTCATCCCCGTCACCGTAACCAAATTCCGCATTCCCCAGTGTCCAGAGGCTGTCATCGTAAGATGGCAAAACCCAATTCGTGCCCTGGTTCGAGCCATCGTCGAGGTATTTCCATGCGGCGCCCCGAGCAATGAAAAGTTGAGGCACCCCGATATTCACCCCCTGGGAAGTGTACGTCGCACCGCTATCCGATTTCCCGACTGCCAGTAACCGGTGGGATCCACCTGTCACATTGGTCCAGGACTGATTGAATGGAGGGGTTGCATCTTCGGCGAACTTTTGCCCATCCACGAAGAACTCCACGTTCACGATTGAGCCGCTCGCTAAAGAAGGGTAGGCGAATACCGGGATCGGCGTATTCAGCACACTCGCCGGGTCGAGGCTCAGGAAAGTCGTCCCGTCGGCGGGTGCGAGGAGCGTGACCCCTTCCTTAACAATAGCAACGTTCACCACTGCGGAAGTCCAGTTCAGACCGCTGCTATCCACCGCGATCACCTGGAACGCGTTCGAGCCCGCGGGCGCATTGCTCGCAATGGCACTGAACGGTTCTGTCGTGCTCGTCGCAAACAAAGTTCCTCCCCGATAAAAATCCACACGCGTAATCGGTGGATTTGGAACTTCGCCGCCCACATCGATCTCGATAGGGGCGCCAGCTGCGAAGATTTGGCTGTTTGTCGGGGAAGTAATTGCTACCGAGGCCAAAGTCTGGATGCGCAGCACATAAGGCCCGCCTTGAGGTGTAAATTGTGGGATGAATCGATTGGCATCGATGGCAATCCGATACGTCACTCCCTGAGTTGCCTGAAATTCGAGAAGACTCCAACCGTTCGCAAGACCAGCGCCATTGTCGTTCGATGCAATAGACGTCAGCGCGTTAACAGCATCTCCGACGTACACTGCCAGCAGGGTATCATTGTTGAATCCGCCAGCACTCCCGATCGTATCCATCCGGATTTGCCCGCTCTTCGGCGACGTCCAATTGAACCAAACTGATCGAGCGCCCTGAAGGCCGGCATGATTCGGTTCGCCAGCTTCTTTAGTGGCTCCCACCGTACTGCCGTTGGTAGTCACAACCGTGCCGCTTAGGGTCCACGCATTCGCAAAATTATCGTTCGCCGGCTGAGCAAAACTCGAAACGGCGCCAACAAACAACAAAACGGGCCATGCTACCAAACGCAGGGGGAATTTCATTTTTAAGATGTACAGATTACTTCTGAGGGGTTCCGCGCGGACCAAAACCGGTATTCGCGGAGTCCCACAATATTCGGGTTCTTGAGATTATATGCGAAATAGGCCCCCGGAGTCCGCAACATTCTTATGTGAATTTTTCGCGAACGCTCGCCCCGGAGTGAGAGGCCCTTAACCCGGAAGTAGCCGGCTTATTTTGAAGAACGGTAGAAGCAGCGAACTATGCCGCCTTTTTGAGCTCAGGCACCTGATTCGAATTGTCCAATGTACTGATTTCGTTGTTGTTTCGGCGGGTAAACACAAGGAAAGCCAGAAACCCAACGCCTCCAATGGTCAAGAGAATGCCGGTTGTGAGTCCCGAAGTCTCTGTTTGCGCCTTTTCACCAATCTGAAAAATCTTTGCATCGGACGGCAGGTAAGTCACAGGAGCGCTTTGGGTTGCGATACCCTGGTCGAACAAAGACTTGGAAACCGAGGCCTTCTTTTGCACCAGTCCGCCACCTTCTGGCTGAAAACTCACCACGAGATAGTAATGGTGGGTTCGGGAACGGCGCGAAACGGTCTCGATCGCGTCGATAACTTTAGCGTTAATGGCTTTGCCCTGAGCCATCAGCTTCTTGCTGTTTTGGTAGTCCCTGATCCCGGAAACGATCAAAATGGGCCCTCCGATCAGCGCAAACAGAAGGAAAAGGATCCTCTTCATAGTTCTTAATCTATCGGTTTCAACTCATCCACCTTAAGGACCTCCAAGGTTGTCTGCGCAAACCCTTCTGCCTCATGGCCCAACTTGTGCTCCCGATCCGAGCTGGCGCTTGGAGCGCCTTTTAATGACGCAGTCGAAAAGAACCAACTATCGGTGGCTCGCCCCGTCGATTCTGCTTTTCCTGGTTTTCGCGGTCTTTTCAGAAATCCCCCAGCACGGCTTCGTGCAGTGGGACGACGATATCAACATTTACGGAAATCCCCACCATGGAGGCCTCTCCTGGCACCGGATACGATGGATGTTCTCGGACACGCATTACGTCCTGTATTATGCGCCTTTGAGCTGGCTGACTTTGTCGGCCATCTACGAGTTTTTTGGTCTGAACCCCTTCGGCTATCACCTGGCAAGCCTGCTTTTGCACGGCGCAAATGCCGTGCTTTCCTATTACCTGCTCCGCGCTTTGCTTTCTCGACGTCGTTCGATTGAAGATCAACCCAACCCGACAGCGCTCTCTTTTGCTGCCGGGGTCGGAGCGGCGATCTGGGCGCTGCATCCACTCAGGGTCGAGCCCGTCGCCTGGGCCACTGGCATCTCTTACTTGCTTGCTGGTTTTTTTGCTCTGTCATCAACCTTATGCTTTTGGCGAGTTCGAACCAACGCGGAAGGCAGGCGAGCATGGCTCGTCGGTTCCGTAGGATTATTTGCCTGTAGCGTGATTTCGTATCCTGCCACAATGGCGTTGCCGTTCGCATTTCTAATTCTGGATCGAGCGACGCCCAAACCTCCAGAGAGCAAAGAAGAAGCCCCGTCCGCAGCCATCCAAACAAATACGTGGCTAACGATACTCCCATTTTGCCTGATCAGTGCCGGCGTCCTTTCCTTTACCCTTTATCGCCGTGGCGAAGCTGCAGGATTGTGGCACCCGCCTGTCGGACTCGATCAATTTGGAGTTATCGAACGCATCATGCAGGCCTTTTACGTTTGGAGCTGGTACGTTTGTAAAGAGGTCCTTCCGCTTTCGCTCGCGCCAGTCTACACACGTCTCGTTTCCTTTCAGGCTACCGACTGGGCTTTCGTTGTTAGCGCGATCCTGATCGTTGGAGTTTCGATTTTTCTGTTCGCCCGGATGAAGCAATGGAAAAGCGCTCTCGCGCTCTGGTTGACTTACCTTGTTTTGCTCGTCCCACTTTTAGGATTAACGGAACATCCGCACAATACAGCCGACCGTTATAGCTACATAGCATCACTCGTTCTCTCCGTTGCGATTGGCTGGATTCTGCTTCGTATCTACGCAAAGCCGCAATATGGGACCTGGGCGAGGCTTTGCAGCTGCGCTGTAGTGGTTTGTCTTGGCTCCATGTCATTCGCTCAGGCTCGGACATGGCGAGATAGCATTACACTTTTTTCCCACGTGCTCAACACGATCGGTTCACATCCCTATCGTGCCGACATTCAGATGCGACTGGGCGCCGCGTTTGCTCAGTCCGGAAAGCTTGATCCAGCCGAATCGAATCTCCGCGCCAGCCTGCAAATCGATCCTCGCCGCTTCCAAACGCATGCGCACCTGGCAGCCGTCCTCGCAAAGCGGGACCGCCTGGCTGACGCTCTCATCGAGTACAACGCAGCGCTCGAACTGAACCCGCAGTACATTGGAGGCTTGGTTCAAAAAGGCGTGCTTCTCTACCGTCAAGGTGAAACGACGCTTGCGATCCAGGCGTTCCGCGACGCCCTGGCCCGCGATCCAAAACGGGCTGATGCCATGGAGCGCCTTGCCTGGGTACGCGCTACCGATCCAGATCCAGCACAACGCAATGGCCAGGAAGCTCTCTCCCTTGCGCTCGCGGCGGCAAAGCTATCAAAGCATGAAGATCGCAACATGGTTCGAACTCTCAGCGCGGCCTATGCGGAAACGGGCCTTTTCGACCTGGCGATCGAGGCTGGCGAACGAGCGCTCGGAGTCTCCATGCTGCTGGCTGACCACAGCCTCACTCTTCAACTTCAGCAGATGCTCCAGTCCTTCAAACGTCGCGAAGCCTTTCGGAATGGCGACATTCTCCGCATTGCTTCGCCAGCGTCGGCCGAAGCAGCAGGGCCGGCGCAATGATCCTATTCACCAGCATCCGCATTCGAGTTTGCCATTGCTTTTGACTTTGGCACGGGCATGTTGATTGCGTAAATGACTCCAGAGGAACAATCAGGAGCAGGAGCAAGTGGATCGGCGGCATCGCGATCGGGTTCATCCCGGCGTCGACGTTCTTTTCGACCGGGCCGGCGCCCTCCTCGTAGAAACCCACCTGGTATCCAGGGCAGTGCTACGGCCCCTCCCCCGCCGAACCCGGAACAAACGGACATCGATTCGGATTCCCCGCCTGTTGATCAACCACAGGAAGTTTCCACCGAGAGCAGTTCAGCGCATCAACTCAGAACCGAGGAACGAGTTCCCACCGCTCCTGCCGGGCCAGCCATTCAGGAAGCAATTACACAGTTGCAGCGGATCAACAAAGAGATGGAAGAGCTGCTTCTGGAAATGCAAAAAGCTCTGGAAACACTCGAGGAAGCGGAAGTCCAGAAATATGCGGATGAGCGCGAGTTAGAATCTCTTCGCGCTGCCGTTCGGCAATTGACCCGTCCGCGGGAAAATCACCAACGTCCGGCTCCCCAGGGACAAGGCCGCCAGGATTCTCGGATGAGGCATTCTCAGCGCGATCGCTTTCGTGGTCCCCCTCGGCAGCGGGGCCCGGCGCCGGCACACGAGCACACGCACGAAAACGTTCCCTCGAGTACTGAACAGCCGCACGAATCTCCGGCCCATGAAGAAGAGATTCGGCCCGAACGACCGCAGGAGCCTGAGATTCCATTTTAATGCGGGTCGTAGCCGAGGTGCGAATCGACAAGTGGCTCTGGGCCGTGCGCCTTTACAAAAGCCGTTCGATCGCGGCGGCAGCTTGTAGCGGTGGCAAAGTCCGAATCGGAGGAAAGATAATCAAACCAGCTCGTTCGCTTCGCGTAGGCGAAGTCCTTTCGGCTGCGTTGGGAGAAATCACTCGAACAGTGAAGGTGGTTACGTTGATCGAGCAACGAGTCGGTGCCCCCGACGCTGCCACCTGCTACGAGGATCTCACTCCAGCTTCGGAATATCAGAAGCCACGCTCGCCAGATTTTCGGCCGATTTTCATTCGATCCAAGGGACAGGGCCGGCCGACAAAGCGGGATCGGCGTAGAATCGAACGACTGGGAATCATTGATCCACAATAGCCACCTCCTCGCTAAGTGACTTTTTACAATTAGTCCGCCGTTTTCTGATTGCTCAAATAACGCAGCTCCTTAATAACCATTACAAGGGAAGCGCAGGACACCCCACAGTTTGTAAAAATCGCTTGTGGTGATAACTTCTGAGTAACTCCCCGGTAAATGAGTAGTCAGTTAAAGGGAAGCCGATGGAAAATTCAAAGAGCCTGCCGAATGAGGCAGCTGCGTTCGTTTACGGGGGTGGAACCGTTGATCTCGGCGCAGGCACAATTTCGTATGCGGACGGGACACGGGGGCAGTTGCTTGCGCGGGAATTAGCTTTGTTACGTTATCTCTGTTTGAACGAAGGCCGGCTGATGACGCGCGAAGAAATCCTTCAACACGTTTGGCGTCTGCAAACGGGAAATCTGGAAACCCGCACCGTCGACATGCATGTTTCGAAGCTGCGTCGGAAACTCAAACTCCTTCCGGAAGACAGATTGCTCCAAACGGTACGGGGACGGGGATACGTTTTACAACGCCCCCCGCAAAATCCGGGAGCGCTACCGCGCTCCATTGCCTAAGCGGAGGACCTTCTCAACGGTGAAGGGCATGGGATCCACCATCCTTCGCACCGGCGCATGCGAGCACTGCTGTTGAGCGCGCTTCAAAGGAATCACAGCGGACGCGCCCTGTTCCGTCGATATTCATGGAGGCGCTGTTTCGGCATTTTTTCCACAGCTCTGAACTCCGACGGGTTGCACTCCAATAGACCAGAAGGATGCTCCAGCCGCCGCACCGCAATAAAAGGAGAACACTTGTGGGCAACGTCCTTCTTTCCTCGGTGCAGGACCCGTGTTAGCCTCTTTCATTATCAAATCTGCGCGTTTAAATAATCCAAACCTGCAAGGCACATCAGACGGTGCCTCGGCGCTCGATCCACGATTTCTTTCTTCGCTAGCGATGGCGCGGCGCTACTTCTTTCGAGACTGCGCCCTGGGACTTGGATCGATGGCGCTCGCAACGTTGTTGCGCGGAAACGATGTTTTCGCCGCATCCGCCGGAGCGGCCAATCCCCTCGCGCCCAAAAATCCCCACTACGCGCCGAAAGCCAAACGAGTTATTTATCTGTTCCAGGCCGGGGCTCCCAGTCAGCTCGATTTATTCGACTACAAGCCCGCTTTGGTAAAGTACGACGGCAAACCGGTTCCAGCAGAAGTTGTCAAAGGCCAGGAGTACGCTTTTATCCGGCCGGATGCCGAGCTCTTCGCGTCGAAGTTCAAGTTCGCACAGCATGGCAAATCTGGCGCAGAGCTTTCAGAAATGCTCCCGCATTTGGGTGAAGTCGTGGACGACATTGCCATCGTGAAATCGATGACCACGCATGCATTCAATCACGCGCCGGGCCAGCTTCTCATGAACTCGGGTTCAACACAGTTCGGTCGCCCGAGCATGGGGGCGTGGGTCACATACGGCCTCGGTAGCGAATCGCAGGATCTTCCAGGATTTGTGGTCCTCAGTTCCGCCGGCGGAACAAGTGGGGGCGCAGCGAATTGGGGTTGTGGTTTTCTTCCGACGGTTTATCAGGGTGTTCCATTTCGGCGTAGCGGTGATCCGATCCTCTTTCTCAGCAATCCGCCGGGAATCACCGCCCAAATGCAACGGAAGTCACTCGATGCACTCAAAAAACTGAATCAGCATCGCCTCGACGTCGTTGGCGATCCGGAAATTGCCACTCGCATCAACTCTTTTGAGATGGCTTACCGGATGCAAACCAGTGCCCCGGAGCTCATGGATTTGACCAAAGAATCAAAGGAGACGCTTGAGATGTACGGGGCTGAGCCTGGCAAAAACAGCTTCGCCAACAACTGTCTGCTTGCCCGGCGATTGGTCGAGCGGGGCGTTCGCTTCGTGCAACTGTTTCACGAAGCGTGGGACCACCACAGCGACGTGACTGGCGGCGTAAAACAGCAATGCGGCCTCACTGACAAAGCTTCGGCTGCCCTCGTCAAAGATCTTAAACAGCGTGGATTGCTCCAGGATACGCTCGTCATTTGGGGCGGGGAATTCGGGCGCACTCCGATGGTGGAGACCAATAAGGAAGCCGGTCGCAGCATGGGGCGTGATCATCATCCACAGGCATTTACGATGTGGCTCGCTGGAGGTGGCATCAAGCCGGGCATTACACTGGGCAAGACCGATGACCTTGGCTTTCATATCGTCGAAGACCGGGTACATGTCCACGACCTTCATGCCACGATTTTACACCTGCTGGGGTTTGATCACACCAAGCTCACCTACCGTTTCCAGGGCCGCGATTTTCGCCTGACTGACGTTGAAGGCGAACTTGTGCCTAAGCTGCTGGCCTAGGATACTCCGCCATCATCGATGGGGATTCGCAGAGTAGTCGCAAATCTGTTTTTCGCTGGAACTATTTTCCTGGCGGTTCCAGCCCGTCCAGCGAACAACACCGACGAAGGACGGGCGCTCATGACGGAGCTCGGGTGCGCCAACTGCCACTCGACGCTTGATCTTAAAAACTCATTGCGCGAGCGGACTGTCGATCTCAGCGCGGCTGGTCTCCGCTTCAATCCCGCTTATCTCTTCCAGTACCTGCAAAACCCCGGAAAAGTGCGCCATCATCTGGGGCGTGCCCGCATGCCCGATTTTCGGTTCTCTGAAAAGGAAGCATTCGCGCTCGTTCAATTCGTGCGCACCCAAACAAATGTTTCCGGACAATGGCCTGCGTTGCCCTCGGAAATTGTTGCGCAATTGGGTCAACCACCGAGCCGCCCGGGACGAGACGAATTCCTCAAAACTCTCTCGGGTGGGTTGCTGTGCCTGGCCTGTCATCGTTTTGAGGGCAAGGGCGGAGCGATTGGCGTTGAATTAGCGGATATCGGAGCGCGACTGCAACTGACCGGAATCAAAGCTTATCTTGTTTCACCCGCAATGTTTGGCGTCCCCGCCGCAGCCATGCCTCCGCAGTTCTACAATCATAACGGACAACAATTCACTGAACTCTCCCCCGAAGCAGGCCGAAAAATTCAAGTCATCGCCGACTTTCTTTTTAATCTGGCAGCGGGAAAACGCAAAGAGCTCGACGAACAGTATCGCCGCGCAGAGTCCAAATATTCCGATGTTACCGCATCACTCGGCCAGCAAATTCTCGAAGCCGAAAACTGCGCAGCGTGCCACCGACATTATTCAATCACTCCTCGAACGAACGCTGCGCCGGATCTTACCCGCGAATGGCAGCGAGTGAGAGGGCAATGGCTCACAAGCTTCCTGAGAAAACCCACCGCGATCCGTCCGTTTGGCTTTCATCCAGGCGACGGAAGTCGCATGCCGGACTTTCGCCTTTCTGACGAGGAGACCCATAACATTTCCACGGTTCTTTTGACCAACTCGCCGTCAGCAAAATCCGTTTCTCTCACAAATCTCTCGGCGTTCTCGAGAGCCAAAGCACATGCTCTGCTCAATGACAAGCTGGCTTGTCTCGGTTGCCACCGCTTCGGCTCAACCGGAGGACGGATCGGCCCGGACCTGTCGATCGCAAGCAGTCGACTGCAACCAGCTTATCTGTTCGACATGATACGGGATCCGCGCCAGATGCATCGGGACACCATAATGCCCAAGCTTCCTCTCGCAGAGACCACGATTCAGCTGATCGGCAGTTTTATTCTTCAGGAAGCGAAACATTCGGCCTCATCAGAATACCTCTCACTCGTCGACAACCGGCTTACGCACTTTGCCGCTCCACCTAAAAGGTCGAGCGGCAGCTTGAATTATCTCCGTTACTGCGCCGCATGCCACGGCCCGGAAGGGCTTGGAAACGGCTGGAACGCCCCCTTTCTTGCGGTGAAACCGACGATGCACGCGAATGCGCAGGAGATGACAATGCGTCCGGACGACACGCTTTTCGATGGCATTTATTCCGGCGGTTACATCCTCGGCAAAAGCCCGTTCATGCCTGCTTTTGGCCAAAGTCTTGCACCTGAGGAGATTCGCGACCTGGTGAGTCATATGCGAACACTTTGTCAATGCAGGCAACCGCCATGGGCCTCTGATAATGCAGCCCGTTCCTCGCCATGAGCAAACGGAAACAGAAGCAGCGGGGGAATGTTGCCCAGCCGATTGCGCGGCGACAGTCACGGAATGGCCGTTGGCTTTGGGTGGCCGTCCCGATCATGGCCTTGGCTCTTGCAGGCTGGTTCTCACGCGATCTGTTAATTCACAAAAGTAGTCGATTAGCATCAAGTCCCGGCGCGCCCGTGACACCTCGCTTCGAAGAGTTTCTCGGGTCTGAAGCATGCGCCAAATGTCATCAGCAGCAGTACGATCTCTGGAAGGATTCCACCCACGGGCACGCCGGGGGCAAACCGGGAGAAGCCCGAATCATTGCGCGATTTGACGGCAATCCGCTCATCTTTGCGGATGCGGTTGTTACGCCCATCGCAACCAATAACGAATACCTTTTTCGCATCGACTCAGGTGGAACAACTCGCGACGTCAAAGTATTTGCCACAGTGGGTGGGGGTCACATGATGGGAGGCGGCACTCAATCTTTTTTCCAAAAGGCACCGGATGGCACTGCTCGTTTTTTGCCATTCGATTACATCCGGCGGGAGGGACTTTGGTTTGTCCAGTTGCGAAGGGACAGAACATGGGTGCCGGTGTCAAAGGAGATTTCTTTTCATACAGATCTCGCCAACTGGCCACCCAATCGCGTTCTTGGAACGCTAACCGAGTTTTCCAACTGCCAGAATTGTCATGGAAGCCAAATCACGGTTGCCTATGACAAACAAACACGCAGGTACGACACGCATTTTCAAACTCTGCAAATCAATTGCGAATCGTGTCACGGTCCGGGCCGGCATCATGTCGAAATGGTCAGTAAACCGGGATTCGAAAAATCACGAGACGTGGGTATGCGCGCTTTGGCTACCCTTGGCAAGGATGAGTCGCTGAATGTCTGTTTCCAGTGTCACGCGACCAAGGACGTGATTCGAGAAGAGCCTTATTTGCCGGGCGCACGGCTGGAGGACTTCTTCTCACTCAAACTTCCACTTTTTCAAGACACGTTTACCGTCGATGGCCGGGTCAAAACATTCGGTTACCAATCCACTCACCTCTATAGCGGCTGCTATTTGAATGGTTCAATGACTTGCGTCGACTGCCATGAACCGCACGGCCAGGGTTACCGGGATCACTTAGGCAAACCTTTGGCAGGTCGATTCGAAAATGGTCAATGCACGAGCTGCCATGCGAGCAAGGCCCTTGCGTCCGAACTGCATTCGCATCACAAAGCCGATTCACCCGGTAACCGCTGCGTCGGCTGCCATATGCCGTACCTCCAGCATCAAGGTGTCGGCGATCATCTTATGTTCGCGCGTTCGGACCACGGCATTCCCGTTCCACGTCCTGCGTTCGACCAATCGATTGGGATTGAGAACGCCTGTCAAAAGTGTCACCGGGATCATGACCTCGCATGGCAGCAGGGGCGACTGACCGAATGGTATGGCCAACTCAAACCGCATCACCCTGCCATCAGCAATTTGATGGCCTCTCTGGAGACGACGGACCCGCTTACGGCCGCGCGCCAGTTGCTTATGCCGGATGCGAGGCATCCAATGGCAGAAATGGCTGGCCTCATCCAATTCGCGAAACGTTTCCTCCGTCCCGAAATGAACTCGATTCAATCGGAGATCCTGGAACCATTAAAAGCCTTTATCGGAAGCCGAGATCTCGACTTGAAGGCGATGGGATTGGCGATCCTGCACATCGGTTTCGGACAGCAACCCGAGATGAAATCCATGTTGGATTCGGAGATCCGGAAACTCGGCAACGATGAACAGGCCGTAAAAGATCGCTGGGCGATTATTGCGGATTATGTCGGCGGCGAGTTCGCGAATCGCGGTGAAATGCAGCCAGCCATCTTCTGCTTTCGTAAGTCTCTCGAGATTAAACCAGACAATGTGGTCACCATCTCTCACCTGGCTCTAGCTCATCTCAGATCGGGAGACCAGGAAAGCGCCGTGGCCGCCCTGCAGCAAGGCCTCAAACTTCGGCCCGAAAAAGCAGTCCTGCACTTCCAACTGGCACAGACTTACGCGCAATTGCAAAAATTTCCGGACGCGATCAAAGAACTGGAACGCGGGCTCGAATACGCGCCCGAAGACCAAACCGCCTTGCGAATGCGAGATCAACTGCGTGAGCAATCGCGTTGAACTCTCAAGCCGCCGCCGTGACAGTCTCGGGCTTCTTCCAGATGTAACGGAACATCACGACACGTAGCGCCGCGGTCACCGGAATAGCGAGAATGCCACCCAGAATTCCTCCCAATAGTGTAGTTCCGATCAACACTGCAACGATGATGGTCAAAGGATGCAACCCGACGCGGTCTCCCATGATCTTTGGAGCCACGATGAATCCTTCGATGGCGTGCACAATACCAAAAATGGCAATGACCATGATCGGGTGCAGCAAATCATGGAATTGCACCGCCGAGAGAACGATAATTGGAACGATCGTCACTATCGTGCCAAGATACGGTACCATACTAAGCAAGCCTGCGACCAGCCCGAAGAGCACAGCATAGTTCAATCCGAGCAGTAGAAATCCCGTGACCAGAAGCACGGCGTCGCAAAACGCGATCAAGACCTGGCCGCGGAAGAAGACGATCAGGTAGTTGTTGATCGCGTTGAGGACGAAGACCAGCTCGTTCTTGAGGCGCGACTCCTGGAGCGGTAAGTAGTTCGTCCAACCCTTTTGGATCGCCGTCTTCTCCTGGAGGAAGTAGTAGGTGAACACCGGAACCATAGCCAAACCGACGATGGTCCCTGCCCATGAAGCGACCCGGCTTACTTGCGCGAGCATCCATGCCCCAAGCAATGGAAGCATTTTACCGAGCCAGCCGAGGACAGATTCAGATATCTTGTTTGCCCAGGCGGTCTCACGGGTTTGCAACGACTGTTCGGGGGTCCGTGGCGCGGGACCGATCGATGGTTCCTGCGTGTCCGGTGGAACATTTGTGGTCGGCGGCGGTGTGTTCGTCGCCGGTTGACGTGAAGGAAAAAACTTCTCGCGCCACTGGTCCAAAAACTGCCGGCGTGATATCCAATCGGCAATATCATGTTGAACAGTCCTCGAGTATTTTGGCAGATCAGCAATGAGCGTTTCCGTTTCGGTCACGAGGCGGGGGATGACACTGGCGAGAAAGCCTGCCAGCACCACAGCACACATCGCAAATACGATGATGATGGCTTTTCCCCGCGACACGTTGCGCCGCTGAAGGAAATCAACGACCGGATCGAGCAGGTAAGCGAGAATGCCGGCAATGGCCAGCGGCCAGAGCACGGGTGAGAGCACATGCAGCACCTGGCCGAGTCCCCAGACAAACGCGCAGAGAAGCGCAACGAGCAAGGCAATCGCAAAGGCCGTCAGGGCCATCCAAACGATTTTCGCCTGGTTGTCGGTCGGTCCCGGAAAGCTCATTTCGTTCGGCCTTTTTAGGCCTGACCCAGCTTCTTCGATTTTTCCGTGGCGGCGCGCACGGCATTGATCAGCGCGCCTCGCACACCGGCCTTCTCGAGTTCATGGAGACCTTCAATCGTCGTTCCGCCGGGACTGGTAACCATGTCCTTCAGTGCGCCCGGATGCTGTCCTGTCTCCAGTACCATGCGGGCAGCTCCGAGCAACGTTTGCGCGGCAAGGCGGGTGGCGATGTCGCGAGGCAATCCCGCAGCGACGCCGCCATCACTTAAGGCTTCGATCAAAAGAAAAGCGTAAGCGGGGCCGCTACCGCTCAAGCCGGTAACGGCATCCAGCAGGTACTCCTTCACCTGCAGGGCAATGCCGACCGACGAAAAAAGTTTCTGAACCAGTTCCGCATCCGCCGGGCGTGCCGCTTTTCCCAAAGCAAACGCGCTGGCAGATGCGCCGAGGAGCGCTGGCGTATTGGGCATCACCCGAACAACGCGACCCGAGGCTCCCAAAACTCCTTCGAAGCGCAAAATCGGGACGCCAGCGGCAATTGAAATTAGCAAATGATCCGGTGTGAATTGGCTCTTCACCTCCGCCATCAGGTCATTAACTTGATCCGGCTTTACCGCGACCACTATCACCGACGCGGACTTGACGACATCGGCATTGGACCGGGTCGAACGTCCTGCGCCCTCTTTCTCGAAGTGCGTTCGCGCCGTATCTATGGGATCGCTGGCCAATACATTCTCTGTCCGAATCAACCCCGCCTTGGAAAAACCGCGAGCCAAGGCAAGAGCCATTTTACCGGCGCCAAGGAAGCCAATCTTTAAATCCGATCCCATGGGGCTTGTTTGTAGCATTCGGTTCTGGCCAGAGAAAGGCCAAACGACGCGGGTACAATTGACCTTTCACCACAGGCCCCTTTGAGCAATGCTGGGAGGGCTGTAAGTTACCGCAGAAGATGCCCACGCCTTCCACCAGGCCAGTAGCGGACGCAGAATCGGACTGTATCGTCCGTTCGGTTGCGTCTGCCCTCGCGTCTGACCCGACCCTCGAAGCGGTAACTATCGATCGCGAACGGCAAAAAATCGACGTGGCAACCCTCGGCAAAGTGGATGAGCAGGAAGTTGCCGATCGGATCACCCGAAGCGTTCAGCAGGCGCAGGCAGCCACTCCCGAAACCGGCTGCACCTTATTGACGCGCAATCCGGATTGCGCGGCTTGCAAGCAGCCGCTCACAGCAACCGAACGGGATTCAGTCGTGATTACCCACCAGGGGACGACCACCACGATCGCGCGCGTCACCTGCCCTACCGCGCCAAGGTTTTGGCGCTGGCGCAGTATTCCATGGCCGCGCATCGTCCAGCGCGATATTGAATTCCTCGAGCACGTTGAGGAAGATGCCGATGAATGGAAGCCCCAACTCGCGGCGGCTTGTGTTTGCGGCGCTTTCGGCCTCGCGGGACATTTCATTCCGGCCTACTCGCTGCCTCTTTTTATTGCTTCCTACGTAGCGGGCAGTTGGTACACCGCCCAGGAGGTTTGGGAACGGCTGACAAAAAGCGCAATCGACGTGCATTTCCTCATGCTCGCCGTAGCCGCCGGAAGTGCCAGCATCGGGTTTTGGGCTGAGGGTTCGACGCTCCTCTTTCTCTTTTCCCTTTCGGGCGCCCTCGAGCATTTCGCCCTCGGTCGCACGCAGCGCGAAATCCGATCCCTTTTCCGCGAAGCGCCGCGAACCGCAATTGTCATCGAACCGGGTGGGGTCGAACGCGAAACGCCGGTAGACAGTCTTGCAAGAGGCATGCGTCTGCTCATCAAGCCCGGCAGCCAATTTCCAGTCGACGCCGAGGTTATCAAAGGCACAACAGCAGCCGACGAATCGAATCTCACTGGTGAGGCCGTGCCGGTTGATAAAGGCAAAGGTGATCGCGTCCTCGCCGGAACCATCAACCTATGGGGCGCGGTCGACGTGGAAGTCTTGCGGCCCGCGAAGGAAAGCTCTCTCCAGAAAATTATTCACCTTATCCGTGAAGCACAGCACAACAAAGCCCCTGCACAGGAATTCACGGATCGTTTCGGGACGACCTACACCTACACCATTCTCAGCCTTTCCGTCGTCATGTTCTTTGTCTGGTGGCTCGGGTTCCGGCTGCCTGCATTCGCTTCAAACAGTGAGGTTCACAGCGCGTTCTATCGTGCCATGACTCTGCTCGTCGTCGCTTCGCCTTGCGCACTGGTGCTTTCCATCCCATCAGCCGTACTCGCGGCCATCGCATGGGCGGCACGGCACGGCATACTCTTTCGAGGCGGTATTGCTGTTGAGAAGCTTGCCCGCGTCAACGTCGTGGCCATGGATAAAACCGGCACGTTGACTACGGGAGAACTCAAGGTCGATCGCATTGAAAGTTTCCCAAGCGGACGCGAAAAGGAAATAGCGCAGTTCGCTTGTTCACTCGAACAATACTCGACTCATCCACTCGCCCGCGCCATCACCCGGCACGGCAAACAGACCGGCGTTGAAACAGTGGAGTTGACCAACTTCCAATCGATCACCGGTCAGGGCCTGCAGGCAAGCCACTCAGCCCGCGCAGACATCTGCAGGCTCGGACGACGGGAATGGCTCGTCAAAAATTATTCCCACGTAGCTGAACTTCCCGCTCCGCACAATGAACCTGGCGTTTCCGAGGTCTGGGTTGCCGCAAACGGCCTCGTTGGCCGCATCACTCTACGGGATGACATCCGCCGCGAGGCCCGGACCGTCGTGGACGAACTGAAAGAAAGCGGACTTAAAACCGTGGTCCTCACTGGTGACCGGCCCAGCACCGGTGAATACCTGAAAAACCAGCTACATATCGACGATGTGCGCACCGAGTTAACGCCCGAGCAAAAGGTCGACGCCATTCGATCCTTGAGCGAGCCCGGAATGCACGTTGCGATGATTGGCGATGGTGTCAACGACGCACCCAGTCTTGCTGCGGCTTATGTCGGCGTTGCCATGGGCGCTCGCGGATCGGATGCCGCGCTGGAACAGGCTGACATCGTGCTCATGCATGATCGCCTCGAGAACTTTCTGGGCGCCTACCGCTTGAGTCAGCGGGCCCGACGAATCATCCGACAGAACCTCGTGATCTCGCTCGGGACAGTGTTGGTCCTGGTTTCATTCGCTTTCGCCGGAGTGATTCCGCTGACCCTCGGCGTCATCGGCCACGAAGGAAGCACGGTCGTCGTCGTGATGAACAGTTTGCGGCTGCTGTTCGGACGCTCCGGAAAATCAGAGCCAAAGACCAGCGCCTGACTACCACGAGACCGGCACGGTTAGCTTGTTGCCAAAACGATTCGTGTAGAAAAGTTGCCGATGCGCGACACCGTATTCGTGTACTAATCGCGTAATCTTCACGTCGTAACAGCAATACTCGGCGATCTCCATCAACTTCCCCTGGCGAAACCAATGGATTGCCTGCATCCCTTCGGCCGTTTTTTCCACACCCAACGTCGCGCAAGCCACCGCATCCAATGAGAGCCGGTGCTGCAGCTTCTCCTGCAAATCGATGAGCACATCGAGTGTCGGCACTTGTCGAAGATCGTAGACCGTATAGTAGCTCAGCACTTCGTAGTCGAAACGAAGATTGTTGAAACCGACAACGAGATCGGCGCGCTGCAGCTCAGTCAGCAAATCATCCACCTGCTTCTCGCCATAAATCCGGTACTCCTGGCGGAGACTGCTGTAGGTCACGCCGATGCTCATCCGCATCTGACTGATCTTGTCCCAACCCCCGACTTCGTCCGCAGACTTCTGCGTTTCCAAATCGAAATAGACGATATTCCGCACCGCCCGCGCCGGCTCAATCGCAATCGGCGGATGAGCGCTGAGCGATCCCGGTTGACTGGCTATGGACGCGGCAGAGCCGACCACTGGTAACATGCACGGCAGTTTAAGGCGGACGCCGAATCCTGAAAGCAAGACTTACCAAATTCTATCCACCCCTTATTCACGGCCTTTTCACAACTACTCATCCACCCCGCGAACAGCTGTGATACCGCGCGTTTGAAGCACTCGCCGCGAAGGGACATAATTCGCCACAAACTCCTTCCGAAACGCAGTGAACGTCCCCGCCGCAATATGAGCGCGGATATCCGCCATCAACCGCAAATACATATACGAATTATGCACACTCACCATCCGCAACCCCAGGATCTCATTCACATTCAGCAAATGCCGCAAATACGCCCGCGAAAACTGCCGGCACGCAAAACACTCACACCCCTCCTCGATTGGCCGATAATCCGCCTTATTGAACCCGCCCTTAATACTGACCGTCCCCTTCGCCGTGAACGCCGTCCCATTCCGCGCCACGCGCGTCGGCAAAACGCAGTCGAACATATCCACCCCGCGCGCCACCAACTCCACCAACTGCGCAGGCGTCCCCAACCCCATCGCATACCGCGGCTGATCCTCCGGCAAAAACGGCACCGTATGCTCCACCGCCAACATCATCTCCGACTCAGGCTCACCCACACTCACACCGCCGATCGCATACCCGTCAAACCTCATCCCCACCAACGCCCGCGCGCACTCCTCCCGCAACTCCGCATGCTTACCACCCTGCACAATTCCAAAAACCTGCTGCCCAACCGCTCGCGGCTGTTCCCGACACTCCTTCGCCCACCGCAACGTCCGCTCCACCGCCCCTCGCACCTCCTTCACCGTCGCCGTATGCGGCGGACAATCATCAAACACCATCGCAATATCCGACCCCAACGCCCGCTGAATCTCCATCGCCTCCTTCGGCCCCAAAAACAAAAGCGATCCATCCAAATGCGACCGAAACTCCACCCCGTGCGCCTTGATCTTCCGAATCTTCGCCAGGCTGAACACCTGGAACCCCCCGCTATCCGTCAAAATCGGCTCCGGCCAATTAATAAACCCATGCAAATCCCCTGCCCCCCGAATAATCTCCAACCCCGGCCGAATATACAGATGGTACGTATTCCCCAAAATAACCTGCGTCCCCATCTCCCGCAGCTCACGCGGATCCAACGCCTTCACACTCCCCTGCGTCCCCACCGGCATAAACGCTGGCGTATCGATCACCCCCCGCGTCGTCACAACCTGCCCCAACCGCCCCAGCGAACCCTCATCCCGTTTCAACAACCTAAACACCCGCACAACTTTTCTCCCTTCGCCCCCCCTGTCCAGCCCGTACCACCACCAAACCCACCGCCCGCGCCCCCCTCCAAATCTCCATCACCAACTTGCGGGGTTTACCCTATGTGAGCACCCGCACTCCCCCTGTAGCGTGCACCAGAAGGTCACCTTCTCCTTCGTGAAAAAAGAAATTCGCATCCTCATGCTCGAAGACAACGTCGCCGACGCAGAGCTCATCCGCTTTGCCCTCCGCGAAGGCGGCCTCCTCTTTTCACTCAAACGCGTCGACTCCAAAACCGCCTTCCTCAAAGAACTCGACACCAACACCCCCGACGTCATCCTCCTCGACTACGCCCTCCCCGGCTTCGACGGCTTCAGCGCCCTCTCCCTCGCCCAACAACACTACCCCGACCTCCCCTTCATCTTCGTCACCGGCACCCTTGGCGAAGAAGTCGTCATCGAAATGCTCAAAAGCGGCGCCACCGACTACGTCCTCAAAACCCGCCTCTCCCGCCTCGTCCCCGCCGTCCTCCGCGCCCTCCGCGAAAAAGAAGACCGCCTCCAACGCCGCAAAACCGAAGAACAACTCCGCAAATCACACCAACAACTCCGCGCCCTCTCCGTCTACCTCCAACACATCCGCGAAGACGAACGCATCCGCATCTCCCGCCAGGTCCACGACGAACTCGGCCAATCCCTCACCGGCCTCAAAATGGACCTCTACTGGCTCTCCTCTCGCGTCCCCAAACAACTCCGCGAGCTCCACGACAAAGCCAAATCCATGTCCCACCACATCGACACCACCATCCAGACCGTTCGCCGCATCTCCACCGAACTCCGCCCCGGCATCCTCGACGACCTCGGCCTCGTCGCCGCCCTCGAATGGCAAGCCCACGAATTTCAAAAGCGCACCGGCATCCACTGTCTCGTCACCTCCGACATCAAAGCCGCCATCCTTGACGAAGACCTCAACACCGCCTTCTTCCGCATCTTCCAGGAAACCCTCACCAACATCATCCGCCACGCCGAAGCCACCAAAGTCACCGTCCACCTCCAAAAACAACGTGGCCACCTCACCCTCCACGTCCACGACAACGGCCGCGGCATCACCGAAGCCCAAATCACCAACACCAAATCCATCGGTCTTCTCGGCATGCGCGAACGCGCCGCCCTCCTCGGCGGCAAAATCACCATCACTGGCGCCCCCGGCAAAGGCACCACCGTCCTCGTCCGCATCCCCCTCACCCACCCCAGCCCCCGACCGCACAGCAAGCAAGCCGCTACTGACGCCCCCACATCTAAGCGCAACACTGCCCGTGCGGAAGAAGCACCCCGTGCCAAAACTAGCCGTGCGCAAGCACATCGCCGCAAAACAAAACCACCCGGCCAGGTAGGGCGACCGCTCCGCGGGCGCCGCAATAGTGGCCGTGCGCAAGCACCATGAGAATACTCATCGCAGACGATCACGCCGTCGTACGCCACGGCCTCAAACAAATCCTCGCCGACCAATTCAAGCGCGCTGAATTTGGCGAAGCCCGCAACGGCCAGGAAGTCCTCAACAAAGTCTGGAAAGAAAAATGGGACGTCGTCATCCTCGACATCACCATGCCCGGCCGCGGCGGCCTCGAAATCCTCAAAGAAGTCAAAAAAGCCCGGCCCAAAATCCCCGTCCTCGTCCTCTCCATGCATCCCGAGGACCAATTCGCCGTCCGCGTCCTCAAAGCCGGCGCCTCCGGCTACATGACCAAAGAATCCGCCCCCGAACAACTCGTCGAAGCCATCCGCAAAATCGTCGCTGGCGGACGCCACATCTCCCCCTCCCTTGCCGAAATCATGGCTGCCTACCTCACCGTCAAAACCGAAAAACCCCCGCACGAACTCCTCTCCAACCGCGAATTCCAGGTCCTTCGCCAGATCGCCTCGGGCAAGACCGTTTCCGAAATTGCCCGCGAACTCTCCCTTTCCGTCCGCACCGTCTCCACCTACCGCACCCGCATCCTCGAAAAAATGGGTTTGAAAACCAACGCCGAACTCACCCATTATGCCTTTCAGAATCAGCTGGTTAAATAAGGATCCAAATAGGGACGCATTCGCATGGGGCCAACCACCTACCGCACGTCAGGGTATCACCTAATTATTGTCCCCTTCCCCCGGCGGATACGCTTTCCGCTCAGAAAAACCGAGTCCTGTCGTTGCGGAGATCGGTCTCTCAGCCATCCAGGGCTCACTGAGCAAAAAATACCATGATTGCCGACAACGATTTCGGGAATACAGCCTCTCACGGCCCAAGAAATCGCCCCCCATCTGGCGGTGCCCCGCGGCGCCCCGCCAAATCCGGCTTTGCCCTCGACCCATGGGTCCTTGCTGAAGGCCTCGCCCGGCGCTGGTACTGGCTTATCCTTGCCGCTGGCGTCGTTGCCGCTGCCTCCTTTTTCTACACCCGGCACATACTCCGCAACGCCTACACCGCCTCCGTCCAACTCATTCGCTTTGAAACACCCAACTCCACCGAATTCTACAAACCCCGGCTCCTCACCGACCAGACCTTTGCCAGCCTCCTAAAATCCCCCGAACTCCTACAACGCGTCGCCAAAAAAGCACAACCGGCCCTCACCCCCGCCAGCCTCGCCTCGCGGCTCGTCGTCTCCCCCGTCCGCGAATCCGACGTCGTCGTCGTCATGGTAGCAGGCATGGACCTCAAACAAACCGTCGCCCTCGCCAACCTCTACGGCGACGAAGCCGGCCAATTCACTGCCGATTTACAACGCAAAGAAGCACTCGAAGCCAACCACGTCCTCACCAACCAACTCGTCCGCATGGACGCTGAACTCGAGACCTTCAACAAAAAAATCGCCCTCGCACCTGTCACCACGGGCGCACAACCAACCACGCGCTATGCCCAACTCCGCAAACGCCTTCAGGACACCATCGACCAACTCGACGTTCTCCAGAGCAAATACCTGGACGCCCACCCCCTCGTACTTCAAAAGCTCGAAGAAAAAAAACTCATCGAAAAACAACTCGCCGAAGAAACCAAAGCCAGTGCCGGCCCCACCAGCCCCGCTGGCCGTGTCGATGACCCCGAGATCCTCCGCCAATCCGTCCAACTCCTCCAGACCACCCGCTCCGGCCTCGCCGCCCGACAACGCGAAGCCCAGATGTACATCGACAACCCACCCGGCTACTGCAAAATCTTCTCCCCCGCCACCGAAAAAGAAACCGTCGTCAAACACACCGAGCCCAAAGTCATCTTCATGACCGTTGCTGGCGGGCTCGCTGGCTTCTTCGCCGCACTCTGCCTTTGTCTTTTAGTTGAGATCCTCGACACCCGGCTCAAGACCCCGCGCGACGTCTCCCGCGTCACCGAGCTCCCCGTCCTCGCCACCCTCTCCAATCTCAACAACATGACGCCATCCGAGCAACGCAACTGGGCCTTCAAAACCTGGACCGCCATCCAGGGCAAACTCAGCTCCTCCCCCAACCACGGCCTTGTTTGTGGCGTCACCTCCGCCGGCACCAAAGAAGGCCGCTCCACCTGGGTCAACATGCTCGCCCAGGCCGCCAGCGAATGCGGCTTCAGAGTCCTCACCGTCGCCACATTACCCCCCAACAGCCCCCATCTCGCTGACTACGCCGGCTCACCCCACGCCAACAACAACCATGGCAGCGCCAATGGCAAAGCACATCGCACCCCTCCCGCCGCTGACGTCGACGGTCACAACCACTCCAACCACGCCGCCAACGGCAATGCCCTTGCCCCCAGCGTCCTCTCCGACCCCATGGAAGTTACCCAACAACTCACCGGTGACGACCCCCAACCCATGGTCCACATCCCCCTCCCTGGCTGGGTCTGGAATCTTGAGAGGCGCAAACAATGGCAATCCGCCCTCCAGGAATGGCGCCAAATCGAAAACATCGTCATCCTTGTCGAGCTCCCTCCCGCCTCCGAACCCGAAGCCGTTCTCCTTGCGCAGAACCTCCCAAATTTAATCTGGCTTTCCGACACGGGAGTGGTACATGCTGGCCCCACTCGGGAACATCTCCAGACATTGCGGGATGCCCGATGTAACCTCGTGGGTTCTGTGGTGAATCATGCTCCTAAGGCCGCTGTCAAAGACCGGTTCAGTCGCTGGACCAGTTCTCTCGCACTACTTTTAATTGCAGGTGGCACCCTCTCCGCGGCCGAGCCACAACCACAAGCGCAGGCACAACAACCTCCCCCGCCGCGGACCATCACCGTCACCCCGGTAGCCCCGCAAGCCCAACCAACTCCCGCGATCGCCACCAATCTCGCCTTCAGCGCCTACAACTCCCAACAACGCGCAGGCTGGCAACAACGATTTACCCTCGGCCCCGGAGACATCCTCAACTTCGCACTCTTTGGACAGCCAGAGTTTGCCCGCACCGAAGTCCCCATCGGTCCCGACGGCCGCATCAGCTACCTCCAGGCCCAGGACATCATGGCCGCAGGCCTCACCATTGATGAACTCCGCGGCAAGCTCGACCAGGAACTCGGGAAATTCTACCGCACGCCGCGCACCATCATCACCCCCGTCGCCTACAACAGCAAAAAATACTTCGTCCTGGGCAAAGTAGTCACCGCCGGATCCTACTCCCTCGACCATCCGACCAGCATCGTCGAAGCTGTCGCACGCGCACATGGTCTGCAAACGGGCATTCTCGACAGCCAGAACACTATCGACATTGTCGACCTCCAGAAAAGTTTCCTGGCGCGCGGAGGCAAACGCATTCCTGTCGATCTCGAGAAGCTTTTTCAACACGGGGACCTATCACAGAATGTCGCGCTCGAGCCCAATGATTACCTCTTCTTCGCAGCGGGTGTTCTCAAGGAAGTCTATGTCCTCGGAGAAATTCGTCTGGCCGGACCGGTCGTGCATACCGAGAACTTAACCGTCGTGGGCGCTATCAGCAGCCGTGGCGGTTTCACAGATCGCGCCTACAAGAGTCGCGTCCTTGTCGTCCGCGGTTCGCTTACAGCCCCTCAAACCTTCGTTGTCGACACGCTCGCAACCGTCGATGCGCGCGGGCTCGATTTCCGATTGCAGCCCAAAGACATCATTTATATTTCATGGCGTCCCTTCATCAAAGCTGAGGAATTACTCGACCTGGCCGCGACGGCCTTCATCCAGTCAGCAATCGCCTCGTGGTCCGGGCAGAATATCGGGCCATTCATCACTTCGCCGATTCTCCCGAGCTTATGATCCGATTCCTGACGTGCTTTAGTCTTGCCTGTCTGATCCTTATAACCGGTTGCCAGCATCCCGGGCCGAAATTCGATCCGCGGCACGGGTCAAAGCTGGCTGCTCTGATGATGCAAAGCGTGCCCCGCACAAACCGCGTCAATCCGGATTGGCTGAAGCCCCCCGCGGAGCTCTTCACCCTTGGGCCCGGAGACCGGCTCGAGATCGAGCTTCTCGACGATCCGACATCGAAGACCCTCACAGCAGTTGGACCGGACGGGAAAATCTACTTCCAACTCCTGCCGGGGCTCGATGTCTGGGGAAAGACTCTTTCGCAAGCCAAGGCAGCAATTGAGAGCGAACTCGGCAAATTCATCCGCGATCGTGTCCAGGTCGGTTTGACGCTGCGAAGCGTGGAAAGCAAACGAGTTTGGCTGCTCGGACGCCTTAATCAGCCTGGCGTTTACCCGATGAACAATCCGATGACGTTGCTGGATGCGATCAGCCGCGCGGGCGGCCCGCTCAGCCTGACTGGCACTCGCGAACTCGGCCAGGGCTACAGCACCGAAGAACCGGCTGACTTGAAGCGATCGTTCATCATACGCAAAGGCGAAGTTCTGCCCGTCGACTTCCACCGCCTCATTAAGGAAGGCGATCTCTCTCAGAACATTTATTTGCAGCCGGATGATATGGTCTACCTGCCCTCGGCATCGCCCAAGAACGTGTATGTCCTGGGTGCTGTCGTTCAGCCCCGCGCAGTCCAGTACACAGAAGGGCTGACCGTAGTTGGTGCGATCGCAAATGCGCAGGGCATCGTGCGCGACGCGTATCACTGGAATGTCGCCATCGTCCGTGGTTCTCTGAGCGAACCGCGTATCGCGCTCGTAAGCTATAAGGAAATCGCGAAGGGCAAAAACACAGATATTCCACTCGAACCCGGCGACATCGTTTATGTTCCGTTCAAGCCTTATCGGTACTTGTCGAAATACGGCGACATTGCCATGCAAACATTTGTGGGCTCTGTGGCCATTAATGAAGGCTCCAGGGCGGCCGTTCGTAGAGAGACGGCCCCGACCGGCGTCTTCATTCCATTGGGCAGCAGCGTCACCGTGCAACCTCCTTCTGGGGGCACAATTCGCTAACTGCGAAATCACTATTCTCCAAGGCGATTTTCCCTTCGCAGGCTCGATGCTGTGAGCTAAGGTGCTCCCATGAGAGCGATAGTCATTTCGGCATTGCTGCTGTTTTGCGGGATTGCATTTGCTGCCGAAGATAAAATCGACGAGCAGTTATTAAATCGCTTTGAAGCAAGAGTTTTCAAGGAACGCGGATCCATCCCTTACCGCCTCTTCAAGCCGGAGAAATACGATCCCCAACAAAAGTATCCTCTCATCTTCTTCCTGCACGGTGGCGTCGGCATTGGCACCGATAACAGGCGACAGTTCAACGGCGGCAACGATGTTCCCGCCAAGGCAATCACCGCCCCGGAAGTGCAGGCGAAAAATCCGTGCTTCTTCTTCGCGCCTCAATGCCCTCCTGATTCGGGCTGGACGCTCGTCTTCGACACGCGACCAAGCGAATCAATGCGACTGAGTTTGGCCGCACTCGCAAAACTGCAAAAAGAATTCACGATCGACCCCGACCGCATTTACGTGGTTGGCCTTTCCATGGGCGGACACGGCCTCTGGTCGCTCGTCTCCCGCCACCCCAACCTGTTCGCGGCTGCCGTGCCGATCTGTTCCTCAGGAGACCCGGCAAACGCACCCAAGCTCGTGCATCTGCCAATCTGGTGTTTTCACGGGGATGCCGACCCGCTCGTGCCAGTGGATAACGCGCGTCAAATGATGGCTGCGTTAAAAAAGGCTGGGGGCAATCCGAAGTACACAGAATATCCCGGTGTGGGTCACAATTCCTATGTGAACGCGTTCAAGGAACCGGAACTGTTGCCTTGGCTCTTTTCGCAGAAGCGCTCAGCCGATGATCGCAAAGTATCCACTCAGTTTCGTAAAGAATAGAAACGCAAATCACTCATTGGCTCTGGAACAAACGTTGACGTTGTGACAGGTCCCGGAACATCGCTCCACGGTCCGGCTGGGTTGTCGGCTTCTTGCAACGTAAAACCGGACCCGTTCCAGTAGATCGTAATCGCTTCTCCTTCGCGCATAATTGCCAGGGTCGGCTTGGGCTGTGTGGAAGTTCCGTAACGGAGAGCGGAACCAAACACGATGTCCGGGCTCGAGCTTGTGTTTTGATGGACCTCAGCGGCCAACACGTTGTCTCCAGAGAACAAATTCGTGAGCAGATTTCCCATAATTGAGAAAAGGTCTGGACTGGTTGCATCACCACCCGAGGGGGTCTGTCCGCCCAGTGTTAACGATGTATAGGAAATCGGCGCGGGCGCAAGCGGCATCCGAAGGCGGTAGATTTCGCGGCCGTTCAGGTAGAAAACCGCGCCATCATCGACATAGTTCGAAAAGTACAATCCATTCACCGTCGCTCGATTGCCTGCAAAGGTGAAATGGCTCCGGAAATAAAACGTCGGCGCCGCGGGCACCCCGGTAATTTGCTGCCCTCCGTTAGGTGGTAAACCTGTCCGCTTCGCTGGCACGCTAAAGCTGCTTTCGATGTAAAGAAGCCCTGGGCCCGGCCCAAACCAGGAGGCGTCATTGAACTGCGGCAAGTACCAGGCCTGCCCATCTAGATTGTTCGTGGCGTATTTCCACGATTGCGCGAGATCAAAGAGCAACGTCTGGTTCGAAGCGGAGAGATTCACCGTCTGAAGCTTGCACTCCAATTGATGAGTATCGTTCGCGGTAATCCGGAAATAATACGTCGTGCCGGGTGACAAACCGCTCAATGTGATAGCATGGTTCCTCAAAAGTCTCGAGTCGCTCACGATATTGTCGTAGGTGGCGGTCGTCCCGTATTCAACCACGCTTGAGGAGGGGGCGTCCGTTCGCCAGGTCAGCGTGGCTGTCGTATCGTACGGCGACACCACAAGGGCGTCTACGTAGCTGGGCAGAGGCTTGGCATAGACGCCAAAGTTATTTGCGATCACCCGTTCCTTTCCCGGGACTCCCGCATCGATGGGAACATTGACCTGCCTCGGAGAACCGTCGCAATCTGCCTTCACCATCGCTGACGATCCGCCCCCGTCCAGATTCAACCCGTCCCATGCTCCAAAGCGCGCCAGCCAGTCCGCGGTTTCACTATCCACAGCGCCATCGCTGCCTGCTTGCCGCCCATCGACTGTCATGAGAATGAGATAGCGACGGTCCTCAGAAATTCCGATGGCAGTTCTGGGATTGGGCGAGTTGGCTTCAGGCGTCGAAAAACCGAGGTTCACTCCCCCAATCAGCACGGCGTAATGACCGGCCACCGCCGTCCAAATTCCATTCGTTCCTTGCGGTGGATAGTTGTTATCCACGATCGCGGGCCGATTGTCCTTCGTGATGAGCAGCATACTGGAGTCAGTTAAGCTCTCCTGAGCTGAAACAACCTGCCCCGTGCTGACGGATATACCGATAACGCTCATCGGGTCGCCTGGCCTTGAACTGCAACAAGGGGAATAGAAATTCGCGTTCACGGCGGCCTGCAACCCGTACGTTTTTAAAAACAAACTGGTGTTCTGACCCAGTGTTTCACTCGTGCCGTTGGTATTTCTTGGCGTGGTAAAAAAGCGAATGTCAGGGTCTAACAGGTCGACTCGCATAGCGTAGACGTTCTGGTTTCTTGGCGTGGTCGCATCGCGCGCCGCATTTCCGTTTGCCTGGTCGATTCCTTTGAAAATTGGATGCCAGGGTTCCACCGTAATCGAGGCTGTCGCGATCTGAATGGACAAGGCGAAAGCCAGGCTGATACTGCATTTTGAGGTCATAACATCTGAGCGAATAAGTTTGAATCGGCGCTAAATCGGATTGGCCTTATTCAGGGCCATACTTGTAATCATAACCAGGGATTGGTTCGCGGGTGTACGCGGCGTTCATGCCGTCATAATAAATCGGGGAAAGCTTTACATGCCCGTCCACATAAGCGACCACGCTTTCCGCGCCGTCGTAGAAGGGCGAGTTTTTACTACCCGTCTTGCTGTTGTGCCAAGACAGGGGCGCGTGCGCGGTCCACTCCATGACAAGCAGTGTCCGATTGGGATCGCGAATGCTGTCAATTTTTTTTCCCGCAATATTTGGCACACCCGGAAGTGTCACTCCGTTGAAACAGTAGCTGCCATAATCAAACTTCGCGCTCCGCGAGAAAGGCGTCGGGCTTTCCTCGAACCCGCGGTCGTTCGGGCAGGCAAACTGAACGTCATTCGGAGAAGATTTTCCATTCAGGCCCAAATAGCCTTTGACTTGCTCTTTGTAGAACCACCACGTGCCGAGCTGCCGCTCGTCATTCAGGAGCGGGAGAGTTTTCTGATTGTCGCCAGCGTACAGCGTAATAGCCCTGCTGATCTGGGCTAAATTGCCGGTGCACCGGGCCAGCCGGCCCGCTTGCCGGACCTTCGATACCCCAGCGACAGCCATCGCGAGAAGCAGGCAGATCACGGCCGCCAACACCAGCAGGTCTACTCTTGAGAATGCCTTGCTTCCCCCCAGCCGCCGAAAACATGCCGACGTGATGGATCTCATCGACGCTCCTCCGAACTCGCGACTAACGGCAAGTCGGAGGAGTTTGCGGCCGTAACCAGTGAGAAAAAATGATCGAAGGCGCGATCAGCCCCTATGCCCGGCTGCGGCGCCGGGTCGGGCCGGCTCACGATGGCCATGGTCAGCAGCTTCTGCTCAAAAAGCTTGCGCAGGTTGACCTGCCGCGGCAGCCCACCAGAACAAACCGCCAGCACCTTTGGAGGCGTGCCGCCGAGTTTGCGCAATTGATCCTCCGACAACACGGGCGGGCCCACAAATGAAACCACCACGTCCTGGTCGGAAAGCTTATTGGCAATGCCGAGGAAGTCACCCGCCGGAAGCGCGACTAGCCGGATGGGATTGATTCGGAGCAGCACTATTCTGTCGATCACTCCGCCAGAGCGGCCGATGGTTTTGCGAAAGCTCGACAACTGCGCGTCGCTGTAGGGATTTCGATGCGAGGCCGTATCTCGCGCGAGCACAATGAGCCGCCCATTTGAACCCCTCAGGCCGAGGGCTTCTTTCGCCAGGCGTTTGCCGAGCGCCCGGTGCGGAGTCAATTCACAGTGCGGACCAATTCCGACGATGGAAGCAATTAGAATGAAAGCCGAGACCGCAAGGATTCCGCTCGCCAGAACAGCTTTCGTCTTAATGCTCATGTGAAATGGGCATGAGCTTCGATCTACTACAACGATCCCGTAGGCAGACAAAAGGTAATGTTATTCGTCAAAACCGTGGCGAGCAACAACGCCATATGCTCTTTGAGAGCTGGAGTATTGAACTGCTGCACGCTGCCATCGGCCAGCAGAAAATTGCCGGCATTCACATGCATAATGGAATTGCACGAGGGATCAATCGAGCTGGCCATTCCCACGTTCCATTGCGGGGCAATGCCGCCTCCGCCTCCGTCAATATTTCGATCACCCGCCACGATCGTCCCAGGCTGCGTCTCGGTTGACTCTGGAGAATAAAAATAGCTTGCGCTGTCTCCACTGGCGTAATCCCAACGATCTACCACTTCCTTCTCTTTATCGGTCGGGCAGATCAGGATCTTGGGAGCAATCAACTCGTTCGAAGCCGCTCGGAAGTTGTCGATCCACAAAGGACCGTCCATGGCTCCGCCGTTAGTGTACGACACAGCCCATGGGAATTTGTCTTCGTTGTCGTTTGCCCAAAGCCGCAAACCGATTCCGATTTGCTTCAGTTGATTGACACACTCGATCCGCTTGGCTTTGGCTTTCGCCCGAGCCAGCGCTGGAAGGAGCAGTCCTGCCAGAATCGCAATGATCGCGATGACCACCAGGAGTTCGATGAGAGTGAATCCCTTTCGCAGGTGCAGAAACTTCATACCCATATGACGCCGGATTAACCATTCCACCCTAAGGCCCTGCGACCTGGTGTCAAACTCCTCGTGATGACAATCTTGTCATGTTCATGGGGATTGTAAATCCAGGCGAACCAGCTTAAGCGAGTCCAGATCGAACCAGATTTCGCCGGCACTCGCGCGAACTTCACATATCAACTCGATCTCTTCTTGATCCTGTCCAACACCGAAGTCCGCGCCCATAGTTCGCCACGCGAACGTTCCGAGCAACCCCGCCTTCCTTTTCGAGCGCCCACCCGCAATTCGCAAGGTGACGCCGTGATTTCTTCCGTAGCCAATGGCTGTGACACCCCGGGCCGAAACATTGCCTTCGAACCGGTAGACGCCTCGTTTCAACAAGACTTTGGAACGCCACGATGCTGCCGCGGCAGCGCGCGCGTGAACGTAAAGGCTCGGCAGCCCGTCCGGCGAATTTGTTTGGGCTACCTGCACATTCGCGAGGACATCGACGGGCTTCCAATTGCCAACCACCGCAACATTTTTTACAAAGGCGAGCGGCTTTGGCTCAGATCGGCTGAGTTCGGACACCAGGAATTCTCTCCGTTGCCGCAATCGAGCTCTCAATTCAGCAACGGCGGCCGAGAGGGAAGGCTGTTCCGCTGAGGCAGCGTTCGCGATGAGCAACGGAGCTGCCCTGTCAATCTCTTGCTCCAAGGAGGAAAGATCGAAAACATTCGTTACCATGCTGCCGAATTCTGAGCGGTACTTTTCTTGCCCTTCGCTTCTTTCCATCACCATTCGGGCCACCGGCCCGGCCATATTGGGCCGCGATGGAAAATCAGTCCGGCCAAATAGTTGATCCATTCCGTGCGGCAGAAAAATCAATCGCCGACTGAGCGGGTCGCTGTAAACACGGTAATTATTCCATGCGATGCAATAGCCATCGCGGTGTCCTATCATCACTTCGATCGCCATGAATCGAATGAAGGAAGCCAAATCGATAAGGTTTGTCAGTGCAGTCCACCGATCACTCGCCGACGGTATTTTGGTCACGGCCTCAAGAGGGCCAAACGTCTCGCGGCTGATATCGCTTTGCCCGAGAGTCTTCCCAGGCAGATTGTCGTTCTCATAGAGCAGCCCCGATGTATTCGAGAAATAACGGCCCAAAAACTCCCGAGTGAAGCCCTCCTTGAGGACATACATTCCGAGCCGCCTGCCGTTCAACTCGACGAGAGCGTGCCGGAGCTCCGTTGCAGGAATGCCGGCTCGCGCAAACAGAATCGTGCCGAGTTTTTCGTTCAAATAGGTCGGGTCTTCCACGGAGTTGTTCAGATGAATCTTCGAATTCCCGTGAAAGAGCGGGCGCGCCTCCGATTTCGCAAAGCTCACCGTGAAGCCGGGTTTCTCATCGATCGGCCGGAAACTTCCAATGGACCCTTTGAGGTGAATCCGCACGTCAGGGTATTCGGTTCCGCCTTCACGTATTGAGGCCGAAACATTTTGGCGAGGATCCTTGCGGAGCGATTCGATCGCTTCGGGCGACAACATCAAGGAAATCCGGGTGGGCTGTGGCTCAGCCCACCACGAATCGACCGGCCTTTTTTCAGAGAATCCCGCAGCCGGCAATTCGGAAGCACTCGTGCAAATCCAGAAGAGAAGCAACCCAAGAGAACCGCTCTGAAAGGTTCGATTCATTCCCCCAGGCTGAAACCGGGAAGCAACGCTTCGCGGACATCCTCGCGCTGGATCACCTGCGCGTCGTCGTGCCGTGGATCATTCAATCGCGTACTGACTGCATAGGATTCCATCGCATCAGGCGGGAACGCCTTCAATAAAATGGAATCAACTGGTCCAGGCTCCAACCATTTGCTTGCGGCAGCTTCGGTCAGCATCACAGGCATGCGATCGTGAATCGGCCGAACCAAATCATTCGCCTCCGTCGTGATAATGCTGAACGATTCGAGTGTGCTCCCATCCATTCGCTTCCAGCGATCCCAGATCGCAGCAAAAAAGAAAGGTTCTTCGCCGCGTATCATAAATCGGAACGGCCGTTTCAGGGCGCCATCCCGCCGCCACTCATAAAACGAATCCGCCGGAACAGCGCACCTCCGGTCGACGACCGACGATTTAAAGGCAGGCTTCGACGACAACGTCTCGGACCGCGCATTAATCAACTTATGGCCTCCATTTTCCTCCGCAGCCCAACGTGGCACCAGCCCCCAGCGCATCCCCCGCATCGAGCCATCCTGCGCCATGACAAGAGCATCCTGCCCGGGAGCGATATTGAATCTGGGAATGAACGGTTGCGTCTCTGGCAATTCCTTCGGCTTCTTCCCGAGTGAGTAGCGACCGCACATGACCATTATTTGACCTTAAGCCATACGATTTGCAAACGAGGAAGCGTCGAATACAGACTTAAGGGTCAGTCCTACACAATCACACTTTTCGAAGCGGTGTTACCGCGGCGACTTCAGAGCGCTTCCGGGTCCGCTGTTCGTGCCCGTTCAACCACTCCGCAGTGGTCGGTCGGTATGTCAGTTGCCAGCCAACTCAACGCACCTGCCATGTCAAAGAATCGGCCTTCCAGTTGGGCTTCGTAAGCGCGATTGAGCAATGCCCCCATATCAGGCCCGGGTGGCATGCCCAGTTTCAACAAGTGCCGTCCAAGAAGAATCGGTTTGGGGGCGCTCTGGTGAACCTTCAACTCGCCGGCTCTCTCGCGCAGTTTGGTCACAACTATCGGAACCGTCGGCGGCCGCGGTGGCCGGCCAGATGCATCTGCAGTCATGACCAAACAAAGGTCCTCGATATTCTCAGGCCGCAAGCGATTGGATAACCGGCGTACAGTGCGATCGCTCACTTCCTGGACGTGTGCCATATGGTTACGCACGAGCGGAACCACTCGTTCAACAATGGCGCTGGGTGTACGGAATCGTCCGAGGAAACTTTCCGCGAGCGGAACACTGGCTTCCTCGTGCCCCGGCGAGATAATACGGGTTTCGCCATCTTTGCAGGATTCCACCGTCGTCGAAACTTTGCCGAAATCGTGCGTTAGAATAGCAAAAGTGAGGACGATTCGAGTCTCTTCATCTGCGTTCTGCCATCCAGGGAGATTCACGAGCGCATCGCAGCAATGGAGTGTGTGCACAAAAACATCCCCCTCGGGATGCCAGACCGGTTCCTGCGGCACGCCGCGCAAAGCCGTGAGCTCCGGGAAATGCTCAATCCACTCGGTTTCAGCAAGGAAATGGAGGCCTGCTGATGGGAGGGTCGATTTCGAAGCCCATTTAAACCATTCTTCGCGAACCCGTTCGACGGCCAACTCAGGATAATGGCCCTTCATCGACCGGCACAGTCGGATTGTCTCGGGGTCGGCACGCAATCCGAATCGCGCTGCAAACTGCATGCCGCGGAGCACGCGCAGAGGATCTTCAACAAAGGCTCCCGTCGTGTGCCGCAACACGCGATCCCGCAAATCTTCCTCTCCGTCGAAGAAATCCAGCACGCGTTTTTCGCGTGGATCGTACATCAACGAGTTGATCGTGAAATCGCGCCGGGCAGCAGCCTCTCGGGGGCCGATCGCTGGATCAAAGGCGATGTGGAACCCCTTATGACCCGGAGCCACTTTCGAGTCGCGCCTCGGAATGGTGAAGTCGAACGTCTGCTGTTGCGGCAGCGTCAATTTAACCACTCCAAAGGACCGGCCCACGAGGTCTGTTTTTCCCCATCGTTGAAGAGCAGTGACGAGTTGGTCGTAATCGAGGCCGAAGACCTCAATATCGAAATCCTTCACTGGACACCCGAGCATCCAGTCGCGCACACATCCGCCAACGAGGTACGCTTTCGTCAATTCCGGCGTTTCACGCAATATCCGCAGTAGCGCGTCGGGAACAATTTCACGCCTGGAATCTTCCGGGTCCATTTGTCTCGGCCTAAACACTGGCCCGTAAACCTTACTCCCGCAAATCTAATGAAGGCGTCGATTTCGTCAGCGCTGCCGGGATGTTTGCTTGTGTTTACGCCTTCGTTGAGGTGTAATCTACTCAAAGAAAAATGAGTCTTGCCCTGCCGAAGGTCCTTCTGATCGAAGACAACCGCGACCTATCTCAGATCATCGCAGAGATGTTACGGCAAGGTCCACAACCCTTGTTTCAATCGGTCGGAGTGGGCACTTTGGAGCAAGGCCTGCAACGTTTGGCCGTGGGCGACATTGCCGCCGTCGTCCTGGACCTCGGTCTACCCGACAGCAGTGGCCTGCAATCGTTGCGACGTCTGCGCGATCATTTCCCCGAACTACCGATCCTCGTGCTCACCGGCCTCGAGGATGAGAGCATTGCGCTGCAAGCGTTGCGCGAAGGAGCTCAGGACTATCTGCTTAAGAGCCAAATCGATTCCAACGTCGTGCTGCGGGCGCTCAGGTTTGCGATCGAACGCAAACGCAGCGAGCAGGTCCACGCTCGCCTGGCTGCTATTGTTGAGTGCTCGCACGACGCGATCATCGGCCTCTCTCTCGATGGTTCGATCATCAGCTGGAACCCCGCCGCCGAAACGATTTTCGGATTCAAACTTCAGGAAGTCGAAGCCAAGTCAATCAGCATGCTCTCTCCCGCTGATGCGCCAGACGAGATGCCAGTAATCCTCGAATGGTTGAAGCGCGGGGATCCTATCAAAGATTTCGAAGCGGTCCGCCGCACAAAAAATGGACGGCTTATTCACGTGGCGATTAGCATTTCTGCCGTGAAGAGCACCCAGGGAAGAATCACCTCGGCTTCCATCATTGCTCGCGATATCGAGGAGCGCGTGCGGACGGAGAAGGAACGAGACACTTTGTTCCGGCAATTGCAATCCTCGCTCGCTGAGGTGCAGTTGCTGAGCGGGCTGCTCCCGATTTGTGCCTGTTGCAAAAAGGTGCGCGACGATCGCGGCTACTGGACACAGGTGGAAATCTACGTGCACGAACGGACAAACGCTGAATTCACCCATGGCATCTGCCCTGATTGTGCGAAGAAATACCGCGAACAGATGAAACAAAGCATGTAAGTCGGGCCGGCAGATTCCTGAGGGTTCGAGCCATTTTCGATCATTTAAAGTGCGGCCTTTTATTTGAAGTCAGGCCGCTTCGGTATACAATGCACCGTTCATGACGAAACTTGCGTTGCTCTGCTGTACGTGCCTGGCCGTCCTTGGGCTGGGGCAGCCTCTTTCGCGCGCAGCAACGCCAGAACCGGGCAACGAACGCCTCCGCAAACTACTGAAGCTTCCAACTGTCTCACTGGAAGCCGCTTTCAGCCTTAACTCAGAAGAGGGCTTTGCCATTCTCGAAGGCAAAGCCGATGCGCCACGGGAAATCTCCGAACTTCGAAAACAACTGAAAAGCGACTCCTCGGACGCCGAACGCTACAGTCGCCTGGGTGAGCTTTACTCCAAACTAAACGATGCGAAAAAGGCTGCCGAGGCTTTCGATAAATCCGCCTCCCTCTTTCGGCAACGTGTCGCAAGCCGTCCCGATGACCCTGAGCTGCTCGCCAGTTTTGGCCGAGCTCTTTGGGCAGCGAATCAACCCGAAGAGGCCGAAAGCGTCCTGCGGCGTGCCCTGCAACTGGATGCGAAACGTGCCGCCTCATGGCAAACACTCGGCCACTTCCTCGAATCTGAGGCAAAGCGAGCCTTGCTCGTCGGTCAAAGTTCCAATCGTTCGCGGCTGCAACCCGAAACATTGCTGGGCGAGATCACCCGCAACCGTCCCCCTGGAGAACAGCTGGTCCGCGCTCGCAAATTGGCCGATGAGGCAAGCACCTGTTTCGAGAAAGCCGTCCTGGTCAGTACCAACTCGAGCGAGGCCTATCTCCAGCGTGCGTTGCATAAATCCTTTGATGGTTTCCTCCAGAATGTTTTCGCGTTTCTGCAGGGCGAAAAAACGGAACTCCGCGACGTCATGCAAGGCATGTTCAGCAAAGAGTGTGTGCCCGATTTCAAAAAAGCGGCGGAACTCAGCACATCGGACTATCGCCCCGTGGTCATGGCGGCGTTCTTTGAAGCATTTGCTTCCACCCCCGAAAAAGGAGACGCCAGGATGAGCTGGCCCATTTGGGAGCAGCTTCCCGATGCGACACAGAAAAGCATTCGAGCCGCGATCACTCGCCTCGAAAATCTGGGCCAGGAACCTGAAGCCAAAGAAGCCGCCGGGGCGCTGCAAAGCCTGGCGGTGTTGCAGGGCTATGTCGTTGGTGATCGCACCGGTGCCGAACGAAGCGCCCGCCGCGCAGTCCTGCTCGATCCAAAGAGGGAGCAGTCCTGGGACCTCCTCACCGGTTTCCTTTTGCAGCCCGAGAAATATGACGAGCTTCGCAACGTCTGCGAAGAACGCGTTCACCAAAAGGAGAGCGCGCGCAATCGCGTTCTCCTGGCCAAAGCCTACGAGCGCCTCAATCAACTCACGCGTGCCGAGCAAAATGTGCAACTGGCCCTCAAGCTCGATGCCAACGACTTCACTGCGAACCTCTGCCAGGCTGCGCTCGTGTTAAAACGCAACAGCGATTCATCCCTCGGCTCTGCCTACCGTTATCTGGCCAAGGCGGAACAAGTTCTTAAAAAGGAGAACCGCGACATCGAGCAGCGCTACCTGCAACTCGCGCTTATCTCGAGCATCTACTATGGGCTGGGCGGCGAGACAGAAAAAGCCCGCCAGCTTCTCCGTGGCGTCCTCGAGTCAGACAAGAATAACCAGGACGCCCGCGAGATCATGAGCGCTCTTGCGTTCATTTACTGATCCAAACAAGTCTCAATCCCATTTAGCTCCGGGCACCTTTGAGCGGTTTTGCGCCTCCTTTCCCCGCACAAAGACCTTGTGCTTGCCCCTTTTTCAATGCCATAGATTTTGCCCATGAATTCACCTGCAGTTGGTTCTGCGTCTCCCCCGAAGTTCGGGCTGACTGAATGGCTCGTCATCCTGGTGGCTGTCATTGGATTTGCATTCGATACCTATGAACTGCTGATGCTGCCGCTCATCGCCGGTCCTGCCCTATCCGAAATCCTGCAGGTTCCCCCAAATAATCCCCTGGTTACCCAATGGGTCGGCTACACACTTTGGATCACGGCCCTGTGCGGAGGCATCTTTGGTCTGCTCGGCGGGTGGCTCACCGACCGCTTCGGCCGCAAACGCGTGCTCGTTGCCAGTATCCTCCTCTACTCGCTCTCGCCGGTGATGGCTGCGTACAGCACCAGCCTTGGATGGTTCATGTTTTTCCGTTGCACCACCTTCGTTGGGGTCTGCGTCGAGTTCGTGGCCGCCATTACCTGGCTCGCCGAACTTTTCCCCGACAAACGGCAAAAGGAACTCGTGCTTGGAGGGACGCAGGCCTTCGCTTCGGTCGGAGGTTTGTTAGTCACCACTGCGAATATCTTCTCGGTCAAGTATGCAGCGATCCTGCCCGCACTCGCCTTACCGGAACCCTTCAACGCTCATGCCACCTGGCGCTATACCCTCATGACTGGATTGCTTCCGGCGATTCCGATCGCGTTAATGCTCCCATTCGTCCCGGAATCACGTGTTTGGCTCGAGAAACGACGCGCCGGAACCCTGCGACGGCCAAGCATCTTCCAATTGTTCTCTCCAGAACTTCGCCGAGTAACGCTCGTCACCGCCGCCCTTTCAGCCTGCGCTTATGGCGCCGCCTTTGGAGCGTTGCAACTGACGCCGACGCGCATCGTCCCGGGGCTTCCCACATTGGCTGAGCAGCGCAAAGGCTTGCGTCCATTGCAAGACGAAGCCAAAAACCTCAACACTCAATTGATCGAAGTGAAAACTCGCTTCGACGCCGCCGCATCCGACACACCGGGTCTGAAGGAACTCGCCGGCAAACGTGCCAAGGTCCGCATCGCAATGCGCTCCGCTCGCCAAACATTGGACGATCCACAGGTGGAGGGTGACCGTAAGACAGCCGCGCAATCCCAATTCAACGGACTCACGAACCAGCTTGCTTCGCTCGATCAGCAACTCGCGCAAGTGACCGCCAGCAAGCCGGATGCAAAAAAAGCGCTGCTCGATCGCGAAAAAATCCTTGGGCAACTGGGCGGCAACCGCGAGAAGCAGGCTCCTTTCGACACGGCGATCAAGGCCCGAGGCAATCAGGTGCAGTTTTGGCAGGAAATGGGAGGACTCGCCGGGCGAATCGTCCTCGCTTTGCTTTTGGTCTGGTCCATCTCACGCGGAACTCTCCTGCGCATATTCCAATTGCCGGGCCTGCTCGTCGTTCCTCTAACTTATCTCTATTTGTTCCGTCATGAACCTGGACTCTTCCAGGTCGGAATGGCAGCGTGCGGCTTTGTCACGGTGGCCCAATTCAGCTATTTCGGAGAATACCTCCCCAAAGTTTTCCCGCTTCACTTGCGTGCTACCGGCGGCAGCTTTGCGACGAACGTCGGCGGGCGGATGTTCGGGACGTCCGCAGCCTACCTGACGGCTAATATCATAGCGCCGAAACTGACGGGAACCACGTTCGAGCAGGTAGCGACGGCTGCAGCCATCGTTGGCACTTCGGTTTTCGTTATCGGCGTGATCCTGAGCTTCTTCCTGCCCGAACCGAAGGGCGAGCCAGCCCTCGAATAAGCTCCAAAACGGACGGGAACACTCTCGGATGCGTTATCGTCCAGAGACTGGGCTTTTCCTGTAGGGGTGTATTGAATACAGTTTGTCTATGAACGAGAAAACTCCAGCTCCGGGGCTGGAATTGCCATGGATTGCATTTCCATTGGCCCTCGTTGGTGGATTCCTCTTGTGGGAAGGAATAAGCAAGAGCATTCCCTTCAGCGCGGTCCATGGCGCCATTATCCTTGCCGTTGGCATTGCTGTGTGGTTCCAGCAACCGATTGGGCGGTTGGCCGGTGCGGTTTACTTCGCCTTTGTGGCGGCCGGAAAGTTCTACCAGCAAATCGTCGGCGATTTCACGTTGCCGGAAATACTCGTCGCCGCTGGTTGTGCGAGCCTCGCCTGGGCGCTCTGGCATTGGCGCGAGATTCCCAGTTCCTCTCCCAAGAAACCGCTTGTCTCGATTGTCCTTCTCCTCCGCCAGGGCCGATTCCTGAACGATAAAGCCGTCGCGCGAGCCGCTTCCGTTGCATGGGGAGGCCAGTTCACCGTCGGTGATCCCCGAGAGCATGGGAACATCATCGCCGGTGAGTCGCCCCTGTTCGTCATTCGCGCCAATGAGGATTCCTACCTGGTGCACAATCAAAACCAGCCCTACTTCGATGATCCCAAATCCGGCGAAGTTCATGAATTGCGCTTGCGCAACGCGATCAGCGAACACCACGGATGGATCGCCGTGGATCTCCTCGATGCGGACAACAAAAAGAAAAAACCAGAAGACGCTTACAAAAAAATTGCGCGTCTCGTCGCAGAGCTGTCTGGTCCCGATTGCCTTGCTGTCCTCTGCCCCGAAACTGGTTTCGTTTGCCTCTTCGATGATTCCGTTGAGGAGAAACTCCGCTCCGACGATCCTCTCAAGGCTCTCCAGGAAAGTGACCAGGTTCCTGTGATCGCTATCCCCGACGGCGATCCGCGAATGGTTGCTGCCGTGGAGGAAGCGCGAAAACGCTGGCCCGAATTCGTCAAAGCCTTCGGCTCGCGTCAGCCCGGGCAGACATTCGCGGTCAAAGCCCCGATTACCAAAGGCGGACACACCGAATTTATCTGGCTTCAGGTAAGCGAAATCGAAGGCGAAAAGATTTCTGGCAAGCTCGACAATGATCCCGTCGACCTTGATCTTCGTTGCGGTGACACCGTCACCGTGACACTGAACGAACTCAATGACTGGGCTTTTTCAGAAGGCGAACAGACCACCGGGCTGTTTACATTGAAGGTCATCCAGCAGGTGACAGCCGAACGTTCCGCCGCGGAGCAAACAGCAGACAGCTGAGTTTAGTGCGCCGATTTGTCGGGCAACAACCCGGCTGGGCCGCTCGGTTTGGATTTCGGCCTGCTTACATTGCGCAATCGCTCGCGCAGCATGTCGGCACGGAGAAGATCGCGCTCCTCCGCGCTGAGCTTTTCCGAGAAACGCTTCTGTAAGTGTGCGGGCTGCGTGATGATGAAGAGCTCATCCACCAGCCATCTCTCTACGTCCGGAAATAGTGCAAGATCCACTCCCAGCCGCATCAGCGACAAAAGATTCATCGTCTCTTTCGACGAAATGCTATGAGCGTTCGCGAGAATCCCGTAAGCGCGTCCGATGTGGTTGTAGACCGACTTCGGTTTCTTCTCGAGCAACATTGCCCGCGCGTTCTCTTCGTGTTCGATAATTTGCGCGAGCACTTTATTGAGGCGCTCCACGATATCATTTTCCGCTTCACCGAGAGTCATCTGGTTGGATACCTGAAAAACATTTCCGAGAGCTTCTGTGCCTTCGCCGTAAAGACCGCGAACAGCGAGGCCGAGCTTGTTAACCGCCTGGATGATCTGGTTGATCTGTTCCGCCAGCACCAATCCCGGCAAATGCAACATCGCGCTCACGCGAATGCCCGTTCCGAGGTTGGTCGGGCAGGCCGTGAGGTAACCCAGGTCTGCGGTGAAGGCGTAGCCCAGTTTCTTCTCGAGCTTTGAATCGATCTGGTCGATGGCGTGCCATGCCTGTTTCAACTGCAAACCGGGTCGCAACGCCTGCATCCGCAAATGATCCTCTTCATTGATCATCACGCAGAGCGACTCCTCACGGTTCAGCACGAGGCCGCTGCCGGCGTTCTTCGCGGCGTGCTCCCGGCTGATTAAATGCCGTTCCACCAGGATGTTCTTGTCCAGAACAGTCAGGTTATCCATCGACTCCGAGAACGCATCTGACATCTGCGAAAGCGATTCTACTGCAGGACGAATCTGATCCAGGGACCGAACGCGCTCCGCCTTCTTTGCCCATCCAGGAAAGGCGAGTCCCTTCAAATTGCGCGCCAGCCGCACACGGCTCGAAAGCACAATCTTATTGTGCGGTCCTTCGCGCCGGGCCGATTCGGCCGGGGAACTGAGAAATTCGTGAATGTTCATCTCGCCGGTTAAGTCGCGGAAAGCTCCGTTAACTTTTCTCGTGTTGCCTTAATCTCATCGCGCATCTGCGCCGCCTGCTCGAAATCCTCGTCGGCCACGGCCTTGTCGAGTTTCTTCTGCAGGCTCTTCAACTTTTCGGAAAGGTCGCGTGTCTGCTGCAAGGATTGCGGAACTTTGCCAATGTGCTTGGTCCCTTTGTGCATCGTCTTGAGCAAGCCCTCGAGTCCTTCTGCGAAAGTCACGTAGCACTCAGAACATCCGAGGCGACCCGCTTTCTTAAAATCTGCCTGCGTAAAGCCGCAATGTGGACACTTCACGTCGCCGCCGCCCTGCGCAATTTCCTGTGACGCTCCAAGACCTAGCAAAAGGTCCGCAAGCGAGGCACCCGCTGTGTCGTCAATCCCCTTCTGCTTGGCGCAATCTTCGCAGAGGTCCACCTTCTGCATCTTATCACCAACGATTTGGGTAAGATGCACTTTGGCATCCTTCTCTTTACAAATACAGCACAGCATAGTGGCTAGTCGGTATATCGGTCTTTTGTAGGCCAGTGTCAATTTATGGTGTCGCCGATCACAAAGCAAGACGGCGTCAGCCCGTTCCGGCCCCCATTTTCAGTTCTCGATCCGGTAAGGTGCGTTCTAGTCCGAAAATAGAACGCCTTGCCGACCAGCGCGGGCAAAGACATGAACGCATCGTCCAGAACGTTCGTCGCCGCCACCTGGAATTTGGGGCCAGGCTGCAAAACAATCATTTGACCCTGCTCGTTCGGGGCAAAGGTCATTCGGTCTCGAAGGTCGGAATGGGTGAATCTGTACGTCGGCGGAATTCAGGCCAATTCTCCGAACCGGACGCTTGAAACGGCAAACACGCATTGCTTAAGCGGTCGGCGGGTCTTGACGGCTGAGGCCCGTCGAATGCCTACCAAGGGTGGACGGGTCAGTGCACAGAAGGCTATCCGCCGAACTGGCGACGCCCTGGACTCGAAAGTCAGGTGGAACAGGGACGAGAGCCGCGGTAGTTAACGACCGGTAGCACCGTCCTGGGCTGACTGAGTTCACCCGCATGCCTAATTTTCCACACTGCAAGCATGCCGGCACTAACCGCGTCCGATCCCTAGGATCAAGCCAAAGTGAACAAACACTTTGTAACGCTCATTATTCACCAATCCGGCCTGACGGGTATCCGTGAGGCAGCTTGTCATGGTTGCCGTTGCGTTACGGCTTTTGTCTCAGTGCTTCCCCTAGGCGTTCCCGGTGGGTGCCTCTATTGACGGTTCGATGCATATTTGTGAGGCTCACAACACTGTGGAAGTCACTCGCGCCATCATCACCGCCGCCGGCAAAAGCCAGCGCACATTGCCGCTCCAAACCCTTGTCGACCGGGACGGCGTTGCCAAAACCGCGCTCGCCATCATTCTTGAGGAAATATTCAGCGCCGGAATCGATGAAGTCTGCGTCGTCATCACTCCGGGAGACCAGGCTGCCTTTCGTGCGGCTGCAGGCACACATGCGAACCGACTGGACTTTGTCGAACAGCCGCAACCGCTTGGCTACGGCCACGCGGTCCATTGCGCGCATGAATTTGTCGGCGAACGCCCTTTTCTCCTGCTTGTCGGGGATCATCTTTACATCAGCCACGAAACGGTCAGTTGCGCGCAACAATTGGTGGAGGTCGCAGCCTCGCAGAATTGCTCCGTCTCGGCCGTTCAAGCGACACACGAAAGCAAACTTCCGTTTTATGGCGCGGTTGGGGGGAAACTCGTTGCCGGCGCGGAACACCTCTACAAGATCGAGGACCTGATCGAAAAACCGACTCCCACCGAAGCCGAACAGAAGCTCGTCGTCCCCGGATTGCGGGCGGGCCATTATCTCTGCTTCTTCGGGATGCATGTGCTCACGCCGGCCATTATGAATCTGCTCGGCGCGCAATTGAACAACGCGCAAGGCAAGCCTGTGCATCTTACGAGCGCTCTGGCGCAACTAGCGGCGGCGGAAAAATACCTCGCTTGTGAGCTCCGCGGACGGCGCTACGATATCGGCGTGAAATATGGTTTGCTCACCGCCCAAATGGCCCTGGCGCTTGCAGGCAAGGACCGCGACGAAGTCCTGACGAATCTGGTGGAACTGCTCGCCATCCGCAGCCAAAAGCGATGACTTTCCCCAAAACAGGTAGGGCGGTCGCTCCGCCGCCCCTCGCATCGTATCATCGCTCAGCATCCGCACACTGACGCATGTCCGGCAAACTCGTTAAAATTATTACCAGCGCTGATCCTAAAATCCGGGACCAGTCACTCGATGAAGTCTGCCAGCATGCCTCGATGGACGAGCTCTTGAAGTTTTGCGCTGAGCTCGAGCAGTTCCGTAAGGAAAGCGCTAATTTATACGAAAGGGTCCGTGCGCTGTTCTTTCTTTACGCGATTCACCGTTTCCACCTGCCAGTGAGGCCGGGACTTCAGATGCGCGGTTTAATCCCGTTCAAAGGCTACGAGCATCTTCTCCAACGCCGCTTTGAAGAAGCGATCGAAACGTTCCTCGAAGCTCAAGCTGATGGCGGACCGAGTGATGCAATTTCCAGCGCTCTGGCCGCGGCTTATCACCGGCTAGCATTCCAGACGTTGGCTGATCAGGTCCGCCGTAGCGTCCGTTCCGTGCGCGGCAACCAATGGATGTTCCGCATGGGCCATCCTGCTGACCAGCCGTTACGCGTTCGGCCCGAACTTTTGAGCAAGACCGAGGGCGTGAACGCTTACCCCATCCTGCTCGAGCGAACTCCGGTGCGCATGGACCTCACTCACAGCGCCTGGAGCGACATTTTTTTTCTCGGAATGGATTACCCCGAAGGCGCTCGCGTCCTGAATATATCGGTCGATCTCGGGGTGCATGGACGCGACGCTGAGCCTCGTCCTCCGGTTGAAGCCTATTTGCGCATCATCGACGAACCGCTCCTTCGCCTCACCAGTGTCGATCTCGGCGCCACGGCGGACATCTCTTCGCTCGCTGAGGTTTTTGATTTTGCGCGCGATTATCTCGGCCTGCTTAAGGCGGCGGTCATTGCCGCAGGGATCATACCTCCAGGCATTGAAGGTTCGGGCCAAAGTCTTGCTGAGTTGCTCGCACGCATGGTGGGACAAGGTCGAGGCCTCGAGTTGGTCAGCAACGTCAACGACATCCCGAAAGGATCGCGACTGGCGGTCTCCACAAACCTGCTCGCCTGCCTCATCGCAGTCTGCATGCGCGCAACGGGACAGGCTGAATCACTTACCGGCCCGCTCCAGGAAAATGAACGTCGTCTCGTGCTGGCGCGCGCCATCCTGGGTGAATGGTTGGGTGGCTCAGGCGGCGGTTGGCAGGATTCCGGCGGAGTCTGGCCCGGCATTAAGCTGATCGAAGGAGTTGCAGCTCGTCAGGGCGATTCCGAATTTGGCATCAGCCGCGGCCGCCTCATGCCTCAGCACAAAGTCCTGAATCTCGATGAAGCTCCCGCAGAGGCGCGGCGCAAACTTCAGGAAAGTCTTGTGCTCGTCCATGGCGGCATGGCCCAAAATGTCGGGCCTATCCTTGAAATGGTGACGGAGAAATATCTGCTCCGTTCCGCTGCCGAATGGAAAGGCCGCCGCGAAGCGCTCGGCGTGCTCGACGAAATCCTCGGCGCACTGCGTCGCGGTGATATCGCTGGTATCGGCGCTGCCACCACCCGCAACTTCGAAGGGCCCATTCAAACGATCATTCCGTGGGCCAGCACTGCTTACACTGAAATTCTCATCGACCGTGTGCGAAAACAATTGGGGAGCGATTTCCATGGCTTTTGGATGCTCGGAGGAATGTCCGGCGGCGGCATGGGCTTTATCGTTTCTCCTGCAGCCCGTCGCAAAGCGCAACAGCAACTGCAGGAATTGATGCGCGAAACGAAGCGGGAATTGCAACACGCGCTGCCTTTCGCGATGGACCCGGTCGTCTACGACTTCACCATCAACGAAACCGGCACATCCGCAGATTTGCTCCTCGAAAATCCGCTCATGCCGCATGGCTACTACGGACTAATCGTCCCTCCCCTGCTCCGCCAGGAAATGCGAACTCTATCGCCTCTGCGTCGCTCCGAACTCGACCGCTTCGCCGGCGCGTGTCGGACCCGGCCGGAGCTCTCGTTCATGGTCCAGACACTCTTCGACCGGCTCCTTCCGCGAATGCAGTCGCATGAAAGCGGCCACTCGAAATTAGACCGCCTTCTGAACGCTAACGGCTTCGACCGCGCGCAACACGAAACGATCCGGCTCGATATCCGCAGCAATCGAATCGGGCTCGCCCAGAACCGTCTTCGCGCCAATGCCGACGTGGCGGACGTGCAACCGCAGGACGTCACCGACTTTACACGCTCTGACTCTGCCTCGTCCGAACTGCGCGAGCTCGGTATGGAATCGCTGCGCAAAGGGGAACTGGCGATTGTCTCGCTCGCTGCCGGAGCAGGCACGCGGTGGACACAAGGGGCTGGGGTGGTGAAGGCGTTGCATCCTTTCGCCAAATTAGGCGGACGCCATCGCACCTTCATTGAAGCCCACCTTGCGAAAAGCCGTCGCACCTCACGCGAGACCGGCACCACGTTGCCGCATATCTTCACAACCAGTTACCTCACCCACGAGCCGGTCGAGCACTTTTTAAGTCTGCACAAGAACTACGGTTACCTCGGCCGGCTTCTTCTTTCGCCCGGGCGGTCTGTCGGATTGCGTCTTGTTCCCGCTGTGCACGACCTTCGCTTTGCCTGGGAAGAGATGCCGCAGCAGATGCTGGATGAACAAGCGCAGAAGGTGCGCGAAAGCGGGCGGGCCGCCCTGATCGCGTGGGCCCGCCAGGCTGGTGAAGCGTCCGACTACACCGACAACCTTCCCTTACAATGCCTGCACCCCGTGGGCCATTGGTACGAAGTCCCGAACCTTTTTCGGAACGGAGTCCTGCTTCGTTTACTTGAAGAGCGCCCGCAGCTTCAATATCTGCTACTGCACAACATCGATACGCTTGGCGCCAATGCCGATCCAGCGCTCCTCGGACTGCACATCCGGCAAAACGCCTGCCTCACGTTTGAAGTTATCACGCGCAGGCTCGAAGACCGCGGCGGTGGCCTAGCTCGGGTGAATGGACGCTTGCGCCTTGTCGAAGGTCTCGCCATGCCCCGCGAAGAAGCCGAATTCGTCCTCTCCTACTACAACTCCATGACGACGTGGATTCATATCGACAAGCTGCTCGCTGCGTTCGGGCTCACGCGCGCCGATCTGTCGAACCAGGAACGCGTCACCGACGCTATTCGCGCCCTCGCAGCCAGGATGCCCACCTACATCACATTAAAGGATGTGAAAAAGCGGTGGGGCCATGGGCAAGAGGATATCTTCCCAGTTACCCAATTTGAAAAGCTCTGGGGCGACATGACCGCTCTGCCGGAAATCGCCAGCCGCTTCGTAGTAGTCTCGCGCGCCCGCGGCCAACAGCTCAAAGACCAAGCTCAACTCGACGGCTGGCTCCGCGACGGCTCCGCCGGCTACGTCGAGTCCCTCTGCGCCTGGTCCTGATCTATATTCGAGCGATGTGAGTGGCTCAAACTTTATCCGACAGGACCACGCGAAAACGGGTAGGGCCGCCCGATCGCATCGCACTTACTGCAATTTCTTTAACTCCGCGGGCGTCATGCGGCTCGGTTTCACGTAATAGGTCACCGCAACCCGCTTCGTCAGGGCGAACGTCAAATCCAACGATTTCGCGCCGTTCGGGATTTTGAGTCCAAAGGCATGATCCGAACCATCGGACGATCGCGATCCTCCATTGGCATCTCGTCCTGCGTCATCCACTGCGCGCACCAGGTTGAGCTTGGCTCCAGCAGGTATGCTGGCGCAGACCACATGTGCGATCGGCCCGGAGAGCGATCGACGAATCTTCGGCGTCTGGCAGGTCGCGCCGCTGATCCCCATCAACTGGATGGTCGCACCGCCGAGGTTCGTGCTCAGATTCAGCAGGGTGGCCTCGTTTTGAGGAGGGACTACAATCCGACGGACAGTCCACAACTCATCAGTTGGGAAATCGTTCTTACGAACGAATTCAGCCTCCACTTTCCAAGCCGGCTCTTCTATGCAAAGGCCCCCGTCAACGTAAACAAAGTACTCTCCATTATTCTGAAGTGAGGACACATAGCTGCCACGAGCCACGGTTTGACCAAATGCGTCGGAGAGACCCTTGAAATCGGCCAACTCCCAGTCTCCCGTCGGCACTTTGGAAGGGGGTAGTTGCCAGTTAAGGACTACTCCTTCCCACTCACCACTTTTGGGAGTCTGTATCGGAAAGCGCCGCGCCAGCATGCCGCCCTTCAAATCAAGCAATGTAAACGACAGATCTTCAACGCGGTTGGTGATCGGCAATGCTTCGGCCTTCCACGTCATTCGCGTTTGCCGCTTCGGATTCTTCACCGGGAATTCGGCTACCCTCGACCAACTGCGGTCCGGCTGGCGCTCGTAAAGTCGAAAGCGAAAACTCTCGTCTCCGCGTGGAAATGTTTTCGATTCGTAGATGATGGAAACTTCCCCATCTACAGAGTAGAAGTAGAGGTTCAGCGGCTCCAACCCAAACTCGCACTCGTGGGTATCGAGAATTGCACCGCGAAAATCGGACGCAGCCGATCTCTTCATCGTCAGCCAGACGGTCAATGTATTCGATGCCCCAACCCGCACATATCGGGTACCGAACCTTTTTGCCCACCGCTCCGGTAGCGCCATGCCTACATAATCTTTCCAAGCGCCGCCGGTCCGCAACCGGAACTCGATATCGTAAGCCGCCCGCATTAACTGGACGCTCGTTCCGTCAGCCAATTGCTTCCGGCTGCCTGGTATCGGTCGCATGGCCAGCCAGACGATCCCGACACAAAGCAGAGCGAACAGCACGAGAGCAGCAAACAGGATGGTCCTCCTGACGTTTCGCATCGTCTAGCTGGAGCATGCGATCCCGCCCGAAAGCTGCAAGCGAAAGCTTCGTTTCGTCAGAGGGTGGTCCGTCGCGGGCGCGACGGAGCCAAGATCATGGCCCGAATCATTGGGTTCGTCTTAAAAAATTTGTAAATTTGCGATTACGGGCCGTATTCCAATTGAAGATAAGCACCGTTTTGTTAGGCTCGGTACTAATCCAGACAAAGACTGAAGCGAAGGTCGCCCTTTCACGGTTGAAACCTGGTCGCTCGAAAGGATTTATGAATAAGGCCGTTGTTCTCCTCACTGCGTTGCTCTCGCTCGCAGCCTCCTCATTCGGAGGTGTCGTCACGACCCATTCCGATGACGGACCCGGTTCGCTTCGAGCCGCCGTGGCGTCGGGTGGGACAATCACCTTCACCATCACCGGCACGATCATTCTCACCAGTGGCGAAATCGCCGTTCCCGGTTCCATCACGATCGTCGGGCCTGGTGCAGATCAGCTCACAATCCAGCGCAGCACCGCCGTGGGAACCCCCGAATTTCGTCTGTTTAACATTCGCGGTTCGGCTGTCATCTCAGGTGTCACCCTCAGCAACGGCCTGATCGGCGTCAGCGGCGAATACGATAACGGGGGCACGATTTACAACCAGGGTTCACTCACCCTGATCAACTGTGCCGTCGCTGATAATCACTCCGTAGGCTCTTACACTCGTGGGACCGGAGTCTTCAACGCCGGTTCCGCGCGCATGATTGCGCTCAACTGCCTGTTTGCGCGCAATACCGCCACTGGCTTCGACAGTGAAGGCTCCGCCATTTATAATAACGGGGCTCTCGCTCTGACCAATTGCACCTTCAGTGGAAACTCCGCCGGTTATACTGCCGCCATTCAAAACGACGGCTTCTCCTCAGGTCTCACGATCGACAGCTGCACTATCGTGAGCAACACCGCCCGTTTCACCGGCGGAATTTATAACGGCGGGGCTCCTGGCTGGTTTGCCGGCAGGATCGATCTCCGCAACTCCATTATTGTCGGGAATACCGGCTGGGAACCGTATGCCGCTCCATTCGACGACATTGAGAATCGCGGCATCATCACATCCGCTGGCTTCAACCTGATCGGCATTGAGGTGAACGATCCCATCCAATCGCAACTCACTGACCGGACGGGTGTCACCCCGGACGAAGTGCACATGGGAGCGCTCGCGGATAACGGCGGCACAACCGCCACTCACGCTTTGCTGCTCGGCAGCCCAGCTCTTGATTCCGGGCCATCATCCGGGTTTCCTGCCACTGACCAGCGCGGTGTTCCACGCCCGTTCGGCCCGCGGCCAGACATCGGAGCCTTCGAATCGGATGTTGCGCCCCCTCTCGCGGTCACCTGCCCCACTCCTCTGACGCTTGACGCCACTTCCAAAAACGGCGCTGCAGCCACACTCACCGTGAGCGTGATCGACGGTGCTGGCAACCCCGTACAGGCAGTGTGGTTCATTAACGGCATGCCTCGGCAGACAAATTCTATTCCGGCCAATGGAGTGCCGACAATTGCGAATGTCAGCTTCTCGGCGACCTTCCCGCTGGGCCTAAGCGATGTCGTCGTGTTCGTCTCGGATGGCGTGGTCGAAGCCCAGAGCTGCTCGACAGCGGTCAACGTTCGAAACGTCTTTACTCCACAACTCGTGCAGGTCAATTCCACCTCGGATTCGGGTTTTGCCAGTTTGCGCCATGCGATTCTAAGCGCCCCCACAAATGGAACGATCGTGTTCGGCGTCACCGGAGTGATCGAGCTGACGCGCGGCGAACTCTTTGTCAACAAGCCCCTCAAAATCATTGGGCCGGGTGCGAACCTGCTCACTATTCAGCGAAGCGAGCAACCCGATACTCCGGAATTCCGCATCTTTGATCTCTGGAGCGGGCCGGTCAGCATTTCCGGTCTCACCATCCGGAACGGTTATCTCAGCGGCACTCGCGACGACGATGGCGCAGGAGTTCTCAACTGGACCGATCTGGAACTTCGCGACTGTGTGATCGCTGACAATCGCCTCGGCGGCACTTCTGCTCGCGGTGCCGGATTGCAAAACTTTTCCCGTGGTTCAGTCAGGGCGGTTAACTGCACCTTCGCCAACAATCATTGCCTCCATCCGGGCTCCGAAGGTGGCGCTATTTACAACTATTGGTATCTTGGCCTGGTCAATTGCACCTTGACCGGAAATTCGGCGGGCAGTTCCGGCGGAGCCCTGCATAACGATGGGCTCTCGTCTAACGTCGTCATCCAAAGTTGCACCATGGTGAGCAACACAGCTCCCGAGGGCTCTGCCATCTACAATAACGGCTTTTTCGGCAACAATGGCGTCATCGACATTCAAAACAGCATTGCCGCTGCGAATCCCAACATCGGCGTCGATCAAGTCGAGATTTACAGCGACGGCATTTTCCGATCCGGTGGCTACAACCTGTTCGGGCGCGTGGACCTCAACGGCACCGCCCCTCAGCCCACGGATCGCGTTGACGTCACTGCCGCGGATTTGAACCTCGGTCCATTGCAGAACAACGGCGGCCCAACTCCCACCCACGCTCTGCTCTCGGGCAGCATCGCCATAGACGGACGCGATGCCGGAAGCGACCCTAACTGTCTTCCCACAGATCAGCGCGGCGTCGCCCGCCCACACTATGCAGCTTGCGACATCGGCGCCTTCGAAGCTGACCAGTTGCCACCCATCCTCTCCGCATTTCCCGGCCCGCACACTTTCTGTGGCTCGACGGGATCAGAGACCGTCAACCTCTCTTTCTCAGTACGCGATCCCGACGGAGACGGCATCACGATCCTCTGGTTTGTGAATGGGATCGCTTACCAAACGAACACGATAGCTGCCGGCCAGGCCTCACTCGACGGCGCCATCGTTTCATTTGCTGCGATTTATCCCACGGGCACTCACTCGGTCGCGATCTCCGCGTGGGATGGAAACTCTGACCCCGTTACCTCCGTTACCGAAATTGTGGTTGGCGACTCCATTCCACCGACCATTGCTTGTCAGACAAATATGGTGATGAGCGCCGAGCCGGGCAAATGCTCCGCCGTGGTGAACTTTGGTTTGCCTGCCGTCGCGGACAACTGCGGCATTTCGAGTGTGGCCTGCTTTCCAGCTCCAGGAAAGCCGTTTCCCGTCGGAACAACTCAGGTCACCTGCACCGCGACGGATATCGCCGGAAACAAAAGTAGCTGCTCCTTCAATGTGACTGTAGTCGATCGTGAAGCTCCAGGTATCGCGAGCATATCAGCCAATCCGGCGCTCCTTTCCCCCGCCAACCATCAAATGGTTCCTGTGGTGGTGCGTGTATCAGCCAGCGACAATTGCAGTGCTGTCACATCTCGAATTATAGGGGTTACTAGCAGCGATCCGGTTTCAGGAACGTCCCCTGCTGACAGATCACCCGACTGGCAGATTACCGGCGCCCTCACTCTCCAATTGCGGGCTGAACAATCCCGTCCAAACGTCGCTCGGACTTACACGATTACCGTGCAATCGCGCGATGCCTCCGGGAATGTGGCCACTCGCAACGTAAATGTCCTCGTCCCGGCACGCGGTTCCAAATAGTGAAATAGCCTGGCTACTTCTTTTTCTTGAACTGGTCGAGCAGGTCGAGCGGGTTGAAGCCGCCCGGTGCATTGGTGCGGTTGGCGTTTGTCGCCGTATTACTCGGGGCGTTCGTGGATTGATTCGTTACGGCCGGACGATTGGTGTTACTGCCACCACCGAGGATATGGCTGAGGCCCTGCACGATATTTCCACCCTGGTCGGCCGGCAATTTGCCTCCCAGCTTGTCGAGCACCGTTCCCGCAATTGCCCGCGTGTTGAGATCGAGTTTGGGTTTGGGTGATTTGAGCGTGCCTGTCACCTGGATAAAATCCGGCAGTGCGACATAAGGCTGATTTTCGGGCGTATTTTGTGGCGCAATCCGAACCTTCTGCGCGAGCGAACGGCGCAAGGACAAATGCATCGGCCAATGTTCGAATGTCGATTGCATCAACTCGTCGGTGATGTTTACGTCCCCCTTCGACTCTGCGACAAACGCTTCACTGATCAACCGGAGCTGAGTGACCGAGATTTTACCATTCCCGATGTGCGCGTCCGCCAGCAACTGGTTCACAGGGCTATCGAGCAGCTCGGGAGCCTGGAGAAAAGCTGCAATCGGCATGAGAAACCCCCGTAGTTGCGGGTTCACAATTTGGATGTTCGCATTCGTGAAGTTCAAGCCAAGCTGGCCACTCAAACTTTTCTTCATGCTGCTTCCCGTCACACCTGCGCCGGTCACCTTCATTTGTGACACGAGTTCGCCTTTGTACATCCCCCGCTTTTGTGGAGCAAAGCTGTTCGCGATCGGCTCGATGGGAATCCGTTGCGCATCAAAATTGACATCATATCGATAACCGGCAACGGAGAGATCGAGCGTAATCTTACTCGTGACTGGCGCGCCATTCACTGCCAGTCGAAGCGGATCGATGGTCACGGCGGAGCGATCCAGCTTCAGGTTGGTCTGGAAATTGGTGATCTCCAGTTCCCGGAGATAAAGCCGCCCGATGTTGGCATCCACGACGAAGTTTTTGACGGGCAAGTTGACCGGATCGGGTTCCTTTTGGGGCTGCGAAGGAGCAGTCGTTTCGCCCGGCGAGGGCGTCGTGGGGTTGGCCGGAGCGGCCTTGGCCTGCTCTTCAGCCGAGCTTCCGGAAAACAGATCGTAATACCGTGTGACGTCGAGCGCTTCTGCCGCCAGCTTGATGTTGCCGGTGATTGCGTTGCTGTCGCGCGTGTCAATCCGGCCGGTGACCTGCAGTTGGTTCTTTGCTTTCTGGGTGGGCGTAAGGTTCGCCTGCACCTGGCGCAACTCGAGAACCTTGTTTTCCATCGCAGCATCGACAGTGAGGCCAGCTTCCAGCGCCGGCTGACGAGTCGGGTTTTTTGGATCCACGACGACCAGATTCGCGAGCTGAAAATTGGCCTTCACGGCGGCGTTGCTTCCATCGAGTCGGGCCGATGCTGTGGAATTCAGCGACACACTCTGAAGTTTCTTCTCGTGCAGCATCGACTCTAGAAATGGCCTTAGACCATTTTGGTTGAAGTCGGCAAGCTTGAGGTCGAATTGGCCCTTGCGGTCTTTGAGATTGTAATTACCCGCTACGCTGAAAGCCCCACCCGAATTCGCGCCGGAGGTCACCTTGCCATCGGCTTTGCGAATTTGCAGTTGCTTGCCCTGGACAGTGACGTCCAGGTCCATCGTGCTGCCGAATCGGTCGAAGCGATAACTGCCATAACGCCCAGTAAAGTCGGCGAGCGAAAGGGTTCCTGTGACTGTTTCCGCTTCCCCGGACTTCGTGATCCGCCCATTCAAGCCGAGCTTGCCTGAAGAAGCGCTCGCATTTGTTTCACCAGCGAGTTTGATCAGCCCAGGCAAGGCGCCATCAAGCACCACCCGCATATCAGCCGACTTGGAGCTGTTGTCGTACTGCCCGCCTCCGGAAAGATTGAGCATCGGTTGATTCTGCTGCGTCAGGTTCAGTTTGTAGTTTGCTAGATCGAACTTTTTCAGGTCAGCAGCCGTTCCCTGCGCAGTGAGCGTTCCACCCACGTTGGAAAGGACGTTGCTGCCGAAGACGACCGAAAGATTTTGCAAATCGGATGACGTATCGAATGCCAGCAGCTTGCCCGATTGCTGAGAAGTCACCTTCAGGTTAACCCCGATAACACCTGCTGGCGCAACATCCCCAAGGAATGGCTTCCAATCAGCGAGGTTCAAACCGGTAATGGCGAGGTTGAATGCCGAATCGCTGGGTGCCGGCGTCGCATCGCCCCAGGAGACTTTCATGGGGGCAGTCAACTGGCCGCGCAGAAGCTGCCGTCCCGCCTGCAATCCGGTAAGATCAAGTGTTTGGATGTTCGCCGAGTTGGCGTCGCGATCCACTGTCACATGGTAGGCGGAGTACAACTCGAGCACCGGTGTGACCTGCTCCCCTTTCTTCACCGTCATTTTCGCGACCTCCATTCGGCCGGAGGTGGTGATGAGCGCACCACCCTTGGCCATTTCGATTTGATTGGTGCTGTCGATGGTAGTGGAACCGAAATCGAGCCCCTTACCCGCGCCAACCAGGTTGAGCAACTTGCGATCGATGGAGGCAATTTCCACACGCACTTTGCCTTCCATTTTGGATGAGTCGAACGGCCCTTGCGCGCGGATTTCGCCCACGGCGTTTCCAGATTGCTGCAACTTCAGCGCGAGCTGCCGAATATCAGTCGGCGTCAAGTCCGCAGTGAGGTTAGCCGCAACACCCGAAAGGGGTTGGAGGGAGCCACCGGCGTTTTGGACTGAGAGTTCCATCGCTCCTTTCAGCGAGGCTGGTCCAAGATCCTGCTTTAATGCAAAGTCGAAATTTCCATTGAGCTTCGCCTGCATGGTCGCATTGGTCTCCGGAGTTTGATTGTTTACGGCGACATTCGCTCCCACTTGCATTTTGCCGCTCTGGCCATTTTGCAAATTGTTCAACGTCATATTCAGGTTCGAAATCTCGGTGGAATCCTGGCCACCTCCCTTGAGATGCTTGATCTGGCGAACCGTTGCGTTGCGTAACTCGACCTGTTGGACATTGACTCTGGGCGGCTTGGATTCTTTCGATTCTTTAGACGGGCCTTTTCGCTCCTTCTCGTTGGCTTTCGTGAACGGATCGAGGTTGCTTGTGCCATCCGCATTTTGAACGATCTGAATCACGGGAGAAACGAGCTCCACTTTTTGCACAGCGATATCGCCACGGATGATCTTCATCAGGCTATAGGTCGCATCCACATCCTGGGCGCTCAGGAGCGGCTCGTTCCCAGTCGTGACCACTTTCAGATTCTGAAACCGCACGTGAGAAAAAGGACTGATTGATGCGTGTTCCGTCGTGATGGTCGCGTTCATCGATTTGGAAACGCGCGGCAAAATGACGGATTTGACAAAACCTTCGCTCGTGCCAACGAAGTAGGCGACCACCAACAGCAGGACAATAATCCCGAGAATCGTCCCAAAAATTTTTAACCCGCGCCGCCGCTTACGAGGGGGAGGCGCCGTTCTCTGCTCGTCCATAAAACAACTCCAGTAAGAATTAACCCAGACAGCTCGCGTGACGAGCCGCTACCTCTTCGTAAACTGAAGCCCAGCCAAGTGCAAGGGAGAGATGAACCCGACAGCGGGTAAATTCAGCGTCAACAAAGACTTGTATCAGCCGTTTGGAGAGGGAAACTCGAGAGATCGCATGAAAAAGCTTCTCTTGCTGCTTTGCATCTGGAATGGACTGGCCGGCACACGAGTATCTGCCGAATTGCGCGTCGGCGTTGCGAGCAGGAACGTCACACCGACTCCGCTACTTCCCGTGACAGGGGGCGTCGGCTCTTCCCAGGCCGTCTCAAACAAACAAGGCGAATTGGAAGTGCGGGCACTCGTTTTAGCAGACGAGAACACTCGCGTGGCGATCGTGAGTTGCGACTTTCTCGGCTTCCCTTCCCTGCTCGGGAACAAAGTGCGCGCTCAGGTGAAAGAGATCCCCGCGCAGAACATTCTGATTGGTGCATCGCACACGCACAGCGCTCCGGATTGCTACGGTTTCCCGGACAGCACGGGCAAATCGTCGGCCGATCTCAAATATCTCGACACGGTCTGCGCGAAAATGGCTGAGGCCATCAACGAGGCAGCCTCACATTTGCAAACGGCGACATTGAAAATCGCCACGGCGGAGGCGAAAGGGAAAATCGCCTACAATTATTATGCGGAGCAATTATACGATCCGCGATGTCATGTCATCCAGGCAATCGGCTCGGATGGCAAAGCTGTGGCCACGCTGGTGAACTACGCCATTCATCCGGAAGTGATCGGTTCGCGCGCGGGTATTTTGAGTCCTGACCTGATTGGTCCCTTGCGTCAACGAATCGAGGAAAAAGGGGGCGGTTTCGGCATTTTCATGAACAGCGCACAAGGGGGAATGGTGACGGCCGATAACCGCGCGGGAAATGGAAAGGAGAACCGGGATTGGGCGGAGTGCACGCGCATTGGAAATCTGCTGGCTGATGAAGCGCTTCGGATCGTGCAGAACGCGCCGGTGCAGAAATCACCGAAACTTTTTTGTGCTGCCAAAACAATCACCTTTCGGGTTGATTCGCCATTGCTTCAGGCCGTGATGAAAGGATCGCCGCTCGGCTATCCAACGAACGATCTGCAGCACGTTTCCACACAGCTCAACGTCCTTAATATCGGGAACGCCCAGATCCTGACCATCCCCGGCGAAGCGCTTCCGAATATCGGCTATTACCTCAAACGCAAAATGCACGGGGAAAATAATCTCGTGTTCGGCCTTACGAATGATGCCTTTGGCTACATCCTGACGAAGGTCGATTGGGGAAGTTTCAAACGATACAGCTACGTTTCCAAAACGTGCCTCGGTGAAATGAGCGGTGAGATTCTGATCGAGGAAGGATTGAAATTCGTCGATTCGTGTCCACGGCCAGAAGCACTCGCGGCGAAATAACGGTCGGACCGCGGGACGTCTCGGACCGCAGCAGCCCGATACCAAGATGCATGTTAAATCAACCGGAGCGCACTTGGAGATTCAATCCGCTGCGGGCCGGGACGTCCCGCGGTCCGGGAGATTGAGTCGGCCGAACTTATCGCGGAACCGGGCACTACTCCACGGCCAATCTTTGGCTGTGCGCACCAGGCCAGCTTTCACAGGATTGTTTTCGGTATAGTTGCGCGCCTGCAACTGGTGCTTCGAGTGCCGTATAAAAGTATCCCAGTAGTCGGCCGCCCAGAATTGACCGTCTCTTTTCAGGATCTTATTCGACTCACGGGCGGTGTATTCCTTCCAATGACCTATGACCTCGCTCATCGATTTAGGACCAAGCTGAAATAAGACGTGGACGTGGTTTGGCATGACGACCCAGGCTCGAAGCTCATAATCCTTGCTGTGATAAAAGCGGAATGCGCCTTCAACAAGACTGGCGATCCGGGGCTGCCGCAGAGGGCATTCTCCCCGGCCATGGTCCAGATAAGCTTGCAGTTTCTTGCGGCGCTCGTCGTTGTCTTCGAGGACCAGAAACGCTTCCCATTCTGACCGCAATGACGCTGGGAAGGAGTCCGCGAGGCGGAAGGTGACAATCTGTGTGAGTCCAGGCTCATCGCGATGCGGCAGATAACCGCGTTCGTGCCAGCCTTTAAAACCTGCCTTGGCTTTTTCGACGGTCAGCGATGAAGCCAACTTGCGTTTCCCTTCGACCAACTCCCGCAAACCTGGGTTGTGAGGCGGACCAGGGCGATTCATGGAGGAAGTAAGAAGTACGCGACGAATGCCTGGCAAGTCGATTTGCGGACCGCGGGACGTCCCGGACCGCTGCAGCCGGAAACGAAGATGCATGTTAAGTCGTTCGGAGCGCACTTGTGAATTCAAGCTGCTGCGGGCCGGGACGTCCCGCGGTCCGTGGCTTTGGTAGGCGATATGCTTTGTTGAACCGTGCGGTTGAGTGGTTTGGACACGCTGAGAAGCCGGCCGAATTGACACAAACCTTTGGCCTATGATACTTTTCGCGTGAGCTACTCCGTATGAGTTCATACCTGAATCAACAGGTCCTGGTGCTGAATCGGCTGTGGCAGGCGGTAAATGTCTGTTCAGCCAAAAGAGCTTTGACGCTCCTGTTCGAAGGCCGCGCCCAGGTGGTGATGAATAACAATGACGGCTCCTTCCAGACCTTCGATTTCAACGAGTGGCACGATTTTTCGCAGCAAGAGCCTCATCCTGAGAGTGTTCACACGATTTCATTCCGGATTCGCATTCCCCGGGTGATCCTGCTGGTGCTGTTCGATCGCTTGCCGAAGAAGGAAGTGAAATTCACACGGCACAACATTTTCGAGCGCGACCAAAACACCTGCCAATTCTGCGGCGGCCAGTTCGATCGCAAAGATTTGAACCTCGATCACGTGATCCCGCGCGATCGGGGTGGACCCACGACATGGGAGAATATCGTCTGCTCGTGTATCGCGTGTAATACACGGAAAGCCAATCGGACGCCGAGCGAAGCGGGCATGCATCTCATCCGCAAGCCGAAGCGGCCCAAATGGCGGCCATTCGTCCAGATCAACTTCGGGTTCCAACATCACGACAGCTGGAAACATTTCCTCGATCTCGCATACTGGAACGTGGAGCTGGGAGACTAGCAGGAATTTTTTACACCGAGATAGCAGAGAGAGCGGAGGAAGAAGAAGTTCTCGCGAAATGCTTATCGACCGGCACCGGGAAGGACCAGGCGCGTGATGCCGTCAACAACTCTCGTCTCGTGGAAGTTGATGAGCAACCCCAAAGGGACATTTAGCAGTTTCATGTAGCTCATCAGTTGTGCTTTGTGGACTGGCAATACGTTCTCGAGGGCTTTCGCTTCCACAAGCACGCAATCCTCCACGAGCATATCAAAACGCAATGGCTCCTCGCGAGTGAAGCCTTTGTATTCAATGAGGACTTGTTGCTGGGTAGAGCAGCTGAGTTTCCGCAAGCCGAGTTCCTTCAGTAAACACCACTCGTAAATGGATTCAACAAGCCCAGGACCTTTGTTTCGATGCACCTCAATCGCGGCACCAATGATGGTTTCCGTCAATGCAGCGGCTTTAGGAAACAAGGGGTGCATTCACGTCTTATCTCCGCTCTCTCTGCTTCCTCGGTGTAAAAAAATCAGAGCCCTCCATGTAAAATCTCAGGGCTTGGATTTTGCTGATTCGATCAGTTCCCAGAATTTTGGGTTTTGCTGCAAGGCTTCGTCCTCTTTGACCGGCAGAGACGAGCGATAAAGAAAGTCCTTGAGAGAGTTCTTGCTGAGAATACGGTGGATGACCAGACCGAGTTCGTGGCGCTCGAAATAGATCCGATAGTCGCCGATGCGAAAGCGGTGGAGAATCTTGCCAGTGCGCTCGAGCTTGCCGAACCGTTCCAGGTCGGTGCTCATGACTTCCTGAGGGAGCCCGCGGAATTCGCCCAGGATATTCAGTTGGAGTTCCTTGGGCATTCGCGCCAGCTCTGCCGCGCTGGTCGGATTAAAGATGATTTGAAATGGCCGCATCGAAGCCGAAGGTTTAAAGGCTCTCCCGGACAGTTAAAAGCGTAAAATTCCTGAGAAAACGTGGGAAGTGGTAGCCCGTACGGGAATCGCACCCGTCTTTCAGCCTTGAGAGGGCCGTGTCCTAACTGATAGACGAACGGGCCGCGCCTTGGATACTTAATACGAACCTCGATGTCGTTGTCAATACACCGCAATTTTTGAGGGTGAATTCCGTTGCTTTTTCGGGGGATTTTCGCTACAAATCCATTTTCCCGAAGAAATACCTGTTGTATGAAGTCATTTTCCGTGCGGCTGCTTGTTTACACACCCCTAACCCTACTGCTTTCAACCGTTTGCTTATTGGCGGATTCTTCAGTCGTTGAGCGAAGGTATCCCGGAATCAGTATCGCGGGAAACGCGGGAAATAGCTACGTGATAGATTACGTGGATACAATATCATCCGTAAACTCCTGGCTGGTTTTCACAAATATCACCCTTCCGACCAGCCCCTACATTCTGATCGATGCAACGGCGCCTTCGCTGCAGCGCTTCTATCGAAGTACGAACGTTTCCCTGGCAATACAGAACTATCTTGGCCTCACGATCAGTGGCGATCCAGGGTCGACAAACCTCATTCAATACTCGGAAATCGCAGCGAACAATTGGATCACGCTAACCAACATCGTATTGCCTTACAGCCCGTACCTGTTCATCGACCCGATACTGGAGCCGAGTAGCCGGCGTACATACCGGGCGGAAGACGTGGCTCGCCTGCCCAAACTGAGCAATATTCCGTCCCGCCTCGCCCAGGTCGGCGTGCCATTCAGTTTTCAAATTGTGGCCGATTCATATCTTCCAATCACGCAATACGACGCATCCGGATTGCCACAGGGTTTGGTCGTCGATAATGCAACCGGTTTGATTTCAGGAACACCAAGCATTGCTGGCACAAACGTGATCACGTTCAGTGCCAGCAATGCGAGTGGCACCACCAGCGCTACGGGGACTTTTAGCTTCAGGAACTCACTTGCAACCGAGCTCGTGGCAGTTCCCGCAGGGATCTTCACAATGGGGAGCCCGGAGACTGAAAGTGGCAGAAGCGCAAACGAAGGACCACAGACTCAAATCGCCATCACGCATAGTTTCATGATTGGAAAATACGAGGTAAGCCAGGCAGAATACCAAGCCGTCGTCGGTACAAACCCCGCGTTTTTCCAGGGTGATACTCAGCGTCCGATCGAAGAAGTAAGCTGGCAGGATGCGACAAATTTTTGCGCCCTGCTCACGGCTCGCGATCGGCAATCAGGACATATTTCAGCGACCGCTTTTTATCGACTCCCTACCGAAGCAGAATGGGAGTATGCGGCACGGGCGGGAAGTTCGTCGGCATATACTTTTGGGGACGCCTCCACCAGCCTGGGGGATTACGCCTGGTTTCAGGACAACGCGAGCGGCATGCCACACGAAGTTGGTGCAAAACAGCCGAATGCCTGGGGACTTTACGACGTTTGCGGGAATATCTGGGAGTTCTGTTCCGACTGGCTTGGGGTCTATCCGGGAGGATTTATCGTGGATCCTGTGGGACCCACTGATGGGACGCTGAAAGTCATGCGAGGCGGAAGCTGGTACAGCGAACCGCGCGCGTGTCGATCTGCGGTCCGCCAGGGACTGCCCGCCAGTGTTCGCTACGGCGACGTTGGCTTCCGAATCGTGTTGTACGTTCCGTAATGTTTATTTAGGGCGAACATGTGTTCGGCCCCGTGCGGAGGGTGGTGGATCATAATCAAGCGGAAAACTCGGAGAATCCAGCCACCGCAACACAGTCGCGAGTTCGAAACCGGTGAAACCGACGTGTGATCGGCGTGTTACCTTAAGCGCGTTTGCCGACGACGCGACGACTTCCGTAATCGTGTTTCCCAAGTGAGGCGCAGCTTGTTCTGCCCATTTTGAGGTTGGCTGGTTGGTGCTTGTTAAAGTACGCAAATGTGCAATGTCGACCATTTGGTAGAAATGCCGGGCCTGATCCAGTCGCCCCTGGGTAATTTCCCAGTCATAATAGAGGAGATTCGTGCGGCTGCCCAGTTGTGCAAAGACTTCCTGCGGCGGCGCAAGAGTTCGCTTTGAAGGAGGCAACAAGCCTAAAAGCAAATAGTCGGAGGCTCCATCTCTCGCCGCGCGAAGAATAGGTATCGCAAAAGGCAAACCGGACCAAACCAACTCGCCACGATTTGTAACATATATCAATTTGCCAGGCGGCTCTTCGATGTACTGCTTAACGAAACGCGGCCCGTTTGGTGCAATTCGCACCAGCGTATTGCTGGCGTCCTTGACAGGGAAACTCCAATAGGTATTAAATATTTGCCGCTGACCCCAGGCACAGAATTGCGAAGGCGGCGATTTGAATCCGAGCTGATCAAAACCGGGCAAAGATCGGAAAACAGGCTCAATTCCCTGGGCTACACTAAAGCTGGTTAACGGATCCGAAATCAAATTTGTTGGGATCTGCCATGGTTGAAACTTCCAACGAAGCGGTTCCGCCAGCAGGATTTCCCCTTCTGTACGGAGATACTCGCCACGCGCACTCACTTTGATGAGCATAGGTGCGAGTGGGTGCCTCGCTAAAAGTGGGCTCCATTTGCCCAACCGCGGAAAATCCATTTCGAGTTCCAGAATCGCCTCTGTTGCATCGATTGGACGTTTTCCGGAAGCCATGACCCCCAATGCCGATTCCAGACGAGAGAGTTTTCCAAGCGACCAGCCCACGACTGTCCAATTGCCTTTCCGATGAACCTGCACGGACAGTCCACGCCCTTGCGCTTGCCATCCCGGAATCGGACCTTCTAAAGCCTGCGGATTTGCCAGCTTCCAAGCCGCGAACAACTGCCGGAGGGTCGTATCCCAAAGGCGAGATCTCTGATCGTCAAGCTCCACTGCAATGAGCGAATCAAATGAAGCATCAGCCCCCTGGATTTCGATATACGATTCGGACGCCACCAAATCACCCAGCAAGGGCTGAATTAATTCCGGGCGAGCTGCAGCACCCGCCGGGAGCGACTTTTGCCAGAGTTTAAAAGGAGTTTGCGCGAGTTTCTCCAGAGTTTTGCCCCGAAGCTCCGCAGATGCCGGCAGTGATAGAATCTCCTTGAGTTTAAGAGCGTTCGTGGTCTGAACGAGCCGCGTTACGCCGATGAAGTGCGACCTAAAAAGCGGCATCCCTTTCCGCCCGGCTTGAGCTTTCCAGCACAGTGGGATCCGAAGCTTGGAATTCACGTGACTTGAAGTCGCG
>JADMIO010983840.1_pt1 | contig 61504 bp, 45 predicted proteins | sample 8958161 | NCBI WGS metagenome assembly JADMIO01 (sample SAMN16585339, study PRJNA669376) | soil metagenome | isolation source: Crop rotation soil | place: USA: Cullars Rotation, Alabama | collected 2011
ACGAAAGGCCCAGTCTTTCGACTGAGCCTTTCGTTTTATTTGACCATGTTGGTATGATTTAAATTAATACGACTCACTATAGGGTCAGTGCGGCCGCGACTTCAAGTCACGTGAATTCCAAGCTTCGGATCCCACTGTGCTGGAAAGAGATTGCCGACGAGCAGCAGGTGACCCGGCCCTTCGAACGGCTTCGCGCGATGGGTCACGTCGCGTTCGCTGTCGAGCGTGTGCAGGCGCCAGCCGCGCTCGAGCAGGAAGCCGTCGCCATCCGGGAGCGCGGCGAAGCTGACCAGCGCCGCAGCTCCGTCGGGCACGATCAGGACGCGTCCCGGACTCGCGAGCGCGAGCGGATCCCAGAGCCGCGCGCGCACTTCGCGGCCGGCATCGGCGAGCGTGCCGGCATCGGCGCCGGGATTGCTGAGGAGGCGATGCCAGCGCTCGACGATCGCATCGAGCGCGCTCGACGGCCCGAGGTCGACGAGTCGCGGCGCGGATGCGTCGCGGTCGAGGACGAAGGCGAACAAGTCGCCGGCGCCCGCCCGCTTCTCGGCGGTGCCGGGCAGCGCAAACGGAACCGCCGCCACGAACGCGACGAGCGCGGCGTGCGACGGCAGCGCACCGCGGACCTGCGCGAACGACTGTGCCTCGGGGCCGAACACGTGCACCTTGGCCAGCATCTGCCTGCCGAGCGCCGCTTCCGCCGCGTCGAGCGCCGAGCGTGCGCGCGCGGTCTTGTCGGCGTCATGATCCTGACCGGTCTGCATGACGGCGTTGGCGTAGCTTTGCGCGGCTTTCGCCCAGCGATCCCAGTCCGCGCGCCGTGCAGGCTCGGCGGCCTGACGCGCCGCCGCGATGCGCAGCGCCTGCAGCCGCGTCGCGATGCCGCGCGCGTTGATGACTTCGGACCAGAGCCGGACGACGTCGTCGGGTGTTCCTCTTGCCGCCAGCGGAAGTGCCAAACCGAGACACGAATTCAGGCTCTTCTTGAAGTGCAGCATCTGCACCTCGCCGAGCGCCGGCGCGACGCGCAGCAGCAGTTCGTTGCGCAGCTCGCCGCTCGCGAGCGCCGTCGCCAGCGCGTCGTCGCGATTGTCCAGCCGGGATCGTGCGAGGGCGAGCTCGCAGCGGATCGCGAGCCCGGACGGATGATCGCTGCCGACCGAGCGCTCGTGCAGATCGAGCGCCTTCGCCAGCAACGCCTCGGCTTCGTCCGGCGAGCCGCGGCGCAGCGCGTTGATGCCGAGACCTTCGAACACCGGATGCTGCAGCAACGCGCGCGAGCCTTCGTTGTCGACCTCGGTCGCGCGAAGCTCGCGCTGGTAGTAGTCCTCGGCCGCGTCGAGATCGCCCTGGAGCTGCGCCGTGCGCGCGAGGCCGTTGAGGCTCGGCGCCAGATGCACGTCGGTCGCACCGAGATGATGCTCGAGCAGCGAGAGCGATTGCTGGAAGTGAGGTTTCGCGCGATCGGGATGGCCGAGGCCGAGCTCGATTTCGCCCGATGTCTCATACAGAACCGCGTGCATGCGATCGGACACGTTCGGATCGTTCGCGGCGAGCGCGAGCGCGGCATCCATCGGCTCGCGCGCGGCCGCGAGATCACCGAGCTTGCGCAGGTCGCTGCTCAGGAGATACAGCGCGACGGTGAGATCGCTGGGATTGTCGGCGCGCTGGCGCAGTTCGCGGATCACCGGCTCGATCGCCGCGCGCGAGCCGAGATAGTCGCCGTGCAGATACAGGATCTGCGCGCGCGTCGTCTCGATGTAGTTGTAGGTGAGGCCGGACGGACCGACGAGCTTGAGCGCCTCTTCGCTCGCGATGTGCAGATCGGCGAGGGCGCGATCCGTTTCGCCGGCACGCTCCTCGGCGTCGGCGAGCGGATTGAGGATGCGCACGCGGATGTAGCGTTCCCAGTCGTTCCGCGGCGCCGGCAGTGCCGCGAGTGCTTGCCGCAGCAGGTCGACGCGCTCCTGGAAGCGCCCGTGCTTCAACGCGACGATGCTGAGCGTGCGCAGCACGAGCGCGCGGTCGACGCGCACGAGCTTGGCGCCGGCGTCGTCGAACGCCTGCTGCAGCAGCTTCGCGAGGCGCTCGAACTCCTCGGCGCCGCGCGCGTCGCGGTTCCACTCCGTCACCAACGCGAGCGGAAGCGCGCGGGTGGCCGCATCGGCGCCTGCGGCCTGCTTTTCCGTTTCCGCAACGAACGACGCGACATCGCTGCGCGACGGCGTGAACGGCAGGCTGACCGACAGGAGCAGCAGCGACAGCGCTTCGAGGCGAGGAGCGCCGGCGTCCGCGTGAACGCGTTCGAGCGCCTGCCGCGCGAGCGATTCGGCTTCGGCGAAATGCTCGCGCGCAAGCTCCGCGTGGACGCGACTTGCAAGCGCGGATTCCGCCGCCTGCAGGGCGCCCGACAGGGACAACAACAGCGTCAACAGAAGAGCCCGCTGCACGCGAGCATCATACGCCGCGGCAGGCTGCCGGAATTGCGACGGGTCTAGCCCGCACGCTGCTAGCGGCGAAAATTGAGAGTTTCGCTGGCGCGGACCCGCGCTACGCCGCCTGCCGTTCGCGCTCGCCGCGGCGTGCCGCAACGGCCTGCTCGATGGTCCGGAAATCGGCGTCGGCGGCGTGTGCCCGCTCGCTCAGATGCCGGCGATACGCCCGCGCGCCGGGAAGCCCCTGATACAGCCCGAGGATGTGCCGGCTGATGTGCTGCAGCCGGTCGCCGCGCGCGAGATGCGCCTCGACGTACGGCGCGAGGCGCGCGAGCACCGCGTCGCGGTCGGGCAGCGGCAGGCCGAACTGCGCGTGCTCGATCTCCGCGAGCCGATACGGCTCGTGGTACGCCGTGCGGCCGAGCATGACGCCGTCGACGTGATCGAGATGGCGCAGCACGTCGGCGACCGTCGCGACGCCGCCGTTGATGACGACCGTGAGCTCGGGAAACTCGCGCTTCAGCCGGTACACGCGCTCGTAGTTCAGCGGCGGCACTTCGCGGTTCTCCTTCGGCGAGAGCCCTTCGAGCCACGCCTTGCGCGCATGCACGATGAACACGTTGCAGCCGGTCGCGCGCACCGTTTCGACAAAGCGCTCGAGATCGGCGTATTCGTCCTGCTCGTCGACGCCGAGCCGGCATTTCACCGTGACGGGAATCGACACGGCCGCGCGCATCGCGGCGATGCATTCGGCGACGAGCGCGGGTTCGCGCATGAGGCACGCGCCGAAACGCCCCGACTGCACGCGATCCGACGGGCAGCCGACATTGAGGTTGATCTCGTCGTACCCGAGATCGGCGCCGACGCGCGCGGCGGCGGCGAGCTCGCCGGGCTCGGACCCGCCGAGCTGCAGCGCCACCGGATGCTCGGCGAGATCGAAGCCGAGCAGGCGCTCGCGATCGCCGTGCAGCACCGCCGGCGCGGTGACCATCTCGGTGTACAGCAGCGCGTGCGGCGACAGCAGGCGATGGAAGTACCGGCAGTGCCGGTCCGTCCAGTCCATCATCGGGGCGACGCAGAGTCGGTGAGCGTGCTCGGACATCGTTTCACATGAATGAATGAGCGCCCATTGTATCGCCCGCGCCGGACAGCAGAGCCCGCTCGTCACCCAGGCTTCGCTTGTTATGCTCGGTGCCCCTTTCGCGACGCCAAGATCGCCATGGCATCGGACACACCGCCGGCAGTGACCGATATCGCGTCGTCGGTCGATGCTCCCTCGCCGAAGAACGTGTTCGATCAGCTCGATTTCCTCGCCGGCGGCGGCGACATGGGCGCGCGCATGCGCCGCTTCGACTGGACGAAGACGCCGCTCGGCCCGCCGCGCGAGTGGCCGCAGTCGCTGAAGACGATCGTGCGCGTGATGCTCGACTCGCGCTACGCGATGTGGATGCTGTGGGGTCCCGAGCACACGTTCTTCTGCAACGACGCGTACCTGCCGACGGTCGGCATCAAGCGCGACTGGGTGCTCGGCGCGCGTGCGGACAAGGTCTGGGAGGAGATCTGGCACGAGGCCATCGTGCCGCGCCTCGATCACGTGCTGAACGGCGAGGCGACGTGGGACGAGGCGCTGATGCTCTTCCTCGAGCGCAGCGGCTTTCCCGAAGAGACCTACCACACGTTCTCGTACAGTCCCGTCTACGACGACGACAGCCGCATCGCCGGCCTGCTCTGCGTCGTCACCGAAGTCACCGAGCGCGTCATCGGCGAGCGGCGGCTGCGCATCCTGCGCGAGCTCGGCATCCAGGGCAGCAGCCTCGAGAGCGTGGAGGAAAGCTGCAGACGCATGCTCGCCGTGCTCGCGCGCTATCCGTTCGACGTTCCGTTCGCGGCCCTCTACCTCACGCAGCCCGGGGGCGAAGCGAAGCGTGTGGCGCTCGCCGGCGCGCCGGATGCGAGCGCGCTGCCGGCGTCGCTGCCGATCGACGATCGCGCGACGCCATGGCCGCTCGCTGCGCTGTATGCGAGCGAATCGATGCAGATCCTCGTGCCGTTGCCGCAGCACGGCATCGCTATCCCGGCTGGCGCATGGCCCGATCCGGTGCAGCGCGCGTTGTTACTGCCGATCAAACCCTCGGGGCAGGAGCTCGCCGGCTTCCTGATCGCGGGCTGCAGTCCGCGCCGTCCGTTCGACGACGGCTACGCGTCGTTCCTCGGGCTCGTCGCGGGACAGGTTGCCGCGGCGATCGGCGATGCGCAGGCCTACGAGGCGGAGCGTCGCCGCGCCGAAGCGCTCGCCGAGCTCGATCGCGCAAAGACCGCGTTCTTCTCGAACGTCAGCCACGAATTCCGCACGCCGCTGACGCTGATGCTCGGCCCTCTCGACGAAGCGCTCGGCGACGCCGCCTTGCCGCCGCGGCTTCGCGACCGGCTCGATCTGGCGCAGCGCAATGCCGGGCGCCTGCAGCGGCTCGTCAACTCGCTGCTCGATTTCTCGCGCATCGAGGCCGGGCGCGCGCAGGCGCGCCACGAGCCGACCGACCTTTCGACGCTGACGCGCGATCTCGCCAGCACGTTCCGCTCCGCGATGGAGAAGGCCGGCCTCGCCTTCGACGTCGATTGCGCGCCGCTGCCGGCGCCCGCGTTCGTCGATCGCGAGATGTGGGAGAAGATCGTCCTCAACCTGCTGTCGAACGCGTTCAAGTTCACGCTCGCGGGCCGCGTCGGCGTGTCGCTGCGCGCCGAGCACGGCGCGGCGCTGCTTCAAGTGAGCGACACCGGCGTCGGCATTGCGGCCGCGGAGCTGCCGCGCCTCTTCGAGCGCTTCCACCGCATCGAAGGCAGCGAAGGCCGCACCAACGAAGGCACCGGCATCGGCCTTGCGCTCGTGCAGGAACTCGTCAAGCTGCACGGCGGACACATCGAAGCGACGAGCGTGCCCGGCGAAGGCTCGACGTTCAGCGTGCGCATCCCGCTGGGCGCAGCCCATTTGCCGGAAGCGCGCGCCATGCCGTCGACGGGGCCTGCGCAGAGCAGCGCCGCGCGCGCGTTCGTCGAGGAAGCGCTGCGCTGGCTGCCGGACGCGGGCGCCGGCGACGCGGTCGCGCACGCCGACGCCGTCGGTCGCGACGACCCGCGCTTCGCATCGACGTTCGGCGCGCGCGTGCTGCTCGCCGACGACAACGCCGACATGCGCGCGTACGTGCGCGACCTGCTCGCGCCGTACTACGCGATCGAGACGGCGGCCGACGGCGAGGAAGCGCTTGCGGCGGCACGCCGCGCGCCGCCCGATCTGATCCTGAGCGACGTCATGATGCCGCGCCTCGACGGCTTCGGGCTCATCGCCGCGGTGCGTGCCGATGCGGCGCTCGCGGGCACGCCGGTCGTGCTGCTGTCGGCGCGCGCGGGCGAGGAATCGCGCATCGAAGGACTCGATTCGGGCGCCGACGATTACGTCGTCAAGCCGTTCTCGGCGCGCGAGCTGCTCGCGCGCGTCGGCGCGCTGCTCGAGCTCCGGCGCATACGCCGCGCGAGCGAGCTCGCGATGCGCCTGCGCGCGGCGCAGTTCGAGACGCTGCTCAACGAGGCGCCGCTCGGCGTGTATCTGCTCGACGCGGATTTGCGCATCGTCGAGGCGAACCCGACGGCGCGCGCCATCCTGGGCGATCTGCCCGATCTCATCGGCAGCGATCTTCGCATCGTGCTGCACCGCATCCGGCCGGCCGCGTTCGCCGAAGGGATCGTCGATGTCTTCCGCCACACGCTCGAGACCGGCGAGCCCTACTTCGCCGGCGAGCACGTCGGCCGCCGCGAGGGCGCCGGCAGCACCGAATACTACGAGTGGCAGGTCAACCGCATTCCGCTCGCCGACGGACGCGACGGCGTCGTCTGCTACTTCCGCGACATCTCGCAGCACGTCCAGGCGCGCATGCAGCTCGAAATCGCCGACCGGCAGAAGGACGAGTTCCTGGCGATGCTCGCGCATGAGCTGCGCAATCCGCTCGCGCCGATCCGCAACGCCGGCGAGGTGCTGTCGCGCCTCATCTCCGGCGACGCGCGCGCCCAGCGTGCGGCCGCGGTCGTGCAGCGGCAGGTCTCGACGCTGACGCGGCTCGTCGACGATCTGCTCGACGTCTCGCGCATCACGCAGGGACGCGTCGAGCTGCAGCTGCGCCCGGTCCAGCTGTCGGACGTCGTCGCGCAGGCGGTCGAGCAGGTCGAGCCGCTGCTCAAGGAGCGCAACCACAGCCTCGCGACGACGACGTATCGCGCGCTGCGCGTGCACGGCGATCCCGCGCGGCTCGTGCAGTGCGTCGCCAACGTGCTGACGAACGCCGCGAAGTACACCGATCGCGGCGGCCGCATCGAGCTCGAGGTGCACGGCGACGGCGCCGACGGCGTGATCAGCGTGAGCGACAACGGCATCGGCATTCCGGCCGAGCTGCAGCCGCGCGTGTTCGATCTCTTCGTGCAGGGCGAGCGCACGCTCGATCGCGCGCAGGGCGGGCTCGGCATCGGGCTTTCGGTCGTGAAGCGGCTCGTCGAGATGCACGGCGGACGCATCTCGGTCGCGAGCGGCGGCAGCGGCCAGGGCTCGCGCTTCGAGATCCGCCTGCCGCTCCTCGAGCACGGCGCCGTCGCCGACGCCAAGCCGCGGCCGATCGAAGTGCCCCCGCGGCGCATTCTCGTCGTCGACGACAACGAGGACGCCGCGAACTCGCTGACGATGGTGCTGCAGCTCGACGGTCACGAGGTCGAATGCGCGTATACCGGCGAGGCGGCGCTCGAGCGCGTCGCGACGTTCGTGCCCGACATCGCACTGCTCGACATCGGACTTCCCGGCATGAGCGGCTACGAGCTCGCCGAGCGCATGCGCGCGCTGCCGGGTTTCGAGCGCGTCCACCTCGTCGCGCTGACCGGCTACGGCCAGTCGGAAGACCGTGCGCGCGCCCTCGCCTCCGGGTTCGACAGCCACCTCGTCAAGCCCGCCGAGTTCCGTGCGCTGCAGGAAATTCTCGAGCGGATCCGCCGCTAGCGCGCCAGCACGCCGAGGATATCGAGCGCAAGCTTGCGTCGCGCCGCCGACATGCAGCGCAGATGCGTCAGGATCTGGCTCTCGTGCTCGTCGCGCGCGTAGTCGTCGACGACGATCGCCGGCGTCGTGTCGATCGGACCGCTCGGACCGCGCGCCGTCGCAAGCCATTCAAACCGGCTGCCGGTGTGCAGCGCGATCTGGATCAGGTGCTCGACGCTCGGCGTCGTACCGGCCGGATGCTCCCACTGCGTGACGGCGCTGCGCTTGACGCCGATGCGGCGCGCGAGCTCGGCCTGCGAAAGGTTCGCCCCGCTGCGTGCCTTTCTGATCCTCGTTGCGAGCGTGCTCATCGTCGCATCCTCCCTGTCGATGCGGCCTCCCTGCAGGGCCGCGCTGCTATCCGGTCAGGAATTCTTAGCCGAACTTGTACGGTATCGCTTGCCGTCGCGATGCGCATCCGTAATTTTTCTGCTGTGGCCGCTGATGCGTCAGCGCGCCTGACCGCGCTCAGGCCGTGCCGGAGGGTATCGCGCGCCCCAAGACGGCGTTATACGAATTGAGCGCCATCCGGCGCGTCGCGACGACCGCCCTCCTTCTCCTCCCGGAGCGCGGCGCCGCACAGGAGCAGGAACGCGCTTCGCGGCGACGGGAATCACCGCGAAGCGCGGATCAGGACGGCGGGGTCGGGGATGGTCAGGATCTGGCTTTTCGGATCGCTGTCCGTCGCGAGCGACGAGGCAGGCGAATCCGTGGTGCTCGCGGGACGGTGCGCGAGTCTCCTGGCGTATCTCGCGCTCGGCGCGGGGCGCTATTTCAGCCGTGCCGAGCTGCTCGGCACGCTGTGGCCCGAAGGGACCTCGGCGACGACGCCGGGCTCGTTCAACACCGCGTTGTGGCGGTTGCGCCGGCTGATCGAGCGGCCGCCGCTCAAGCACGGCGATCTGATCGCGTCCGACCGGCGCGGCGCGATCGGGCTCAACGGGCCGGCCGACGTGTGGCTCGACGTGGCCGAGTTCGAGCGCCTCGTCGCGGCGGGCCTCGCCAAGCCGCCGGAAAAGCTCACCGACGCCGACATCGAAAGCCTGCGCGAGGGCGTCGCCCTCTACAAGTCCGACATCCTGCTCGACTTCACCGACGACTGGGCGCTGCGCGAGCGCGAAAAGCATCGCCGCAGCTATCTCAACGCGCTCGGCCGGCTGATGCAGCTCGCGACGATCCGTCGCGACTACGCGCGCGGCATCCGCTATGCAGAGGCGATCCTCGACAGCGATGCGCTGCGCGAAGACGTGCATCGCGAGCTGATGCGGCTCTACGTCTGCAACGGCCAGCGCGTGCAGGCGCTGCGCCAGTTCGAGCATTGCCGCGAACTCCTGCGGCGCGAGCTCGCGATCCAGCCGATGCGCGAGACGCTTTCGCTCTACCAGCGCATCGCCGACAGCGCGATCGGCGCCGCCGCCGAGGAGCCGCTCGCACCCGCCCCGCTCGCGGTGCCGATGCAGCCGCCGCTGCCGCTCGGCGACGAGCGGCCCGAGGATCTCATCGAATCGGCGCGCCGCAATCTCGCGAGCGCCGATTCGCAGCTCCAGCTCAGCCTCCAGGTCCTCGTCCGCTGATCCTCCCGCATGAGCGCTCGCGCGACGCCGTCGCGCGGCGCGTCCGCGCGCGCATCACCGCGGCATCACGCGCATCGCGCATGCGGTGATCGCACGGTGAGATGCCGGTGACGCGCGCGTGATGCCGCGGGTGCACGCTCGCCGGCAACTGAGCGAGGACACGGCCGATGGCACTGCTCGAGGACCGCACCGCCGTTTTCATCGTGCGCGTCTGGTGCGAACGCGGCGACGCCGACTCGGCGCTCGTCGAGTGGCGCGGCTCGGTCGAGCACGTGCAGTCCGGCCAGCGCGTGTTCTTCCGCCACCTCGAAGGCGTGCTCGATTTCATGAAGCCGCACCTCGAAGGCATCGGCATCGACGCGCAGCAACGCTTCTGGGAACGCATCTCCGCGGTCATCGACGACGTCGACGACGCGACCCAAGACGCGCCGATCGTCGCGACCGTCCCGCTGCACACCGCTCACCCGACCTCACGCAAGCGTCGATAGGAGTCAGTCATGGCACAGATCCGAGCCAATCGCGAGTCGATCGACGATCGCTTCAGCGTGCTGGGCTTCACGATCCGCAGCGAAGATCCGCTGTACGAGATCGGCCTGGCGACCGATCCCGATCTCCTGCGCGCCGACAACCGCGCCAAGCGCACCGCCGGCAACTTCTGCTCGAGCGGCGTGCTCGCGACGACCGCACGCCGCGGCGATTCGGTGTACCTCGTGCCGCCGTCGATCGTCGCGCGCTTCGTCGGCCAGTCGCGGCTCTACTTCGGCCTGGCGACGTACAAGGAAGGCGATCGCAGCCATCCGGCATCCGTCAGGATTCCGGATCGCGGCAACATGTACGTGAGCCTCTCGGGGCTCACCGAGCGCGGCCTTCGCCGCACCGCGCGTTACGACCGCGGCAACGGCTACGGCGGCAACGGCAGCGCGCTGACCTGGGGCGGCGACGATGCCGCCGCGCCGGCCGCCGCGACGAACGGCACGAGCCCGGCAGCGAAACGCGCGAACGGAAACGGCGCAGCCGCGCCGGCCGCGAGTGCGCCGAGCGAGCCCGCGCCCTACAGCGACGGCTACTCCGACGATCTGTGGAAAGCAGCGCCGGCAGCGGCGCCCGCACCGAGCACGGGCAACGGCAACGCCGCGAGCCCGTCACCCGTCGCCGCTGCGCCGACACCGGCGCCCGCCGCAACGAACGGCGCGGCCGCGCCCGCGACGACGCAGTCGTACATCCCGCGCACGGCGCCGGCGCGCTCGCGCACGCTGCTCGTCTCGCCGTACTACCAGCCGACGAACTGGTTCGACGCGCTGACCTCGCAGATCAGCTTCTTCGTTTCGAGCGCGATGTGGTACCTCGGGGTCGTCGACACGACCGTGCCGCCGCACTCGGCGATCTGCCAGGTGCGGCGTCCGGACGGCACCGACGAAGGCGCGTTGCACGGCAGCGCGTTCTTCATCGGTCCGCGCTTGCTGCTGACGGCGGCGCACGTCGTCGCCGGCCAGGACGAGCTCATCATCGTGCCGGGCAAGAACGGCGCCGGCATCAGCTCGGCGACCGAGCCGTTCGGCCGCTTCCGCGTGTCCTCGTCGGCGTTCCGCCAGCATCCGTCCTACGGCACGAACGGCCACGACTACGACATGGCGGTGATCTGCGTGCCGGCCGCGAACGCGGTGGCGTCGCCGAACTATTTCGACCTCGTCGAGGAGCTCACCGAATGCCGCCAGGAAGGCGTCGTCGTGTGCGGATACGCCGCGCGCTGGTATGCCACCGACGCGATCGAGAAGTTCGTCAACGACACGATCGACCCGAACAAGCAGCACATGATGGGCGGCCATATCCGCACGCTGCCGAGCGACGAGACGTTCGACTACGACCTGCAGACGCTCGGCGGCACCAGCGGCTCGCCGGTGTACTGGATCGAGGAAGGCGCGACGCCGCGCGCGCACATGGTCGGCGTGCATGTCGCCGCGCATTCGGCGACGACGAACCTCGGCTGCCGCATGACGGCGGCCAAGCGCCAGTGGATCACCGAAACGGCCGCGGGCCTCGGCGTGGCATTCTCGCTCGGCGCACGCAGCCTCGGCTACAACGCGCGCGCGCTCGACGACTACGCCGACGATCCCGACGCGTACGGCATCACCGGCCCGATCCCCGACGACGGCGCGATCCCGACCGCGCAGGCGCTGCGCGCGCGCAGCCTCGACGTGCTGACGCCGGAATATCCCGGCGCGAGCCGCTTCGCGATCGCGCACAGCTCGAACTTCCACGTCGCGAGCCAGCCGCGCTCGATCGATCACATCGTGATCCACACGACCGACGGCGCCGGCCGCACCAACGGCACGATCGCCTGGTTCCAGAACGGCGACCAGCGCGACATGAAGAACCGGCCGATCCACGTGAGCTCCCACTACATCGTCGGGCGCGACGGCGAGGTCGTGCAGTGCGTGCGCAACAACGACATCGCGCACCACGCGAGCGCCGCCAACTCGCACACGATCGGCATCGAGCACGAGACCAGCACCAAGCTCAAGCTCGACCCGAACGAACCCGAGTACGCCGCGTCGTCGTGGCTCGTCGCCTGGCTCTGCTCGCAGTTCAGCGTGCCGATCGACCGCGATCACATCAAGGGTCATCAGGAAATATCGCCGCAGGACAACCACGATTGCCCGGGCCGCGCCTGGAACTGGGATCACTACATGGATTGCGTGCGCGCGGCAGCGTACGCGATCGCGCAGGGCGTCGACGTCGCGTCGGCTTCGGCGGCCGCGGTCGCGACCACGGTCGCGCCGCAGGCGCAGAGCCTCGCGGTCGTGCGCCGCGGCTTCGCGCGCGCGCAGGAAATCATCACGCCGTACTACGACCCCGCCGATCCGATGAGCGCGCTGACGTGCCAGAACGACGCGTTCAGCCTCGCGCGCGAAGAGTGGTTCATGGGCGTGCCGAACACGAAGATCTTCCCGCATTCGGCGATCTGCGCGCTCGAGATGACCGACAGCGCCGGCAACGTCTGGGGTGGCACCGGCTTCTACGTCGGGCCGAACCGCATCCTGACCTGCGCGCACAATCTCTACAAACGCGTCAGCGTGACGGTCATTCCCGGCAAGAACAGCGCCGAGGAACCGTTCGGACGCTGCACGCTCGCGCCGTCGTCGTGGCGCGTCGCGCCGCGCTACACGGGCAGCGGCAACTGGGACAACGATCTCGCCGTCATCGACAACGTGCCGATCGCAGCGCCGAACGGCCAGTACTTCGAATTTCTCAACGCGACGCCGTCCGACCAGATGCAGCTCGTCGTGTGCGGCTACTCCGGCGCATCCGATGCGGTGCCCGAGCTCACCAACGCCATCGACGGCGACAAGCAGCATCTCCACGGCGGCCGCGGTGCGCAGCAGCCCGACAACCTCGAAGTCATCGACTATCCGCTCCTGACGCTGCACGGCGCGAGCGGCTCGCCGGTCTACCAGGTCACCGGCGACGGCGGCGCGCTGAAAGCCAAGGTCTGCGCCGTGCACGTCACCGGCCAGCCCGCGGCGCAAGGCATGAATCGCGGCTGTTTCCTGACGCCGAACAAGCTCGACTGGATCGAAGGCCGCGCGACGACGTTCGCGCTGACGCAGTCGCGCGCGGCGATGACGCGCCGGCCGACGCCGATGAGCCTGCGCTCGGCCGTGCTCGGCAACGTCGCGTCGAACCGTCCGAAAGGCAAGCCGCTCGCATCGGGCCAGGGCCTTTTCGACCTGCTGCCGGTCGACATCAAGATCCGCGTCTTCATTCCGGCGCCGGTCGCGATCGTCACGATCCCGGTCACCGGCGGCGTGATGCCGGGCCAGTCCGCGCACGGCGGCGACGGGCGGACGTTCCAGCAGAACGGCGGCACGAGCCGCGCGGAAGTCACGGGACGTTTCCGCTTCGGCGCCGACGGACAACCTTCGCAGCTCACCGACGTCACGCGCACGTTCGGCGAATCGACGAACTGGAGCATCGACGACACCGTGGTCGCGCCCGGCATGCCCGAGTGGTACCGCAATCTCAAGCCCGGCGCGAAGCCGACCGAGCGCGGCACGCAGTCCGTCACCGACAGCAAGCTCAATCTCGAGCTCGGCGGCAGCTCGTTCCACGGCATGATCAGCATGGCCGAGAACGCGGTCGTCGTGACCTTCAACCTGCACGCGAGCGACCCGATCGTCACCGGCGCGCCCGACATCGACGCGACGATCGCGCTCCTCATCCGCATGGAAGGCGATCGCGTCAAGGTGCGCGTCAACGGCGGCCACGACGAATTTCCGGCCTACGAAATCTACGCGAACAGCACGCTCGTCTACTCGTACGATCCGGTCGCCGCCGGCGGCACTCCGTGGGGTCTCTTCGGCGACGGCAACTGGGACGTCAATCCCGACACGAGCTACGTCGACGTCGGGCCGGCGACCGAATACCACATCGTGGGTCCCGTCCGGATCAAGGACACGCCGACGACGTCGCAGTCGCTCGGCATCGGTTCCTATCGCACGCGCGCCTTCGACGACGGCACGGCGCCGGTGGGCGCGGACGCGCCGCCTGCCGCAGCGAGCCCGCCGACCTATCCGGTCACGCTGATCCCGCAACCCGACAAGAACGCCTGCTGGGCCGCGTCGATGGCGATGCTGCTCTCGTACCGGCGCAACGCGTCGTTCTCGCCGGAGACGCTGGCGAACGAAGTCGGCCGCTCGCTGGCGAGCTCGTACAGCTGGGATCTCCTCTCCGCCGTGCGCGATCGGTATGGCTTCACCGCGATCACGCAGCCGTCGAACACCAGCCTCTACCACACGCCGCAGCAGTGGGCCGACTGGCTCGCGCAATACGGCCCGCTGTGGGTCGTCATCGTCGGCGCGCCGCACGCGGTCGTCGTCGCCGCCATCCGCGGCAATCTCGCCGATCCGAACGCGACGCAGGTGCGCATCCTCAATCCGTGGGACACGCGCATCACGTTCGACAACGATCCGGTCGCGTTCAATCCGCCGAACGCGGGCTACGAAGACTGGCTGCCGTTCGCGCAGTTCGCCGGCGACTTCGGCAACATGGCGCAGCCCGACTACGGCAACTGGCGCGTGCTGTACCTGCCCGCGTCGGCGACCGTCGCGCAATCGCTCGGCGCGCGGCAGATCAGGCTCAAGCCGACGCCCCGCGCTAAGTCGCTCGAAGACGTGCCGACGTCGCCGCGCACGACGATCACCGAGCCGATCGAACCGACCCGCGTCGCCGGCACGCGCATGAGCACGGCGCACAGCAGCACCGGCGCGAGCAAATGGGCGCTCGACCAACTCGAAGGCTTCAAGAGCCCGACGGCGCCGGCGGCCAACGTGAGTCCCTCGCAGACGAGCGATGTCACCATCGAGCTCGGCGCGTGGCCGGCGATCGAGGGCCAGGATTCGCCGCTGCCGCTGACCGTGAACTTCCGCTCGACGCAGCAGGGCGCGGTCGGCGACGTGAGCATCACCGCCGGCACGCCGCCGAATCTCGGCTACGGCGTCGAGGTCGTCGCGCGCATCGACAACGAGGCCGACGTCGACGGCGTCGCTGCGTTGAAGGTCGGCATCGACTACCGCTTCAGCGGCTTCGCGCAAGGCGGACCCGCCGCGCGCATCGAGCTGCGCCTGCTCGGCGATGGACGCTGGGAGCGCGTCAACCGTTGGGTGAGCACGGCAGCGGCGGCCTGAGGATCTCGACGTGCCCGACACGCCGCGCACCAGTGGAAGGATCTTCCCGCCGCGGAACGGCCGGACGACGCGCGCGCTCGCCGACGGCGATGCGGGCGCGACGCCGGCCAACGGCGGCGCGACGACGTCTTCGCCGGTGCAGTCGAGCAAGCCGCAGGCGACCGAGACGATCGCGCGGCGTGCAGGCGCGATGGTCGACGAGATCAACTTCCCGAATTTCGTCGCGCAGCTCGTGCACGGCACGTTCGACGCGATCGTCGATGCGTCGATCCGGCAGATGGAGAGCTATTCGAGCCTCGTCTCCGCGGTCGCCAAGACGGTCGACCAGTTCACCGAGGAGAACGTCACGCCGAACCAGGCGCGCGACTGGCTCGCGCAGCGCTATCCCGGCGACGTCAAGGTGCTGCTCCCCGACGGCGGCGAGCGCACCGAGCCGCAGCTCGCGCCGGTCGCCGAAGGCTCGACGCCGACCTGGCTCGCCGATTACGGCGCCGAGGGCGAAGAGCTCACCACCGAAGTGCTCGAGGAGCGCGTCCTGCCGCAGGTGCGGCTCAAGGTCGGCACGGAGCGCCAGCAGCTCCTCGCGACGATGGTGCTGCTCGGCATGAACCGCGTCGTCGTGCGCGACGGCAGCGTCAGCGCGAAGGTCATGTTCCGCGCGGCGGCGAGCGACGCCGCCGGCGTGCAGTACGCGACCAGCTCCGATCCGAAAGCCGTCGCGACCTGGGGCGATCGCGGCGCGCAGACGTACGAAAACCAGACGTCGACGATGGTGTCGACGCTCGCCGTCAACGCGCAGAACGAATCGAGCGTGCGCGCCGATCTCTTCGGCGAGGTCAAGCTCAACTTCGTCAGCGAGACGCTGCCGCTCGATCGCATGGCCGACGCCGCGAAGATCGCGCTCGTGCAGCGCAACTCGCCGAGCCTGCGCGCGCCCGCGGCACCCGCCGCACCGGCGACCGCCGCGCCACCCGCCGCGCCCACCGAAGGAGGCACCCGCTGATGCTGCGCGAGCTCGCCGCCCTTCTGAACGAGCTGCATGACGGCCTCGCCGCCGTGCAGGATCGCGCCGGCGTCGACCTGCGCGCCGTCGAGATGACGCTGCCGCTCGAGCTGCGGCCCGTGTTGCGCGACGGCGGCTGCGTGCTGCTCGCCGACGTGCCGCGCAGCCGCGAAGTCAACGACTGGATCGCATCGCCTTCGAAGATCCGCGTCGGCTGGGGCGGAGGTGCGTCATGAGCGCCCAGATGCCTCCGCTCATGCAAGACGCCGGCGTGCCGTTCGACCTCTTCATCCAGGCGCTGACCGACCAGCTCGACAAGGCGCAGGCTTCGATGGCGATCAAGGCGCGCGTCGGCAAGCTGCCGCTGACGTTCGCGGTCAAGGACGTGTCGATCGATCTGCGTGCGTACGTGCAGCTCGTCGACGACGACATCTATCTGCGGCCCGCGGGTCCGGGCGAAGCCGAGGCGAGCACCGTCAAGCTCGCGCTGACGACGATCACGCGGCCGATGGTCGAGGAGAACGCGGTCGACTTCAAAGCCGAGGATCCGAAGTTCGGCCTCAAGGAAGCGCTCGGCGACGATCTTTCCGACGACGACCAGCGCCGCCTCGAGCGCATCGGCGTGCGCACGATCACGCAGCTCAACGATCTCAAGCGGACGGCCGGCACCGACGTCATCGCGCGGCTGTCGCGCATGCCCGTGAACCGGCTGCAGCAGGCGCTGATGAAAGCCGCGGCGCCGCGCGTCACGCGCGTCGAAGAAACCGCGCCCGGGGACGGCGATCGCGGCACGCGCGTGCGCGTGCGCGCGCCGGGCCTTCGCGCCGGACGCCTCCCGCGCGTGTTCGCGGCCGGCCAGTCGGTGCCGGTGGTCGCGGCGGAAGACGGCGAGATCGTGCTCGCGCCGCTCGCCTCGCAGCTCGGCTGCGAAGCGGAAGTCGACTTCGGCCCCGGCGAGATCGCGCACGTCACGCTGAGCGAAGGCCACATCGGCCGCTGGAGCGCGCCATGAACGCGACGCGCGTGCCGAACCGCCTGCTGCTGACGCTCAAGCTCGGCGAGATGCCCGAGCACGTGCCGGGCCTTCGCGCGGTGCACGGCTTCGGCACGCCGATGGCCGATCACGTCGACGGCGGCGTGATCGACCGCCTGCTGCGCCATCATGGCGGCGCGATCCGCGTCGCGCGGCTGCACAGCGCGCGCACGCGCCGCGAGGAGCGGCGCGTGACCGGCGCCAGGCGCTTTGACGAAGTCGAGCAGCTCTCCGGCGTCGCGCGCGTGCTGCGCATCGAAGTGCGCGATCCGGCCGGCGTGCCGGCGCTCCTGCACGCGCTTGCCGAGTTGCCGACGGTCGAGCGCGTCGGCGCCGATCATCTCTGCCACACGCCGCTGGATGCATCCGACGCCGGCGACGCGCACGAAGCACAGATCTGGACGCGCGAAGCGATCCACCTGCCGCAGGCGCTCATGTACGAGCCCGGCGATCCCGCGGTCGTGATCGGCCTCGCCGACACCGGCGTCGCGATCCGCCACGCGGAACTGTCGGAACGGCTGCGCGCCGGGTTCGACAGCGTCGATCTCGATCCTGCCGAAGTCGGCGGCCTCGAGCTCGTCGGCGATTTCCGCAAGCGCGGCGAGCGGCCCGACGACGACGTCGGTCACGGCTCCGGCTGCGCCGGCATCATCGCCGCGCGCGGGCTCGACATTCCGCGCGGCGGCGCCGGCGCCTGCGGGCTCACGCCCGTGCGCGTGCTCGGCGCGGCCGTCGGTCCCGGCGACAAGCGCATCGGCGTCGGCGCACTCGACAACATCGACGCCGGCATGAAGCGGCTGATCGATCTGGGCGTGAAGGTCATCAACATGAGCTTCGGCACGCCCGAGTCCGCGCTCGGCAGCGACGCGCCGAAGCCGCACGAGGAAATCGTGCGTTACGCGATCGCGCGCGGCGTGATCCTCGTCGCCGCGAGCGGCAATTCCGGCCTCACCGAGAAGTACTACCCGGCCGCGCACGACGGCGTCATCGCCGTGGGCGCGATCGACAGCGCGCTGAAGCCGACGAGCTTCACGACGCGCGGCACGCACGTCGCGATCTGCGCGCCAGGCCGCAACGTACGCACGTGCGGGCTCACGGGCTACCAGACCGCGAGCGGCACGAGCTTCGCGGCGCCGTTCGCGGCCGCCGTGTGCGGCCTACTCGCTTCGCGCGCGCAGCGCCGCGCCTGGCCGCTCGGCAGCGACGACGCGAGAAGGCTCCTGATCGACAGCGCGCGCCCGTTCGCGAGCGCCGGCGTAGACGGGTGCGGCCGCGGCGTGCTCGATGCGCTGGCTGCGCTGCGCGCGCTCGACGCCGAGATCGACACCGAGATGCACGACGAAGACGAAGACGACGATGTAGCAACGACGGCCGCACCGATCGCGGCCTGATGGCAATCGCAAGGCTGCCGAGGAGACACCCGATGGCGAATAGACACGACATGACCCCAACCCGCAGCAAGGCGGGCGCCGCGGCGGTGCTTTGCGATGCCGCGCGCGCGAACGCGCCGGTTCGACCCGGTCCGATCCCAACCGCCCTTCGCATCAACCCCTTCAACGCAAGAGAGAGAACGCCATGAACCGCATCCTGTTGGTCGATCTGGGCGAACGCGAGCTTAAGAAGCGTCAGGAGCTGCGCGCGCGCCGCCAAGTCCTGGAGACGCTCAACGCCACCGCCGACAAGACCGGCGGTCTCAGCGCGCGCCAGTTCGATGAGCTCAACGCCATCAAGACGTCGCTCGCGAGCGACGTCGTCGTCGATCCGTTCTATCAGCAGGTTGCGGCGACGCACCAGCAGAAGGACTGGAGCGAGCTCGTCGCCGAGAACAGCCACGTGCACGAGTACGGTCTGCTCGGCTCGCAGCGGCTGCGCGGCCCGGCGAGCGGCAAGCTCGGGCCCGAGGAACGCGAGATCGTCTCGATCTGCGGCATTTTGCAGGTCGACGGCTATACCGATCCGACGGCCAAGGGCTTCGTGCAGCGGATCAACACCGCGCAAGGCGAGTACCGCCAGAACCGCGCGCTGTTCGACCGCGCGTTCGAGCAGCTCAGCCAGCAGTACAAGGTGACGGTGAAGTCGCAGATCGACGCGAACCTGATCGATCCCAACATCGTCGGCTGCGACAATCCGGGCGGCGATCCCGAGAACCGCCCGCCGAGCCGCACGGCACCGACGCCCACGCCCGAGAGCATCGTCTGCGCGCTGAGCGCACGCACGCTCGCCGCCGTCGTGCGCCGCATCGCCGCCGACGGCATCAGCGCCAACGAAGCCTGGCTCACGAGCCGCATCCAGAACGGCTACGAGATGCAGACCGGCATCATCGACGGGCAGCAGCCGTCGTCGATGGAGATCCTGCTGCCGGATCTCGACGACGCGACCGACGTCGAGATCGTCCGCGAGAACCTCAACGCGGTGCAGGCGATCTACTTCGCCTACATGCTCGAGGAGGCGCGCCTGCCGCAGGTCGTCGAGCGCATCGTCGAGCTCTTCCGCAGCGGATTGCTGCCGCTCGGCCGCGGCAAGGCCGGCGACTATCTCTTCCGCTACTACAAGACCGCGGCCGAGCGCATCACCGAAGGCGAGCGCCGCGATCTCTACATGCGCTGCTTCGGCGCGCCCGGCGGCGATCCGAACGACAACCAGCCGAACCGCGAATTCAACGAGCTGTGGCTGCGCTTCGTGTCGGCGGTGTCCTCGTTCGGTCGCCAGCTCACGGTCGATCGCCTGCTGCGCACGAACATTCCGGTCGCCGTCTCGCAGGAGCAGGTGCGCAAGGCCGCGCGCGATCTCGGCGCGAGCCTGTCGCGCTGCGGCTACGGCATCGCGTATTTCGCGGCGACGGAGCTGCAGAAGACGATCATGGAGTACCGCGACCTCCTGAGCGACACCGAGGTGCGCGGAGCGTTCGGCGCGCGCGACATGTGGCAGGTCATGGACCAGGTCAACGCCAACTATCTCGGCGGACCGCGCAACACGAACCGCTACAAGACGCAGGCGCGCTCGGGCGCCGTGATCATCCGCTGGATCTCCAACAACAGCCAGCGCCTGACGGCCTCGTTCGGCGAGGTGATCTCGATCGCCGCGCTGACGAATCCGCAGCTTCGCGGCAGCGACCGGCCGACGGTCGATCCGAACGACTGGGATCTCGTGCAGGCGTGCGAGCAGTGGCTCGCCGTCGGCGGCGTGCAGGATGCGAGCGTCGAGCAGTACTCGCAGCCGGTCGAATCGCCGGTCATCACCTCGCGTCCGATGGACTCGATCCCGCAGATGGCGCGCGACGTGCTCGACCAGGCCGGCATCAGCCTGCCCGGCATGTAAGCGACGCGACGGAGAACCGCCATGCCCGCCAATCCCAACAACGGCAAGATGTCCGATCTCGTCAAGCGCTCGCTCGCGTCGGCTTCGCAGGCGCTCGGCACGCGCGATCCGCTGCCGTATCTCGACGGCCTGATCGATCGCACGTTCTACGGCGCCGACGACGACGTCGGCTACGCGCACAACGCGCTGACGCCGGGCGCGGTGCCGTACGAGCCGTCGTTCTCGGAAACCGAGCCCGACACGCTGCGCTTCACGATCGAGCCGCTCGGCCCGAACGCGCCGCCGGTCGCGCGCCGCGACGAGGCGACGCGCGAGATGCGCCGCCTGATCGCGCCGCTGTTCGGCCGCGACGCGCTGCGCTGGTTCGATTCGCGCAGCGAGGAGTGGCGCGGCTTCGGTGGCCTCAGCTGGATGAACTACGGCGCGTGGTTCGGCAGCGCGTTCGACGAGGACGGCCTTTACGCCACGAAGATCTACTACGAGCTCCTGCCGACGCAGATCGACGCGCTGTCGCCGAATCTCGCGCGCCTGACCCGCGACGTCATGAGCGAGATGCCGAGCCTGATGCCGATCTTCACTTCGATCGGCTGCCGGCGCGACCAGGGCGCGCAACGCGTGACGTTCCTGCATCGCGGCGCGCTGCTCGTCTCGGCGCTGGGACCGCTGATGAATCGCCTGGGCATCGGCCACCAGCTGCCGAGCCTGATGCGCATCGTCGGCGTCGCGCTCGGCGGACGCTTCGAGCTGCCGCCGGGCGGCGTCTTGATCGGACTTCGCGACACGCCCGAAGGCGCCGAGCTCAAGCTCGAAGTGCTGCTCGCGGCGATTCCGGATCTGCCGGCGCGCTTCCTCGATCTCTTGAAGCTCGGCCTCGCCGAGCGGCCGCGCCAGCTCGCGGCGTTGTCGCGCTGGCTCGATGCGTTCGGCATGGACGACGTGAACGAGCAAGGGCACTTCTCGGTGCTGAGCATCCGCGTCACGCCGAACTCGCCAGCGCGCATCAGCCTCTACGTGCGCCCGATCGAGTTCGAGATGCGCGAGGCCATCGAGGAAGCGCGCACCTTGCAGTAGCGCGGGCATCGGCCCGCGAAGCGACACGCAACAAGACGGGCGCCGCCCGTCGGCAACGATCGACATCCAACGGAGCGCCGGCCATGCCAGCCATTTTCCCGAGAACAGCAACCGCAGCGCCCGCATCCCGCAGTACCCCGCCGGTCGCGAGCCGCGAAACGCACGACGCCGCGCGCCGCGCAGTGCGCGACCTGCTAGAGCGCACGCAAGCGTTCGACAAGCTCGATCCGAAAAAGCGCGAGACGCTGGCACAGGGCCTCGTGCAGATCAGCACGTATCTCGCCGAGCCCGACGGGCAACGCCTGAAGCAGCAGTCGCCCCAGGTGCGCGCGCTCGCCGACGCGGTGCAGGCGCCGCCTCCGCCGCCGCAGTTCGGCCAGGGTTTGAAGACCGGCGTCGAGCAGGCCGGCGCGCTGATGCAGGCCGTGAATTTTCCGGCGTTCGTCACGGGGCTCATCAACGGAGTGTTCCATTCGATCGTGACCTCGTCGATCGAGCAGATGGAGGCGTACGCGAAGCTCGTCGCCGATGTGTCCAAGAGCCTCAATCAGTTCCGCGACGACAACACGACGCAGAACCAGGGCCGCGACCAGCTGTGCGAGCAGTTCCCGGACATCTTTCAGCTCAGCATGGATTCCGGCGATTTCGACATGGGCGGCTTCGGCGAAGACAACGCGCAACCGCAGGGTCCGCGCGTCGTCGTGCGCGACGGCGTCGACGAGCAGAAGGCGCTCGCCCGCATCAACAACAGCGCGCTGCCGCTGGACAAGCCCGTGACGAGTCTCGACGACGACGTGGTCGAAGCCGCGCTCGTGCCCGCCGCGCGCACGCAGCTCGCGACGGGACGCCAGCAGCTCCTCGCGACGATGGTGATGCTCGGCATCAACCGCATCGTCGTGACCGACGGGCGCATCTCCGCAAAAGTCATGTACGACTTCCAGTCGCGCGACAACACCAAGTACCGCAACAGCGCGACGCAGTTCGATCACGAAAAGGACGCCTACGGCAACCTGCAGATGACGCACGACTACTCCGGCGACTACGAGTACAAGCGCGAGGGCGGCAGCCAGTCGAGCGACCAGACTACCGATCCGAACTACTACGCCAAAGGCAGCTACAAGTACGCCGATCAGCCGGTCGTCAAATTGATGAGCGCCTCGCAGCTGCAGAGCGATTCCTCGCTGCAGGCGAAGGCGAGCCTCGCGGGACAAGTCGAGGTCAACTTCAAGAGCGATTACCTGCCGCTCGACAAGCTCGCCAATCCGGAGTCGATCGCCGCGATCCAAATGAACGCGCAGCCCGGCATGGTGAAGACGCTCGCGACGAATCGTCCGGCACCCGCGCCGTCGTCGTCGGCTGCGACGCCCGCTGCGACGACGCCCGCCGCCGCCACGACACCGGCGCGCTGAGGCGCCTCCTCAGGGAGCCCGCCCATGCTCGCCTCGTCCGCCGTGAGTCCGCGCATCCTGCCGTCGGCCGCCGTGCCGGCGCGCGCGGCCTCGAGCGAGCCCGCGTGGCTCGACGACGAAACGCTCAAGGCGGTGCGTCCGCAGGTGCGCGCGCTGCTCGAATCCTCGCCCGGCTTCCGCGCGATGCCGGCGGCCGAGCAGCTCGAGCTCGCGCGCAACATGGTGCGCGTCGCTTCGTACATGTCGAACCCGGACGGCCTCGCCAAGCAGGAGCTGACGCCCGGCAAGGGCGTGCTCGCCAAGGAGCAGTCCACCGACGCGCCGGCGCGCGCGCTCGACACGGCGGTCGATCAGGCCAAGCTCAAGGCCTCGCAGAAGATCGGCACGTTCGCCGGCAGCGACTTCCAGGCGGGCTCGGTCACGCAGGGCGCCGACAATTTCAAGAAGTACATCGGCGCCGTCGACTTTCCGGTGTTCGTCGGCGGCCTGATCCAGAACGTGTTCCAGGCGATCGTCAACGCGTCGATCCAGCAGATGAACGCGTACGGACAGATGCTGAAGTCGGTCGCGCAGACCGTCGATCAGTTCGCCTCGGACAACATCACCGCGAACAATGCCCGCGACTGGCTCGTCGACAAGTACGCCGGCGACCTTTCGCTCGGCAGCGACGACGACGGCTCGCCGCATATCGCGCTGGCGAACGAGGACAAGTCCGATGCGGTGCTCGGCCGCATGAACCAGGACCTGCAGCTCGCCGAGCCGATCACCGATCTTTCGGACACCGACCAGGAAGGCCGCCTCGTGCAGGCCGCGCGCATGCAGATGGCGCGCAGCCGCCAGCAATTGCTCGCGTCGATGGTGATCCTCGGCATCAACCGCATCGTCGTGACCGACGGCGCCATCAATGCAAAGGTCGTGTTCGATTTCCGCGCGTCCGATACGGCACAACGAACCGCGGGCGCTTCGCTGTTCGACAAGCAGTCGAGCATGAACCGCAACGAGAGCGCCGGCGGCGTCAATTTCGGCTGGGGCGCGGCCGGCACGACGAACATCAACGAGCAGCGCCACGTCACGACGGTGTCCTCGTCGGTCGACGAGCAGTCCGAGTCGCAGCAGGAGATGAAGGCGAAGCTCACCGGCGAGGTGCGCGTCAACTTCAAGTCGGACTATTTCCCGATGGAGAAGCTCGCCTCGCCCGGCATGATCGCCAGCATCCAGGGCAACGCGACGCCGTTCGATCCCAACGCGAAGCCCGCGACCGGCGCCGCGACGGGCGGTTCCGCGACGGCGCACTGACGGGGCGCACGCCATGCGCCTGACCCCGCCGCCGCCCGACTTGCGCATCGCCCCGCGCCACGAGCACGCCGCGCTGCTGCGGGCACTCGCCGTCGCGATGTCGGCGCTGGACCGGCAGGAGCGCGAGCTGACGCGCGCGCTCGAGCTCGGCGACATCGATCTGCCGCCGAGCGCGCCGACCGCGCAGGACCGCGCGCAGCTCGAAGCCGCCGCCCCGCTCTACTTCGCGAGCGAGCTCGAGGCGGCCGGACTGCTCGCGACCGCGGAGCTCGTCGCGGGGCTTTTCGCGAGCGGCACGATCACGCAGCCGCTCGGCCCGGTCGCGACGACGCTCAACGCGTTCTGGCGCACGCGCCGCGAGCGGCTCGACGCGAACGAGCGCAGCGCGATTTTCGCGCGCGTGATCGAGCAGCCTTACTTCGACCGGCTGATGGGCGCGCTCTGCACCGCGATCGCCGCGCAGGCGGATGCCGGCGTTTCGCTGGCGGCGCGCGCGCAGGGCCTGCACGAAGACGTCGTGCTCGCCACCGCGCTGCACGACATGGGCGAGTTCCTCGCGCAGCGCGTCGACCCGATGGCGGCGATGAGCGCGAAGGACATCGTCGAGAACATCAACGCGGCGCTCAAGTTCATGCGCGACCGCATGCTGCAGACCGCGTTCGCCGTGAACTCGCTCTGGACGCTGATCGCCAGCACCGGGACGAGCGGCGACGCGGCGACTGTGCACGCGCACGCCGATCGCGGCGGCGCCGGGCAGACGGTGCTCTTGTGGGTGGCGCGTCACGCGCTCGACGAGCGCCCGCGCCTCGATCCCGCGCGCGCGGCCGACATCGAAGTCATCGAGGCCGCGCAGCGCTGGTCATCCTCGCAACCGCTGGCGGCCTCGGCGCCGCCCGCACTTCCGGTGGCGGCCTGAGTCATGGACGGCAGCCCGCGCGCGAAATCGAATCCGGACGCGCCGCCGCCGCCGTGGATCCGCGGCGCGGTGCGTGAGGTGCTCGAACGCGCGCCGAACTACCACCAGCTGTCGCCGGGCGACCGCCAGTCGCTCGCGCGCGCGATGGTGCACGTGTCGACGCTGGCCGCCGATCTCATCGCCGAGGAACACCACGCCGACCACGAAATCGCGCAGGGGACGCCGCTCGCGCGCGCGCAGGCGCAGCCCGACTTCGCGACGGCGGCCGACAAAGTCGCGTCGACGACGAAGAACATCCTCAACGCGGTTTCGTTTCCGCGCTTCGTCACCGATCTCATCAACGGCGTGTTCAAGGCGATGCTCGACTCGAACGCGCAGCAGATGCAGCAGTACGTGCAGCTGCTCGGCGCGGTGTCCGCCTCGGCCGAAGGCTTCGAGACGACGCAGTTCGGCCTCTCGCAGGTGCGGCAATGGGTCGCCGATCATTTCCCGGATTCGATCGAGTACGACAAGCCCGATCCTGCCGACGGTCCGCCCGATCCCGAGGACGTCGCGAACATCAAGCTGCGCCTCAAGGGTGGCGCGTCGATGCCGAAGACCGAGGAAATCCGCGCGACGCTCGGCGCCGGCCCCGAGGAATCGATCGACGCGAGCAATCCCGAGCAGCTCGTGCCGCTCGCGCGGCGCTATCTCGCGCGGCAGCGCCAGCAGATGCTGGCGACGATGATCATGATGGGCATGCAGCGCATCGTCATCGACAGCGGCCGCATCAACGCCGCGATGCGCTTCCACATCGACACGCGCAGCGCCGCCAGCGAGGACAAGGGCAGCCAGTTCAATCTGCAGAACCGCGTCAAGGCGTCGGGCAGCTTCGGCGTCGGACCGTGGGGCGCGAGCGCGGAAGTCGAGAACAACATCGGCTACGTGTCGACCGAGAAAACGCAGACGACCGAGCAGATGAACACCGACCTCGACCTCACCTCGTCGGTCGAGCTCGTGTTCCGCAGCGACTACCTGCCGCTCAACCAGATGGCCGCGAAGGCGCAGGCCGACCGCATCCGCAACGCATCGATCAATCCGACGGCCGACATCCCGGACCAGAGCGCCGCACGCAACACGCGACTGCAGGCGCAGCTCCAATCCGAGCGCGAGCGCTCGAGCGGCATCGACAGTGCGATCGGCGGGGCGAACAAGCCGGCGACGCCGGCAACGCCGACGCCGGCCCCGACGACGCCGACCGGTGGCGCGAAGACACCGACACCGGCGACACCGGGCACGACGCCGACGACGCCAACGAATACCGCGCAGCCGCAGCCGGCGCCCGGAACGGCGAATCCGGCGCAGCCGGCGAAACCGGCGCAGCCTGCGCCGGCAAATCCCGCACCGACGCCGCAACCGGCACCCCAACCCGCGCCTCAACCCGCGCCGACACCGCAACCGGCGCCCGCGCCGCAACCCGCGCCGGCGAATCCGCAACCCGCGCCGGCGAATCCGCAACCGGCGCCCGCGCCGCAGCCCGCGCCCGCCACGCCGACGAATCCTCCGCCGTTGCAGCAACGCTGATTAGCCCCGCGCGGCGTTCCGCGCCGTTTCAACTCTCGCCTGACCTCACGGGAGACGACGATGGCGAGCGCGACGCTGACTCACGGGCTTTCGCTGGACTGGTACCGCATCGGCGCATGGAGCGGCTCCGTCGGCGCGCACCTCGGCATCTTGCTGCTGATCGCGCTGCCGATGACCGCGCCGCCGCTGCGCGAAGCGCCGACGACGATCGAGGCGCGCTGGATCGAAACACCGGCGCCGCCGCCCGAGATCGCCGAGCCGCCGCCGCCCGTCGTGCCGCATCGCGTGCAACCGACGCCCGTGCACACGCCGCCGCCGGCGATTCCGGTGACCGACACGTCGACGCCATCGACGACATCCGTCGCCGATTCCAACCCGACACCCACGACGGTCGACGCTGCGCCGACGCCCGCCGGCGACGACATCGGCACCGGCGGCCCGACGCAGACGCTCGCCTACGCGACGCCGCTCACGCCGCGCTATCCGCCCGCTTCGCTGCGCGCGCGCGAGCAAGGCACGGTGCTGCTGCGCGTACTCGTCGACGAGAGCGGCGTGCCGCAGCGCATCGAGATCGCGCGAAGCTCGGGCCATACGCGTCTCGACACGGCGGCGCGCGACAGCGTGATGCACGCGCGATTCCGCCCGGTGATGCGCAACGGTGCCGCGGCGGCCGCGTGGGGCATCGTGCCGATCGCGTTCCAGCTCGACCGCGGGTGATCCGCACGCCGGCGACGCGCGTCGGGTAGAGTACGGCGCGCATGGACATCCACAGTCTCTGGTACGTGCTCGCCGCGGTGCTGATCGTCGTCGGCGTGATCGGCACGGTCGTTCCCGCGCTGCCCGGCGTGCCGCTCGTGTTCGCGGGCATGTTCGTCGCGGCGTGGGCGGACGGATTCCAGCATGTCGGCTTGTGGACGCTGATCGGGCTCGGCGTGCTGACGCTGATCGCGGTCGCGGTCGATTTCTTCGCCGGGCTCGCCGGCGCGAAGCGTGTCGGTGCGAGCCGGCTCGCGCTGATCGGCGCCGCGGTCGGGACGATCGTCGGCCTCTTCTTCGGCATTCCGGGCCTCCTGCTCGGGCCGTTTCTCGGCGCGCTGATCGGCGAGCTCTTCGCCGGCGCGACGCTCAAGCGTGCGGCCGGCGTCGGCGTCGGCGCGTGGCTCGGCTTTCTCGTCGGCACTGTGCTGAAGCTCGCCGTCTGCTTTGCCATGCTCGGCCTGTTCGCGCTGGCCCTCATCGCGCGCTGACAGCGATCCGCCTCGAGCAGGAGCCCGCCTGCGGCCAAGCGTTGCCGACCGGCGACGAGCGAGCAGACGCATAACCTTTGGCACATAGCGAAACGCGACGCGGCGAGTAGCGTGCGCACATTCCGGAAGGGAGGCTGCCCATGTTCGCTCGTCGCGCGTACGCGCTCGCGTTCGGTGTCATCGTTTCGTTTTCCTGCGCGGGTGCAGCGCCCGCACCGTCGGCGCCGGCAACGCCGGACTGGATCAAGCGCAGCAACGAGGACGCGCAGCCGCTCCTCAAGGTGCTCGGCGATTTCGCGCCGGAGTTCGCCGCACGCACCGGCGTCAAGGGCTACGACGACAAGATCACGCAGCTCCCGCTCGACGCGAACGCGCAATTCCGCAATGCGATCGGCGGCGCGCGCGATGGACTGCAGGCCAAGCTCGCCGCCGAACAGGATCCGCTGGTCAAGCAGGACCTCGAGATCATGATCAAGGCGGCGACGCAGCAGATCGACACGAGCGTCCTCAACGAGAAATACCTCCTGCCGTACACGAACGTCGGCCAGACGATCTTCTTCGGCGAATTCAACCTGCTGCAGGACCAGGTCGACGCCAAGCGCCGGCCGAGCGCGCTGACGCGGCTCAACCGCTACACCGGCCTCGAGAAGGGCTACACGCCGGTGACGACGCAGGCCAAGGCGCAGTTCGAGGCCGTGATGGGCAACAAGGACCTGCTCGGGCCGGTCAAGGCGCAGGTCGAGCAGGATCTCTCGAACACCGCGAGCTACGTCGACGGCATCCGCAAGCTCTACGCGAAGTACAAGATCGGCGGCGCCGACAAGGCGCTCGATGCGCTCGACTCGCAGCTCAAGGATTACGACGCGTGGGTCAAGTCGACCGTGCTGCCCCGCGCGCGCGACGATTTCCGCCTGCCGCCCGAGCTCTACGCCGACAATCTCAAGAACGTCGGCCTCGAAATCGCGCCGGAGGCGCTCATCGCGAAGGCCGAGCTCGCCTACGCCGAGATCCGCAACGAGATGAAGGCGATCGCGCCGCTGATCGCCAAGGAGCATCACCTCGAGTCGTCCGACTATCATGACGTGATCCGTGCGCTCAAGAAGGACCAGATGGCGCGCGACAAGATCGAGCCGACGTACCACGAAGTAATCGGCAAGATCGAGGACATCATCCGCCGCGAGCACATCGTCACGCTGCCGGAGCGGCCGATGATCATGCGCCTCGCCTCCGAGGCCGAGACGGCCGCGCAGCCGGCGCCGCACATGGATCCGCCGCCGCTGATCGGCAACAAGGGCGAGCGCGGCACGTTCGTGCTGACGCTCGGCAACCCGGCGACCGGCGGCAACGCGGCCGAGACCTACGACGATTTCAACCATCCGTCCGCGACGTGGACTCTGACCGCACACGAAGGCCGCCCCGGCCACGAGCTTCAGTTCTCGGCGATGGTCGAGCGCGGCGTTTCGCTCGCGCGCAGCCTCTTCGCCTTCAACAGCGTCAACGTCGAAGGCTGGGCGCTCTATGCCGAAGCCGAGGCAAAGCCGTACGAGCCGCTCGAAGGCCAGCTCTTCGCGCTGCAGGCGCGGCTCCAGCGCGCGGCGCGCGCGATCCTCGATCCGATGCTGAATCTCGGGCTCATCAGCAAGGAACGCGCGACCGAAGTGCTCACCGACGAAGTCATGCTGTCGAAGGCGATGGCGCATCAGGAGATCGACCGCTACACGTTCCGCGCGCCGGGCCAGGCGACGAGCTACTTCTACGGCTACACCAAGCTCATGGAATTGCGTGCGGACACCGAGATCAAGCTCGGCAAGAAGTTCGACCGGCAGGCCTTCAACGATTTCGTGATCGGGCAGGGTTTGCTGCCGCCGGCGCTGTTGCGCGAAGCCGTCGATAGCCGCTTCATCCCCGCGCAGATGAAGTAGCGACGCCGAAGCATCGCGTTTCTCCCGGAGCCGCGATGCAAATCGCGGTCAGCGCACCGCCGGCGGCGGCAGCACGTAGAAGAGGACTGCGAAGAACTGCAGGATGCTGCCGCCGAGCACGAAAAGGTGCCAGAGCGCGTGCGAGTACGGCAGGCGCTTCATCAGATAGAACGGCACGCCGAGCGTGTAGCAGACGCCGCCGCCGAACACCAGCCAGAGCCCGCCGGCGGGCAACCGCTCGACCAGCGGGCCGATCGCGATGAGCCCGATCCAGCCGAGGCCGACGTAGAGCGCGATCACCGGCGCGCGCCGCTCGACGCCGCGTACGACGAGGACCATCCCGAGCAGCGCGAGCGCCCACACGATCGCGAACAACGACCAGCCCCACGGCCCCTGCAGCGTGATCAGCGTGAACGGCGTGTACGTGCCGGCGATGAGGAGAAAGATCGCGCTGTGATCGAACCGGCGCAGGATCGGCTTCGTGCGTTCGTGGGGCACGCCGTGATACAGCGTCGATGCGGTGTAGAGCAGGATCAGCGTCGCGCCGTAGACGCCGACGCTCGCGAGGTGCCGCGGATCGCCGCCCCGTGCCGCATACACCGCGAGCACGGCGAGACCCGCGATGCTGAGCACGATGCCGATGCCGTGGATGACGCTCGACGCGATCTCTTCGCGCGCGCTGTAGGCGGGATGGAGGAGGTCGGCGGCGCGATCGGACAAGGCGTTCTCCGCAGCGCGCGCGACCTCATGTCGCAGCGCAGCATGCGGCTACCCTACCCCATCGCCGAGCCGCGCGCCAATGGCGGCGCGCGGGTCATTCGTATCAGCGCGCGACGGGCTGCGACGCGCGGTGATGATGCGCGATCAGCCAGACGATGCCGACCACGAGCAGCAGCGGCAGCGCGGCGTGCAGCAGCGCCACGCCGACGGCGAGCGCGATGCCGAAGCCCGCGAGCATCAGCGGCACGATCAGCACCAGGGCGAGCAGCCAGCCGACGAGCCGCAGCACGAAGCCGACGACGCCGGCGATCAGCGAGAAGACCAGCACGATGGCGCCGATCACGAGCAGCGCCGGCAGGATCGCGACGCCGCACGCGAGGAGCACGAGCGTCGCCAGCACGGCAAAGACGGAGAAGAAGCCGGTCGTCATTGCGACACCTCCATCGATCCGACGCGGCCATCCTGCGCGTGCCGCGGCGCCGCTGCCAGTGAGGAAGGTCACCCTTGAACCGCCGCTTCAGCGCCCGCGCGGCGATTCCGCCGTAAGCTATGCCGATCGCGCCGCCGGAGCCTTCCGTCATGGCCAAGCTCGACGTGCTGATCCACCTGCGCCGCACCGACACGCTGACGCACGCGGTCCGTCTCGGCTTTTCGATCGCCGAACGCCTCGATGCCTGGACGACGGGCATGCACGTCGTCGCGATCGCGCCGGCCGCGTTCGCTTCGCCCGAAGCCGTCGCGCTGCAGGTGCACGAAGCCGACGAGATGGTCGACGACGCGAAGGCGCGCGAGGCGTGGTGGCACGAGCAGCTCGCCGCGCACCGGCTGCAAGGCGAATGGCAGGTCTCGCAGGGCGACACCGTCGAAGTGCTCTGCCACGCCGCGCGCTGGACCGATCTCGTCGTCGTCGAGCGCCCGCAGCTCAATCCCGACGCGCCGACCGGCTGGGGTCTCGTCTCGCGCACGGTGTTCGGTTCCTCGGCGCCGGTCGTCGTCGTGCCCGAATCCTGCAAGATCGAGCGCGCCGGCACGCGCGTCGTCGTCGCGTGGAATGCGAGCCGCGAAGCGATCCGCGCGATCCGCGGCGCGCTGCCGCTCCTGCAGCGCGCCGACGCGGTCGTCGTGCTCGAAGGCGAGCCGGTCGAGAATCCGTTCGGGCTGCGGCATCTGCCGAAGCTCGACCTTCGCGCATGGCTCGCGCGTCACGACGTCAAGGCCGAGTTCCGCGCGTTCAAGCCGCCGTCGAAGGAACGCGGCACGGCACTCCTGGAGGCCGCACGCGCGGGCGGCGCCGATCTCATCGTGATGGGCGCGTGGGGCCACTCGCGCATCACCGAGCTCGTGCTCGGCGGTACGACGCGATTCCTGTTCCAGTCGAGCGACCTGCCGTTGCTCGTCGCACACTAGCGGCGCACAATCGCGCGCTTTGCGCCGCCGCGCGAGGCCTTCGCATGTCCGCCCCGACGATTCCGCCGGTTCCGACGCTCTCGGGCGCGCGCGTGCGCCTGCGCCCGCTGCGCCCGAGCGACGTCGACGATCTCTTCGCGCTGCACTCCGATCCGCGCGTGATGCGCTACTGGAGCTTCCCGGCGTGGACCCAGCGGGAGCAGTCCGTCGCGCGCATCGCGCAGCTCGAGCGCGACAATGCACAGTCGGAGTTCTACACCTGGGCGACGACGATCGACGGCGCCGATCGCCTGGCCGGCACGGTGTCGCTGTTCGCGCTCAACCGTTCGCATGCGCGCGCCGAGCTCGGCTACGCGCTCGCCTCGCCCGCGTGGGGCAAAGGCTACGCGACCGAGGCCGTGCGCCTCGCGATCGCCTTCGCGTTCGAGTCGATCGGACTCGCCCGGCTTGAAGCGGACGTCGATCCGCGCAACGAAGCGTCGTGCCGGCTCGTAGAGCGCGTCGGATTCCGGCGCGAAGGCTTGCTGCGGCAGCGCTGGCACGTCGCCGGCGAGGTCACCGACTCGGCGATGTACGGCTTGCTGCGGAGCGAGTATGCGGGGTAAAGCAGCCCTCACCCTGCCCTCTCCCGCAAGCGGGAGAGGGGAAAGAAGTAAGCGTCAGCTCACCTTGGCGAACTTGAGCGTCATGTCGAGCATGCGGTTCGAGAATCCCCACTCGTTGTCGTACCACGAGAACACCTTGCAGAGCGTGCCCAGCACGCGCGTCTGCGTCGCGTCGTAGATCGACGACAGCGGGTTGTGGTTGAAGTCGATCGAGACGAGGGGCTTGCGGTTGACGCCGATGATGCCCTTCAGCTTGCCGTTCGCGGCCTCGTCGATGGCGGCGTCGATTTCCTTCGCGCTCGTCTCGCGCTTGGCGACGAAGACGAGATCGACCAGCGACACGTTGATCGTCGGCACGCGGATCGAAAGTCCGTCGAGCTTGCCGTTGAGCTCCGGGAGCACGAGGCCGACCGCGGCGGCGGCGCCGGTCTTGGTCGGGATCTGCGACATCGTCGCGGCGCGCGCGCGGCGCAGGTCCTTGTGGTACACGTCGGTCAGCACCTGATCGTTCGTGTACGAGTGGATCGTGGTCATGAGGCCGTGCTCGATGCCGATCTTCTCGTGCAGCACCTTGGCGAGCGGCGCGAGGCAGTTCGTCGTGCACGACGCGTTCGAGATGACCGTGTCGGTCGCCTTGATCTTGTCCTCGTTGACGCCGTAGACGAACGTGCCGTCCACGTCCTTGTCGCCGGGCGCCGAGATGATGACCTTCTTCGCGCCGGCCGCGATGTGCGCGCCCGCCTTCGCCTTCGAGGTGAAGAGGCCCGTGCACTCGAGCACGATGTCGACGCCGAGATCCTTCCACGGCAGCTTCGCCGGATCGCGCTCGGCGCAGACCTTGATCTTGTCGCCGTTGACGACGAGGTCGCCGCCGTCGACGCCGACTTCGCCCGGGAAGCGTCCGTGCGCCGTGTCGTACTGCGTCAGGTGCGCGTTGGTCTCGGCATCGCCGAGATCGTTGACGGCGACGATCTTGATTTCGTTCGTGCGCTTGGCTTCGTAGAGCGCACGCAAGATGTTGCGGCCGATGCGGCCGTAGCCGTTGATGGCGACCTTCACAGCCATGGACACGCCTCCTTGGGGGACGAAGGCCGCGTAGTTTACCGGTCCTCAATTTCGCATGCACGGTGCCATTCGCGTGGAGCCACTTCCACGAAGGCCCCGAATGGCTTCGGTCAGCGCGCCGGCGAACGCGGGCGGCCCGCTCCGTGCAGATAGATGTCGTGGAGGGTTGCGATGATTTGCCGCACCGCGCCGTCCGCCAGCGAATAGTAGATCGTCTGCGCGTCGCGACGTGTCGTGACGATGCCTTCCGCGCGCAGCTTGGCGAGGTGCTGCGAGAGCGCCGACTGGCTGAGCTCCACGTACTCGTTGATCTGCCCGACCGAAAGCTCCTCGTAGAACAGGCTGCACAGCACGCGCAGCCGCTGGTCGTTCGCCAGCGTCTTCAGGAGTTGCGCCGCCGCGTCGGCGTTGCGGCGCATCGCCTCGGGGTCGATCTCGGGACGCGCGCCCGCTCCGTTCTTCCTGGGGCGGCTTCGCGCCGCGGCGGCTTCCTTGGTCATTCGGTGGATCCCGGCGAGTACCGCTTGCATTTTACTTTAATCTCTTCTACATTAGCAACTACTAATGTTATGGTATGGAGATGGATCATGGGCAACACGCTGCGTTTCGCCGGGTTCCTGCTGCTGCCGGCGCTGCTCGCGGCCTGCGTGAAGGCGCAGACGCCGCCCGCGCCGCTCACCATCCCCTCGACCCTGCCGACCCTGACGATCGCGCCCGAACGTGCGCGCGAGGAGCAGGCGTGGGACGGCGTCGTCGAGGCGATCCATCAGGCCACGCTGTCGGCGCAGACGGCCGGCCGCGTGGTCGAGCTGCCGTACGACGTCAACGACTACGTCGAAGCCGGCGCCGTCCTCGTGCGCTTCACCGACGTCGAGCAGGGCGCGGGCCGCAGCCGCGCGAAGGCGACGCTCGCGTCGGCGAAAGCCGCGTACGACGAGGCCGACGCGAACCACAAGCGCATTGCCGAAATCTACGCGCGCAAGCTCGTCTCGAAAGCCGCGCTCGATCAGGCACTCGCCGCGCGCGACGCCGCAAAGGGCTCGCTCGATTCCGCCGACGCAGCGCTGCGCGAAGCGAGCCAGCAGCTCGACTACACGGTCATCCGCGCGCCGTTCTCCGGATACGTGACGAAGCGCCATGTCGAAGTCGGCGAATCGGTGCGCGCCGGCCAGCCGCTCATCGCCGGCGTGTCGCTGGGCGAGCTGCGCGTCAACGTCAACGTGCCGCAGAGCGCCGTCGACACGATCCGCCGCTTCGACGCGGCCGAGATCGTGCTCGACGGCGGCGCCCAGCGCGTGACGGCGACGAAGATCACCGTGTTTCCGTACGCCGATCCCGCGACGCACACGTTCAGCGTGCGCCTCGATCTGCCGGGCGAGAACGCCGGCCTCTATCCCGGGATGACGGTCAAGGCCGCCTTCGCGACCGGCGAAGCGGAACGCATGCTGCTGCCGGCCAGCGCGCTGGTCCGCCGCGGCGAAGTGAGCGCGGCGTACGTCGTCGCGGACGATCGCTCGCTCAAGCTCGGGCAGCTACGCCTCGGCCACCGCTTCGGCGATCGCGTCGAAGTCCTGTCCGGGCTCGAGCCGGGCGAAGCCGTCGTCACCGATCCGACGGCCGCGCTCGACTGGCTCGCACGGACGCGGGCGGGCGACGTGCGTCATGAGTAGCGAGCGCCTGGGCTTTTCGGGTCGCATCGCACGCGCGCTGCAGGACTCGCCGCTGACGCCGATGCTCGCGCTCACGGCGCTGCTGCTCGGCCTCGTCGCGATCCTGATCACGCCGCGCGAGGAAGAGCCGCAGATCGACGTCACGATGGCGAACGTGTTCGTGCCGTTCGCCGGCGCGGACGTCGCCGACGTCGAGAATCTCGTCGCCTACCCGCTCGAACAGAAGCTCGGCGAGATCGCCGGCGTCAAGCACGTCTATTCGATGAGCCGGCCCGGCGTCGCCGTGATCACGGTCGAATTCGAAGTCGGCCTGCCGCGGCAGTCGGCCATCGTGCGGCTCTACAACCAGGTGTTCCAGAACCAGGATTTCGTGCCGGCCGGTCTCGGCGTCGGGCCGCCGCTGATCCGCCCGATGGGCATCGACGACGTGCCGGTCATGGCGCTGACGCTCTGGAGCGACGACGCCGACGCGGCCGGGCTCGCCGAAGTTGCGCATTCGCTCGAAACGGAGTTGAAGCGCGTGCCCGGCACGCGCGACGTCTACACGATCGGCGCGCCCGACCGCGCGGTCGTCGTCGAGCTCGACGCGGCGCGCCTCGCGGCCTACGGTCTCGCCGTCGACGATTTCGCCGCCGCGCTCAAGGCCGCCAATGTCGTCGCCGAAGCCGGCGATCGCATCGGCGGCAACGAGAACCGCCCGGTGACCGCCGGCACGTTCCTCGCCGATGCCGACGAGATCTCGCATCTCGTGATTGGCCTCAGGGACGGCGAGCCGGTGTTCGTCTCCGATGTCGCGCGCGTCTCGCACGGCGCGGATCTGCCGGCGCGCTACGCGTGGTACGGCACGCCGCCCGGCAAGCCGGGACCGCGCGCGGGAACGGCACCCGCCGTCACGATCGCGATCGCCAAGAAAGCCGGCACGAATGCCGCCGACATCACCGACGCCGTGCGCGCACGCATCGCCGCGCTCGAAGGTGTCGTCGTGCCCGCCGGCGTGCACGTCGAAGTGACGCGCGACTACGGCCGCACCGCGACCGACAAGGCCGAGAAGCTGATCCACAAGCTCCTGTTCGCGACCCTCTCGGTCGTGCTGCTGGTGCTGTTCTCGCTCGGCTGGCGCGAGGCGATCGTCGTCGGCAGCGCCGTCGTCATCACGCTCGCGATTACGCTGTTCGCTTCGTGGGGGCTCGGCTTCACGATCAATCGCGTCTCGCTGTTCGCGCTGATCTTCTCGATCGGCATCCTCGTCGACGACGCGATCGTCGTCGTCGAGAACATCCACCGGCACATGGCGCGCGACGGGGCGCCGCTCGGCGAAGCGATTCCGCGCGCGGTCGCCGAAGTCGGCGGGCCGACGATCTTCGCGACGTTCACCGTGATCGCCGCGCTGCTGCCGATGGGATTCGTGACGGGCCTCGTCGGCCCGTACATGCGCCCGATTCCGATCAACGCGTCCGCCGGCATGCTGCTGTCGCTCGCGATCGCGCTGACGGTGACGCCGTGGCTCGCGCTGCGTCTCCTGAAGCGTCACGGCGGCGGCGGCGAAAGCCCCGCTGCGCCGCGATCCGGCCTGCATCGCCTCTTCGAGCGCGTCATGCCGCCGTTCCTCGACGGCCCGCGCGCGGCCGCGCGGCGTCGCTGGCTGTTCGGCGCGATCGGATGCCTGGTGCTCGGCGCCGTCGCGCTCGTCGGCGTGCGCGCGGTGATCCTGAAGATGCTGCCGTTCGACAACAAATCCGAGTTCCAGGTCGTCGTCGATCTGCCGGAAGGCACGGCACTCGAGCGCACGAACGCGCTGCTCGTCGACCTCGCGCACGCGCTCGATCGCGTGCCCGAAGTCGAGAGCTACGAAGGCTACGCCGGCACGGCGAGCCCGATCACGTTCAACGGCCTGATGCGCCAGTACTACCTGCGCAGCGGACCGATCGTCGGCGACCTGCACGTCGGTCTCGTCGACAAGACCGAGCGCCACCGCAAGAGCCATGCGATCGCGCTCGCGGTGCGTCCGGCGCTCGCGAAGATCGGCGAGCGCTACGGCGCGTCGGTCAAGATCGTCGAAGTGCCGCCGGGGCCGCCCGTGCTGGCGCCGATCGTGGCCGAGATCTACGGCCCGAGCGCGAAAGGCGTCAACGACACCGCGCTCGCAATCGAAAAGGCGTTCCGCAGCGACAGCGACATCGTCGATGTCGACACGAGCGTCGAAGCCGACGCGCGACGCGACGTCGTCGTGGTCGATCGGGAGCGCGCGGCGCGGCTCGGCCTCGACCAGGCCGGCCTGACGCGCGCGCTGCGCACGGCGCTCTCCGGCGACGATGCGACGTTCCTCATGGACGGCCGCAGCAAATATGCAATGCCGGTGCGCCTGCGCCTTCCGGCCGGCGACCAGGCCGCGACCGAAAAGCTGCTCGCGCTGCGCGTGCGCTCGCACGACGGCTCGCTCGTGCCGCTGTCGGAAGTCGTCAAGGTCGTCCCCGCGGATCGCCAGCAGGCCGCGTTCCACAAGGACCTCCTGCCCTGCGCGTACGTCACCGGCGACGACGCCGGCGCGACCGACAGCCCGCTCTACGGCATGTTCGCGATGTTCTCGCGCTTCGGGCGCGAATCGGTCGCCGGCCACACGCTGGCGCAGCACTTCGTCGCGCAGCCGGCCGACACGTCCACGTTCGCGGTCAAGTGGGACGGCGAATGGCAGATCACGCGCGAGATGTTCCGCGACATGGGTCTCGCGTATGCCGGCGGCCTCGTTCTGATCTACCTCCTCGTCGTCGGGCAGTTCCGCAGCTACGTCGTGCCGCTCGTCATCATGGCGCCGATCCCGCTGACGGCGATCGGCGTGATGCCGGGCCATGCGCTGCTCGGCGTGCAGTTCACGGCCACCTCGATGATCGGCATGATCGCGCTCGCCGGCATCATCGTGCGGAATTCGATCCTCCTGATCGACTTCATCAACCAGGCGACCGCCGCCGGCCGGGCGCTCCGCGACGCGGTCATCGACGCCGCCGCCGTGCGCGCCAAACCGATCGCCTTGACGGCGCTCGCGGCCGTGATCGGCGGGTTCTTCATTCTCGACGATCCGATCTTCGAGGGCCTTGCCGTGTCGCTCATCTTCGGCATCCTCGTTTCGACGGTATTGACGCTGCTGGTCATCCCGCTCTTGTATTACGCTTGGCTCGCGCGCACGGCGCCGCGAGGAGACGTCCGATGAGCGAGAGCGAAACGATCCGCCTGACGATCACGCAGGAATCCGACTACGAATTCCGCGTGCGCTTCGACGACACGGCGCTCGCCGAGCTCGTCGCCGACGAGTTGCCGCCGATCGGTCGCGGCGCGGGCCCCGATCCTACGCGCCTCCTCGCCGCCGCGATCGGCAATTGCCTCGGCGGGAGCCTCCTGTTCGCGCTGCGCAAGTTCAAGAACCAGCCCGGCAGGATCGTCGCGCAGGTGCGCGCGGAGCACGTGCGTAACGAGCAGAAGCGGCTGCGCGTCGGTCGCATCGCCGTCGAAATCGCGTTGCCGGAAGCGGCCGCCGACTATGCTCAGCTGGACCGGATCCTCGCGCAGTTCGAGAACTTCTGCACCGTGACCGAGAGCGTGCGCGCCGGCGTGACGGTCGAGGTCAGCGTGCGCGACGCGTCCGGCACGATCGTGCACACGTCCGACCACGCGCCGTGAGCGCCGCCGTCGTGACGCCGGTCGTCCGCAGCTTCCATCACGCCGAGAGCGGCACGTGGACGCACGTCGTGGTCGATCCGGCGACGCAGCGCGCGGCGATCATCGATGCCGTGCTCGACTTCGATGTACCGTCGGGCCGCATCCGCACCGATTCGGCGCGGCGCGTGCTCGAATACGTCGCGACCGCGAGCCTCGACGTCGACTGGATCCTCGAAACGCACGCGCATGCCGATCACCTCTCGGCCGGCGCATGGCTCGCCGAGCGGACCGGCGCGAAACTCGGCATCGGCGCCGGCATCGTCGAGGTGCAGCGCACGTTCAAGCGCATCCTCGATCTCGGCGAGAGCTTCGACGCCACGGGCGGCAGTTTCGATCGCCTGTTCGGCGACGGCGACGTCATCGGCGTCGGAGAGCTTGCCGTGCGCGTGCTCGCGACGCCGGGCCACACGTCGGACAGCGTGAGCTACCTCGCCGGCGATGCCGTGTTCGTCGGCGACACGCTGTTCTCGCCGACGGGCGGCACCGCGCGCTGCGATTTCCCGGGCGGCGATGCGAGCGCGCTGTTTCGCTCGATCATGCGGCTCTACGACCTGCCGGACGACACGCGCGTGTTCCTCTGCCACGACTATCCGCCGGCCGAGGTCGGGCCGACCGCCGAAGTCGCGCTCGTCGCGGAGAAGGTCGGCAACGTGTTCGCGCCGGCGACGACGACCGAAGGCGCGTTCGTCGCGCGGCGCATGCAGCGCGATGCGGGGCTTGCGGTGCCCAAGCTGCTCTGGCCCGCGATCCAGTTCAACCTGCGCGGCGGGCGTCTCCCGCCCGCCGTCGACGGGCGGGCGTTCTTCAAGCTGCCGGTGAGCTTCGCCGCGACGCAATGAAGCCGGCGAACGACCGCAACGCCGGCATCGACTTGCTGCGCGGGCTCGCCGTGCTGCTCGTCGTGCTGCACCACATCCACCTGCGCTTCGCGCTGAATCACTACGACGTCGCCAACCTCGTGCCCAAGCCGCTCGGCCGCGTCGTGTTCTGGAGCGGCTACTACGCGGTGATCGTGTTCTTCGTGATCTCGGGCTACCTCATCACGAGCCTGTCGCTGCGGCGCTGGACGACGCTCGATCGCATCGACGTGCGCGCGTTCTACGCGATGCGCGCCGCGCGCATCCTGCCCTGCCTCGTCGCCCTGATCGCGGTGCTTGCCGCGCTGCACCTTGCAGGGGCGGCGGACTATGCGATCGACCCGGCGCGTGCTTCGCTCGGACGCGCCGCGGTCGCCGCGCTCACGTTCCACTTCAACTGGCTCGAAGGCACGCGCGGCTATCTGCCGGGCTCGTGGGACGTGCTGTGGTCGCTCTCGATCGAGGAAGCGTTCTACGTCGTGTTTCCGCTCGCGTGCCTCGTCGCGCGCCGCGAGGCGGCGCTCGTCGTCCCGCTCGTCGCGCTGATCGCGATCGGGCCGTTCAGCCGCGTCGCGAACGCGGCCAGCGAGCCGTGGGACGAATACGCGTATCTCGCCTGCATGGACGGCATCGCGTTCGGCTGCCTCGCGGCGCTGGTCCGGGCGCGCCTCACGCCTTCGCTGCGCTGGCTGCGGATCGCGTTCGTGAGCGGCGTCGCGGCGATGCTGCTCGTGGTCGCGTTCCGGCAGACGACGAATGCGCTGGGTCTCGTATCGACCGGGCTTTACATCACCGTGCTCGAACTGGGCGCGGCGCTCGTGCTGCTCGCGCTCGGCGGCGGGCTGTTCGCGCATCTCTCATGGCGCGGCACCGGCGCGATCCGCGCGGCCGGGCGGCTGAGCTACGAGATCTATCTCACGCACATGTTCGTCGTGTTCACGACGATGGCGCTCTTCAAGGCGAGCGGCGCGAATCTCGCGTACGTCGGGTTCTGGTACGCCGGCGCGCTCGCGGCGAGCGCGCTGCTCGGCTACGCGGTCGGCCGCGGGTTCTCGACGCCGGTGAACGACGCGATCCGCGCCTGGGCGCTGCGCCGCCCGGCGCCGGCGCCCGCGTGAGCTACAGCGACGTCACCGCGCCGATGACGTGCTCGACCGTGAATCCGAAGTGCTTGAACAGCGCTTCGGCCGGCGCCGACGCGCCGAACGTGTCGATGCCGACGACCGCGCCGTCGAGGCCGACGTACTTGCGCCAGTAGTCGGTGACGCCCGCCTCGACCGCGACGCGCTTCCTGCACCAGGACGGCAGGACGCTTTCGCGGTACTCGAGCGGCTGCGCATCGAACAGGCTCGTGCACGGCATCGAGACGACGCGCGCCGCGATGCCGTCGTTCGCGAGCGCACGCATCGCCTGCATCGCGAGCTCGACCTCGGAGCCGGTCGCGATCAGGATCACGTCGAACTTCGCGCTGCCGGGCTCGGCGAGCACGTAGCCGCCGCGCGCGATCGCGGCGACCTGCGCCTCGGTGCGGTGCTGGTGCGCGAGGTTCTGGCGCGAGAACACGAGGCACGACGGCCCGTTCTTGCGTTCGATCGCGGCCTTCCAGGCGATCGCCGACTCGACCGCGTCGCACGGCCGCCACACGTGATTGTTCGGGATGAAGCGCAGGCTCGCCAGATGCTCGATCGGCTGGTGCGTCGGGCCATCTTCGCCCAGGCCGATCGAATCGTGCGTGTAGACGTGGATCGCGCGCGCCGGAATCAGCGCCGACATGCGCACCGCGTTGCGCGCGTAGTCGGAGAACACGAGGAACGTCGCGTCGTACGGGATGAAGCCGCCGTGCAGCGCGAGGCCGTTCGAGATCGCGCTCATGCCGAACTCGCGCACGCCGTAGTAGACGTAGTTCGCGTTTGCGTCGTTCGCGTTGACGTCCTTCGAGCCTTTCCAGATCGTGAGGTTCGACCCCGCAAGATCGGCCGAGCCGCCGATCAGCTCCGGCAGCTTCGGGCCGAACGCGTCCAGCGCCATCTGCGATGCCTTGCGCGACGCGACGACCGGCCCTTCGGCCTGCAGCTTCTTCGCATACGCGTCCGCGTGCGCGGCGAAGTCGTCCGGCAGCGCGCCGGCCATGCGCCGCTCGAATTCCGCGGCGAGATCGGGATGCGCGTTGCGATAGCGCGCGAACAGCGCGTTCCAGGTCGCTTCGCGCTCGGCGCCTTTGGATTCGGCGTTCCACGCATCGTAGATCTCGTCCGGCACGACGAACGGCGGATGATCCCAGCCGAGCGCGACGCGCGCAGCGGCGATCTCGTCCTTGCCGAGCGCCGCGCCGTGGCAGCTTTCCTTGCCCTGCTTGTTCGGCGCCCCGTAACCGATGATCGTCTTCGTGCAGATCAGCGTCGGCTTGTGCGGATCGAGCGCCGCCGAAACGAGCGCCGCCTTGATCGCTTCGGGATTGTGGCCGTCGATGCCGCGCAGCACTTCCCAGCCGTACGCCTCGAAGCGCGCCGGCGTGTCGTCGGTGAACCAGCCGTGCACTTCGCCGTCGATCGAGATGCCGTTGTCGTCCCAGATCGCGACGAGCTTGCCGAGCCCCAGCGTGCCGGCGAGCGACGCCGCTTCATGCGAGATGCCTTCCATCAGGCAGCCGTCGCCCATGAAGACGTACGTGTAGTGATCGACGATGTCGAACCCGTCGCGATTGAAGCGCGTCGCCAGCACCTTCTCGGCGAGCGCCATGCCGACCGCATTGGCGAGGCCTTGTCCGAGCGGACCCGTCGTCGTCTCGACGCCGGGCGTTTCGCTTGCCTCGGGATGGCCTGCGGTCTTCGAGTGCAGCTGGCGGAAGCGCTTGATCTCTTCGATCGGCAGGTCGTAGCCGGTGAGGTGCAGCAGCGCGTACTGGAGCATCGAGCCGTGGCCGTTCGACAGCACGAAGCGATCGCGATTCACCCATTTCGGATTCTTCGGGTTGTGCGACAGGAAATCGTTCCACAGCACTTCGGCGATGTCGGCCATGCCCATCGGCATGCCGGGGTGACCTGAATTCGCGGCTTGCACCGCGTCCATGGCCAGCGCGCGGATCGCGTTGGCGAGTTCTTTACGGCTCGGCATCGGTTGACTCGATTGGGACAAAGCGGCGCGCGGTCGCGCGACGCGAGGGGCGCGATTGTCGCCGATGGCGGCGCCGTTTGTCGTGGCGCGCCGTAGTCCCGCGAGGCGCCTGAACCATTTCTGAACTTGCCGGTATTGAATTCAGCGGACTGAACCCTACCTAACCTTCGCCGGCCGAATGGCGAACGCCACGGAAATGAGGCGGTCGAAGTTCGGCGACACCTCTGCGTGTTGCAGAAAACCTTTAATCCACAAAGAGTTGGAGTGCAGTACCCATGAAAAATACTCTCATTGCCATTGCCCTAGCTACCGCGGGTTTCGCCGCAGTCCCCCTGACCAGTCATGCCGCCGACCAGAGCGGTTTCTTCATCAACGGCAACGTCGGCCAGTCGAGCGTCAACAAGGGTCTCTATGACGACGACGATATCGGTTTCGGCGCCAACGTCGGTTACCGCTGGGCGGTTGCCCCGAGCGTGCTGCTTGGCGTCGAGGGCGGCTACACCGACCTCGGTTCGTTCTCCAGCGACCACCAGACGCTGAACGCCGTCGCCATCCCCGATGCGAAGCTCAGCGGCTGGAACCTCGGCGTCAACGGCCACTTCAACATCACGCCGAACTGGTATGTCAGCGGCCGCACCGGCTGGTTCCGCGCTGACGTCAAGGGCGGCTATGTCGACACGACCGGCGCCGTCGTGCGCGTCGACGACACCAGCGACAAGTGGTACGCCGGTGCCGGCTTCGGCTACGACTTCAGCAACAACTTCAGCGTCGGCCTGAACTACGACTACTACAAGGCGGACAAGAAGAACCTCGACCTGAATTCGGACCTGATCTCGGTCGGCGCCGAATACCGCTTCTAAGGTCTCCAAGGGAGCCACAGGGCAAGGACGCAAGGCAAGGATGCCGGGACATGCCCGGCCTGCGCGAGCAGGCCGGGTTTTTTATTGCCAACGTGAAAGCACCTTGTGCACCGGCGCATCGTCGGCGAACGCGGCTTCGACGATCGGCAACGCAGGCACCGCGATCGCGCGTGCTTCGTCCTTGCGGCCCGCGTCGTCGAGCGCAGCCGCGTAGGCGATCGCGAACTCGGTCGTCAGCGGATGCTCCACGCCGAACGCCTTCGCATCCTTCATGACACTCCATGCGAGCTTGCGCGACGCGATCTCGCCCTCGCGATCCTTGCGCGCTGCGGCGACCCCGGCCGCCAGCGTCGCGCGCTGCGCCTTCATCAGCGGCGAGAACGACGCCTTCGAGGCCTCGATGTCGGCAAGGCGCTTGGCCGCCATGTCGAGATTGCCGCTGCGAAGATTCCACTCGCCGAGCCAGAGCTCGGCTTTCGCCGTGTTCGAGTTCGCTTCGCCGTAGCGCTTGACGTAGTCGACGAGCACCGCATCGAGCAGCGGCTTCGCTTCCTTCAATGCATTCGCTTTCGTCAGCACGCGCGCCAGGTTGTAGTCGGCGCGCAGCACCATCGGATCGTCCTTCGCCAGCGCTTTCGCGCGGATCGCGAGCGACTCGCGGAACAGCGGAATCGCCGACGCGAAATCGCCCATGTCCTCGTATGCCGACGCCATGTTGTTGAGCGGCTTCGCGGCCTCGGCACCGCCCTCGCCCACCGTCAGCCGGTCGATGCGCACCGCTTCCTTGTACTGCACGATCGCTTCGCGGAAGCGCCCGAGATCGTGATACGCCGAGCCGAGCTCGTTGCACGACGCGCCCGTGTTGTTGCTGTCGTCGCCGTAGAGCTCGCGCGCGAGCGCGAGGCTGCGCTCGAGCACCGGCACGGCCTCGGCGCTGCGGCCCGCGCGCGCGAGCCCCGTGCCGTAGTTCGTCAGCGTGTGCTGGTATTCCGGCGCGTGCTCGCCGACCGCCTGGGCGCGAAGATCCAGCGCTTCCTTGTAGTAAGCGACGCCGCCGTCGCCGCCGTCGCGGTTCGACTCGACGTTGCCGAGGTTGTGCAGCGATGCCGCGATCGCGCTCGCATCCGCGCCGTTCGCACGGCGCAGCTCGAGGCCTTTCTTGAGTGCGGCGGCGGACTCGTCGAACTTGTCCTCGGTCTCGAGCACGATGCCGAGCGTGTTCAGGGAATCGGCGATGTCGAGCGCGTCGCCGCCGTTCTGCTCGCGCAACGCGAGCGAGCGCCGCGCCGCGGCTTCGGCATCGGCGGCCGGGTAGTTGCTGTTCGCGTAGCCGACCGCGAGCTGGCTCAGCGTCGCCGCCGCGCCGAGCGGATCGCCGACGCGCGGATCGAGATGGAGATCGGCCGACTCGCGGAAGAGCTCGATGCTCTTGGCGGGCTCGCCGATGTAGCGGTACGCGGTCGCGAGCGTGTCGAGCAGCTTGGCCTTGATCGCCGGCTGCTCGGCGAGCTCCTTCTGGATGCGCTGGGCGCCCTGGTCGAGCACCTCGCGCGCGCTGATGTCGCGCTTGCTGTTGAGCTTCGGATTCGAAACGTTGAACACCGACACGAGGAACGCGCTGACGCGCTCGGCCGCCGTCGCCTGCACGCGTGCCTCGTGCTCGGCGACGAGCGCGCGATCGCGCTCGGCCGCGAGACGCCACGTGAACACCGCAATCAGCGCGAGCGCCGCGACACAAGCGGCGAACAGCGGCCAGCGCCGCCGCAGCAGGCGACCGGCGCGATAGGTCAGCGTCGGCGCGCGCGCCGTGACCGGCAGCATCGCGCGATGGCGGCGGATGTCGCCCGCGAGCTCGTCGGCCGCTGCGTAGCGGTTCGCCGGCTCGGCCGCCGTCGCGCGCAGCACGATCGCGTCGATGTCGCCCGCGATGCGCTTCTTCCACGGCACGTTCTCGGCGAGCGTGCTCGGCTGCACGGACGCCTCGCCGAGCTCGACGATCGTGCGGTCGACCGTGTCGATGCGCGCCTTGCGCCCCGCGACGAGCTCGAACAGGATCAGGCCGAGCGCGTACACGTCGCTCGCCGTCGTCACCGCTTCGCTGCGCAGCTGCTCGGGGCTTGCATAGCCCGGCGTGTAGTAGCGGCTCTCGACATCGCCCATGCCGCGCGGCCGGTCGATCGCGCGCGCGATGCCGAAGTCGAGCAGCACCGGCGTGCCGTCGTCGCGCACGAGCACGTTCGACGGCTTGAGATCGCAGTGCACGATCAGGCGCCGGTGCGCGAACTGGACCGCGCCGCAGACTTCCTCGAAGAGCCGCAGGCGCGCGTCGAGCGGCAGCTTCTGCGCGCTGCAGTACGTGTCGATCGGCACGCCCTCGACGTATTCCATGACGAGATAGGGCTGGCCGCCCGGCGTCGCGCCGCCGTCGAGCAGGCGCGCGATGTGCGGATGCTGCAGCGTCGCGAGGATCTGCCGCTCGCGCGTGAAGTGCGCGAGCATCTCGCCGCTCGGCACGCCGCGGATCAGCTTGATCGCGGCGCGCTGCTCGAAGTGGCCGTCGGCGCGCTCGGCGAGGTAGACCGCGCCCATGCCGCCCTGCGCGAGCTTCCTGACGAGCCGCCACGCGCCCAGGCGATCGCCTTCATCGAGCTCGGTCTCGTGCTCGCCCGGCCGGCGATGCGGCGCGCTCGGCGCGCTGATCTCGGTCGCCTCGCGCGCAAGGTCGGTGTCGTTCTGCAGCTTGTTCATCTTTCACCCGGCCGGCGGCGCCGGGGCGGCGTCGCGTGGTCGTCGGGTCCCCTGTGTTTTGCACTTTGTCGCAAGCGCTAGTTGGCTGCAACTGCCGCAGTGCCGTCGAATCCGTCCGCGAAGATCCGCTCCTTCCAGCCGCCGGCCAACGCCCAGCGAGATTCCCCGAAGCGCGGCGCAGCCGTCGTGAATTCCGGCACGATTTCGATATCGAGCACGCCCGCGCCGACGGCGGGATCGAGCAGCGCGTCCTGCTGCTGCCAGCGCCGCGCCGGATTGCCGATGGCCGGCGGGAAATGTCCCGCGACGACGCCGTTGACGCGGATCTCGGCAGCCGGCGCGCCCGCGACCTCGCCCGGCGCGCCGGCGCCCACGTCGATCGTGCGGCGCAGTCTCAGCGGCGGCACCGCGTCGTCGACTTCGAAACGAAAATGGCTGCTGCCGGTCGTCGACGCGCAAACAGTCGCGTTGCGTGGTGTCGGCGGCTCGTCCTCGAACGTGCCGCCGACCGGTGCGCAGACGGCGCCGGCCGGCGCGACGTAGGCGTGCACCGCCGCGCTCGCGTCGCCGACGTCGAATGCGTCGTAGTCGACGACGCCGCGCCGCGCCTGTCGGTACGCGACCACCATCGAGCGCGCGCACGTCGGGACCGGCTGTTGCGGCGAGAACCCCGCTTCGAGCGCGAAGCGCGCGCCGCCGGCGTAGACGATCGGATCGGCGACGAGCCAGCGATACGCCGACGTCGTGCCGCTGCCGTCGATGTCGACTTCGCTCGCGCCCGACAGCGCGAGCGCGTACTCGCCGAGATCGAAGTAGAAGCCGCCGTTGTGGAAGTCCTCGACGCCGGTGCCGTACCAGGACGGTGCGGTCGCGCCGTCGACGTAGACGCGCTCGTCGCCTTCGAGATAGCCGAGGTTCGCGGGGCCGTTCGTGCGATGGCGCGCCGCGACGCCGACGATCTTTCCGGCGCCGTCGTGCGAGTACAACGCCAGATCGCCGGCCGCGGCGCATACCTCGGTGAGCTCGCCAGAGAACGCGGCCGCATCCGGCGGAACCGCCGCCGTGTCGAAGCTCAGCGCGCTGTCGATCTCGACCGGCGCGGTCAATGACGCGTCCGCGACGAGCTCGACGCTCGCGCTCGCACGAAACGGCATCGGCCACCATGCATAGAGCCAGCCGCCCGCGTCCTCGCCGGCGAGCACGCCGCGCGGCGCGACGCGTGCGCCCGGCGGCGTCGCAAAGAAATCCGCGAGCGGCGCATCGAGTGCGATCGCGCCATCGAACGCGAGGCGAAGGCGCACCGCGGCGTAGTCTTCGCGCGGCAGGTGCAAGCGGATGCCGCGCAGCCATCCCTCGCCGCTTCGCGACGAAAGCGTGATGGTTTCGCCCGGCGACAGCGTCGACGATGCCGTCTGCGCCTCGAGCATGCCGTTCCACGGATCGTCGCCCGCATGGGCGAGGAACGCCCGCCACGCCGGAAAATCCTGGCCGCCGGCGAAGCTCGTCACGGCGGTGCCGGGCGCGAGTGCGTGATGCTGGATCTGGAACCACAGCAGGCGCTCGTCGTTGCCGGTGCAAGGATTCGTGCCGCCGTCGTCGGCGTTCGCGAGCGCGATGCGCAGCGAGGTTGCGTACGCGAGCGGCACGTAGCTGACATAGCCGCCGCTCGCCTGCGTGTTGTCGGCGACGAGCGGCGGCGTGAATGGCGGCGTCGAGCCGTCGAACAAGGCGGCGAGCGGCACGTCGAGCGTCGGCGCCGTCGCGCCGTCGACGTAGAAGCGCGCGCGGATCGCGGGATCGATGCAGGTCGAGACGCCGAAACCGGTCGTCACCCAGAAGCGCGTCACCGCGCCGGGGCCGCGCTCGTCGAGCAGCACGACTTCATCGCCGTCGCGATACAGCCAGCGCAGCGGATATGGATTTTCGGCGGGATCTTCGGGACCGGCGTTGCTGCGATCGTAGCGGCAGCCGTCGAGGCAGTGGCTCGATCGTTCGAGCACGATGTCGCGCGCATCGAGCGTCGCGAGCCGCGCCGGCGATTCCCAGATCTCCCACGGAAGGCCGGTCGCGTTCGCGCACGTCACGATGCACGCCGCGAAAGCGCTTGCGAGACCCCGGGATCGCCGTCGCCCCATCGGCGCTAGCATGCACCGATTCGCGCGAAGCGGGGCTACTCCGGATAGAGCGCGGGCAGCGGCGACTTGCTCGTGCTCGCGCGCGACGCGGTCCGCCACGCGAGACCACCCTTGAATGCGCGCTCGAGCTCCGAGCCGAGCCCCTGCGACGATCCGCCGGCATAACGCGCTTTCTGCAGCGCCACGAGCGCATCGCGCTGCGCGGCATCGTCCAGACGCACGACGAGCTCGCCCAGATTGCGCACGTCCGGCCGTTCGCTGCGCGCCCATGCGACGAGCGCGCGCTCGGCACCGGCGAGCTCGCCGAGCGAGCACGCGCGCAGGAACGCCGCACGCTGCGCGGCGCTGCCGGCCGACGGCGGCGGATTCGCGACAACCACTCCACTGGCTTCACGACGCGAGCGCCACCACAAGCCGAGCGTCACGAGCCACAGCACGAAGCCGAGCGCCGCCAGCATCTGCCACGCGCGAAGCGACGAAGGCGCGGCCGGCATCGTGCCGATCGACGGCGCGATCGCACCGCCGGCGGGCACGGGCGATTCGCTGCTCTGCGCCGGTGCGGCGCCGTTCGCAACGCTCGGACTCTTGCCGCCGGCCGCGGGCAACACGGTCAGCGTGTGCGCGGGCAGCTCCGTCGTCTGCAGGCGATCGTGCTCGGTGTCCCACCAGCGCACGCTGACACCGGGAATCGTCAGCGTGCCGGGCCGGGTCGGCACGAACGCGAATTTGCGCACGCGCTCGCCGTAGAGCCACGTGCCGTCGTCACGCGTGCGCGTGTCGGGCTTGTCGGGATAGATCTCGGCGCCGGCGGGCGCAGCGAGATTGAGCTCGGGCAACTGTTCGAAGCCGAGCCCCTGCGCCTGCAAGCGGATCGTGCGCGTGACCGGATCGCCGACATGGATCTCGTTCGGAAGCTCGGTTTCGTCCTTGAGCAGCACCGACGCCGCCGGCAGCCACGGATCGTCGGTCCATGTCGCGGGCTTGGGCTTCACTTCGAGCTGGATCGCATCGGAGCGCGCGTTGACCGTGCGCGGCCGGCTGAAGAAGCCGGTCGGATCGGCAGCGTCGAGCGCATTGCCGCGGAACGTCAGCGCGGGGAGCTCGAGCTTGCCGCTCTTCTCGGGCGTCAGCGCGTAGCGGCGCTCGACGACGTGATAGCGGCGGTCGCCGAGCGTCGCGATGTAGGTCTTGTCCTGACCGAGGCGCTGCGCGACGACGCCGTCGGCCTGCGGCTCTGACAGGTTGCCGTCCGTGAGTCCGAACGAATAGTAGAGCTTGACCGTGTAACGCACCTGCTGCTGCACGTACGGCGCCTGCGGCTCGGCGGTGACGTCGAGGAACACGTCGTCGCCGGGCTTGCCTTGCGCGCCCGCCGGCTGCGCGAGCACGGTCAGCGTGATCGGCGCCGTGTGGGCGCTGCCGAGCGTGAACGACGCGATCGTGATGCGGCCTTCGTGCTTCGGTTCGAGGCCGACCGCCCAGAGCGTCTTCGCGGTGCTCGCGCCGTTGACGAGACTCACCTGCTGGCTCGACTGCGTGCCGAGCAGGTTGAAGTCCTTCGAGAGCGGCGCGAAATCGGGCTGGCCGCCGGTGTCGCCTTCGGCTTCGAGATTGAGCGTGACCGTTTCGCCGAGGTGCATCGTGTCGCGATCGAGCCACGCGCGCACGGCCGGCGTCGCCGCATGCAGCGGCACGATCACGAGCAGCGCAATCAGTACGAGCCAGCGCGAGCGTTTCATCCGTTGTCCTCTCCGCGCTGCTGGCGGCGCTGATGTTCGAGGAGGAACTTGCGGCGCAGGAGACCGCCGGGATCGTCCGGCACGCGCTGCAGCAGGTGTTCGAGCGCCTGGCGCTTTTCCTGCGTCGCGTCGTCTTCCTCGACCGCGGCGCTGGGCTTGCCGTCTTTGTCGGGCTTCGCACCGGACGCGAGCTGCTGGTCGATCGCCTTCGAGAGCGCTTTCTGCTGCTCGCTGCTCGGCTTGCCCTGCGAGGGCTCGACCTGCGACTGCGCCTGATCGGTCGCGCCTTCGGTGCCTTCGGAGGTCTGCTGCTTGTCGCTGTCATCGCCGGACTTCTGCTGCGAGTCGGCGCCCTGCTTCTCGTCGGAATCCTTGTCGCCGGATTTCGAATCGCCCTGCTGCTGCTGATCCTGGTCCTGCTGATTCTGCTCGCCGGATTCCTGCTCCTTCTGCTTCTGCTCGTCCGAAGGCTCGGACTTGTCGTCGGGCGATTGCTTCGGGTTCTTCGAATCGCCCGGCTGCTGCTTCTGCTTCTGCGACTTGTCCTGCGATTTCTGCTTGCGCTTGAGCCATTCCTCGACGGCGGACTTGTTCGCCTTCGCATCGTCCATGTCGGGCGCGAGTTTCAGCGCACGATCGTACGCGGCGAGCGCTTCGTCGTAGCGGCCGAGCTTGGCGAGCGCGTTGCCTTCGTTGTACGCGCCGTCGGCGTTCTCGATCTTCGAGTAGTCGCTCGCCGCCGACTCGAAATCGCCGGCGCGGAACGACGCGCCGCCGTGCCAGTCCGGCGAGCGCGCGACGTCGGTCGCGGCCTTCGCATCGCCTTTCGCCAGCGCTTCGGCGGCCTGCTGATCCGAGCGCAGCCACAGATCCTTGAACGACGCCGCGTCGGCGCGCGGCGGCACGACGAACGCCAGCGCCAGCGCCATCAGCCAGCCGCGGCGGAATGCGAACGCGGACAGCGGCACGAGCAGCAAGAGGAGCCAGGGCCCGCGATCGCGCCACCGCGTCGAAGCCGCGAGATCGTTCGACGCGACGGGCTCGCTCGGCTTCGTGCTCATGCCGGTGCGGTCGACGAGCAGTGCGTCGATGTCGCTCGAATCGGGGCTCAGCGTCGTGAAGCGTCCGCCGCCCGCCGAGGCGACCGCGGAAAGGCTCGCGTCGTCGCGCTTGGCGACGATGACGTTGCCGTTGTCGTCCTTGAGGAAATCGCCTTGCGCGAGCGCGACCGGCGCGCCGCCGGTGCTGCCGATGCCGAGCACGGAGACGTCGAAGCCTTTCGCGTGCGCCTTTTTCGCGGCGGCGACGGCCGCGTGATCGGCACTGTCGGCCAGCAGGATGATGTCGCCGCTATGAAGGCCCGCCTGCTCGATCAGCTTCTCGGCCTGCTCGATCGCGGTGGCCGCGCGGTTGCCCGCGACCGGCATCGTCGACGGATCGAGCGCGTCGACGAGATTGCGCACGGTGCCGATGTCGTCGGTGAGCGGCGCCGCAACGAACGCTTCGCCGGCGTAGCCGATCAGCGCGGTCTGGTAGTCCTTGCTGCGTTCGAGGATGTCGACGAGCTTGTAGCGCGCGCGCTCGAAGCGGCTCGGCTTCTCGTCCTCGGCCATCATCGTCGCGCCGAGCTCGAGCGCGAGCACGCGCGCCGCCTGATTGCGGTAGAGCGGCATCGGCTCGCGTTCCCACGCGGGGCCCGCGATCGCAACGCAGGCGATCGTCCACAGCGTCACCGCGAGCACGATGCCGGCGCGTCCCGAGCCCGCGTCGATGCGCTCGATGAGGTGCGGCAGGAGGTGCGGATCGATCGCATTGCGCCACGCGCCGGCATCGGCGCGGCCGCGATGACGCAGCACCCAGAACACCGGCAGCGCGAGCAGGAGCAGGAGCCAGAGCGGCCGCAGGAAATGGAAATCGGCGAGCGCGGCGAGATTCATGTCGTCACCGCTGGGCGCAACGCGCGCATGCGCCAGCCCGGCAACAGGAACGCACACGCGGCAGCGATCAACGAGGCGGCGAGCGGCATCCAGTAGAGCTCGTCGATCGGGCGCAGGCTCTGCTTGGTGTCTGCGACGGGCTCGAGCTGATCGATCGTGCGGTACACGTCGGCGAGCTCGTCGCTGTTGCGCGCTCGGAAGTAGCGGCCGCCGGTCGCCTCGGCCATGCGCCTCAGCATCGCCTCGTCGAGATCGGCCGACGGATTGACGACGCGGCTCCCGAACAGCGAGTTGACGCGCAGCGCCTCGGCGCCGATGCCGATCGTGTAGACGCGCACCTGATTCGCCGCGGCGAGATCGATCGCCTTGCGCGGATCGAGCTCGCCCGCGGTGTTGACGCCGTCGGTGAGCAGCACGAGCACGCGCTGATCCTGCGGCCGCTCGCGCAGGCGCTTGACCGAGAGGCCGAGCGCATCGCCGATCGCGGTCTCGCGTCCGGCGAGGCCGATCGTCGCGTCGGCGAGCTGCTTGCCGACCGTGTTGAGATCGAACGTCAGCGGTACGAGCAGGTACGCGCGCGTGCCGAACAGGATCAGGCCCACGCGATCGCCGGCGCGACGCTGCACGAAATCGGCGGCGATCGCCTGGATCGCGGCGAAGCGCGGTGCCGGCGCGCCGCCGAGCTGCATGTCTTCGATGCTCATGCTTCCGGACGTATCGACCGCGAGCAGCAGATCGCGGCCCGAGCGCGGCACGTCCTCGGGCGGTCCGAACCACTGCGGGCGCGCGGCGGCGAACACGAGCAGCGCCCATGCGAGGAGGCCGAGCACGGTGCGCAGACGCGGCACCGGCGAGACGTCGGTCTGCTGCGGCAGCATGAAGCCGGTGTGCGGAAGATGCAGCGCAGTCGCGATCCAGCCCGGCGCGCGCGGCAACAGCCGCGCGATGATCAGCGGCAGCGGCAGTGCGGCGAGAAGCCACGGCCAGGCGAGCTCAAACATGGCTTCGCCTGCGCGGCAGCACGCGCTTCAGCCACGCGCGCGCGAGGCCGAGCAATGCCGGCGCGTCGACGCTCGTCGCGGGATCGTCGGCGCGCCGGTACGCCGTGTCTGTGAGCGCCCGCCCGGTGTCGGTGCGAAAGCGCGCGACGGGCGCGGTCTTCGTGCCTTCGTCGAACTGGCGGTCGAGGAACGCGAGCCACTCCTCGCCGTGCAGCGCGGCGGCATTGGGTTCGATCAGAAGCGACGCGCGGCGCAGGAGCTGCGAGACATCGGTGGCGAGACGCACCGGATCGGGCTGCGAGGCGTGCAGCGCGGCGATGCGATCGAGCTCCTCGGCGACGCGCCGCTGCCAGCGCCGCTCGCGCCATGCGCGAACGAGCGTGCGGATCGCGAACGCGGCGAGCACGAGCAGCGCGATCGCGAGCAGCCACCAGCCCGGCGCCGGCGGCCACCACGACGGATCGGGCGGCAGGTGGATGTCGCGAAGATCGGGACCGGCCGGCGCGCTCATGCGGCCCCCGTCGCGTGACGCGTGCGCGCGAGCAGCGGCGCGAGCGCGCGGCGCAGATCCGCGTGCCCGTCGAGATCGAGCACGCGCACGCCGGACTTCTGGCATTCGGTGCGCAGGCGCTCGCGGGCGACGGCGAAGCGCTGCGTCCAGGCGCTGCGCACCGACGCGTCGCCGAAATCGAGCACGCGCCGCGCCGCGCCGAGATGCAGCGCGTAGTGTCCCGGCGGCGGCGCCGACATTTCGAGCGCGTCGCGCAGCAGCACGACCGAGACTTCGTGACGTCCGGCGAGCTGCGGCAGGAGCTGCGCGGCTTCCGCGTCGGCGCTGAAGCCGTCGGTCATCAGGATCATGCGCATGCCGGGACGCAGGAGGCGCCGCACGCGTGCGAGGCCGAGCGACAGCGCATCGTTGCGGTCAGGACTCGCCGCCGCATCCCAGTCGCGCAGCGCACGCAGGACACGCAGCACGCCGCGACGTCCGCCCGCCGGCTTCACTTCGCCGTTGATGCCGCCGCCGAAACCGAGCGCACCGACGCGATCGCCGGCCGCCGCGGCCATCCACGCGAGCAACGCCGACGCGCGCGCCGCCTGCACGTTCTTGAAGCGCACGCGCGTGCCGAAGCGCATGCCGGGATTGAGGTCCATGACGAGCAGCAGCCCTTGCTCGCGCTCTTCCTGGAAGACTTTCGTGTGCGGCTTGCCGCTGCGCGCGGTGACGCGCCAGTCCATGTGGCGGATCTCGTCGCCGGGCAGATAGATGCGCGATTCGCGGAAATCGACGCCGCGTCCGCGCCAGCGCGACGCGTGTCCGCCGGAGCGGAGCGCCGGCGTGCGGCGACTGCGTGCGAGGCTCGCGCCGTGCGCGACGGCGCTCAGCGCGAGGAGCTCGTCGAGGGCGACGTGGGTCGGGTTGGTGCGCATCGGTCAGATTCGTGGATTCGGAATCGCGTCAGAGCGTCGCGGAACCTCCGAACCGTATCGATCACGGCAACGGCACGCGCTCGAGCAGCATCGCGACGACGCGGTCCGAGCTGACGCCCTCGGCTTCGGCCTCGTAGCTCAGCAGCACGCGATGGCGCAGGACGTCGGCGGCGATCGCGTGAACGTCTTCGGGCGTGACGAAATCACGGCCGGCGAGCCAGGCATGCGCGCGCGCGCAGCGGTCGAGCGCGATCGTGCCGCGCGGGCTCGCGCCGTACGCGACCCAGCGCTTGAGCTCGTCGCCGTAGCGCGCGGGGTCGCGGGATGCGAGGACGAGCTGGACGATGTATTCCTCGAGCTGCGGCGCGAGGTGCAGCGAGAGCACTTCGGCGCGCGCGGAGAAAACCTGCGCCTGCGTGACGAGCTGCGCCGGCTGCGCGGGCGCCGCCAGCGCTTCGCGTGCGCGATCGCGCGCGAGCTTCAGGATCGCCGCTTCGGCGGCGGCGCGCGGATAGTCGATGCGCACGTGCAGCAGGAACCGATCGAGCTGTGCTTCGGGCAGCGGATACGTGCCTTCCTGCTCGATCGGATTCTGCGTCGCCATGACGAGGAAGAGCGCCGGCAGCAAGTACGTGTCGCGGCCCACGGTGACTTGGCGCTCGCCCATCGCCTCGAGCATCGCCGACTGCACCTTCGCGGGTGCGCGATTTACTTCGTCGGCGAGGATCAGGTTGTGGAAGATCGGGCCGCGCTGGAACTCGAAGCTCGCGGTCTGCGGCCGGTAGATCTCGGTGCCGGTGAGGTCCGCGGGCAGGAGGTCCGGCGTGAACTGGACGCGGTGGAAATCGCCTTCGATGCGGGCGGCGAGCTCCTTGATCGCGGTGGTCTTGGCGAGGCCGGGCGCGCCCTCGACGAGCAGGTGGCCGTCGGCGAGCAGCGCGATCAGGAGGCGGTCGATCAGTGCCTCCTGGCCGAGGATGCACCGGCCGAGCTCGGCGCGGAGCGTGGCGAAGGCCGTGGCGGCCGTTGCGGGTACTGGCATGTCCATGGGTATCGGGGGTTCTTTCGGCAATGATCGCATGCCCGGCGGGCGGGCCACGCGCGGGTGCGGCCATGAGACAGCGGGCCGCGCCGGAAGTTTTGGGCCCCGGGGGCCCGCGCGATCAACGGTTCAGGGCTTCGGCCAGCGTGATGGGCTTGCCGACCAGCCAGCCCTGCGCGTACCGGCAGCCGAGCCGGTGCAGGACCTCGCGCTGCTCGCGTTTCTCGACCCCCTCCGCGACGAGGTTGCAGTCGAGCGCGCGCGCCATCGCGACGATGACGCCGACCATCGCGACGCCGCGCGGGCGGTCGAGCGCGCGCACGAAGCTCTGGTCGAGCTTGATCTGGTCGAAGTCGAGCGTGAGCAGGGGGCCGAGGTTCGAATAGCCCGTGCCGAAATCGTCGAGCGCAACGTGCATGCCGGCCGCGTGGAATCGCGCGAGCACCTCGGACACGCGCGCGTGATCGAGCACGAGGCTTTCGGTGATCTCGATCTTGAGGCGATCGGGCTGCAGCTTGCGCTTGTGCAGCTCGCCGACGATGCGGTCGACGAGCTTGGGATCGTCGAGCTGGCGCGCCGAGACGTTCAGCGCGATGAACGGCAGCGGCTTGACGCCGCCGTTGCGGAACTGGACCAGCATGTCGCAGACCGCGCTCAGCACGTAGTCGCCGACCGGGAGGATCAGCGAGGTTTCCTCGGCGAGCCGAATGAACTCCGCCGGCGACACCCAGCCGCGCTCGGGATGGTGCCAGCGCACGAGCGCTTCGTAGCCGGCGATGTGGCCGCTGACGATCTCCTCGATCGGCTGCAGGCGCACTTCGAGCTCGTTGCGGTCGATCGCGGCGCGAAGCTCGCTCTCGAGGCGGATCTTGTCGATCGCGCCGGCGTCGCGCGGCGTCGCGTTCGCATCGAGCAGCGGCGACGCATCGGGCTCATCGCCGGTCAAGGTCGCGAGCGCGGAGCGATAGCGCGTCAACTGGCTCATGAGGAGCGCGCGCACGACCGGATCGGCCGCAGCGAGGCGCTCGGCGAACTGGCGGCGGTCGATCGGCGTCAGCGTGCAGTCGGTCACCGCGCGCGCGGTCGCGGTGCGCGGCGAGTTGTCGATGACGGCCATCTCGCCGAGCAGCATGCCGGGGCCGAGGTGGCCGAGCACGGTGCGCTCGCCGCGCTGCAACGTCGACACCTCGACGTCGCCGCGCTCGATCAGGAACGCGGTCGTCGGCGGATCGTTCTCGGCAAAGATGATGCTGCCGGCGCGGATCTCGGCCCGATGGCCCGGCATGGCGGTCTCCCCGGAAGTCATCCCGTGCATGCCTGCATGTTAGATGCCAACGGGTGCGGGAAAAAAAGAGGGCCGCTTGCGCGGCCCTCGAGGAAGGAAAATCGTTGATTCGTCTCAGCCCGACGGCGGTCCGCACGGCGGGCTCGTCGTGATGCCGCCGATGGTGACTGCCACGCTGAGACCGAAACTGTCGGCACTGAACACGCATTGGCCGGCCGCGGCATCGGTGTTGATCTGGAAGCCCGCCGTGCCGCTCGCGCCGGTGACGGCTGAGGCCGGGGTCGCGTCCGAGCAGCCCGTGATCGACACACCGCTGGCCGGGGCACCCGTCGTCGAGATCGCCGTGATGTTGACGCGGCCGCCGGGGCAGACCTGCGTCGGCGACGCCTGCAGGAACGCGAGCGCGACGACGATGTCGACCTCGGCGGTGGCATCGCCGACCGAGAAGGTCAGGACGCCGGCGCTGTTGCCCGAAGGCGCAGGCGGCACGCCGCTGGTCGTGACCGACGCAACCGCGCAGCCGTCGGGACCCGTGACGTTGTCGAGCGTGCCCGAAAGACCATTGCCGTCGACGTTGCCCGAGCCGCCGCCGAGCTGCAGCTGGAACGCGATCGGCACGCCCTGGATCGGCGAGGCCAGCGCGTCGGTGAGGCACACCGTGACCGGCACCGTCGTGTTGCCCGGAATCGGCGACGGGAACGCGACGAGCGCGGCCGGCGCGACGCCCGGATAGACGAGCTCCGCCGCGTCGGTCACGCGGCGTGGGCCGCCGGTGACGCGATCGATGCCGTCGCCCTGCGCCCACATCGCGGCGATGTGGCCGAGCGTGGAGGCCGTGTAGTTGAGCGTCGTGTGCGCGACGCCGATGTCGTTGGTCGTCGCGTTCGTCGAGATGTTGCCGTGGTTCGCGCGGCCGATGATGTACGGCAGCACCGCACCGTGGTCGACGCTGGTGCCGGTCGTGTCGTTCGCGTTGAACGGCGAGGTCGTGTTGAGGCTCGTCTCGCTGTTGACCGTGGCGACGGTCAGCGCGCTTTCGAGATCCTCGTTGCCCGCGGGCGCACCATGCTGCGTCTTGCCGAACACGACGAGCGCGTCGCCCGGACCCGCGCCGCCGCCGGCGGTACGGAAGTGACCGGTCGGTGCCGTGAAGCCCGTGCCGCTCTCCTGCGGATTGCCGTCGCCGCCCGAGAGCAGGAACTGGTTCGCGAGCGCACCGGCGTCGAACGCGCCGGCCGGCTCGTCGATCGAGCCGAAGTGGATCGGCGTGCCGGCGAGCACCGGGTTGCCCTGGCGGTCGGTGCCGAGCGCGCTGACCGTGAGGCTGTACGTCGCATCCGGATTCGGAGGAATTCCGGTGTCGTCCGTGACTTCGACGCTCGGGTCGACCTGGTTGATCAGGATCGCGTTGGTGTTCGGCGACGTCAGCTGCAGCGCGAAGAGCTTGCCGTCGGAGACGATCACCGAGAACGTCGCCGAGACCGGATCGCTGATGCCGTTGGTCACGTTGTTGTCGGCGCGATCGGCCGTCGCACGCACCTGGATCGGACCTTCGAGCGAGCCGGACTGGAACGAGGCCGTCGCGACGCCGTTGAACGTGTGCGTGTTGACGGTCGTGCCCGTGGTCGGACCCGTCACCGCGTTCGACGACAGGATCGCGCCGCCGTTCGGGTTGCTGACGATTTCGAGCTGCACGTTGTCGAAGCCGGAATTGCCCGACGAAGGATCCGGCACCGGCTGCAGGCCGCCGTCGAGCACTTCGATCGAGAGCACCGAGTTCTGGTTGCCGCCCGAGCCGTCGAGATAGACACCCGCCGGCGTCGCGGTCATCGTGACCGATGCCGGCAGCGCGCCCGAGGCGTTCTCGACCGTAAAGGAGATCTGCGCACTGACCGTCGCGCTGGTCACCGGGTCGACGCCGCCGACGTTGAGGATCGCGTTGCCGGACTGGCCCATCGAGTAGACCCAGCAGATCGCGTGGCCGGTATCGGAATGCACCTGCACGTTGCCCCAGTTGACGGCGGATTCGTCGTCCGGCGTCGAGGCGTCGTCGAGGATGTGGATGCTCAGCACGGCAAGGTTCGTGATGCTGCACGAGAGATCGTGGCCGGAGACCGGCGAGCCGTCCGCGTTGGTCCAGTGGATGTCCACTTCGCGCGAGAAGGGCGAGCTCGGGAACCACGCAGCACCGGTGATGTTGAGCGGAAGCGTCGTGCCGCCGACGGCGGTCAGCTCGATATGGCCCGGCTGCGGCGGCAGGAACGCGCCGTTGTTGTCACCGCCGCCTCCACCGCAGCTCGTGAGAGCGAGGCTGGCGAGCAGCAACCCGAGGCTCTTGTGGACAAATTTCATGTTCGTTCTCCAGGGACGCATTTCTGTCGTTATCCGTCGGCGCATGCCGGCGATCCGGCATGCTGCGAGAGAATCATTTCAAGCTGTCGTTGAGGATGCGCGGCGTGACGAAGATCAAGAGCTCGGCCTTGGTGTTGTTGCGGCTCGAGAACTTGAAGAGGTTGCCGATGATCGGCACGTCGCCGAGGTACGGCACCTTCTGCACCGAGTCGGTCTTGTTGACTTCGTAGACGCCGCCGAGCACGACCGTCTGGCCGTTGTCGACGAGCACCGAGGTGTTGATCTCGCGCTTGTCGAGCTGCGGCACCTGGCCGCCGCCCGGGTTGTCGATGAAGCTCGCGATCGCATCCTTCTTGACGTTGAGGTCGAGGTAGACGCGGTCGTCGGCCGTGATCGTCGGCGTGACCTTGAGCTCGAGCACCGCTTCCTTGAAGTTGACGGTCGCCTGCGGCGCACCGGTGCCGCCCGACTGGAACGTCACGTAGCCGACTTCCTGGCCCTGCTTGATGTCGGCTTCCTTCTGGCTCGCGGTGATGACGCGCGGCGTCGAGATGACTTCGCCGCGGCCTTCGGTCTGCGCGGCCGAGAGCTCGAGATCAAGGAGGTAGTCGGCGCCGAGGATCGCGAGGCCGAAGCTGCCCGCCGGGTTCGAGACCGGCAAGTTCACGTTGAGTCGGTCGTTGAGGTTCGGCACCGCGATGCCGCCCTGCAAGCCGGGCGAGGGCTGCGAGGGAATGTTGCCCGGGCTCGCGCCGCCGAGGCCACGTGACCCGCGGCCGCCGGGCGTTCCGAGCGCCGTGCCGAACCGGTTGTTCAGAATGACGTTGTTCATCTCGTCGGTGCCGAACGCGGTGCCCGACGTCGTGATCACGTTGCCGTTGCTGGTCTCGTAGCCGCCGCTGACGCCGAACTTGACGCCGAGCTCGCGTGCGAACGAGTCGCTCGCGATGACGATGCGCGATTCGATCAGCACCTGCTGCACCGGACGATCGAGGATCGAGACGAGCTGGCGCACTTCCTGGATCTTCGACGGGATGTCGCTGACGAGCAGGATGTTCGTGCGGTCATCGAACGTGACGCTGCCGCGCGAGGAGAGGAAGCCGCGCTGCTGCGCGCCGCCGGAGCTGCCGCCGCTGGCGTTGGCCGCCGCTTCCTTGGTCAGGAGCGCCGCGACGTCCTTGGCCTTGCCGTAGCTGATCGGGATGTAGTCGGAAACGAGCGCTTCCTTGTCCTCGATCTTCAGGCGCGCGTCGGCGATCGCTTCCTCGCGGTCGGCGATTTCCTTCTGCGGCGCGACCCAGATGACGTTGCCGCGGCGGCGCTTGTCGAGGCCCTTCGCCTGCAGCACGATGTCGAGTGCCTGATCCCACGGCACGTTGATGAGGCGCAGCGTGACGTTGCCCTGCACGGTGTCGGAGACGACGATGTTGAGGTCGGACACGTCGGCGATGAGCTGCAGCACCGAGCGGGTCGGGATGTCCTGGAAGTTGAACGTCACGCGGCTGCCGCTGTATTCGGGTTCCGCGTTCTTGCCCTTGAGTTTCTGATCGTCGCGCTTGGCGGCGATCTCGACGACGTACTCGTTGCCGGTCTGGTAGGCGAGCTGCTCGTACGGCGGCTGCGCGGCGATCTCGACGCGCACGCCGCTCGAGCCGCGCGCACGCGTTTCGATGCTCTGCACGGGCGTCGCGAAGTCGAGCACGTCCAGGCGCTGCGCGAGGTTCGGCGGCAGCGTCGCGTTGCCGACGTCGACGACGACCTTGGTGCCTTCGCGCTTCAGGTTCGCCGCGGCGCCGGTGCCGGAGAACGCGACGATGACGCGGCCTTCGCCGTTCTTGCCGCGGCGGAAGTCGACGTTCGTGACGCTGAGGCCCTGCACGGGCACGGCCTTGGTCGGGTCGGTCGCGGCGGCCGAGACGGCGGCTGCGGTCGTGCCGTTCACGCCGCTGTTGACGGTGAGGACGAGCGTGTTGCCGCTTTCGTTCTTCTCGTAGCTCGCCGGGCGGAACAGATCGATGACGACGCGCGTGCGTCCGGCGGCTTCGATCGCCGAGATGCCGGCGGTCGCGCCGGCACCGACTTCGATGCGCTTCTGCGCCATGCCGTTGCGCGTATCGGCGAGATCGATCGCGATGCGCGGCGGCGATTCGGTCGTGAAGATCTGCGGCGCCTGCACGGGCGCCGCGAACTTCAGCGTGACCTCGACCTTGCCGCCTGGCAGGGCCGTGTCTTTCCAGCACATTGGGATCCTAAGCTTAGAATTCCACGTGGACAAGTTGTCGC
>JADMIO011403853.1_pt1 | contig 61504 bp, 54 predicted proteins | sample 8958161 | NCBI WGS metagenome assembly JADMIO01 (sample SAMN16585339, study PRJNA669376) | soil metagenome | isolation source: Crop rotation soil | place: USA: Cullars Rotation, Alabama | collected 2011
GCGACTTCAAGTCACGTGAATTCCAAGCTTCGGATCCCACTGTGCTGGAAAGGGTGCCGATTACGCGCGCGCCGTGGTTCTTGGCGATTTGCAGCAGCAGCAGACCGACGCCGCCGGCGGCCGCGTGCACCAGGGCACTGTCGCCGGGCTTCAGCGGGTAGATTGTGCGTGCCAGGTAGTGCGCCGTCATGCCCTGCAAGAGAACGGCGGCTGCATCCTTGACCGACAGCCCGTCCGGCACCGGGACCAGGCGTGCCAGCGGCACAGCGATCTTTTCGGCGTAGGCTCCCTGCACGCCGTTAAACGCGACCCTGTCGCCGACCTTGAACTCGCTAGACGGTCCGTTGATTGAGAGGATGGTGCCTGCTGCCTCTCCGCCGACTACCGCGGGTGCTTGACCCGGTTTCGCGGTTAGCCGCGCGTTGCGCTCCGCGAAGTTCAGACCGATCGCTTCGATCTGGATCAGGGCCTGGCCTTCGGCTGGGACTGGGTCGGGGACGTCTTCGTAAACAAGGGCCTCGGGGCCGCCGGGGCCGTGGACACGTATTGCTTTCATTGCTTCACCTCCGCTTGGTTCGTTATCTTAACCGCCCCGGCTCATGAGCTTTCAAGGCCTGTAAGGTCAGTTGCCGTCATCCCCAGAACCCAATGAGGAAAGATGGCGGTACCGCGAAGTTCAGGCCGAGCCGAGGCGTGGCACAACCTGGACCCAGCTTAGTTGCAGAAAGAGGAGACAGCATGCGAGCCGTGACGTTCAGTGAGTTCGGCGGACCTGAGGTCCTGGCCGTGTCAGAGCTACCTGACCGCGAGCCGGGCCCGGGACAGGTCCGGATCCGCGTAGCCGCCGCCACGGTTAACCCAACCGACCTCGGCTTCCGTTCCGGACGACAGTCGGCGCAGCTAACAGGGCTGGAACCACCGTACATCCCGGGCATGGAGCTTGCGGGTGAGATCGACGCGGTGGGTACCGGCAGCGACTGGCGGCCCGGTGACAAGGTCATGGCGATCGTTATTCCGCGGCGACCGGAAGGCGGCGCTATGGCGCAGACGGTTGTTGTGCCGGCGGCCTCCGTCGCACCTGCGCCCAAGACCGCCAGCGCTGAACAGACTGCCACGATCCCGATGAACGGCCTCACGGTCAGACTTGCCCTTGATCTCCTGGCCTTGAAGCCTGGCGACACACTGGCCGTCACCGGTGCTGCGGGTGCCGTTGGCGCCTATGCGGTGCAGCTCGGCGCTGCCGAAGGTCTGCGTGTTATCGCGGTTGCATCGCCCAGTGACGAAGAGTTTCTGAAGTCGATCGGCGCTGAGACGGTTGTTGCGCGCGGAGATGGTGCCGTCCAGGGCATCCGCGCTTTGGTGCCGGGGGGAGTCGACGGCCTGGTCGACGCTGCCGTCATCGGCGCGCCGATCCTGCCGGCGATCCGCGATGGCGGAGCGTTGGCCGCGGTGCGCGGCTGGCAGGGAGACTCCGAACGCGACATTGCGATCCATGTGGTGCAGGTCTCACGCTACTCGGAGAACCAGGCAGCACTCGCGAGACTCGGCAAGATGGTCGACGAAGGCAAGCTGACCCTACGCGTGGCAGAGACCTTCCCTCCTGAGCGCGCCGCCGAGGCTCACAAGCGGCTCGAAGCCGGCGGCGTCAGGGGCAGGCTGGTCGTCGTCTTCTAGGTCGCCGCGAGATTCGGACTGCGCTTCGCCACCGTTTGCCGGCTCTCAGGCTTGGATGGCGTCGGCGATGGCTTTGCCGAGGTCTTCGGTCTTGGCAGTTCCGCCAAGGTCCGGTGTGCGTGGACCTTCCGTGAGCACCGCCTCAATGGCGTCGACGATGGCCTTGGCGGCGTCCGGGTGCCCGAGGTGGTCAAGCATCATCGCCCCGGACCAGATCTGGCCGATGGGATTGGCGATCTTCTTGCCGTAGATGTCGGGCGCAGAACCGTGCACCGGCTCGAACATGGACGGGAAGGTGCGCTCAGGGTTGAGGTTGGCCGACGGCGCAATGCCGATGGTTCCGGTGCAGGCGGGCCCGAGGTCGGAGAGGATGTCGCCGAACAGGTTGGAGCCCACTACCACGTCGAACCAGTCCGGGTGCTGCACGAAATGCGCCGTGAGGATGTCGATGTGAAACTGGTCGACACGTATATCGGCGAACTGGGATGACATCGCTTTCACACGTTCGTCCCAGTAGGGCATTGTGATGGAGATGCCGTTGGACTTGGTGGCAGAGGTCAGGTGCTTTGCCGGCCGCGAGTCCGCCAACTCGAAGGCGTAACGCAGGATCCGGTCGACTCCCTTGCGGGTGAAGATCGTCTCCTGGATAACGACCTCTTCGTCTGTTCCCTCGAACATCCGGCCACCGACTGACGAATACTCGCCTTCGGTATTCTCACGCACGACGTAGAAGTCGATGTCGCCGGGTTCACGACCGGCCAGAGGCGAGCGGATGCCCGGCATCAAGCGAATGGGGCGCAGGTTGACGTACTGGTCGAAGCGGCGCCGCAACGGGATCAGGAGCCCCCAGAGCGACACGTGGTCCGGCACGCCGGGGAACCCCACGGCGCCAAGAAAGATCGCGTCGTGGCCCTTGATCTGGTCCAGGCCGTCTTCCGGCATCATGCGGCCGTGCTTGGCGTAGTACTCGCAGTTCCAGTCCTTGAAGTCCCAGTCGAAATTCAGGCCGAACTTGCGCGCCACGGCATCTACGACGCGGATGCCCTCCGGCACAACCTCCTTGCCGATGCCGTCGCCCGGGATAGTAGCGATCTTGTAGCTGTTCATAGGCTCGATCCTCGCACTCACGCTGCGGCTTTTGAGCTTCACGGTCGCGGTAATTAGAGCATGATTCGTGAGTTGAGGCCGAGTCCGGGCTCAGCCGCTGGATTCAAACTCAATTCTGGTTCAGTCTCTGAGTAATGCGGCCCCACACTGACATTACCGAGGAGGCGCTTTTCGAGTCCCCTGCCTTGACTCGTCGATACCCAGGCTGACCGTCGGTAGACCGAGGGTCATTGAGTTAGGAGAACTGCCGTGAGATGGGTACTCTCGTTCATTAGCTTTGCCGTGGCGCTGTTCGCCGCTGCCTCATTGGCAACACCGCGCAGCGCTGCCGAAGAGATGGTCGCGTTTGCCACCATCCGTAACGCCGATGGCGACTCGGTCGGCACGGCCAGGTTTACCGAGCTGACGGGCGGCGACGTCCGGCTGGAGGTCGAGGTAAGGGGCCTGGCACCGGGTATGCACGGCATGCACATCCACAGCGCCGGCAACTGCGTCGGCCCGGACTTCACCTCCGCGGCGGCGCACTTCAACCCACTGGCTCACAACCACGGTCTACAGACTTCAGACGGACCTCACGCCGGAGACCTGCCAAACCTTGTCGTTGGGCCGGATGGGCGTGGTCAGTTCCGCATGACCGTTGGTCGCTTCACGCTCAGCCCGGGCAAGGTTAGCTTGTTGGACACCGATGGCAGCGCCCTCGTCATCCACGCAGCGGTCGACGATGGCTACACGGACCCGACCGGCAACTCCGGCGGTCGCGTGGCCTGCGGCGTCGTCATGCCAGGTTCCGCCACTACCTAAGCAGAGGATCGAAGGGATGAGCGATGTCGCTCTGGAGGCTCGTTTGAGTTAGACCGTTTGGGCGCTGACCGGGGCGATGAATTCGCTCATCTCAACGATCCAGTCCTTGTCTTTGGCGAGGACCTTTTCGCCGGGCAGCAGGGCGTAGTAGCTCTCGGAGACGCCGGGCGGGTCGCCGCCGCGTTCGACTTCATTCACTGCCGCGAGGAGCATGTTGCGGGCCGTGATGATGGCCCGGTCCGTAGTGCCGAGGCGCTCGAGGCTGCGGTCGGCGATTGAGCCCATGCTCTCCTGGACGGCGCGGTCCTGCACGTTGATCCCCGGTATGCCGGTGTAGGTCTGGGTTTTCTGGACCTGCCTGTCGATCATGTAGCGGTTTCGACGGTTCTGGATCGACGCGAAGCCGTTGGCGACGTCAACGTCGCTGCCGAAGCCGTTGCCCGTCCCGATCTCCAGATTGGCATCGCGGAACCAGGCAGGAAGGCGGCCGTCGGCGTCAGGTTCGGCGCTGCGGCCACGCGGGTCATCGCGGTCTAACGGCAGATAGTCCCAGTTGTAGACCATGGTGTGCCAGTCATCGATTGGCACCCACATGTGGCCGGAGTAGTAAGGACCGGAGCCGGTCTGGCGGATCTGATTCCAGGGCATGACCCAGTGATAGAGCCGCACGTGGTTGGTCTCTTCCGCGCCCATGTCGCGGATGCCGGCGTAAGCGTAGCCGTAGCTGGTGGGCAGGACTTCGATGCGGGCGGCGGTGGAGAAGTTATTAGCGCGGCCGCGGGCGTCGTTGTCGTCGTAGCGCTTGCCCGGCGGGCGGCCACTGTGCAGGAAGTTGACGTGCACCGTGTCGATTCCGCCCTCGAGGGCCTGCAGCCAGTTGCACTCCTCGACGACCTTGGAAAGGCCTCGTCGAGACGCTGGGACCTGGGTCCAGGGGAAATGCGGTAGAGGCGGTTGCTGCTCAGCCGGGCCCATGTAGGCCCAGACCACGCCGCCGGTCTCGTAGGTTGGGTAGGCCGGGATCTTGACCCGGTCCTTGAAGTTGCTGGCCGCCGGCTCGGAAGGCATGTCGACGCAGGCGCCGTTCCGGTCGAACTTCCAGCCGTGGTAGACGCAGCGCAGGCCTTCCTCTTCGTTGCGGCCCCAGAACAGGGAGACGCGGCGATGTGCGCAAAAGGCGTCTACGAGGCCGACATGACCGGTCGTGTCACGAAAAGCGACAAGGTCCTCGCCAAGCACGCGCACTTCGATCGGCGGACAGTCGGGCTCGGCCAGCTCCCAGGAGAGCAGCGCCGGTACCCAATAGCGCCGCATAAGCTTGCCCATGGGCGTGCCGGGACCGACCTGCGTTAGCCTCTGGTTCTGGTCGGCGGAGAGCATAACTAACGGCCGAAGCGGGAGTCGCCGGCCAGGTCGCTGGCCAGGATCGAAGCTTCGCCCATGGACGGGACTTCGTGGCGCTGCTCGTTGAACAGAACCTGGTAGGTCACCTGCTCGATGCCGCGCGCGTCCTTGCCCACGACCTCGAAGACCTCAGCTCGGCCGTTTTTGCCGTCGAAGGCCTCAATGAACATCTTGTTGTCCTGAGTCATGGAGCCTCCTATAGGTCCGGCAGGATACTGACGTGAATGGCGCCGGGAGCGCCTCTGCCGGCCACGGCATCGATTGCTTCCATGGCCCGGCTCATCGGGAAAGTGTGGGTCGAAATCACATCCATCGGTAGCTTGCCCGAGGCGATGAGCTCGATGGCCAGGTCGACGGCGCGGAAGGAGTGCCCGTTAGCCTGCTTGATAGCGAGCTTGCGCCGGCCAAAGCTGCCGACGTCGATCATTTCGCTGCCCGCCGCGGCCAGCACGAGGTTGCACTTCTTGGCTGCGACGGCGATGCCGTCAGCAACGGTGCCGTTGCCGCCACCCGTGACGTTGACGACCACGTTGACGCCTTCGCCGCCCGTGTAGTCCTTGACCTTGGTAACCAGGTCCTCGGTTTCGACGTCGATCGTGTAGTCGGCGCCTAGCAAGCGTGCAACTTCAAGGCGGCGAGCGTCGCGGGTCAGGCCTGAGACGATGATGCAGGTCGCGCCCGCGGCCTTGGCGGCGATGACGCAAGCCAGCCCCTGCTGTCCGGGACCCTGGATCAGAATCGAGTCTCCGAGACCGACCTCGCCGTAGCCGTAGGCCCACTCAACGCCGTTCGAGAAGGGCAGGAAGGCCGCGGCGTGCGCTGCCGGGATGTTGGCAGGAACCTTGTGCACCACGGCGTTGGGGTGCACGTACATGTACTGGCTGTAACCACCCCACAGGGACGGCCAGACGCCGATCGGCGTGGTGCCGTAGCGCAGGGAGCCACCGCGGTCGGTCTGGTCACAGAAGCGGAAGTCGTCGGAGCGACACCATTTGCAGGCGCCACAAGGTACGTATTCCTCCAGGGCGATGCGGTCGCCTTCTTTGACCTTCCACTTCGCGGCGGCGGCCTTACCGAGGCGGGCTACCAGGCCGACGTTCTCGTGGCCAAGGATCTTGGGACCAGCGCCCAGGCGCTCTGAGCCGTGGATATCGCTGCCGCAAATGCCACAAGCTTCCAGCTTGAGCAGGGCGGCGTCGTCGGCGATCTCCGGCAACTCGAATTCACGAATCTCGAAACGACGAGGCTCAACCAGGACGGCAGCAGCGCTTTTTTCTGTCATATCACCTAACTCGCGGGAGTCGCCGAGGCCATCGGCTCTTCTAGTTGGAAGAGCTCGGGGCGCATGGCGTCGAACCAGTTCACGTCTTTGGGCAGCACCTTCTCGATGGCGCGCAGCTTGTAGTAGGTGGGCGCGACGCCGGGTGGATCCTCGCCCTGGGCTACAGCATCTACGGCCTGCAGCAGGAAGCGTCGCGCGGCAATGATGGCGCGGTCTGTCGTGCCGAGGCGCTCCAGGCTGCGGTCCGCAATGGCACCCATGCTTTCCTGGACGGCGCGGTCCTGGGTGTTGATGCCCTGGATGCCGGTGTAGGTCTGGGTCCTCTGCACCTGCCGGTCGATCATGTAGCGGTTGCTGCGGTTGCGCAGGGACCGGAAGGTCTCCGGATCAACGTCGATGCCGAAGTCGTTGCCGGTACCGGCAGGCATTTCCGAATCGCGGTACCACAGCGGGTTGTAGTCGGCAGCTCGGGCTCCCAGCCTGCCGTCGAGGCCGCGTTCCGGGCCGGCGTTCTCCGGGTCATAAACGTAGTGCCAGTTGTAGACCATGGTGTTGTAGTCGTCGATCGGCACCCACATGTGGCCCGCAATGTGGTTCTTGCCGGTAGAGCGCACCTGAGTCCAGGGCAAGACCAGGTGATAACCACGTACGTGGTTGGTGCCGTCCGGCCCCATGTCACGGATGCCGGCGTACGAGTAGCCGTAGTCCGTCGGGACGACTTCCAGGGTTGGGGCTGTGGAGAAGTTGTTGGCGCGGCCGCGGGCGTCACTCTCGTCGTAGCGCATGCCCGGTGGGCGGCCGCCGTGCAGGAAGTTGCTGTGGGACGAGTCGATGCCGCCCTCGAGGGCCTGCAGCCAGTTGCACTCTTCCACGACTTTGGAGAGACCGCGCTGAGCCGGCGGCACCTGGGTCCACTCGAACAGGGGCGGCGCCGGCTGCTTCTCCTTGGGTCCCATGTAGGCCCAGACTACGCCGCCCGCCTCGTAGGTCGGGTAGGCGGGAATCTTCACGCGGTCCTTAAAGTTGCTCGCCGCCGGTTCGGAAGGCATGTCAACGCAGTTGCCGGCGGCGTCGAACTTCCAGCCGTGGTAGACACAGCGCAGGCCCTGCTCTTCATTGCGGCCCCAGAACAGGGAGACGCGGCGATGGGCGCAATAGGCGTCGACCAGGCCGACGGTGCCATCGGTGGCACGGAAGGCAACCAGGTCTTCGCCCATAAGGCGTACCTCAATCGGCGGACAGTCAGGCTCAGCCAGCTCCCAGGAGAGCAGCGCCGGGATCCAGTAGCGGCGCATGACTTCACCCATCTGTGTGCCCGGTCCAACGCGTGTCAGAGTCTCGTTCTGCTGGTGAGTCAACATGAGCTAGGTTCCTTTCGCGGCGTCTTCGCTGGCGTGCTAGACGTCCATGACCTGGATGTGTGCTTCGGCTGCAGTGTAAACCTCAGGAGCATCGTTAGGGTCGAGCCCTCGTCGTTAAGTTTGTCCTCGAACATTTTGCTGATAAAGATAGTTAATTACCTAAATCTTACGGAGTTCGGCGGCATTTTTCACTCGTAATACTCGCAAAAGCTGGATTCTGGCTTCTGGTCAAACCGGAAGTGGCTCGACGGCACGCGCCATCTCTTTCGCGAGACTTACATACCTTATTCTTAAGCCGAAGACGCTCGTCAGGCTGCGAGCAGTAGCATTGCAGGCAGCGTCGGCGCTACTCTCGGCGAAGCCGGCTATTTGACCGGCTAAAGAAGCGAAATCCGACCGGAGGAGATGACATGAGTGCTTCCATCTACCGCGACGTGCAACTACAGCACGGCCGCACGCGCTACATCGATGCCGGTAACGGGCCTCCGCTGATCCTGCTGCATCAGTCGAGCATCGAAGGTGGCGCGGACGACTACCTGGCCTGTCTGCCGCACCTGACGCCGAAGTTTCGCGTCCTGGTACCCGACCTCCTGGGCTGGCCGCCAAGCGACACCCAGGCAGACATCGATGCGTTTCCCTTCCTGGTCGACTTCCTGCGTCAGTTCCAGGATGCGCTTGGGCTCCAAAAGACTCATGTGGTCGGCGTATCGATGGGCGGTTGGATCGCGGGACTGCTGGCATACGAGAGCCCGGACCGCTGCGACAAGGTGATCATCAGCGGTCACCCCTTCACCGGCGCGCCCAACCGCAACATGCTGGACTACTCGGCCGAATCGGTGACGTCGGACGATGGCGTGCGCGAATGGCTGAATAAGGTTGCCGGCGGCCAGGAGGTCGACGTAGACGCGCTGGCCAAAGACAAGCTGACCAAGATCCACGAGGCGGGCTTCGCCGACAACTTTGCCGGCCTGATGCGCAGCATGGGGCACCCGGCCAACCGCCATCACTACGCCATGATTCACCGCCTACCTCACATGCGGGTGCCGTCGCTCGTCCTGCTGGGCGAACGAGACAAAGCGGCGATCCAGCTCAAGGAGCAGCTAGAAGCTGCTGCCGGTCCATCAGTTGAGGTCAGGACCATCGCTTCCGGACACCGGATGCACGTGGAAGACCCGGAGGTCTTCAGCCGGGCCGTTGTCGAATACCTTTCTTAAGTCTCAAGCACGAATCGGGGGAGGCTCACGTGGCTAACTACTGGAATCAATTGATCGAGGGACGGGTCGGTCGCCGGCGTCTCCTGGCCGGTACCGCCTCCGCTGGCGCCGCAGCCTTGTTTCTCGCGGCCTGCGGCGGCAGCAAGTCGGGCTCTGACAACGAGGCCCAGGGGCTGCTGAACAAGCCCGTTGATAGCACCAAAGAGGCGGTCAAGGGCGGTACCTTCAAGGACAGCCGCAACGCCGACATCGGCAACTGGGACCCGCACACCTCGGGTGCCTGGTGGTCCTTCGTCAACCCGGCGATCTACGGCCGCATTACCAGACTCAAGGCGGGCTACATGACGCCGGCCAGCGGCGAGGTGGTCGGCGACCTGGCGGAGTCCTGGGAGTTCTCACCCGACCGTCTGACCGCGACCTTCAAGCTGCGCCCCGGTGTCACCTGGCACAACATCGCGCCGGTCAACGGGCGAGCCTTCGACAGCGAGGACATCGTGTTTAGCTGGAACCGCTTCTTGAAGGATGGCGGCAACCGGTCCAACTACGCCAACTCGATAAACCCGCAATCGCCGGTAACATCTCTGACCGCGCCCGATAAATCGACGGTCGTGTTCAAGCTGGCCTTTCCGATGGTCAACCTGACGGCGCTCCTGGCGGCTCACTCCGGCGGTAACTACACGATCGTCCCGCGCGAGATGGACGGCGGCTACGATATCAAGACCAAGGCGATCGGGACCGGTCCCTACTTCGTCTCGGAGCACGTCCCGTCGTCCCGCTTCGTGTTCAAGAAGAACCCGGCTTACTACGACAAAGCGGGTCCTTACATCGACGGTGCTGAGTTCCCGATCATCACCGAGTACTCGCAGGGCCTGGCGCAGCTCAAGGCCGGCTCCCTGCACACCTACGCCGTGCGCGGCGAGGACGTACTGACCACCAAGAAGGACCTCAACGCGCTGGCGCTCTACGAAGGCGCCATGGGCTCGAACGGCGCCGGCGTCGTTTTCGGTTACCGCAGCGGTGACAAGACGCCGTTCCGTGACGAGCGCCTACGGCAGGCATTTTCAATGACCTGGGACCGGGACCAGTTCATCGACGTGCAGTTCAACGTCGAGGGGCTGAGGTCGCAGGGCATCCCGGTGAAGACGTCCTGGAGCACGTCTGTCCAGAACAACTACTTCGCAGCCTGGTACCTGGACCCGCAGGGCAAAGACTTCGGGCCCAACGCAAAGTACTTCAAGAAGGACCTGGCCGAGGCTAAGAAGCTGGTCGCGGCTGCGGGTTTCGCGTCCGGTCTCGAGGTCGTGTCCAACATGATTTCCGGCACCGACTACGGCGTCGACCACCAGAAGCAGGTCGATATTCTCGAAGGCATGGCCAACGAGGCCGGCTTTAAGTTCAACCGCAACATCATGAACTACCAGTCTGAGTTCATCCCGCGCATCCGTGACGCCAAGGGCAACTTCGACGGCATCACCTGGAAACTGCTGACGCCTTCGACACCGCCGGATGGCATCGAGGCCATGGTGGCGTACTTCTCCAAGGGCGGCGGCGCCACCTTCCAGGGAATCGACCCGACGGGGAAAGGCGCGCTGGACGGCGACCCGTTCGTCGAGGACCTGATCCAGAAGGCGCGAGGGGAGCTGGACCAGAACAAGGCTCACTCCTATGTGCATGAGATTCAGCGTTACGTCGCGGGCAAGGGCTACATGTGGCGTTTCCCAGGCGGCGCAACCGGCGTCGATATCGCCTGGCCGGCGGTGCGCAACTACAACGTCTACCAGAACGAGTACCGCACCCACTTCGCGGAGTGGTTGGACCAGAACCAGCCGCCCTTTAAGAAGGCATAGCGAGCGGGCTCGACAAAGGGAGCCAGGTTAGAGCGAGGCGAGGAAGTCGAGCAGCAGCCGGGATACTTGTTCCGGCTGCTCCTGCTGCACCCAGTGGCCGGCGCCCTTGACCAGATGCAGACCTCGGAAGTCTGAGCAGGCGCGGTCTCGCATTGACTCCATGCTGCCCGGGCGCTGGAAGACGCCCCAGTCGCTGGCACCGGCGATGAAGCAGGACGGCACGTCCAGGGTCTTGCCGCCGTACATAATGAACTCAGAGGCGTCGATGCCGCTGCTGCCGGTGCGGTACCAGTTCAAGCCGCCCTGAAAGCCGGTGCGTCCGTACTCGGAGGCATAGACCTGCAGCTCTTTATCTGTGAGCCAGCCGCAGGACGCGACCTCAGCTTCTGAAGGCATGTACGGCGCCACGGTCTCGGCCATGCCGGCGCCGAGGTCCATGATGTAGTAGGTCGGCATCTCCTGGATGACGTCCGCGCGCCAGGCGCTCAGCGGGTGCGGCGTGTTACCCGCCCAGTCGGCGCTCTTGTAGTGGTAGTAGGCCCGCAGGAAGTTGGCGACGCCTTGCGGCGCACGCCACATGTTGTCGTTGGCTTCGCGGGTTGAGTAGTAGCGCTGGTAGTGCTTGCGCGGCCGCGGAAGCTTCGCCAGCGTATCGAAGATGTCTGGCTCAGCCTGTCGAGTCGCGCCAGTTCTGTCGGTATCGAACGGAAAGCTGGCTGGGCCGGAGAACGATGCGCTCATCATGACGACCGACTTGAAGACATCGGGCCGGACCATGGTTGACCACGAGGCCACCGGCGAACCGAAGTCGTGGCCCATGACGCAGGCCACTTCCCGATAACCGAGCGCCGAGACCAGCGCCAGGGCATCGCGCACCAGGTTCAGTTTGCGGAACGAGTACAGGTCGCCGTCGTAGCTTGCGTCCCAGCCGGTGGTGCGGCCGTAACCGCGCTGATCGGGCGCGACCACGTGGTAGCCGGCAGCGGTTAGCGGCAGCATCACGTGGCGCCAGCTATAGGCTAGCTCCGGGAAGCCGTGCAGCATCAGGACCACAGGTCTGCCCGGCTCAGAGGCGCCAGCCTCCAGGATGTGGACGCGCAGTCCGTTGACGTCGTTTACGAAACGGCTCCGGATGCCGTCTGGCAACGGGATGGGTGCAAGTTCAGGTTCGGTCGTCATAGCTGAGGAGCCTAACTTCGATCGGCCGAACTGACAACTCGTTCAGATGTCGGCCTGGGCACGACTCGAATGTTTTGCACATCCACCAAAGGTCTTATATCGCTGAGCGACTTATTGCCTGACCGCTGTTCCTGCTTTGTCCTCGTGAGGATTCGACGGCGGCCAGCCAGAATCAAATGAAGAACACGCCGCCAATTAGCAGGAGATGCTTCCGTGAACCGGCCAACAACTCAATCCCGTCGTCAGTTTCTGAGACTGGCGGCTGAAGTAGCCACCCTGCCGGCGCTCGCCGCCGCTGCTTATCCCAGCCTCGCTTCTGCAGAAGAAGCGCCAGTTCTCAGGTCGCCTCGGTTCAAAGCGGTGGCATCCGCATTTGAGCAGGCGTTGCAGGCCGCCGACGTACCCGGCGCCGCTCTCGCCGTCTACAACGACGGCAAGGAAGAGATAGCGACCTTCGGTGTCACCGACCTCAAGTCCCGCTCCCTGGTGACGCCGACCACCCTTTTCCAAAACGGCTCGATCACCAAGACCTACACTGCCACGGCCGTAAAGCGACTGGCAGTCGAGGGGCGGACAAACGTTCATGCGCCGGTGCGTGAGTACCTGCCGGACCTGCGGCTGGCGGATGAGTCGGTGGCGCAGCGGGTCACGCCCTGGCACCTGATGAACCGCACCAGCGGCATCTGGGGTGACGCTTTTATCGATACGGGCGACGGTGACGATGCTCTCGCTCGCTTCGTTGCCGAGGTGCTTCCGACCGTTCCCCAGATCCACGAACTGGGAGCTCAGGTCTGCTACAGCAACGGCGCCGTCAGCCTGCTCGGCAGGGTGATTGAAGTCGTGACCGGCATGACCTACCGCGACGCGATGCAGGAGCTACTCTTCTCGCCCCTCGGACTGCTGAACAGCCGCTTCGACAAAGACACCATCACCAAACTCGATCACGCGTCTGGGTATGGCCCCGGCTCCGACGGTACGGCCGAAGAGATAACTCCCCTCTTCTTGCCCCGCAACATAGACCCGGCAGGCAACATCTGGACCGACATCCAAGACCAGATCCGCTATGCGCGATTCCAAATTGGCGCCGACGAGTCGCCGTCCAGGGTCCTAACCAAGCAAGAGCTGCGCGAGCTGCAGGCCCCTGAGGTGCCCACCGGCGATGCGACCCTGGGCTTTGTCGGCTGGAACTGGTTTGTGGTGAATCACTCGGGCGTGCGACTGATCACTCACGACGGTGGTACCTTCGGTCAGTCGTCGCTGCTGACCATTGCGCCCGAGTTGGGCTTCGCGATTGCGGTGCTGACCAATTCTCAGAGCGGTGGCGAGCCATTCCTGGAAGCTCAGAAGGTTGCCTTCAAGGAATACCTGGGCATTGAGCCGCCACCTGACCGCCTCGCAGGCCTGACGCCGTTCGCCAAGACGCCGAGCGAGCTCAAGGAGTACGTGGGCCGCTACGAGACGCCGACGGACGGCGTTGACCTGACGCTGCGGAATGGCAAGCTGCACTTCGATCACCAGCAGCTGCCTTTGGCTGGCCAGCTCCGCGCCAGCAACGCCTCGCCGCTACCGCCCCTTGACCTCGAGTTTGTCGGTCCGGATCAGGTCGTGGCCGGCAGCGTCGAAGAGCCGTTCGAGACGTTCAGCTTTGCGCGCAAGACCGACGGGCGCATCGGCTGGCTCCGGGTTGGTGGACGGCTCATCCCAAGGCTCAAGTAGGCGTCGGTGTTGACTGGTTGAGTATCATTCCGTCTAATTGCCGCCATTGGACGCAAGAACTGAAAGACGCGAAGACGGACTGAGTCTCGGACACAGCCTAGGCGCGATTTCTCCTGCTGGGTGGGCGCTGCTTATAGTCGTGGCCTTTGTGGGGCTCGCAGCAGGCTGCAATGGTGGACCAAAGTCTGATGCTCACGCCAAGCCCCAGATAGCTGCGACGGAAGCGCCGCTGCTCGGTCCCGGTGGTCTGAACTGCGGCGCCGCCCAGCCGGTGAGCTACGGCACCGCCTGGGCTAACAAAGTCTTCTTTACCAACGGTGCCAGCGAGGGCCTCGGACTGATGAATCCGGATGGGACGGCAGTAGTGCGTCTCTACAACGGCGAGGTGCTGGGCTACGACGTCTCCGCCGATGGACGCCACATCACGTTTTCATCGTCGCCGGATGGTAATCGTAGTCGCGCAATCTACGTGCTCGATGACGGCGGCGGCAGCGCCAGGGCGATCACCGTCGCCGGCCGCTTCGACCTGTCAGCATCGTGGTCGCCGGACGCCCGGCGCATCGCCTTCGCCTCTGGACCGTTCAATAACCGTGAGGTCTGGGTTGTGAACGCGGACGGGACGAATCCAACACGCCTCGCAGCCGGAGCAGATCCCGTCTGGTCTCCCACCGGCGGCTGCATTGCCTTCACTTCGACTCGCGAGGGAGGACGGCGCGTGTTCATCATGGACGCGACTGGTGCTACTCAGACGCGGCTCACCAGCGGAACCGAGACCGAGTTGAACCCCAGGTGGTCGCCTGATGGGCGGCGCCTCAGCTTCAACTGCGGCGATGACCTCTGCGTCGCTGCGGCCGATGGCTCCGGCTTGAAGAAGTTGACCAAAGGCACAGATGCAGCCTGGTCGCCTGATGGCAAGCGTCTGGCTTACACGGACGCGCTGAAAATCTACGTTGTGAACATCGCCGACACGATGGTGACCAAATTAATCGAGAACGGCACCATGAACGGCGATCCGACCTGGTCCATGGACGGCAGACGCGTGTTTTTTGGCTCTGTCCGCGGTTGCGGTCCGTGCCCCGAAGGTGCCGACAAATACAACGGCATTCACGCAACTTCGGCCGATGCGCCTGGCGGGACCCCCGACAAAACATTCATCGCACCGGGCTTCGACCCTGTCTGGTCGCCTATTCCGAAGAAATAGCGAAACCCACTCGCGGACGGCGGGGCCTCAGAAGGACTGCGGAGCGAAGGTCGCCAAGTCCGACTCCGAGTACTCCACGAACGCCTCGCGCAGATGGGCTGTTCCCTGGAGCCAGTCTGTACCATTGGGCAGCACGGTCCAGCCGGAGCGCACGCGGTAAATCTCCGGGTTTTTCACGCCGGGCGGGACGACGCCCTGGTCGCGGTAAGCCTCGGCTGCCTTAATCAGGCGCCGTCGCGTCCGGATGATCATTGAATCGGTCGTGCCGAGGTGCTCGTTCTGGCGGCGGTAAATGCGCCCCATGCTCTCGGTGACGGCCTGGTCCTGGAGGAAAATGGTCGGGATGCCGGTGTAGCTGCGCATTCTAGCCTGCGCCTCGCGGTCGATCATGTAGTCGTTCTCGGAGTTGGCGCCCAGCTTCCAGCGTCCCATCCAGTCGCTCGTGTTGGGCAGGTAGCCGTGTCCGGGCTTCTCGGCCAGGACGGCGGCCTGCTGTTCACGCATGCGGGAGCGGTAGACCGTCGGGTGGCGGTTGCTGCCCTCGTTGAGCTGGGCGCGCATAGTCCAGACCATCGTGTTCTGGTCGTCCATGGGAACCCAGGCGCGGCACATGATCTGACCGCCGAGGACGCCGGATGGCACCTGGGTAAAGAAGGGGAAGAGGAAGTTGGCCACACGCCAGTAGGTTGAGTCTGCTTCTGCCGGCGTGTAGGCGGCATAGGTGCAGCCGTATTCCATGTCGGCGACGACGAACTTCGGTGCGAGCGTGGAGCGGCGGAAGTAGTCGTTGGTGCCAGGCTCAACGTCTTTGATGTCGACGGCGCCGTCGTGCAGGAAGTTGCTGTGCACCGTGTCGATGTCGCCTTCCAGAGCCTGCATGTAGTTGCACTCGCGCAGGATGGTGGCGTTGCTGACCCTATACCGGTTCATGTCCACCATGTTAGCTTCGATCTGCGGCAATTCAGGTGTGTCGCCGTTGCCCATGTAGGTCCAGACGACGCCGTTGCGTTCGCGGCAGGGATAGGCGAGCGCGCGCACCTTGTTGCGGAAGTTGCTTTCGGCGGGCTCTGAGGGCATCTCCACACAAGCGCCGGACACATCGAACTTCCAGCCGTGATAGACGCAGCGCAGGCCGTCTTCCTCGTTGCGGCCGAAGAACATCGACGCTCCGCGATGAGGGCAGGCGTTCTGCATTAGACCGACGTCGCCGGAGGTTGCTCGAAACGCGACCAGGTTCTCGCCCAGCAGGCGAATGCGCAGCGGGGGACAGTCCGGCCCCGCCAACTCGTCCGATCGGAAGGCAGGGATCCAGTACAGGCGCATCATCTCGCCCATTGGGCGACCGGGCCCGACTTCACACAGGGTCAGGTTGTCGTTGACGCTTAGCATGGTGACTCTCCTTCAGGGCGGTCCAAGTTGGAGGAGCATAAGTCCGCCGTTGTCTTGAGCACAAGTATCTTGTTAGCAAGTTAGTTGGCCGAAACGTCTCGACGTCAAGAGTCTCGTAGCCATACTATAAGCCGCGTTTGAGTAAGTAGATCCGATTACTGGAGGTGTCATGGCCAAGCTCACCGTTACAGACCTGCAGCAGATGAAGCGCGATGGAACGAAGATCCAGGCTGCCATCTGCTACGAGCACCAGATGGCGCTGATCTACGACCGCGCCGGCGTAGACCTGGTGACGGTCGGCGACACCGTGGGCGCGACGCTCTGGGGCCAGTCCACCTGGTTTGAGGTGACGATGGACCAGATGGTGCTGACCTGCTTGGCCGTGACGCGCGGCGTCAAGCACGCCGTGGTTAACTGCGACCTGCCCTTCGGTCCGGTGCAGGAAGGCGCCGACGCCGCTCTGCGTGCCTCGATTCGGCTGGTCAAGGAAGGCCACGCCGACATGGTTAAGCTGGACAACGCGCCCTCCAACATGGACGCGGTACGCGCGATCATTCGCTCCGGCATCCCGCTGTGGCCGCAGTTCGGCTTCTCGCCCCAGAGCACGCTGGCCATCGGCGGCGAGTTCATGAACCGCACGCCTGAGATGATCGAGCAGCGCCGACAGCTAATCCTGGGCCAGGCCAAGCAGCTCGAAGAGGCAGGCGCTACGATGCTGGACCTCACCGGCGTGACGCACGAGCTCTACGCGGAGGTAGCTCAGAGCGTGAGCATCCCGGTGCTGGGCGGACAGGCCGGCGCTGAAGCAGACGGCCGCATCATGGGCTTCACACCGCGCGCCAACGCCATCGACCGCCCGGACGACGGCCGCCTCAACCCGGCCAAGTTCATCTACGAAGGCGTGCTCGCCGCCCTGGAGGCCACCCGCGCCGGCAAGTTCTAGGGACTGTCCGGCCTAGATCTTCAGTCTGGTAAACAGACGGCGGGCGTTGCCGGAGAGAATCTTGATCCGGTCCTCGTCGCTGAGGAAGTCCATCTTTTCGAACACCGGGATGAGGTCGTCGGCGAACTTGCCCGTGAGCGGGTTGAGGCTGCTTGTACCACCGCCCGGTACCTCCGTGCCCATGATCATGCGGTCGACCGTCTTTTGCTTGATCGACGCCGCCAGGAAGTCGTTGTCGTAGGCGCAGGTGTCGAACAGCAGGTTGTTGGAGAAGTCGCGCTTGGACTTTCGCTCCGAGGTGCCGATGTCCATGCCAACCGAGCCGCCGCCACGCTCGCCGCTGGGCAGACCGCGCTCGTTGAGGTTGCGCTCCAGGGCACCGCCGCAGTGGCAGATGATGATGCGCAGCTCCGGGAAGCGGTCGAAGACATCGCTGTGCTCCAGCAGCAGGGTGGCGAGCGTTTCTTCCGTGATGTTGTTGTACTGGTAGCTGGACGGCAGACTGTCGAGCCTCGGGTCGCGGCTGATAGACGGATGGACGATCAACGGCGCCTGCAGTCGCTGCGATTCTTCGTAGAGCGGGAACCAGTAGTCCTTGTTCATGCCGGGCGTCTGGCGGTCGGCGCCGGGGTCCGGGTTAATCATCGCACCGACGAAGCCCAGGTCCTCGACGCTGCGGCGGAACTCGTCGATGCAGTTCGAGGTGTCCAGATCACGGTGCTGCGGCAGCTGGGCGATACCGACGAATTCGTTGGGGTGAAGGCGGCACTGCTGGGCAATGACGTTGTTGGTCACTCGCGTCCAGGCGTCGACCATGAAGGGCCGTTCCCAGTGCATCATCGCCACCGGTCGAGGCGAGATGAACTGGATGTCGATCTCTCGCTCCTTGAGCATGCCGAGGTGCCGGGTCAGGGCGCTCTCGACCAGCTCGTCGCTCATGTTGTAATCGTCGCTGGTCAGGCGCAGGGCGATCATGTTGTAGGCGTAAGCGCGGAACTGCGGCGGCGTGGACATGTGCCCGTGGATGTCGATGACCTTGTGGCCCTTGTACATGTGTCAATCTCCTCTTCTCGTCGGGCAGCCTGCAGCGTCGACCGCCGCGGCCATCCTAGTCCACTGTCGGGGTCTGTAGCTTAGCCCGCGGTGCGAGCCGCCATCTGCACTTCGATGCGCTCTGGTGGCGGTTCCTGGGTCCGGGCCGCCAGCCAGTCCTTGGTTGCTTCCACCCAGTCAACGTCGCGACCCAGGTGGATGGCGCAGGAACGCAGGCGGAATTTCTCCGGCTCGAAGGCGCCTGGCGGCGGCGTCCCGTTGTCGCGCATGGCCCGCGCGATGCCCAGCAGGCGCAGACGGGTCCGGATAATCATCTTGTCGCTGGTACCCAGGTGCTCGTGGTCACGCTGGTAAATGCCGCCCATCGACTCGGTGACGGCGGTGTCCTGAAGCGCGATGGTCGGGATGCCGCTGTAGGTCTGAGTTTTCTGGACCTCGCGGTCGAGCAGGTAGTCGTTGTTGATGTTGGCGACGGTGTAGAAGGCGCCGTGGGCCCGGCTGGTCGCGGGTAGATACTCGGCGCCGCCGCCCGTGCCGTAGGCAAATGCCGGCTTGCTCTGGTCCAGCTCTTCCTCGCTGAAGGGGTGCAGCGGCTGCCAGTCCAGGCCCCAGCTCAGGGTGTTGTTGTCGTCGATGGGCACCCAGAAGTGCAGCGGGTTGCTGGCGTCGGGTGCTCCCGGGAACATGCCGTAAAAAGGCATGACGAATTGGGTGATGCGCCAGTAGTAGCTGTCGGGGCGCAGGGTGCGTCGCGCTCCGTACATGGTGCCCATCTCAGAGTCGTTTGCGAATAGGACCGGCGCGTTGTCCGAGATCAGGCCGGCCTGCTCCATCATCGAGGCGCGGTTCAGGGTGCCGTGTAGGAACCCGGTGTGCGACGAGTCGAGGTCGCCTTCCAGGGCCTGCAGCCAATTGCACTCGCGCACGGCCTTCCATTGGATGCGACGCTGATTGTCTGGAACGACGCACCATTCGTGCTGGGGCAGCTCGGGCATGGTCTCGGGTGCGCCCATGTAGCACCAGATGATCCCGCCCCACTCGCGGCCAGGGTAAACCGTAGCGTGGACCTTGGTCTTGAAGTTGCTCTCCGCCGGCTCGGACGGCATGTCGACGCAGGCGCCGGTCGTGTCGAACTTCCAGCCGTGGTAGACGCAGCGCAGACCGTCTTCTTCGTTACGACCGAAGAACATCGACGCGCCGCGGTGCGGGCAGGCGTTCTGCATGAAGCCGATGCGGCCGGAGGTGTCGCGGAAGGCGACCAGGTCTTCACCGAGGAGACGTACGCGCAGGGGCGGACCGTCGGCGGCCAGCTCGTTGGGCAGAAGCACCGGCATCCAGTAGTAGCGCATGACGTTGCCCATGGGCGTGCCGGGACCGATGCGGCAGATAAGCTCGTTGTCGTCCTTGGGAAGCATGGGCAGCCTCTTTATTCACTACTCGAACGCGTCGGTCTGCGGATCATAGGCAATGAATCGTCTCGAAGGCAAGATAATTGCCGATGTGATACCTTCTGCACGCGTTGGAAAAGATGCCCTGAGGAGGCCCGGCAGTGAGAAAAACCGTCAACGTTGAGACCGTCGCTGACGCCTACATGGAGCTGCTCGCGGCCCGTGGCATCAAGTACTTCTTCGGCAACGGCGGTAGCGACTTCGGCGGCATCGTCGAGGCCTACGCGCGGCGCATGCAGTTCGAAGAGCCGGTGCCGACGCCCATTACCTGCCCCCACGAGATCCCGCTGGTGGCAATGGCGCACGGCTACACCATGATCACCGGCGAGCCCCAGGTCGCGATGGTCCACACCATTGCCGGTACCGCCAATTCGACCGGCGGTCTGATCAACGCCGCCCGCAACGGCGTGCCGATGATCTTCAGCGCCGGGCGCACGCCGCTGACCGAAGGCAACATGCGAGGCGCAAGAGGCGGCCTGATCCATTGGGGCCAGGACACCTTCGACCAGGGCGGCATGCTGCGCGAGTGGGTCAAATGGGACTACGAGCTGCGTCACGGCGCCGACCTCGAAGGCACCGTCGACCGCGCGATGGCGATCTCGAACTCTTACCCCAAGGGCCCGGTGTACCTCGTCCTGCCCAACGAGATCCTGGCCGAAGACATGGAGAACCTGACCTACGGCTCCGAGCCGCGCATGGGACCGACCGATACGGTACCTTCTGCCAAAAGCATCGCCGAGGCGGCTGCTCTGCTGGCCAAGGCGAAGAACCCAATTCTTACGACGCGTGCCGGCGGTCGTGATCCCGAGACTGTGAAGCACCTGGTACGTCTGGCGGAAGCGATCAGCCTGCCGATCTTCGAGAGCATCGTCCCGAGTCACATGAACTTCCCGCGCGACCACCGCCTCTACCAGGGCGTCGAGGCCGGCAAGAACGTGGACGAGGCGGACGTCATCGTAGTACTGGAAAACGATGCTCCCTGGTCGCCGCGACGCAACCAGCCGTCGCCCGACGCGCGCGTGATCTCAATCGCCGAAGACCCGCTCTACGAGCGCTACCCGGTGCGGAGCTTCCAAAGCGACATCAACCTCGCGGGCAACGTGGCCGAGACCTTGCGCTGCCTGGCGGATGCGGTCGTCGCGTTGCCTCGCCAGACGGACGTAGAAGCGCGGGCTGCAGCCTGGGGCGCCAAGCACGACGAGGTGCTCGCTGGGCGCAGGAGCCGGGCCGAAGCGGCAGGTCAGAAGCGGCCCCTGGACAAGGCCTGGGTCTCGCACTGCGTCGAGCAGGTACGTGACGCCGACACCATCTTCATCAACGAGCTGGGTCTGGAGACGGGACAGCTTCAGTTCGACAGGGCAGGGACGCTTTTCGATTGCTCACCGGCCGGCGTTCTGGGCTGGGGCATCGGTGCGGCGCTGGGCGCCAAGCTGGCGGCACCGGAGAAGACCGTGATGTGCTGCGTCGGCGACGGCTCTTATATGTACGGCGTGCCGACTGCTACCCACTGGATCTCGACCAAGTACGACCTGCCGGTGCTCTACATGGTCTGGAACAACATCCAGCTTGGCGCGGTAGCTGGTACGGCGCGTGGCCTCTTCCCGGAAGGCTGGGCCGCCAAGAACAACCCAACCATCCTCAGCGACCTCTCGCCTTCGGTGCAGTTTGAGAAGGTAGTCGAGGCTTGTGGCGGCTACGGTCAGAGAGTCGAGGACCCGGCTGAGGTGCCCGCGGCGCTGGAGCGGGCGTTACACGCCGTAAAGGTGGAGCGGCGCCAGGCGCTGATCAACTTTGTCAGCGCGCCTATGACTGGGCCGCGCAATGCCTGAGGGGCTGTCTAGGAGCTAACGACCGGCGTCGCGCGCTTGCCGCGAGAAGGCGCGACTTGCCCGTTAGCGCGTGTCCGGCGCCGTGTCGACTCAACCTTTTCCGTGGTGTCTTCTTCATCAAAGTCGCCGGCCGTCGCCTCGAAGTGTTCGAGCAGCTTGCGCAGGAGCACGGTCAACGTTGCCTTTTCGTCCGTAGAAAGTACGTCCATCTGGCTGGAGCGGCGTTCGACCACGCTCTCGACGATGCGGTCGGCCATATCGCGGCCCTTGGGCGTGAGCTGGACGATGATGCCGCGCCGGTCCTTGGTGTCGTGGCGGCGGGTGATCAAGCCTTCGTCCTGCAGCTTGTCCAAACGCGCCGTTACCGTGGCGGACGTCGCCAGGGTGGAGTCGCAGAGCTGAGTGGGCGAGAGCTTGTGGTTGGGCGCCCGGCGCAGCGCAAAAATCGTCTCGACGCCGCCTCGGTTGAGGCCGAAGGGTTCGTAAAGGCGTTCCTGGTACTGGATGTGCTTGGCGATCCTGCCGATGCGCTGGGTAATTGCCCAGGCAGCAACGTCCAGGTCCGGCCTGACCCTGCCCCAGCCCTCGATATTTCCGTCAATATGATCAGGCATGCGCGTACCTTATCGTTCGAACCATCACAAGTAAACGCGGGCCTTCCGAGTTATGTATGGCGGCCAAGAAGCACGTCTCCAAGATACTTTACTTCAAATTATCTTTGTACTAAAACTTGAGGGCGCCCGCATTCAACTAGGAGGAGCCCATGGCTCAGATCGTTCTCGGCATCGGCAGCTCTCACGGCCCCACGATGAACACGGCCCCGGAACGCTGGGCTGCACTGGGTGAGCGCGACCAGCTGGACGCGCGCTTCGATTTCGCCAAGCTGCGCGCCAACCCGCGGCCCGAGGTCGAAAAGCAACTGACACTCGATGTCTTCACCCAGCGCTATAACAAGATTCAGGAAGACGTTAAGCAGCTGGAGCAAGTCATCCGCGACGCAAAGCTCGATACTGTTGTCGTGCTCAGCAATCCGCACGCCGGCATCACCACCGACGCGATGCAGGCCACCTTCGGCGTCCACCTCAACGACGCGCCGCCTTCCGTCGAGGGAGTGAATCTGCGAGTCGCCATGCAGGAAGCGGCCGCCTCCGGTGAGGTGGCGACGATCGAGAAGCCGGCCGGCCCTCAGTACCCGACGGACGGCGACCTGGCGCGACACCTGATGGACGGCCTGATCGAGGAAGGCATAGACGTAGCAGCCTGCTTCCAGTCGACGCCGGGTGCAGGCCTGGACGGCGCATACAACCTGCTCTACCAGCGTTATCTCACCGAGGCGCAGACGCCCTACGTGCCGGTGCTGGTCAGCCGCTATCTTCCCAACCAGGCGACGCCGAAGCGCTGCTTTCAGTTCGGCCAGGCCCTGCGCCGGGTAATCGAGTCGTACGACTCGGACAAGCGAATCGGCATCATGGCGTCAGGCGGTCTCAGCCACCAGATCATCGACGAAGAGCTGGACAAGGTAGTCGTCGATGGCCTGGTCAGCGGCGATGTTGAGAAGCTCACCGGTCTGTCACGTCTGTCCTTGAACGGCGCGCCCGGCACGCCGGAGATCCTCAACTGGGTAATTACGGCGGCCGCCATGGCCCCGAAGACCATGACTCTGATCGATTACATACCCTGCTATCGCTCCCTGGCTGGCACCGGTCACGGCGTCGCCTTCGGCTACTGGCAGTAGTCCCGCCCGGACCGAGATGTCATAGAGAACGCCTCTTCACGGCGTCCAGCCTGCTCGTCCTGAAGTTAGCACCTAGGAGAACGAATGCTGCGTAACACCGACCGTATCCTCACCACGCACCAGGGCGTCCTGCCCCACGCACCGGACCTCAAGGGCGCCGAACTAACGGCGGCCGTAAAAGAAGTGGTGCAGCGCCAGGTGAGCACCGGCCTCGACAGCATCAACGACGGTGAGTGCAGCAAGTTCAACTTCACCAGCTACGCCCGCGAGCGCCTGAGCGGTATCCAGCAGCTGCCCGAGAAACCTCGTACCGGTCGCGTGCCGGAGGGCATCACGGGCCGTGAGATGCCGGAGTTCGGCGAATTCATCACGACCCACGACTTCTTCGGCAAGCCGCTGCCGCTGCCCATACCGGAACCGCCGGCTCAGCCCATGCGCTTCTACCTGACGGAGCCGATGAAGTACATCGGACAGGCAGCGCTGAAGCAGGACCTTGAGAACTTCAAAACGGCGCTGCAGGGTCAGACCTACGCTGAGGCCTACATCCCGGCGATTACGCCGGTGTCGGTCTCGCACTGGTTGCGCAACGACTACTTCAAAACGGACGAGGAGTTCATTCACAACCTCGGCGAGGCCCTGCACGAGGAGTACAAGGCGATTACGGATGCCGGCTTCACCCTGCAGTTGGACGTGCCCAACCTTCCGGACGGCTGGCAGATGTACCCCTGGATGAGTGTTGCGGACTATCGCAAGCACGCCGAGGTACGGGCGGAGGCCCTTAACGTGGCGCTACGCGACATACCCGAGGAGCAGATCCGCGTGCACATCTGCTGGGGCAGCGGTCACCACCCGCATAAGCACGACCTGCCGCTGAAAGACATCGTAGACATCGTGTTCTCGATCAAAGGCCAGGCCTACTCGGTCGAAGGCGCAAACCCGGCCCACGAGCACGAATGGGAGGTCTTCAAGGACTTCAAGCTGCCGGAGGGCAAAGTGCTAATCCCGGGCGTCGTCGGCCACTACACCGACTACCTGGAGCACCCGGACCTCGTCGCCCAGCGCCTTGTGCGCTTCGCCGGGCTGGTCGGTCGCGAGAACGTCATCGCCGGTACGGACTGCGGACTGGGACCGCGTGTCGGTCACCCGAATATCGCCTGGGCCAAGCTCGAATCGCTGGTCGAAGGCGCGCGCCGCGCTTCGGCTCAGCTCTGGTCCTGAGGCGCGCAGCCTCACAAACTCTCGACGTCGAGATACTTGTTGCTATCGCTAATTACTGATTAGATGATCGCAGCCGCTTTTGCTGCGGCCAAGGGAGAAATCGCCATGTCCTACTGGTCTCAACTGACTTCTCAACGCACCAACCGCCGACGCTTGCTGCAGGTCACGGGTGCGGCCGGCTTTTCGGCAGCATTCCTCGCGGCTTGCGGCGGCGATAGCGGCTCCGGTGGCGACAAAAACAGCGACAAGAGTGGCCTGCTGACAAAAGCGACGGAAACGACGAAGCAGGCTAAGGTCGGCGGCACACTCAAGACCACTTACTCCCGCGATGCCACCAGCTTCGACCCGGCGTTCCAGGGCACCAGCGCCAACGTCCTGGCACGCACCAACAACACTCTGGTCACCTTCGAGATGGGCGTCCTTTCCGACGCGACTGCGAACGTGATCCCGGAGCTAATTCAGTCCTGGGAGTACTCTCCGGACCGCACGCAGATCACCCTGAAGGTCCGCCAGGGCGTGAAGTGGCACAACAAGGCGCCGGTCAACGGCCGTACCTTCGATGCCGACGACGTGATCTTTACCTTCGAGCGGGCGATGGCTAAGGCCTCGAACCGCGGTAACTTCTTCACATCGGTTAACCCGGACGCGTTGTTCAAGTCGTGGAGCAAGCCGGACCAGTACACCGTTGTCTTGAACCTCAACAAGCCGGTCTACTACGCGCTCTCCAGTCTGGCGAGCAGCCTCGGCGGTAACATCAGCGTCCTGCCCAAGGAAGCGGACACGACCTTCGACCCGCGGCGGGATGTAATCGGTACCGGGCCATTCGTGCTCACCGACTATTCTCCGTCTGTTTCTTATACCTTTAAGCGCAACCAGGAATACTTCGACAAGAACGCCGGCTTCATCGACACGATCGAGCAGCCCATCGTGCCGGAGTACGCCTCACAGCTGGCGCAGTTCAAGGCAGGCAACATCTACGCCTTCGACTACACCACGGGTGTAACGCCGGAGGACGTGATTGCCACCAAGCGCGAGCGCATGGACCTCAGCCTTTATCAGCTGCCAATCCTGGTCGGCCCGCGCTTGCCCATCCACTCCATCGACTTCGGCTGGCTGCCGGAAGGCAAGTCGCCCTTCCTGGACCAGCGGGTGCGCCAGGCCGTGTCCTACGGCCTCGACCGCGACCTGTGGATCTCGACCTTCTACAACACGGATTCGTTCACGTCACAGGGCCTTCCGGTGGACGTGCGCTGGAGCTCCTGCGTCTGGGCCGACCGCGACGGCTGGCTCGACCCCAAGGGCAAGAACTTCGGGCCCAACGCCAAGTACTTCGAGCACAACATTGCTGAGGGCAAAAAGCTCTTGCAGGCGGCGGGCTACCCCAACGGACTGTCCGTGACATCAACGATCACGACGGGCGGCTACGGCGCGGCTCATGGCAAAGCTACCGACGTCATCGAGGGCATGCTCTCGGACGTTGGCTTCAAGGCGCAGCGCAACGACGTCGACAACGCCAAGGTCTACATCCCCCAGTACCGCGAGGCCTCAGGCAAATACGAGGGCTGGGTGATGAAGGCGGCCGGCGGCGATCTGATCGACGCGACGATCCGCATGCGCTCCGAGTTCTACTCCAAGGCCGGTCAGGGCTTCCTGGGCTTCCCGCCGGATGCCCAGATCGACTCGATGATCGAAAAAGCGATCACGGAGTTCGACAAGGACAAGCGCAACCTGATCACCTACGACCTGCAGCGCACCCTGGCGGAGAAGATGTACGGCGTGAAATGGCCCGGCGGCGCCAGCGGTTTCGGTCTGGCCTGGCCCGTTGTGCAAAACTTCGCCGTGTTCAACGGCGTGCCCTTCTACTCCAAGGACCCGATTTACTACTACTGGCTGGACCAGTCCAAGGCGCCGATCAACAAGGCGTAAGTCTCGCCCGACCGCTACCTCCCGCTAATACTTAACGACGAGGCCGTCAGACACGACGGCCTCGTCGTTTGTAGGACTGAGATGCGTCGCCACCTGAGACTGCTCGACGCCTCGTCCCGGCGCCAAGCCCCGTGTCATTGCGAGGCTACCGCCGAGCAATCCCGGGCATCACGCTCCGAGCGTTCGCGGCGATCCCGTCCGGCGAACAGCGGTACGTCGTCAGACAAGACGCGACGAGCGCAGCGGTCGCTCCCGTCTGCCCGTCCTTCGACAGGCTCAGGATGACTGACGGCTTGCTTGGCCGATTCATCCGTAGCCTTGCGCCGAAGCAACGCTGCACCACCCTGCCTGATCCGAAGTAGCCTTGGGCGGCTAGCCCGTGTCATTGCAATCGACAGCGTACCGTCAATCATCCTGAGCTTGTCGAAGGACGCCCGCCGGTACAGGCAGGGACGGCCCGCGGTGAAGCTACGGACGTCGTTGTCGCAGCAATGACGAAGGGCGCGGTATTCGCCGCGCCCCTCGTGTACTGCTTTCTATGCTCTACTTCTTGGCGGCCTTGACGTACTCCAGGTGGCTATAGAAGCCGCCCACGTTGCCGGGCCACGTCCACTCAGAGACGACCTTGGGGTTGACCTCGACCTCGGCCGGGATCCAGAACAGGGGGATGTTGGAGAAGTTGACGAAGTTCGCCTCACCGAGCTTCTTGGAGAGCGCGTCGAACTTCTGCGGGTCGTTCTCCGACATCATCTGCTCGAAGATCTTGTCCATCTCCAGGGTGTTGGCGCTTTTGAAGTTGCCGAGGCTGCCCGGCAGGCCGGTGTAGGAGTAGGTGTTCCAGCCGATGAGCAGCGGCGAGGCTGTCGAGTACATCCACCAGATGTTGTCGAACTCATGACCCTCGGCCTTGGGCCTAAAGGCGGCGCGGTCCATAGTGACGAACTCGGTCTGGACGCCGATCTTGCGCCAGTAGTCGATGATCGTTTCGACGATATCCTTTGGCCCCGGGACGTTGGAGACGACCGGCGCGAACATCGTGGTCTTTAGCGGATGCTGCGGCGTGTAGCCTGCATCTTTCAGGAGCTGAGTCGCGGCCGCGGGATCGTAGCCGTACTCCTTCTCGAAGCGGGTTTCCCATGACTTGTCCCAGCCGGGACGCGTCGGGTGGTGGTGCGCCTGGATCATGGTCTCGCCCCGACCATCCAGGAAGGCCTTGTTAATCGCCTTGCGGTCGATTGCTTTGTTCAAGGCCTGGCGCACACGCACGTCCATCAGCGGGCTGTCCGGGTGGCGGTACTTGCCAGTGTTGGGGTCCAGGGTGCAGCAGTCGTGCGGGTCGATGAAGAAACGCAGGGCGGGCACGTTGCCGGCGATGCGCTTCATGCCGCGGTCTTCTGCTACCTTTTCGAGGTCCAGAGGCACGGTGGTTATGTGGATCTCGCCGGCCAGTAATGAAGCCAGACGCGTCGAGGCCTCGTTGATGATGCGGAACTCGAGCTGGGGGAACTCCGGCTCGGCGCGCCAGTGGTTCTCGACGCGCTTGAATAGGACGCTGCTTCCCGCCTGGCGTGACACCATTTGATAAGGGCCGGTTCCTGCCAGAGGCATGTCGTTGAGGCCCTTGGGATCGCCACGGGTCTCGTAGTCCTTCTTGCTCTTGATGAAGCCGTTGTAGAGGCTGGTGAACTGGTCTTCGATATTGGACGGGTCGGCGGTGCGCATGTGCGCAATGACTTCGTAGTCGTTGACGATTTCGATCGACTGGGTACGGCGTCGCGCCGTTTCTTGGGGCGTGGCGTCGCGGTAAGCCAGGTGGTCGTAGGTGAACTTGATGTCGGCCGCGGTCATCTCGCCGAGGCCGTTCTGGAACTGGACTCCCTTGCGCAGCTTGAAGTCGACCGACTTGCCGTCGGGCGAGATCTTCCACTCGGTGGCCAGCATCGGGATGAATTCACCCGACTTGCGGTCGATGTCGATCAGGGTTTCGTACTGCGGCCGCAGCTGCCAGCCTTCGGTACCCTGCAGGTCGCGTGCGTCGTTGCTCTCGAGGCCCGTGTACTCCAGGGCGACGACGAGCTTGTCGGTCTTCACCGCCTCCGTCTTGGTCTCGCCGCCGCAGTTAGTGGTCACGACTGCCATTACGGCCAGCATCGAGACCACCACGAGCCACTTGAACCTGGTAACGCTATTCATGACCGACTCCCCTAACCCATGCCTTGAAGCGACCGTTCGTCATGCCCAGCGAAGAACGGCCTATTAAATGGTTTAATCTCAACTTATCTCGGCTGGTTTTACCCTTCGGCGGCATCCAGTGTCAACATTTGGTACCTGCTAATGCCTGGATTTTGGGCTCGAAAAGGCGCTTTCTAGAGTCACGTAGCTGTTTTTCGGAGATGCGATGCTTGTTAGTGCATGGCGAGGGATGTATATTTTGCTAACGCCATAGACGGCGTTGCTGATCTGATAGAGCTGTCCTGAAGGAGTAACCGATGTTAAGCAAAGAAGAGAACAAGCTGCTGACCCGGGTTGGCCCCGGTACGCCAATGGGCGAGCTCTTCCGACGCTTTTGGCTGCCCGGCCTCCTCTCCAGCGAGCTTAATGGGCCCGACAGCGTGCCGGTGCGCGTACGGTTGCTCGGGGAAGACCTGATCGCCTTTCGCGACACGGATGGACGCGTCGGCATCATCGACGCTTACTGCCCGCACCGCAATGCTCCCATGTTCTTCGGGCGCAACGAAGAAGGCGGCCTGCGCTGCATCTACCACGGCTGGAAGTTCGACGTTAAGGGGCAGTGCGTCGAGATGCCGAACTGCTGGGAAGGCGAGACCTTCAAGGACAAGGTGACAATTAACTGGTACCCGGCCGAAGAGCGCGCCGGCATGGTGTGGATCTACATGGGGCCCAAGGACAAGGTGCCGCCCATTCCTGCCTACGAATGGATCGACGCTCCGCCTGAGAACCGCTACGTCCTCAAGTTCTTCCTGGAGTGCAACTACCTGCAGCGGGTCGAGAACGACACGTCGGAGTCTCACGGCAACTTCCTGCACCGCAACCTCGGTCCAGCCACAGGTGTTGCCAATCGCCGCTGGACGTCTTCCACTCGGCCGGCAGATGGCTCGATCCCGGACCGCCGCCCGCAGGACCCTCGGCGCAGCAGCTGGCACGACACCGCCTTCGGTTCGATCCAGGTGACGAAGCAAACCAGCGAGGTCGAAGGTCGCGAGCTCTACTCGGTAGGCACGCCCTTCTACCTTCCTAGTTTCTCCAATGCCGGCGGTCTGAACGCGCCCAACGTGCGGCCGATGAACATCTTCGTGCCGGTCGACGATGAGAACATGGCGTTCTACCGCTTCAAGTGGAGCACGGAGCCAATCACAGAGACGGCGCGCGCCGAGATGATGTCCGGTGGGTTCGAGTTCCCGGACCTGGTCCCGGGGACCTTCACGCCGGTCCAGAACAAGTCCAATGACTACATGATCGACCGCAACAAGCAGCGCTTCTACAACTACAGCGGTATGGCCAACACGCCGGTACAAGACGTTGCGATGTGCGAGAACCAGGGCGGCGCCATCGCCGACCGGTCCAAGGAAGTGCTGGTCACCACCGACCGGGGCATCATTCACATCCGCAAGCGCCTCATGGACGCTGCCCAGGCGCTGATGAACGGCGTGGAGCCAAGCGAGCCCTGGAACCCCGAGGCCTACGGCCTGCGTTCCGGGGTGACGGCCCGCGTTGAGGTCCCTGCCGGTACACCGCTGGATGAGGTTGTGGCCCTGGCGTTGGACCCGGCAAAAGAGGCTGCGCGAGCTGATGCCACAGTTTCGTTCGGTAGGATTGCCCGGCCGCCGGCGCAACCAGCACCCCAGGCCGCGATGCCGGTGATTGCAAGCTAAACGCCTGCGAAGACCATTCGGCGTCCAAGGCGCCAGAGCGAGGCCGGTCAAAGGGGAAGCACCCCGGGGCCGGCCTCGTGGTTTGTCCGGTTTACGTCCTGAACTAGCGAGCATCGGTTCACGTTGCCGTGTCGCTTCGACGCGCCTTCGACGATCAGTAAGAGTCGCGTTGGAAGGTAGGTAAACATCCCCTTGTCGCCGCAATAGCGACAGATGTAGAGCCGCCAACCTACAAATGTAGGTACTTTGGCCGGCAGCCTAAAAAGCCGTTCAGGTGTCTCGTTTTGGCTCCGAATACTCTTTGTGCAAGGACCTCATTAAAGCTTGAGAGGGGTCAATAAGCTCCTCAAACACAGGTCGGCCTTGTACTTCAAAGTGGTGTCTAGGAGACAACATTTTCGGAGTCACTAATCGCAACGGATGGAAGCCACGAGCCGGATCGAAAGGTACAAGCGCTCACAATGATTCAGCAAGTCAACAACATTATCAGCGAAATGATGGCCCGAATTTGGAGCAACACTCACGGTGACGAAGGCCAGACTCTGGTCGAGTACGGCCTCATCGTAGCGCTCCTGAGCATCGCAGCCATTGTTGTTCTGGGCCTGCTCGGCGGCAGTATCAACCAGGTCTTCGGTCTGGTGAACAAAAAGCTGGATAGCGCGGCCTAAGTTTCGAGTTGGAGGTCTAAACCTCCAGGTTATCTTCGGTGACCTCCGTTTCGCCTTCGGAGCTCATCGTCGCAGGCAGCCTCCTTGCTGGTACTTCGAGTTGGAACGGCGCTTCTCAACGGCGTCGTGGAGGATCGCTCCTTTCCTCCGCCAAACTCAAGGCCGGCAAGGCGGCTGTTTTGCCTTGCGGTCTCTCTAAGCCGTCTTCCTTTAGTTGCGGCCCTGTTTAGTCGCGAAGCCTGCCAGGCCGGCCCTGCTTCTTACGCTAAAGCGGGCCATAAGAGCGCTCAGCCTGTCCCGTACCGTGTATTGACTCAGGTGGAGACGGGCGGCAATTTCCTTGTTGGTCAACCCTTCAGCGACCAGATCCACAAGTCCGGACTCTTCCCTGTCTAAAGCTGGCAGTGATTGCACTGGCCGCAACTGCTCTATCAGCGCCGCTGAAATTGCCGGATCAAAGTAGCGCTCGCCTCGTAGCAAAGCGCTGATACTTCGCGATAGGTCGAATTGCTCCGCGTTTTTCAGCAAATAACCGTCGGCGCCGGCAGCAAGCGCTTGATTGATCAGAGAGTTGTCCCAAAACGCGCTCAATAGCAGCACGTAAATCTCAGGAAAAGCCGCCTTTAAATCGCAGCACAGGTCGATGCCGTTGCCGGACTTCAACTTGATGTCCGCAATGACGAGCTGCGGTCCGGCGTTGCGAATCGCTTGCATGGCGACATCGCCAACATCGTCTGCCTCGCCCACAACCAGGATGTCTTGATCAGAGGCCAGCAGCTCTTTCAGTCCGGCCCTGACCACGGGGTGATCGTCCACGATGAAGACCTTTGTGGGTGTCAGGCTGTTCATGTCGTCTCCAGAGGCAGCCGGATCGTCAGGCTAACGCCTGCGTTGTTGTCGCGGATCATCATGCTGCCGCCCGCCTGGACGGTCTTGTCTCGAAGGGTGCGCAGGCCGTACCCGCGCTTGAGGCGGACGGCGTCTCTGATTGCCGAGGCGTTGCCCTGACCGTTGTCCGTGACGCTGAGGACCAGGTTTTTGCGTTTTTCCGCCAGCTTGATTTCGACGCGGGTCGCGTCAGAGTGTTTGACGGCGTTGTAGATAGCCTCTCGCGCAGCCGAGTAGATCAGTTCCTTGCGGGCCTCGCTCAAGTCGTCCACCGTCGCGTCTAGTTTGACGACTACTTGGGGCCCGCCGAAGGGCTTGGGCTGGGTCAACGAATTCAACGCATCGACCACGCTCAGGGCCGGGGCATCGCCGGACAGGTATTTGATCGCCTGCCGCGTTTGGCCGGCTCCGGTCGCCGCCAGCTCCCTGACCTTTCGCAGGCGCTGGCGCAGGCCTTCGCTGTCGTCCTCAAGGACGGTTGCGTCGTTGCAGACCAGGCTGATACCGAAGAAGAACTGGGCGACGTCGTCGTGAAGCTGTTGGGCCAGCTGCTCTCGTTCCTTCTTGGACTGCAGCTCGCGACTCAAACGGACGTGCTCATCCTGCAAACGTTGGCGTTCGCTCAACGAATCTGCCATCTCATCAAAGGCGTGCACCAGTACGCCGACTTCATCTTCCTTGGGAGCGATGCCGCTACGAGCTGTTAAGTCGCCGGCAGCCAGCCGCCGGCTCGTGAGGACGAGTCTACGGATGTCATGGAAGAAAAGCATGTCGCCGAAGTACCAGGCCGTGATCAGGGCGAAGATGCTCACAGCACCGAGCAGGATCAGGTTACGTTTCATATCGAAGTTGGCGGTCGCATAAGCCATGCTCGCCGGTAAGCCGACGACGAAAGATCCGCCACCGGCCTCGGCGCTGAGCCGTGTGGAGCCGAAGAGCCTGCCCTTGCCATCCGGTCCGTCGGCGGTGAAGGTCTGCTGCGAATTCTTGGGCAGATCTTGGAAGAGTTTGGAGTTGCGCATCGACTGGCCCACCCAGCCGCTGTCCGGGTACTGAGCAAGAACGGTGCCGAACCTATCCAGGAAGAGGACCGTGGCGCCGGCGGGCACTTTCACAGAGCTCAGGAGCTGGTTCATCCAGGCGAGGTCCAATGAGGTCGCGACGGCGCCCAGGATGGTGCCGTCGTCGTCGATGATCGGGAACGCGTAACCAATGGACGGCCTGCCGGTGACACGTCCGATCTGGTAAGGCCCTTCGGCAAAGCTGCGTGTTGCCAGTGCGTCCAGGAAGTAGGGCCGGTCACCGATCGTAGTCGGAGGTACGTCCGGGTAGGCGCTGCTGCAAATGACCTGGCCCTGTGGATCGGCGATATGAATGTTGTGGTACTGGCTAAAGCCGTGTGCCATCTGACGCAACATGTCGTTGCACTGGCCGCTGTCCTTGAGCTGGTCCAGCTGCGCTACGCCGGTAATCAGCTGCTCTGCACCTTCTCGGGTCTTGAGGTACTGACCTGCGACGACCTGTACCAGCTGGGATGCATTGTTTCTAACATTGGCTTCGTCGTTCTGGCGCTCGCGGATACCGGAGAAGGCAACCAGTGCCCCGGCCGGCAGCACGACCAGGATGACAAGCGCCAGCAGCCTGACGCGGATGCTTCCGCGCAAGCCCTGCACAGTCCTCAGCAGCTTGCCCACCATCTGTTTCGTGTCTCCTTATATGTTCGACCGGTGGGCATGCTGATTTCACCGCCGCTGCCCGGGTGACAATTTCGCGAAGACCGACTGCCCCGCTATGAGGGCACGATGGCGACGCGCGATGTGTAGAACGCTGCAAGTTAAGGAGCGCCTGTGCAGAAGCTATGCAGAGCGCTGCGGAGGCTGAGATTTGGGGCGGGGCGCCTGCCTTTAGGCGGTGGGCGCTCGGTCGTCGCCGGGAACGGTCCTCTGGGAGATGGCAAGCCAGGCCCCGCCGCTGTATCTGAAGACGCGCACGTAGCGGTTGTACTTGGTAGGCCGGTCGTTCCAAACGATGTCGAGGTCGCCGTAAACGACGGCGACGTCTGCGTGAACCTCAACGGTGATGTCGGACGCGACACGCCTTCGCTGCGAAACGAGCGCCGGCAGACTGGCAAGCCATGCCTGCTTGTCCTGCACCAGACCGGTGGAATGCGAGTAGACGAACTCGTCGGCCAGCACGGCAGAGAGAGCCGTCATATCGCCTGCCGAGGCCAAGTCATCAATGCTGGCGTCTAGCTGTTGCAGTTCGTCTATCTGAGTCTGGGTGGCCATGTCATGCCCTCCTGCATTGGCGCTGTCGACCAGATATTAGCGGCTTGGAGGACGGGACGGTCGGTGGGTTGCTTTACTCCAAGGCATGAGGCTCCGACTGGCGAACACGAAATAGCCGGCTCCGAAATTGGAGCCGGCTATTGCTGATGCCTATTCAATCGTTGGGCAGACTAGGACAAGGCTGCTGCCACCCCGGCGATCTTGTCCGCGCCTTGCTCCGTGATCTCACCGACGAGACGAACCACGTTGGGGTGCTCAAGGCCTGAGACCAGGAAGGTCCAGCGCCAGGCGTGCAGCGTCTTGGAGACGATCTCTTCGCACTCCGCGTTTGTGAAGCGGCGACCCGTGACCTCCTCAAGCGACTCGATGTTCATCCTGATCTGCTGGTTCAAGAGGCCGTCTACGGCGCCTCCCAACTCCAGCAGTTCGTCCACGGCGCGTTCCCGGTCCTCCATTGGCATGTCCTGCACAATCTCAGCGATCAGCATCGTGTCCATCTTGGCGTGCTGGGCTTCGTCCAGCCAGTGGTGCTTGAGGATGTCGCGGAACAGACCATCGAGGTCAGATCGGTCGAGCACATGCTCGGTGTAATGCACCTGGACGAACCACTCGATCAGGTCGATCAGAAGGCGCACGGCCAGGTCGGACTTGCTGCGGACGACGGCGGCGACCTCTTCTCGGCCCGGGATTAGCCTGGGCGCTATGCCGGCCTGGCGTGAGAACAGGTCCATGGCGCGGCGGAACATCTCCTGGTGCTTCAGTTCCTCTTCGGAGAAGCGCAGGAGGCTGCGTTGACGCACTTCGTCGCCGTAGGGGCTGCGCATCGCCTCTTCAGTTACGGTCGGGACGATGAACTCCTCGACGAAAGCAAAGAGGTGCAGGTAGGCGTTGCCCATGATCTGGTTGAGGATGAGCTTCTCGTCTTGGTTCAGAATGGTGATGTCATCCACGCCCGAGAGGCTGTTGGGCAGGAAGCGCTTGCTCATGTCGAAACGGCGCCCGTTGAGCACCTGGTCTTCGGTCCAGGCGACTTTCTTGGAGTTAGCCAGAACGTCTGCGTAGTTGTAGCTGTGCGTGACTTTTGTTGCCGTGACCATTGTTTTGCTCCTTCTTAGACTCAAAATAGAACGACCGGTCGTTCTTGTTAGTAAAGTACGACCGGTCGTGCTATCTTGTAATGGGACTAAAGGATGAGAAGCACCTCGGTAAAAAGCCAGCGTGCCGATGGCATCAAGAGTCGCGAGACCATACTTCAGGCCGCGGCGCGCCTCGCCACCGTCGAAGGCCTGGCCGGGCTCTCCATCGGCATGCTGGCCGAGCATATCGGCATGAGCAAAAGCGGCCTCTACGCCCATTTCGGCTCAAAGGAAGAGCTGCAGCTCGCAACCGTCGACACCGCGCGGGAGATCTTCGAGGCCCTAGTCATCGACCCGACGCTTGAGATCGAAGATCCCATCGCGCGCGTTAAGGCTGTTTCGGAGCTCTACCTGGACCACCTGGCGCGACGCGTCTTCCCCGGCGGCTGCTTCTTCATTGCCGTGGCTGCCGAGTTCGACACTCACCCCGGCTCGGTCCAGTCATCGATTCGGGAGTTTCTCGACACCTGGACCGGACTCTTCGTCGAACTGCTGAATCAGGCTCAAGCCCAGGGCAAGATCGTCGCGCATGAGGACACCAAGCAGTTGGCGTTTGAGATCGACTCCTACCTCGTGCTGGCCAACCTGAGCTTCGTGCTGTACGGCCAGGAGCAGGTGCTAGACCGGGCTCGGAAGGCAGTTGACTCCAGGCTCGCCATCGCACAGGGTCAATGAACCGCCCTTGGGCGTGCGGCGGGCGCTTTGACGAGACGGCATGGCCGCAATTATCATTCGCGCGCGAAACATCGATCTGAAAGTCGAGGTCTGCACCGTGGAACTGAATCACACGCTCGTTCCCTCCAACGACAAGATCAAGTCGGCCGAGTACTTTGCGCGTCTCATGGGCTTGGAAAGAGGACCGGTCGGTCACTTTGCGCCCGTCAAGATCAACGAGGGCCTGGTACTGGACTTTGCCGACATTACGGACGTCGACCTCTGGGCGCCGGAGAAGGGACACTTCGCCCGCCAGCACTATGCCTTCAAGGTGAGCGACGATGAGTTCGACTCGATTTTTGGACGGGTGCAGGCAGAAGGGCTGCGCTACGGCAGCGCTCCAGGGCCGGAGCTCTACAACATGAAGATCAGCACTGCTCGCGGCAACCGGCGCGTCTACTTCGACGAGCTGAACGGCCACAGCATCGAAATTTTCACCCAGCCCAGTATTTAAGCGCCCGTTACATCGTCAGTAATCGAGGTCAAGGTCATCCTGGACTCCTGGTGATGGCGCTGAGGAGCGTCGTTGCTGCCAACATGCAAGCGCTCCGGCTACTGAGACAACCTGTATTTCCCATGTAGCGCAGAAATTGGGCGCAACGACTATCTAAAATGCAGCTGCCCTGGGCGCTCGACAGACTTCTCTAACGATCTCCATCGAGTAACCGAAGTCGGCCCAATCTCATGATTTTTTCATCTGCCTCTCATAACTTCCGATGGCAGCAGAACTACAGTCGGAACATCAGCAAAAGGAGGCAAGTGATGCACGTACTGGTAATCAATTTCAGCCTGAAAGGCATGACCGATAGCGAGTTTCGCGCTATGAGCGACGAGGTCGCGCCGGCGTTCGCAGCAGTACCCGGCCTGGTGAGCAAGACATGGCTGGCAGATGCCGGCAGCAACACCTACGGCGGCGTCTATATGTTCGCAAGCAAGGCCGACTGCGACGCATACCTGGCGTCCGAGCTGTGCGGCGTGGTCAAGAACCACCCCAACTTCGCCAGCCTGACGGCACGCGACTTCGGCGTCCTGGAGGGGCCTTCGGAAGTTACGCGCGGCTTATTCGTTCCCGCTTTAAGCGCCTGAGGTCTAAGCCTGTTAGGATCGCGTGACTCAGCCGCAAACGGAGTCGTGCGCCATGGTTGATGTACGGGCAGTAGAGCGAGCGCCAACCTTTATTGGACGCAAAGCGGAGCAGGCCAGGCTTCGGGAGCTACTCCACGAGGATGGCCCCCGCTTGCTCTATCTGCACGGCATCGCGGGCGTGGGTAAATCGAGCCTGCTACAGGCTTTCGCCGGCGAGACGCGCGCCGCCGGCGCCACCGTCATCGGCCTTGACTGCCGCAGCATTGAACCGACGCAGCGCGGCTTTACTCATAACCTGGCGTTGGCGCTGGGTAACCGCGCCCGAACGCCCGCAGCGCTGGCGGGCCGGATGGGCAGCGTCGGCCAGCTGGTCGTTCTAATCCTCGATACCTATGAGGTTTTTCGGTTCCTCGACGTCTGGCTGCGCGAGACCTTCATCCCCGCCCTGCCGAACAACGTCCGGGTGATCCTCTGCGGCCGTGAGCCACCGGTACCGGCCTGGATGACCTCGACGCGCTGGGGCGTGGAGTACGCCAGCATGACGTTGGATCCGCTTTCCGGTGACGAGGCGCATGACTTGCTCCGGGGACTCGGCGTCAGCCGTGACAGGGCCAACCGGATCGAGCACCTGGTGCACGGCAACCCGCTGGCGATCAAGCTTGCGGCCGCGACAATTGCCGATCGCCCCGACTTCGACCTGGACGCTCAGGCCCTGCCTCATGTAATCGCGGCGCTGGCCGGCATCTATCTGGCTGACGTCACCGACCCGTTGACCCGACGCGTGCTTCAGGCTGGGTCGGTGATCCGGCGTGGCACGCGCTCGTTGCTGCAGGCCATGTTGCCCGAGACTGCGCCGGAGGACGCCTTCGAAAGGCTGCGGTTGCTGCCGTTCGTGACCAGCGGCCGGGACGGGTTGATCATTCACGACGCGGTGCGTGAGGCGCTGGCTGCCCACCTGCGTGCCGTAGACCCGACGGCCTTCCGTGAGCTGAAACAGCGCGCCTGGCGCCAGCTACGCACCGAATCGCACAGCGCGGGGATCGATGAGCTCTGGCGCTACACGGCCGATATTCTTTATCTCCTGGAGAACCCGGCAATCCGGGAGGCATTCTTCCCTTCTGGCGGCCCACAGTTCTCGGTGCAGCGGGCAACGGCCGGGGACGAAGATGCCATCAGGGCGATCCTCTGCCGTCGAGACACGGAAGAGTCGGCGGAGCCCACGCTGCGCTGGTTCGAGCTGCATCCCGAGACCTTTTTCGTGGTTCGGGACCAGGACGGCCTCGTTGCAGGCATTCACTGCGTCTTCGACCCTGCAAAGGTGGATCAGCGCCTTTTACTGGACGATCCCATGACGAGGGCCTGGCACGACCACGTTTGTGAGAACCCGATCTCCTCGGGAGAGACCGTGCTCTTCCTGCGTTGTCTGCTCTCGCAGGACTACGGTGAGATGCCTTCGCCGGTCCAGGCGGCGAGCTGGCTCGAGATCAAGCGCACTTACATGGAGCTGCGGCCGAAGCTTCGTCGTATCTACGTCGGGTTGAGGGACGAGGCCCGGGCGGCCTTTGCGCCGGCATTGACTACGCTTGGTTTCCAGCCCGTCACCCGTCTGGACATGGGCGAGGTCTACAACCTGGCCGTAAACGACTTCGGGCCGGGCTCAGTCGACGGTTGGCTCGCCAGGCTGGTTGCAGTCGAGATCGGTATCGAGCAATTTGCTACCCTAGATAGCGAAACTCAGGAGCTTGTGCTCGGTGGCCGGCGCGTGCCTCTGACGCGGCTGGAGGCGTCGGTGTTTCAGTATCTGTCTGAGCGCCCCAACCGTGTTGTGTCGCGCGCCACACTGATCGAGGACGTCTGGGGCTACAGCTACTCGGGTGGCAGCAACGTCGTGGACGCCGTCATCCGATCGTTGCGCAAGAAGCTCGGGGACAGGGCTTCTGTTGTCGAGACCGTGAGCGGCCGCGGTTATCGCATGCGCGAATTGCTTAGCTAGACCTCAGCGCACACCAAACTTCGCAAACGCTCCGTTGTTAGGGAGACGTTCCGGCTTTTTGCCGGACGGTCCATCGGCAGCGCGATTGAAAGCTTGGAGTTGAAGGCCGTGAAACTACTTCCTACCCATCTCGGTGTGTCCATCGGGCAGATCATGGCGCGTCAGGGTCTCGTTGTTGTGGGTATCTTGCTGGCGGTGACGGTTGTGCAGATGCGACCGTCGGCCTCGGAACGACGGCCCAATACGGCGGTGTCGGAGTCCACCTTCGAGAGCGCAACGCCACTTGTGAGCCTGCCGTCGGTTGTGCAGCCCTACACCTACTACATCGTGACTTCGGCAGCCGAGCGAGACATACAGATTCAAGCAGGCGTGCCGTTGTTGGGTGAACGCAGCTGGGTCCTGGTCTACGACGCGTCGTTGCTACCGGCTAAACAGTTAGAGCTTGAGACGGAGGGCTTCAACGTCAAGACTCCCGGCGCTGAAACGCCTTAAGCCGAGCGCCTTGACTATGCTTTCGGCTGCATGAAGCGGTAGCCAAGCCCGGGTTCGGTGCGGATGAAACGGGGTTGGATGGAGTCGTCATTGAGCTTGGAGCGGAGCTGCTTGATGTAGGTGCGAAGGATCTGGGTGTCGCGCATGTACTCGTCGCCCCAAACCGACCGCAGGATTACCTCGTGACGGATGATCCGACCCGCGTTCTCCGTGAAGAGTTGCAGCAAGGCGAACTCGGTCGGGGTCAGCCGCACTTCACGGCCCTCGACGAAGACCTGCTGATTCTCCAGGTCGATGCGCAAGGGGCCGGTCTCTACAACCGGGTTGGCGCCGGAAGTAACGGAACGCCGCAGGGCAGCGCGGATCCGCGCCAGCAGCTCGTCTGAGCCGAAGGGCTTGGTCAGGTAGTCATCAGCTCCGTTGTCGAAAGCTTCGACCTTGCGCTGTTCTGAGCCGATTACGCTGAGGACGATGATTGAGACAGACGAGTGCTCGCGCAAGTTGCGGCAGACCTCGATTCCATCGCCGTCCGGCAACATCAGGTCCAGGAGGACGACGTCCGGGTTGAATTCACCGAAGTCCTCCAGCGCCTCGGCCGCGGTCTCGCTCTCCCAGACTTCGTAGGCGTGACCGCGCAGCGCACGCACCAGAGAGCGCCGGAACTGGTGCTCGTCGTCAACCACAAGGATGCGCTCGCCGCTCATGTTGCCGTCCTTAGTGGCAGCTTGATGAAGACCTGGGTTGAGGTGGGCGAACTCTCCAGCGCTACGCTGCCGCCGCAGAGGGTCACGAATCCCTTGACTATGCTCAGCCCCAGCCCGCTGCCATGAGCCGAGTTTCGCGCCATACGGCCCCGGTAGAAGGGCTCAAAGACGTGCGAGGCTTCCTCGGCCTCAATGCCGGGGCCGTCGTTCTCCACTGTGAGAGTCAGATGCCTCGGGCTCACGTCACCTTTGAGGCGGATCATTGCCCCATAGCGCGAGTGGACGGCTGCGTTTTCCAGCACGTTGGTCAGCACGTGTCTCATGAGCGAAGCATCGGTTTCTATGGTGACATCCGGTACGGCGATTTGTACCTCCCGGCCTTGTAGGCGCGCCCCGGCCAGGGCGAGAGCGTCCTCCACCAGCTGGGCCGCGGACTCCGGTGCTAGCAATGGCCGCACCGTGCCGCTCTCCAGGCGCGTCAGGTCCAGGAGGTCGGTCAACGTGGCATTAAGGCGCTGTGCCTCGCCGATAATCGTCTCTAAAAAGAAACGCCGGTCCGCGTCACTCCAGTCGACGCTCTCGTCCTCCAGGCTGCCGGCCGACTGAATAATTGAGGCCAGCGGCGTCTTGAGATCGTGAGAAATCGAGGACAAAAGGGCCGTCTTTATTTCATCCGTTTGTCTTAGAGCCTCGGCACTGTGGGCTGTTCGGGCCAGCTCCAGCCGACTCAAGGCAAGTGAGGCCTCATCGGCGAAACCAGGGATCAGTTTGCGGTCACCCCGGGTCGCCTTGTCGATGCGCAAAACGCCGATTAATTCTCCCGCAGCGAGTAAAGGAATCAGCCCTTGAACCGGCGCCTCTGCAGCGCCGTCAGTGCTCTCTTGGCTTCCTGCCGCCGCGAGTAAATGTTGCAGCCTTAGAGGATCCTCGGGTCGCCCAGCGTTGGACGGTCCGGAGAACGTAACCACCGGCCAGTCTGAGCCGGTTCGGGCCATCACCGCCGCACCCTCGGCAGCGAAGGTACGGACGGCTTCCTCGCAGACCGTGGTTAGCATGGCAGCTTCGTCGGAGAGGTGGTTGATTGTCCGGTTCAGGCGGAGGAGTGTCTCAGCCTGACTTTGGCCCAAGCGCGCCTCCAGTGCCAGAACGCGTGAGTTCTCCAAAAGGGACCCGCCGATCACCGAGACGACGAGGAAGACGAACAACGCCGCCAGGTGCTGCGGGTCGTTGGCCCAGAAGTGGAACGCTGGTTCGAGGAAGAAGTAGGCCAGAGCGAGGTTGCAGGCGAGTGCCGCAATGAGGCCGGCCCGGATGCCGCGCGTAGCTGAGACAGTGAGCGTCAGGAGCAAGAAAACCAGCGCGGCGACCAGAGGTCGGACAGTCGCGCCACCCAGCGCCAGACCGATGAGAGCGACCGCAGCAAGGCCGGAGCCGGCGAGCGCAACCTTACGCAGAGTCTCGGCTCGCGCCGCCAGTAACCCGCCCATGACTTTAATCTTACGCGTACCGTCTCTTCTGTACAGGTTGCTCACAACCTCCTCACCTCTTCACGTGATTCACATCTCTTCCTCATTGCCGGCTAATCCCCTTGAAACCGGTCATTAACATTGGCTGCTTACTCTGTGGCCACGACAAGGGCTTTTGGGATTAGGAATGCGCGTCGTGGTAGAAGAGCCAAGCGATCTAGAACTTGCGGACAGACCATCTATCTCGCTCGGTAATCTGAGCGTATTCACCAAGAACTATGGCGTCTTTGTCGATGACAACTTTGTCGAGCTGACGGCGCAAGAGTTCGACATCCTGCGCATCATGCTCGAGCACCCGGACGAAGTCCTGCCCTACACAATGCTGACTCAAAAGCTTTGGCGGGCTAGTGGCGAACGTCAGTTGCGCAGCCTGCACGTTTTGGTGTTCCGATTGCGACAGAAGCTTTCCGGCTCCAACCCTTTCTCTATAGAGACGGTTCGCCGTCGTGGCTACGGTCTGATTAAAGCACGCGCGTCACCGCCTGTAGCGCACGGCTTACAGGAGGCCAAGCCTGTGCGGGTTTGACTATTCGCAGACTTAGTCCATTCCAACCTGGGAATAAAGCGCAAGTGGAGGAGCAATGTACGAATTGATGGACGGCGTTTACCACCGTCTGAGAACTAACATGAAAGACCCGCGACGGGTCCGCTACGTCACCCTGCTGATGACCGGCAAGCTTATTGGTCTCATCGCTGTGATCATGGCGATGACTTGGTTCATCCCGCACGTCGCCCTGGCTGCCGAGGATGATCCCGACCCGATGGCGACGATCAACGCCGTCAACACAGCCTGGACCCTGATTGCGGCGTTCCTGGTCTTCGGCATGCAGGTCGGCTTCGTGATGCTCGAGTCCGGCTTCGCCCGAGAGCGCGAGTCCGTGAACATCCTGGTTGAAGGCATCGCGGACACCTGTATTTGCGGCATTTTCTTCTGGGCCATTGGCTTTGCCTTCATGTTTGAAGACGGCAACGGCATCATTGGCACCCACGGCTTTTTCCTGCAGGGTTTGCCGGAGACCTACGGCACAACGGGTGTGCCGCTATTGGCCTTCTGGCTTTTCCAGTTTGCCTTCGCCGACACGGCCTCGACGATTACGTCCGGCGCCATGGTCGGTCGCTGTGGTTTCATCGGCGACCTGCTCTACAGCGTCGGCGTGACCGGCTTCATCTACCCCATCGTTGGGCACTGGGCCTGGGGCCCCGATGGCTGGCTGGCGCTCAACGGCTTTAAGGACTTTGCGGGTTCGACCGTGGTCCACACCATTGGCGGTACCCTGTCTCTCTGTGGCGCACTCGCTCTTGGTCCGCGCCTCGGCCGCGTATTTAAGCGCGATGGCGGTGGACCGCCTCCGCCGCACAACATCATCATCGGTGCGGTCGGCGGACTTATCCTCTGGTTCGGCTGGTACGGCTTCAACCCCGGCAGCACCCTTTCGGCCCTGGACGTGGGCGGCATCGGGCGCGTCTCGTTCAACACGACCATGGCGGCTTGCACGGCCGGCCTGACGGCGCTCTTCATCTCCTACTTCCGTTCTTCCAAGTGGGACCTGGGTCTCACCACCAACGGCTTCCTGGCCGGCCTGGTTGCGATCACCTGCCCCTGCTACTGGGTCAGCCCGACAGGCGCTTTCTTCATTGGTATCGGCGCGGCCGTTGTGATGATCGTCGCGCTGGAAGTGCTGGAATACTTCCGCGTCGACGACCCGATCGGCGCTATTCCGGTGCACATGGCCTGCGGTATGTACGGGACCCTGACCCTCGGGCTCTTCGCGACGGGCCGGTTCGGTCTGCCAGGGCCGACCGGTGCCGACACGAGCGCGGTGATCACAGGCCTGCTCTATGGAGGCGGTCTGGACCAGCTCTGGCTGCAGTTCTACGGCACCTTCCTGGTGATGCTTACCGTCCTGGCAAGCGGTCTGATCCTCATGTACGCGGTCAAGGCAACGGGCACGCTGCGCGTCTCCCGCGAGGGTGAGCTCGAGGGTCTAGACCTGCACGAGCACGGCATCTCGGCCTACCCCGAGTTCGTGATTTCGCGAATGGGGTCAATCTCGAGCGTGATGCCCAGCGAGGCGCTGGCCTCGGCGCCTAGCCCATCACCTCAGCGTTCACCAAGCCCAAGTAACTCGTAACGGGTTGGGAGAGAGCGTGCGGCTTTCACGCCCTCTCCCGCCTGCTGCACATGAGACAGACCGCGGGAGCGATAACGGAGGAGACTCATGAAGAAAGTTGAAGCGATCATTCGGCCGGAAAAGCTGACAGTCGTGCGACGCGCCCTGGAAGACCTTGGACTGGGAGGTCTGACGATTACCCAGGTCTCCGGCCACGGCGCCCAGAAGGGCATCACCCAGCAGTGGAAGGGACACACCTACACCGTCGACCTACTGACCAAGATCAAGCTGGAGATCGTGGTTAACGACGAGCTCCTGGAGCCTGTAGTCAAAGCGATTCGCGAAGCTGCGACGACCGGCGAGATCGGTGACGGCAAGATCTTCGTCACGGACATCCAGGACGTTATGCGTCTAAGGACCGGGGAACGCGGGACTGCAGCTGTGTAACATGCATTTGGGCAGGCACTGCGTCCCGCCATTACTGCCGGTCCGACCTTATGCGAACCTCACGGCGTCTTTCCTCGATCGAACGAGCTGGGGATTAGCCTTCGCCTATGCAATCGCGGCGAAGGCTACCCGATTTGGTACAGGGAACCCCTTTCAAGTTTGCCCTGCGCAACGAGTTCCCCGGCCGCGAGCGCAAGATAATGCGCCTGGCCCGGGACGGCCGCATCGTCCGTCTGTACCGCGAATCCAAAGACGGCGACTGGACCAATCTTCAGACCTTCGTTATCGGCCTGCGACAAGACGGCCTCGCGGTCCCCGATTACGACCGCGTTGTTGCGCCCGACCCTCTCAGGCCGAATCGGACCTGCAACTACCTGGTCCTCGAGTCGATAGCCGGTGAAAGGATCGACGAGGTCATTGTCCCGCGGTCGCTGGACTGGAACCTGCGCATCCCGCGACTCTTCTATCACCGTTTCTTCGATGCACTGGACGAGTTCTGCCTGAGGCTCTTCGACCACTACGAGCGGATCAGGGTCGAGGGCGGCTTGCTCTTCACAGCCATGGACCAGAGTCAGTTCATCTACGGCAATACGCGCACGTCGCGGCGGCCGGCCGTCTACTTCGTTGACCTCGACCCCACGTACCGGTTTGTGCCGCCCGCGGACGAGCTGCCGGAGACCAGGCGCAACGAGTTCAAGGCAGAGTTCGAAAAGCCGCTGGGCATCCTGTTCGAGATCCGGTTGCTGCAGCCGGAAGCGCCGCTCACCGAGAGCGTCAGTCGCGCTAAGGACTACTTCGGTGCCTGCGACGCCTTCTTCCTCAATTTCTACGACGAGGAGAAGACGCCACGCTGGGCGCGACCACCCAACTTCGTCCAGTACCAGCGCTTGAAGCGCGAGCTGCTCGGCTGTCCCTGAGGACGGGTTAGTCGAGGCGGCGAATGCTCGGCACGAACACGGCCACGAGCGCCATAACGATCACGAGAATGAAGGCCAGCCCTCCGATCGCCAGCTGCACGCCCACGAATTCGGCCAGCGAGGCAACCAGGAAGGTACCAAGCTGCACTAGGGGGAACTGCATGAACCAGACGGAGCTGACGCGGCCGCGGTACTCGTCCGCCGCGTAGGACTGGATTAGCACTTGACCCGTCGCCATGCGTCCCGCCTGCGCGGCCCCGATCAGCAGCATGATCGGCATCGTGATCCAGAAGCTGGTCGAAATTGAGAAGGCAGTGATCGTTACGCCGAGCAGGAAGCCCCAGAAGATCATCAGCTTGCCGCGTCCGTGTGACATCGATGAGGCGACGACCAGGGCGGCCGTAAGCGCGCCGATGCCCTGGACGCTTTGCAGCCAGCCCTGCTGATAGGCGCTCTCGCGGGCACTACAAGCCGGTTCGACGCAAAGCACAGTCCGGACGAAGCCGGGTAGCAGCATGGTGTAGGGCTGGGCCACGATAACGATGAGGAAGTTGACCGCGATCAGCATGCGGATCGTTGGGTCGCGCCAGATGTAAGCCATGCCTTTGCCGATGTCGGAGAACAGGGCCAGTCCCCTGGCGCGGTGGTGATGGCCCTCGTTGTGCGCATCGTGGCTCAGCGCGTACAAAGGTTGGCGGGGGATACGAACCGTGAAGGTCGTTGCGAGGGCGTACATCGCCGCGATGGTCCAGAACACGGCGGCAGGGCTGAGGAAGCCCAGGAGCAGTCCTCCCACGCCCGGCGCCAGCAGCTGCATCAAGGTCTGCCCTGACGCATTTATGCCGATGGCGTTCATCAGCCGGTCCGGACCCACGAGGTCGTTGATAATCGCCTGCCTCGACGGTTGCATGACGGAGTTGACGCCGCCCTGCAGGAAGCCACTGAGGAACAGATGCCAGAACTCGAGATGCAGCCCGAAGATGCCTGCTGCCAGCAGCGCCAGGACGGCGGCGTTGAACATGTTGTAGGTCTGACAGAGCTGGATAACGGTCTTCTTTGGTACGCGGTCGGCTACAGCCCCGCCGAAGGGTGCAATCACGAGACCGGGGATGGCGTTAGCCAGAGACATGAGGCCCAGCGCAGCGAAAGAACCGGTGAGATGGAACACCAGCCAGCCGCGTACCAGCTGCTGCATCTGCATGGAGCCGAACTGAAGCAAGTTGCCGCAGTAGAGCAGCCGGAAGTTGCGGTCCGATAAGGAGCTGAAGGTGCGATATAGCCAACCGGTTCGCTGGGCACGCTCCGATGGTGCTGTCGCGGACCGCTCTCCGCTGACTTCAGGCGTAGGAAGCGCCATGCCGGTTCCCGGGCCGCGTTTTGTGGGTCGGCGGCCGAATCAGTAGCGCGATTTCCGCACAATTTACACTTAACGCGCAAGTAAGTCGTGCAGGTCGTCGCGGCGACGCTGACTCGTGGCCGGCGCGAAGGTTTTGGAAGACGACTAGGCGGGGGTTCGGGACGGGATAAGTGCGTTCAGGCGGGCACTGCGCCTGAGTCAAGGCCGGCCAGCAGCTGGTTTGCAGCCGTGGTTAGCCGCGATACGTCGCCGGTTGGGCGGGCGATCAGCATGGCGCCCTCGAGTACGCTGACAATCATCTGGGCCGTCTCGCTTGTCGAGTCCAGGTGGCGGATCTCGCCGCGGGCCTGTCCCTCTTCGAGCACGTCCTTGAGCCAGGACTCGTTGCGGCTGAAGAAGCTGAGGACGGCGTCGCGCATCGGCCCGGGTAGGGTTGTGAACTCGGCAGCCAGCATGCCGCAGAGGCAGAGTCGCTGCTCCTGGAGGACGGAACCATATATCTGAGCGTAGGCCCGGAGGCGTGTGAGCGCATCGTCGCTTTCGACTTCAATCTCTGACAGTGCGCCAAAGAACCGCTCTGAGTAGCGCTCAATCAGGGCACGACCCAGGTCGGCCTTACTGGGGAAGTGGTAATGCAGGCTGGCCGTGGTGACACCGATCTCGGCGGCAATATCGGCGTAACTGAAGCTGTTGAAGCCGCGTACCTGAACCATCTCTTCTGCTACGTCCAGGATGCGGGCGGCAGTGTCAGCTTGTAGTTGTTTGGTGGGCCTGGCCATCGCATCCATCTTATATCCAGTTCGCCCGTTGAAATCTATCTATCAGTAGATTAATATCCGGCTGCGGCCAGAACGTTTAGCAAACAGGAGTCCGGAACATGCAAGAGACTGAACACAAATCCTTCAGCACGCCGGACGAAACCCGGCCATTTCCTCACGGGCAGGCGGAGATCATGCGCATCGGCGAATCGGAGATTGGGCGGCTGGTACTGCAGCCGGGTTGGCGCTGGTCCAACGACGTCAAGCCGCTCGCCGGGACGGAAAGCTGTCACGCGCCTCACTTCCAGTATCACGTCAGCGGACAGCTCGCTATCCGCATGGACGACGGCACCGAGTTCATCGCCGGACCGGGCGACGTAACGTCGCTGCCCAAGGGCCACGACGCCTGGGTCGTCGGTGACGAGCCCGTAGTCGTCGTCGACTGGTTCGGCGCCAGCAACTACGCCAAGGCCCAGTAGAAGCTTCCTGCCGACAACAGAAGCGCCCCGACTGTCGGGGCGCTTTGGTTTATCGTGGCGGTCCCGAGCGGCCGTTTAGCACGATGACAGGTAGCCCGGCGTTCCCAGTAGCTTGTCGAGGGTGACGGGTTGCAACCCGCGCGCCTGCAAGCCTTGGATAATCGCCGGCAGGGCCCGGACGATGACCGACCGGTCGGCGCCGATTTTGCCGTCGAGGCCGTCGTGCAGAAGGATTATCGAGCCCGGGCGCACCTTGTCCAGCACGCGTTGAGCTACAAGGGCGTCGTCATTGGTGGCCCAATCGCCGGCACTGACCTCCCAGTTCACGAGGCGCATGCCGGCGTGACGGGCCTTCCAGGACATGAAGGGCGTGTGGGTCCCGTGCGGCGGCCGGTAAAAGGCGGGGCAGACGCCGAGCTGCTGGTAGATGACGTCCTCAGCGTGAGTCAGCTCCGGGTAGCGCGGATCGAGCCAGCTAGTCGAGTCGTGGTGGTAGGAGTGGTTGGCCACCAAATGGCCGTCGGCGATCAGGGCTTTCGAGACGTCGGGCCGCTCCGCGACCGCCTTCGCAACACTGAAGAACGTTCCCTTGACCGCGTAGCGGTCGAGCACGTCTTTGACTTGAAGGGTATAGGGCGGGTCCGGCCCGTCGTCAAAGGTCAGGGCCACCATGTCTTGCCGGCGGTCGCCGTGAAAGGTTAGAGGCCCGAACCACGTCGCTCGTGGCGTGGTTGCGCCCAGCGCGAAGACCACGCCGGCGCTAGACATAACCAAAAGAGCGCCCAGCGCGAACAGGAGCAGGCGTGCCTTCCTTGAAGCCCGTTTCTTTGTCATAGCCTGGCTTCTAGTTAACGCCAGTCGGCCTGCGGTGCCAAGCGCAGACTCGCGCTCGAGCTCCTAAAGTCACCGGCCCGGTCCGCGGGTCTAAAATCGCTCTGTTGGCGAGGGTCTGATGACGACTGCGGCTCCTCAAATCTTGCTGATCGATGATGACGAGCGTTTGCTCAACGCCCTGAGCCTGGCATTGAGCGCCCGCGGCTTCACGGTAGAGTCGGCGACCGATGCCGGTGAGGCGATCAAGGCAATCGAGCGCCAGCCGCCCGACGTGGTGGTGCTGGACGTGATGATGCCAGTCCTGAGCGGCCTGCAGCTCTGCGAAATCATCCAGAACAAGATCGACGCACCGGTGCTCATGCTCACGGCGCTGGACAGCGTGCAAGACCGGCTGGCCGGCTTCAACGCCGGTGCAGACGATTACCTGGCCAAGCCCTTCGCCACAGATGAGCTGGAGGCGAGACTCAGGGCGCTGTTGCGCCGGGCCCAACCGCGGCCGCACAAGACCGCCTCGTCTCAATACGCTGACCTTGTCCTCGACGCGCGGGTGTGGAAGGTCGAGCGCGGCGGACGCCCGGTGGAGCTGACGTCTCGTGAGTTCCGTATCCTGGAAATACTCATGAGTGAACCGGTTCGTGTCTTCTCCCGCGAGGAGATACTCGCCGCGGCATGGGGCGATACCAGGGCGGTTGAGTCCAATGCGGTGGACGTGCATATGGCCAGCCTGCGTCAGAAGCTGGAAGAGGGCGGCGCCTCCCGGTTGATCCAGACCATCCGCGGCGTCGGCTACAGCCTGCGAGAGTAACCGTGTCGCTGCGGCTGCGTCTGACCGTTACCTATATCGCGCTGCTGATCCCGGCGCTGGTGGCGTTCAGCCTCGTGATCTACCTGATTACGTCCAGCCGTCTCTACTCATCGCTGGACGACGGTCTTCACGCCCACATCGATACGGTGCGAACCCAGGTGTCGCCCGAGGCGCCGCTAACCGACCCCACCCTGACCGACAGGCTGCTCAGCGTCGACGAGCTGGCCGTCGGGTTTGCCTTCAAGGTTGTGTCGCGGAACGGCGACATCGTTTATGCCTCACCGAGGCCATTGGCACGCAAGCTGCCGGACCCAGCCAACTTCGAAGCTCATAACAAGACGACGATGGACTGGAAGAGCGGCAAGCAATCGATTCGAGTTTCATACGAACGGTTGAGCAACAACGAAGGCGACACATCCGGCTACGTGGTGGGCGCCGTGTCGACGGAGCAATCAGACGATGCCCTCGAACGCCTGCAGGGCGTCTTCGCGCTGGGCGGGATCCTCATCGTTATCCTCACGGGCGTGCCCGCTTACATGCTGGCCGGACGCGCCCTTTTGCCGGTGCGTGAGGTCTCCGCACACGCCGCCCGCATCGAGCGGTTGGCTACCTTCAACCTCACGCTGCCGACGCCTCGAGGCGGTGGCGAGATCCCGGAGCTTGTGCGGACCTTCAACGCGATGATCACGCGCGTGCGGCGGGTTCTGGTCTCCCAGCGCGACTTCCTGGCGATCTCGTCGCATGAGCTGAGGCGGCCTCTGACCGTCCTGCGTACCTACATCGACGTTCTGGATGACGACAAGCTGCCCGAGGCGGTACGTAAGCGCAGCCTCGACGACATGCGCTTCGAGGCCAACGCCATGAGCCGGCTCATTACGGACCTGCTAATCCTGGCGCGCGAAGGCGAGGCGACCAACTACGTCGACGAGGTCGACGTCAACGCGATCTGCGAGCGCCTGATGTCACGTCTGAAGGAGCAGGACGGCAACCACCGCTACAGCTACGTCGCTGACGGTGACGGCAAAGTGCTCGGCGATTCAGAGCGTATCGAGCAGATGGTTAGCAACTTGCTGGACAACGCGGCGCAACACACGCCGGAGAACGGGTCGATCAACCTGGACCTGGCTGCCCAAAACGGCAGCGTCGTCATCTCCGTTAGCGATACTGGTAACGGCATTCCGGCAGATGAGCAGCCTCACATCTTCGAACGCTTCTTCCGGGGTGCGGAGGCTCGAACCGCCAAGCTCGATGGCTACGGACTGGGTCTCGTAATCGTCAAGCACGTCGCTGAAATGCACGGTGGTCAGGTCAGCTTTATCAGCAGATCGGGACAGGGCAGCACGTTCACCATCGAGCTGCCCAAAGCAGGGTCGGAGCCGGTCCGTGCATCTTAATCGATAAAACCTGGCAACTTAATCCCAACTTCATGATGGGTCAGGCCCGTTGGCGAGAACCTTCTTCTAGACAAGGAGGGGTCTCATGCGGGTTCCCCCGGCAGCAATCTATTTCCCCAAAGAGGACCGCGAATGGATCCTCGAAAACATCGATTCGTGCCTGCAGTCAGGCCAGCTCACGCTGGGTTGCTTTGGTAAGGAGCTGGAAGAAAGTTTCACGGAGCTCTGCGGCACAAGTTACGCAGTCGCGGTAAACAGCGGCACCAGCGCCCTGGAGATCATTCTGCGCGCCATCGGAGTCGAGGGCCGCGAGGTGATCGCACCGACCAACACGTTCTACGCGACCGCCGGCGCTGTCGTGCACGCGGGTGGGCGGCCCGTGTTCGTGGACTGCGACCGCGAGTCCTTTGCCCTTGACCCCCGAGGCCTGGAGCAGGTCATGGGGCCGAAAACCGCGGCGGTAATAGTGGTGCACATCGGCGGCATGATTACGCCCCGGATCGCCGAGATCCGCGACCTCTGCGAGCGCCACGGCGTCCCGCTGATCGAGGACGCGGCCCATGCCCACGGGTCTTCCCTGGGCGGCGCTATGGCCGGCTCCTTCGGTAGGGCGGCAGCGTTTTCCTTCTATCCGACCAAGGTCATGACCAGCGGCGAAGGCGGCATGATCGTCACGGACGACGAAACAATCTACCGGGAAGCCCTGATCTACCGCGACCAGGGCAAGGAAGGCTTCACCACCAACTTTCATGTCCGCCTCGGATACAACTGGCGGCTGAGCGAGCCCAACGCCGTCATCGGTCTGGCCCAGCAACGCCGGTTGCAGGAGTTCGTCGCGCGCCGGCGCTCGATCGCCGCCATTTACGACGAGGGCCTGGCTCAGTTTGGTGACCGGCTGCAGGCGGTTAAGCCAGGTGCGGGCTGCCTCTCCAATTACTACAAATACGTGGCGCTTCTGCCCGACGCGGCCCTGAGGGCGCCTCTCAAGAAGCTTCTGCGCGAGCAATACGATGTCGGTCTCTCCGGTGAGGTCTACGACACCCCTTGCCACCACCAGCCCGTCTTCAAGCCCTGGGCCGGGAAGTCGCTGCCGGTAGCAGAGGACATCTGCAGCCGCCACGTCTGCCTGCCGGTCTCGGCCGTGATGACTGACGACGACGCACGTTACGTTCTGGAGTCGCTGGCTTCAGCGCTGGAAGGCGTGGCGAATCCCGCGCCGGAAGTGGTGCGGTCATGAGGGTCGGTGTCACCGGCGGCTCTGGCTTCATCGGTTCGCACGTGGTCGATGCCCTTGTAGCAGCAGGCCATGAGGTCGCGGTCCTGGATGTGCACAGCCCCAGACCAGGAGCTGAGCACCGGCCAGTAGACCTGATGGACGGGCAAGAGCTGACGCGAGCAATGCGGGGCCTCGAGGTAATTTTCCATCTCGCGGCCTACGCCGACGTCAATGACGTGGTGCGTGACCCGGTCGGTGCCGTGGACTTGAACATCGGCGGCACGCTGCGTGTTTTGGAAGCGGCGCGGGCCAACAGCCTCAAGCGCGTCGTTCTGGCGAGTAGCGTCTGGGTTTACTCATCGATCGCGCCGACTGATGAGGACTTCGTGGCCGAGGACGCGCCGATGGCCGTCGAGGCCAACCGCCACGTCTATACGACAACCAAGATCGCCTCGGAGATGCTCTGCCAGGACTACTGGCATATGCACGGCCTGCCATTCACGGTCCTGCGCTACGGCATACCTTACGGACCGCGCATGCGCCCCTCGCTGGTCATCCCGATCTTCGTGCGCAAAGCGTTGGCCGGCGAGGCGATAACGGTCACCGGCGACGGACTCCAGAACCGTAAGTTCGTCTACGTCGAAGACCTGGCGCGGGCGCACGTCTTGGCGTTGCAGCCGCAGGCCGAGAACCAGACCTTAAATCTGGACGGCCGCGAGACCGTGACCATCCTGCGCATCGCTCAGGACGTGCTCAAGCTCACCGGCTCCGAGCAGCAGGTTCAGTTTCTACCGGCACGTCCAGGCGACTACGGCGGGGTCAACGTTTCTAGCGAGCGAGCGCACGACCTGTTGGGCTGGCTGCCTGAGGTTGGCTTTGACGAGGGACTGCGTCGCACGGTTGAGTGGCTGCGCTCCACCATCGCGGTCGGCGCGGCATGACGACGGCCACGGTCGGGGCTCAAACGCCGGGCGTCCTTGCCGGCCCGCGACGGGTAAAGCGCGTCGCGATCATGCCCGCGTACAACGAGGCAGCGACCGTGGTCGCCGTTCTCGAGCGCCTGCGCCCCCTGTCGGATGAGCTGATCATCGTCGACGACGGCTCCACGGATAACACCCGGGAGCTTGTCCTAGCGTGGGCCAAGGCCTACCCGGAAGTTCGGCTGATCTGCTTTAACCAGAACCGCGGCATGTCGGCGGCCTACTACCGCGCTTTCCAGGAAGTAGCGCGGCGCGTCGACTCCGGCGACTTGGGCCCAGATGACGTCATCCTTACGGTCGATGCGGACGGTCAGCACGACCCCGAGGAAGTAGACGAGCTGCTCGACTACATGCGGGCGCAGCGACTGGATGCGGTGATCGCCCGTCGAGACCTTTCCAGCTACACGCTCTACAAACGTCTGGGTAACTTCCTCATCTCCTTGTGGGCGTCCTTCTGGGCCGGCCTGCGTCTTTACGACGTGGAGTCAGGCTATCGCGCTTTTCGCGCCGGCGCTCTTCTGACCGCACTGCAGTACTACAAGGGCTACCGCTACAGCGAGACGGTTGAGGTAGCGGTAATCCTGGCGCGCCTCGGTTACCGGGTGGACAACAACTACCTGGTGCCGGTGCCGGTCTACCGTTCCAACACGCGTCTGCGCGACCTCGCGATCGACATCGCGGCGATGCCGGCGGCAGCGTGGCGGTTAGAAGCCAAGCGTAGGGCGCCGTTCGGCCAGCACTCGAGTGCCGTCTACTACCTACCCGTGCTCGTGCCGCTCCTTCTCGGCATCATGTGCCTGAGCGTGCTGGTGCGCGGCCTTTTCCTGGCCGACGACTCGATGCAGCAGTACTCGCATGTCTGGTACTTCGCCACGCAATTTTTTCACCACGGGCGCTTGCCGCTGCACTTCGCCGGCCTGGATGGCGGCCATGCGATGACCTTTCCCTACGCCCTGGTGCCCTATCTGGCGACGGCGGTCCTATTTCCGATCCTGGGCGACTGGGCTGTAACGCTGGCAATGGTCACAGGTGTCGTGGCGCTGGTCTGGGTCGCTGGCCTGGCGCGCCCGGCGATGCGTAACCCCTGGCTGCTGGTGTTTTTCGTGATCAACCCGTTTTTCATCGAATCGTTGTACTCGTTCCAGTTTGCGACGGTCTGGAGCTACGTCTTCTTTCTGCTGTTCGTCTGGAGCTTCGAGGCAAAGAGGGTTGTGCCTTCAGTAGCCCTGCTCTGGTTGAGTCTCACGTCGCACCCGGCTATGGGCCTCTCCGGGCTGTTGCTTTACGCCGGCTACGTTTTCTTCGCCCGCCGCGATGAGGTGGGCCGCCTTGCGCTTGCTTCGGGTGTCGCTGTGCTGGCGGCCTCGCCCGTGGTTTACATGACCCTGCAGACACCGGCTCTTGGCGAGAACCGGTTGCTCTCCATGCTGTCGCTCGCCGACTCGATGGTTCGGCGCGGGACGATGGTCGCGATACCTCTGGCAGCGCCGTATCTGCAGAGTTTCGTCCTCAAGCATTACGGCCGGTCCCTGGCCTTCGTTGGCGTCTTCTCGATTGCCGCCTTGGCCTTTACCGGCGGTCTATTCCCGCTGGGCGACCTAAACAGGGGCAGCTACAGCGGCGTCTTCCACCAAAGTCACGACATATACGCGGGCTTCTTCGCCTCGGACGCCTTCATCCCCGGCAGCACCTATCGCGTGATGGAGCGGACTGACCGCGAGGACGGGCTCTACCGCTTCTTGCAGCATGGCGCCATCTCCAGCAACGAGTTCTTCGGCGAGAGCTATGAGCGGCGCAACTGGACGGAGTCGCAGTTTGCCTGCTACGCCGCCTACAAGCAGATCGACTACGAAGTCATCGAGTCGAGTTACGAAGCTCGTTACCACAAGAACGAGAGCACGCTGCTCGACTCTCTGGTGCAACGTGGCGCCGTCAAAGTTGCCTACCGCGACCCGCAGGACCGCTTCGTTGTCTACGACGTCCGGCCCCTGGTCGCCTCGACCAGCCGGCCAACGAGGTTCAGCCAGTGCAGTCTCTAGACGCTCGCGGGCTGGTCTGCGCCTGGCTGCGAATGGTGGCCTCGTCAGCGGGCCGGCGACTGCTGGCGCTGGTCTTTCTGGTTGACGCCTGTTTCGCTTTTCTTTTCTTCATAGCGCTGCAAAGCTATTTCTCCCAGGACCGGGTGCTTGGTCTCAGGGCCACAGGTCTCACGCTTGGTGCCTTCGGAGTGGCCAAGCTCCTGAGCCAATACATCGCCGGTCGTGCCAGCGATTCTTTAGGGCCCAGGCCCGCGACCTCCGGTGCCTTGGTTCTCATCATGTTCAGCCTCGGCCTCATAGTTGTATCTCAACGAGCGGGAATCTTGCTGGTGCCGGCCGCCGGTCTGTACGGCGTCGCCAGCGCTCTGATCTGGCCGGCCATTTACTCCAACGCCAGCCGTCTTCCTGACGATCAGCGTTCTACGGTCGCTGCGGCGATTACGGTGACGACGGGGCTGGCGGTGGGTTCAGCCCTGGGACTGGGGTTTCTACTGCCGGAGGACCTGCCTTTCGGCATCGCAGCCTCGATCTGCGGACTTGCCGCCGTCTGTGCCCTCGTCCTAGCGCTCGGAACGCGGACGGTAGCAAGCGAGGCAGAGGCGGTTAAGCCGGCTGGAGTCGCCCCTGAGCCGATGAGTACGGGCAACCTCGTGGCCTTGAGCCTGGTCTTCTTCTTGCAGAGCAGCGCCGTGGCGGCTCTGCTTGCCCTGTTTCGCCCCATCGGTCGAGACGTCCTGGGTGTCGGCCTGCACGAAGAGCTCTTGATGCTCGGCCCGGCCGCGGTTGCCTTTGGCGCCGGCGTGGTCTGCGCTGGTGTACTAGGTGTCAGTCTGTCCCGCGGCGCCCTGTTGCCCATGGCGTTGATTTTGGCCGCGAGCGGCTTCCTGGCGCTGGGCCTGGTCGACGGCCTCACCATGGGCCTGGTATCGCTGGCGCTGGCCTGCTTCGGCCTGGGCATGGCGGTCCCGACAACCGTCTCGACGGCGCTGAGCGCGGCACTGGGCACGCCCGGAGCGGTGTTCGGCGTGCTGCTCACCCTGGAAGGCCTGGGTCACAGTTTTGGCCCGATCGCGGTGGGCGTCAGTCCCAACACCGACGTGGCTCTTTGCGTGGTCGCGGCGCTGCTGACCGCCGGCGCTGTCTGCGCCATGCTGACTGCATCCTTCGAAGAACGAGCCGGCTCCGAGTCTCTTTCTGAAGTCTGCGTCACACTGGCGGACTCGGCATGACCGCGGACATGCGAAGGGTCCTGGTCACGGGCGGCGCCGGCTTTCTTGGTTCGCACCTCGCTGAACGGCTGCTGTCTCAGGCTGAAGTGCACATCCTCGACAACCTGAGTACCGGCAGCATCGACAATATCCCCCTCGGCGCCGTCTTTCACCCGGGCGACATCTGCCGTGACGAAGACCTGGCAGCGCTGTTCGCGTCGGAGCGATTCGACGCCATCGTTCACTGCGCGGCCCAGACCAGCGTTGCGGTCTCGATGCGCCAGCCGGAGCTCGATTGGGAGGTCAACGTCCACGGCACCAGCCGTTTGGTGCGGCTGGCGGAAGCTCACAACGTGCGACGCTTCGTTCTCATCTCTTCCGGGGGCGCGATATACGGTGAGACCGCGGCGCCTGCAACCGAGGCAGTCATGCCCGCGCCGGCCAGCCATTATGGCCTCAACAAGTTCGCGGCCGAGCAAGTGCTGCGTGTTTCCGGGCTCTCCTACGCGATCCTGCGGCCGTCCAACATCTACGGTCCGCGGCAGCGCATGGACACGGATGGTGGCGTGGTCGCCATCTTTGCCGAACGGCTGCTAAGGGGTGAGCCGGTTGAGCTGCACGGCGACGGCGATCAGCGCCGCGACTTCGTCCATGTTGATGATGTGGTTGCGGCGGTCGAGCTGGGCCTACACCACGATGACGACGTGATCTGGAACGTCGCTAGCGGCGTGTCGACCTCGGTACGCGAACTGGTGCAGCTGCTGCAGGCGCTGTCTCGCTCCCACAGTGAGGTCTGGCCCCGGCCGAGACGTCCCGGCGACGTCTATTGCTCGGTCCTTTCGCCACAGAAGCTCATACTCTCGGGTGCCTGGCCGGGACCAACCGCTCTCGAGGATGGTCTGGCGCGTCTTCTGGCCTGTCATGGGCAGAAGGTCTCGCAGGCGCGGGGCACACGTACCGGGTCGCTGGCTCGCTAGGGCGATACACTCTGGCAACTGTGAGACAAGGTTGGCCTGGTAGACCGGGAGATTCAGTACCCTTGCCAGCCGGGATGCAGCCTGCGGAGGCGGATGGCAGCTTTCGGCGTGGCCTGGGTGACGGCACCGTGGCCCTGGTGGGCGTCGCCATCTTCTGGGTCACGCTTTGTACGACGGTCCTTGGGCACCCGATTTTCGTTACCAACGATTCCCTGAGCAATTACGCCCACGTCTGGTTCATCAGCGACTACATCTGGGCGGGCCATGGCCTGCCGCTGCATATGCCGGTGCTGGCACACGGCGAGGCGTTTGCGTTTCCTTACAGCTTCCTGCCCTGGATGGGCGCATCCCTAATGCGGCCCGTTTTCGGCGATTGGGCGGTGACGTTGACCCTGGTTGCAGGGGCCGTCGGCCTGATCTGGGCCGTGTTCTTTGCTCTACCGGAGCTACGCGGACGCTGGGCGGCGGCCGTGGTACTGGCAAACCCCGTGCTGGTCGAGGCCTTGCTTCTGGGCCAGCTGCCGTTCACCTGGTCGATGTTCTTTCTACTCTGGAGCGTCGGTCTCTGGCGCCGGCGGCTCTTTCCGTGGGCCGTACCGCCCGCGGTCGCAGCCTTGGCAACTCATCCAGCACTGGCGATCCCGATATCCGGTGTCCTGCTGGTGGCTGCGCTTGGCTTCAGGGTCGCGGGCCTGCGAGAGGTCAGGGCGTACGCGCTTGCCTTGGTGCTGAGCCTGCCGGCGGTGTACTTCGTCCTGGCTTCACCGGTCGTCACACACGCCTCCCTTTTCACGCTGGCTGCCAACCTCGTGGGAACGGTGGTGGTCCGTCTGCCGGTCGTTGTGATCCCGTTGTTCGCGGCCTGGTTGGCGGTGCGGCGCCCGGCCGTTTTGCCCTGGCTGTTCGTCGTCGTGTTGTCATTTAACTTCGTGCTGATCCCGTTGCGGGGTACGGCCTACGCCTGGGGCGCACCTTTCCGACAGCCCGACACTAAGCTCATGACTTTTCTAAACTCGCCGCGGTTTGAGCCTGGGTCGGTCTACCGGCTGCTGCGTGCCGGCGACGGCAAAGTAGGGATGTATAAGCTGCTGCTCAGGGACGGGAGCCTGGACTCAGAGTTCTTCCCGGAAAGCATCGAGCGGCGCAGCTGGCCGTCGCATAGCGACTACTTCGCTTTTTTGGGCTCGCGCAAGATAGACCACGTCGTGATCTTTACGAGCTACGACCAGCGCTTTCGGACTAACGAGCACGAGCTCCTGCGCTCGCTGGTGGTATCAGGCTGCGCCGAGCTCGAAGTCACCGGACGCGACTTCGAGGTGTTTGGCATCCTTCGTGGCCCGGTGAACCAGAGCGACTGTCGGCCGGCTGACTAGCTGAGCGTCTCGTATAGCAGCTGCGCCAGCTCGATCGGCTTCTCGTTCTGCACCATGTGGGTGGTGTCGATCTCGCGATAGCGCCAGTTGGGGTCATTGCGGACACGGTCAGCGGCGCGCCAGAAGCCGCTGCGGGTGGCAGACGCTGCCTCGCGCGGATCGGCTGTCGCCTTGATGTAAGTACGACCGAAGGGACGCTTCTCAAGTGGGATGGTGACGGTCGCTTTGCCGGTGAAGGTTAGGCGGGGTTGCGGCACCCTGCGTTCGGCTACCCAGGCTTCTTCGGTTTTGTCGGCCATGACGCGCGGGATCGGTGGGATCTGCCAGTCCTGGTTCTCGACCTCCGAGGCCTGGGCGCCAGTGATGTCGTAGAGGGACTGGCCGTCATCCGGCACGAAGGCGTCCAGGTAGACCACGTGCTGCAGCCGTTCGGCGCATTGCTCGATGACGCCGGTGATTACCATGCCGCCGTAGCTATGTCCGACCAGCACGACGTTAGTCAGGTCCTCGTGAAACAGGTGGTTAACGACATCGGTCACGTGGGTCTCGAGATTGACCTGGGGTCCAGCCAGGTGTCTTCGTTCGCCCAGGCCGGTCATCGACGGCGTGAACACCTCGTGGCCGGACGACGCCAGGATGGGCCGCAGTCGGTGCCAGGTGTGGGCGCCGCTCCAGGCGCCGTGCACGAGAACGAAAGTCGCCACGATATACCTCCCGATAGCTGTGGGCCGTTACGCCTCCACCGGCGTGTCTTCCTGACGTTGCCACTGACCGAAGGAGCCGGCGTAGTTACGAGCCTGGTTGAAACCCAGAAGCTTGAGGACGAGCACGGCGACCGCCGAACGTCCACCGCCCTGTCAGTAGCAGTCAACCTCGCTCTCAGGCGTGATGCCTCGGGAGCCCAAGAGGTCCCGAAGCTCCTTAGCCGGCTTGAAAGTCCTGGTCTCGGGGTCCAGGAGTTCTGTCCAATCCAGGTTGACCGCGTTAGGGATGTGGCCGGGGCGGGTATTGTTGCCCGCCTGGGAGCCGTCGTATTCGGCGGCGCTGCGCACGTCCCAAAAGATCGTCTTCTCCGACCCGTGGACCGATTTGGCGTGGTCCAGAGAGCAGAACAGCTCTTCCAGCAACTGCGCTTCGAAGCTGGACGGTGGATAACTACCGGGTTCTGCTGTTGTTGGCCGGCCCTCGGCCGTCCACTTGGCGAAGCCGCCGTCAAGCATGTGGACGTTGGTGTGTCCGAAGTACTGGAAGCCCCAGCACGCCATGCCCATTTGGGCGCCCGGAGCGTCGTAGACCACGACATTGGAGTCGGCGCTGACGCCGAGCTGGCTTGCGAGGTTGCTGAATTCCTCCGCGGTGCCCATATCGCCGTTTGTCGCGCGCGGTATGCCGCCGTAGGCAGCGAGGTTGACGGCCCCGGGAATGTGGCTCGCCTCGTAGAGCTGAGCCGACCGCGTATCGATCAGTCGAAGGTTGGGGTCGGAAAGGTGGGCCGCCAGCCAGTCTGTATCGACCAGGAGGTCTGGGTTCGCGTAGCCGCGGTCGCGCACAGGAGTAGCGGTCATCGGTCCCTCCATTTAGTAACAGCGCCCTGATCTTACGCCGCGGACGGAGGTGTTTGGACTGGACAGCCTTGTATATTTCGACGGTGAACAGGGGCAGAGGTGTGGGCAGGCCGAGTCGCCAGGAGCCCGTCCTTCGACAAGCTCAGGATAATTGGAAGAGGCGCCGTCTTATCATCGTGAGCCCGGCGAAGGACGGACTCGTGTGCCCGTCATTGCACGGCAATCCGGATCAAACGTGAGTAATGCCCCGGTTCCGTCGACCGACGCGCCTGTAGTAGCGTTGACCTTCCCGGCGGTGCTGGACGCGGCTGAAGACGCTTCCAGCCGAAACCAACGGCTCTACTTCTGGCTCACAGGACTCAATCTCGTCGCGCTGGTAATGGGCGGTTTAGCGGCGGCCGTAATCGGCCAGACCGATAAGGCTCACACGACCGCGGCGATAGTCACGACGCTTGCCTTTCTCACGGCTGCGCTGGCTCGTTCGCTGGCCTGGGCCCTGCGTCCTGAGAGACTGTGGCTGGACGCCCGCTCCCTGGCCGAATCGACCCGGTCGCTGGTCTGGCGCTACATGATGCGTGCGGCCCCGTTCGGCGAACGGAGCCCAGAGGCCGACTTCGACTCTGGCTTGCGCCGACTGGTCAACGCCATGGATGACCTATCCCTGCACCCAGACGTGGTGCGTGGCAGCCAGGTTACCCAGGCGATGCGTGGATTGAGGGATGCCGGCTTCGAGCAGCGACGTGCCGTGTATCAGAAGCAAAGGCTGGAGGACCAGCTCAACTGGTACCTGCATCGATCCAGGCAACACGAGCAACGGGCCCAGGCTTTCACCTTGCTGACCGTCTTGTGTGAAACGGCAGGAGCGACCGGCGGCCTGCTTCAGATCACCAACACCTTCATCCACTTCGACCTGCTACCGGTTGTCGCGGCCGCGGCCTCGGCGCTCGTGGCGTGGGAGCGCGCCAAGCAGGACGCAGCGCTGGCCAAGGCTTACAAACAGTCCGCCCAGGAGCTTGTGGAGATTGAGGCTGAGCTAAAGAACGCCTCTACCGAAGATGAGTGGCTGACGTCAGTCCAAAAGTCGGAGGATGCGCTCTCCCAGGAGCACTCTCTCTGGCGCAAGACGCGCGTATGACGTAAAAGCAACGCCCCGAGGCGTTAATCACTCGGGGCGGTTGGACTGAGTTCGAGTGGGCTTACGCCACCTCAGGCAGGCGTGCGTCCGCGGTTGTTCGGCACAATCTCGGCGATCGGGCCGCCGGGCATGCGGAACTTGCTTTCCAGCACATTGGGATCCTAAGCTTAGAATTCCACGTGGACAAGTTGTCG
>JADMIO011210309.1_pt1 | contig 61487 bp, 55 predicted proteins | sample 8958161 | NCBI WGS metagenome assembly JADMIO01 (sample SAMN16585339, study PRJNA669376) | soil metagenome | isolation source: Crop rotation soil | place: USA: Cullars Rotation, Alabama | collected 2011
GCCGCGACTTCAAGTCACGTGAATTCCAAGCTTCGGATCCCACTGTGCTGGAAAGGCTTCGCGCGCGTGCGGGCCCTGCGGCGCCTGACCGCGCGGCCGCTCACGCTGAGCGCTCTCGCCGCCGAGCTGAACGCCGACCCGCCCTACGTCACGCTGATCGTCGACGCCCTCGAGGAGCGCGGGCTGGTCGAGCGGCGCCCGCACCCCGAGGACAGGCGCGCGAAGCTCGTCAGCCTGACGGCCGACGGCCGCGCGGCGGCGGCCGAGGCGGACCGGATCCTCGACGAGCCGCCCGCCGCCCTGCGCGACCTGCCGGCGGAGGAGCTCGCCGTCCTCGAGCGCGTGCTGGCGCGCTTCGAGCGGGCCCGACCGCGGCGCTAGCCCGAGCGGACGAGCTCGCCGGCCAGCAGGTCGAGCAGCAGGCCGTCCTTCCAGGCGCCTGAGCTGTCGCGCAGGTACTGCCGGTCCGCACGGTCTCGAGGCCGAGCCCGCGGCCGTGCACCGCCGGATCGAGGAAGAGGTCGAGGCCGGCGAAGCGGATGATCGTCTCCTCCTCCGCGTACCACTGGGCGAAGCCGATCACCCGTCCGTCGAGGGTCACGGTGTAGTTGGTGCTGCGGGTCATGTCGGCGGGGAAGTCGTCGGACGGGTCCTGCCACCACCGCCTGACCTCGGGCTCCAGGTGGATCTCCCGCAGGCGGGCGTAGTGCTCGGGAGCGCAGGGGACGAGCCGGACGCGGGTCCCGGTGAGAGCGGGGGGCGCGGGCACCAGCTGATGGTGACAGTGATTCGATGTCGAGAAACGCCGGTCGGCTCCGCTCACGAGGTGAAGGCCCACGACAGGCGTGGCCCACGAGACAGGAGACCAACATGCCGAAGTACCTGCTGCTCAAGCATTACCGCGGCGGCCCGGAGCCGCACCACCCGTTCCCGCCGATGGACCAATGGGATCCAGCGGACGTCGAGGCGCACATGGCATTCCAGCGGCACGTCAACGAGATGCTGAAGGAGAACGGGGAGTACGTCGACGCGCAGGCGCTGACGCCGACGCGGACCTGGGTGCGCTACGGCGGGCCGGACGCCGCCCCGGTCACCACCGACGGCCCGCACCCCGAGACCAGCGACCTGGTCGCCGGCTGGTTCATGATCGACGTGGAGTCCCACAAGCGCGCTCTCGAGCTCGCGGCCTACGTCTCCTCCGAGCCCGGTCCCGGCGGCGAGCCGCTCTACGAGTGGATCGCCGTTCGCGAGGTCATGTCCGCGGCCCCCTCGGGGGACTGACCCGGCGATGACCGGCGAGTCGGCCGAACGGGTGGACGAGGGCGCCCTGCGCGCCCTCGTCCCTCGGGTGCTCGCCGGCCTGGTCCGCAGGGGCGAGGACTTCGACGCCGCCGAGGACGCGCTCCAGGAGGCGCTGCTGGAGGCGCTGAGGGTCTGGCCCGAGCATCCGCCGCGCGACCCGCAGGCGTGGCTCACCACGGTCGCGACCCGGCGGCTCGTCGATGCCCGCCGCAGCGAGGCCGCCCGGCACCGCCGCGAGGAGGCGGCCCACCCGGAGCCGCGGGCGGACGGGGACGTCGCCTCGGAGGAGGACGACACGCTCTTCGTCCTCTTCTGCTGCTGTCACCCAGACCTCGCGCCCGCCTCCCAGGTGGCGCTGACCCTGCGCGCGGTCGGCGGCCTCACGACGCGCGAGATCGCGGACGCGTTCTGGGTCCCGGAGGCGACGATGGCGCAGCGGATCAGCCGGGCGAAGCGCACGCTCCGCGGGCGGCGCCTCGACCGGCCCGGCGACCTCGCCGTGGTGCTGCGGGTGCTCTACCTCGTCTACGGAGCGGCCCACGCGGGCCGCGTGGACCTGGCGGGCGAGGCGATCCGGCTCGCGCGCCAGCTCGTTCTCGCCACCGACGAGCCGGAGGCGCGCGGGCTGCTCGCGCTGATGCTCCTGAACCACGCTCGCCTCCCGGCGCGACTCGACGCGGAGGGCCGCATCGTCACCCTGGACCGGCAGGATCGCGGCTTGTGGGACACCCGCGAGATCGCCGAGGGCGTGCGCGTCCTGCAGTCGGCGCTGGCGGAAGGTCGCCGCGGCCGCTACCAGATCGAGGCTGCCATCGCCGCCCTGCACGACGACGCGGCGAGCGCCGAGGAGACCGACTGGCCGCAGATCCTCGGCTGGTACGACGAGCTCGTCGGGCTGTCCGACGACCCCTTGCGCCGGGACCCGGCAGCCGTGCTCGGCCGCGCGGTCGCGGTGGGTCACGTGCTCGGCGGCGCCGCGGGCCTTCGCGAGACCGACCGGCTGCGAGAGGTGCTCGGCGACCGCCACCGCTGGCACGCGGTCCGCGCCCACCTATACGAGCTCGACGGAGACCTTCGAGCCGCCGGCGCGGCATACGCCGACGCCGCCGGCCGCGCCACGAACGTCGCGGAGCGCGACCACCTCGTCCGCCAGGCCGCCCGCGCGCGCGGGCGACGCGATCCCTCGGTCCGTCGCTAGCTCGTCGGACCTCGCGAAGGCGCGCTTGGGCCTCTGATCAGCTGGTAGGCGAACCCGCCGGCCGCCGCTCCGAGTGTCGGCCCGACGAGGTACAGCCAGAGATCCGTCCAATCGCCGCTTGCCAACGCCGGCCCGATCGACCGCGCCGGGTTCATCGACGCGCCGGTGACGACGCCTCCGAAGAGCGCGTCGAGGCCGACCGTCGCCCCGATCGCGATCGCGGCGGCGGCGCCAACCGCCCGGGTGTCGGTGGCCACGGCCATGATCACGAACATCAGCAGCGCGGTCATCACGACCTCGTAGACGAGCGCGCTCCCGATCCCGACGCTCGGCACCGTGGCCCCGAGCTCCGCGGGCTTGTCGGGCCAGATCGCAAGGAGCAGCAGCGCCGCCGCGATCGCGCCGGCGACCTGGGCGCCGATGTAGCTCGCCGCCTCCCGCGCGGGGAAATGCCGAGTGAGCGCGAAGGCGATCGTCACGGCAGGGTTGACGTGGGCTCCCGAGAGGTGACCGGTCGCGTAGACCATGACCATGATCACGAGGCCGAAGACGAGCGCGATGCCGACGACCCCCAAAGCTCCGTCGTAGACGTCATTCGCGACGATCGCTCCGCAGCCGGCGAAGACGAGCGCGAAGGCGGCGAGGCCTTCGGCGGCCGCGCGGCGCCGCAGATCGGGGCGATCGCCGCTCACGCGGACTCGAGCTCGCCGAGCAGCGTCCGCACCCGCGCCTCGATCTCGTCGCGCACCCTGCGCACGGTCTCGAGGCCCTTCCCGGCCGGGTCCTCGAGGTCCCAGTTTTCGTAGCGCCTGCCCGGGTAGACCGGGCACTCGTCGCCGCAGCCCATCGTGATCACCACGTCGGCCTCCCTGACCGCTTCGTCGCGAAGCGGCTTCGGGAGCTCCCGGGAGAGATCGATTCCCCGTTCCGCCATCGCCTCGACCGCGACGGGGTTGACCTCATCGGCCGGGGCGGAACCGGCGGTCTCGACCGTGACGCGATCGCCGGCGAGGTCGCGCACGAGACCCGCCGCCATCTGCGAGCGGCCCGCGTTGTGTACGCAGACGAAGAGGACGCGAGGAGCCACGGGGGAGATAATAAGTATTGACGTTTGTCATTTCAATTGATATATGTAAATAGATGAGCGTCGATCTGGAGCTCGCCCCGAAGCAGAAGCGCCCCGCGGGCGACCCGTGCTGCGAGCCGGTCGTCTACCCCGACATCGCGCGGGGGGAGGCCGAGCGGATTGCACAGGTCGCGAAAGCACTCGGCGACCCGATCCGGATGCAGCTCGTCGACGTCTTGCGAAAGCACGCCGGGAAGGTCTGCGTCTGCGAGCTGGTGCCGCTCTTCGATCTTTCCCAGCCCACGGTCTCCCATCACCTGAAGAAGCTGCGCGAAGCCGGCATCGTCGGTTCCGAGCGGCGGGGCCTATGGGCCTACTACTACGTCGAGCCCGAAGCAATGGAGGAACTGAGCGCATGGCTGAGCTAGAGACGGTCGAAGCCGGGAGCACCTCGAGCTGCTGCTCGGCCGAAGCGCAGGAGACCTGCTGCGAGCCCGAGGCCAAGGACGAGTGCTGCGACCCGAGCCACGGCGATGGCTGCGGCTGCAGCGCCGGCGAGAAGCGCGAGCCCGCCGACGTCCGCGAGGCGGTCCGCGAGCGCTACGCGGCGGCGGCGAGAAGCGTCACCGGGCAGGAGGCCTCGAACGAGGCGGTCGCCGCCTCGTGCGGATGCGGAACCCCTGAGATCGACCAGATCAAGGGGGAGGCGTTCGGCGAGAAGCTCTACTCCGGCGAAGAGCGCGGCGAGCTCCCGGACGCGGCACAGCTCGCCTCGCTCGGCTGCGGCAACCCGACAGCCGTCGCCGACCTGCACGAGGGCGAGCACGTCCTCGACCTCGGTTCGGGCGGAGGGATCGACGTGCTGCTCTCCGCGCGGCGAGTCGGGCCGACCGGCAAGGCATACGGCGTCGACATGACCGACGAGATGCTCGAGCTCGCCCGCGCCAACCAGCGCGAAGCCGGAGTCGAGAACGTCGAGTTCCTGAATGGGACGATCGAGGAGCTCCCGCTGGCCGACGACTCGGTCGACGTGGTGATCTCGAACTGCGTGATCAACCTCTCCGCTGACAAGGCTGCGGTGCTGCGCGAGGCGGCCAGGGTGCTCCGCCCGGGCGGGCGCTTCGCGGTCTCGGATGTCGTCGCCGACCCGGGCATGGACGATGAGACGAAAGCCGACACGGCGCAGTGGACGGGTTGCATCGCCGGGGCGCTCACCGAGGAGGAGTTCCGACGCGATCTGGCTGCGGCCGGCTTCGAGGACGTCGAGATCCGCGAGACCCACCGGGTCCACGAGCACGCCGGCTCGGCGATCGTGCGCGCGAAGCTCCCGGCCCGATGAGCACCACCGCCGAGATTCAGCTCAACGACCCTCAGACCCTCTACCGCCGCTGGGAGGAGTCCCAGTGGAACCCGTTCGAGATCGACCTCGGGCGCGACATGGCCCAGTGGGCCGAGATGGGCGAGGGGGACCGCGAGCTCGTCCACTGGGCGCTCTCCTCGCTGATGGTCGCCGAGGAGCGGATCACGACCAAGTTCTCCGGGCTCGTTGCCGCCTATGGCAGCGAGGAGGAGGCCACCTTTCTCTCCACCCAGCAGGTCGACGAGGCCCGGCACATGCAGTTCTACGCGCGCTTCCGCGACGAGGTCATCGACTCGCCCGCCGAGATCGCGGCCCACGTCGAGGCAGCCCGCGAGCAGGTCTCACCCGCGTTCCGCGCGATCTTCGACGGCGCCCTGGTCGACGCCCATGAGGCGCTGGTCGCCGCCCCGGGTGACCTCTCGGCAAAGGTCCGGTTCGTGACGATCTACCACCTGATCCTGGAGTCGACCCTCGGCCTCACGTCATTTCGGTTCATCACGCAGTACCTGGAGCGCGAGGGGCTCCTGCCCGGGTTCGTCGAGGGCTACTCGAGGATCCACCACGACGAGACCCGGCACATCGGTTACGGCGTCTGGTTCCTACGGGAGTCGGTGCGCGAATCGGGCGAGGCCGAGCCCGTGATCCGGGCGACCCTCGCCGAGCTCCTGCCGCTGGTCGCCGATTCGCTTCAGCCGCCCGGGGGAGACGGGGACGACTTCGACGCCCTCGGGGTGAGCGCCGAGGAGGTGCGCGAGTTCGCGTTGGGCGGCCTGACGCGTCGCCTCGGGATCATCGGCACGCCGCTGTAGAGACATCGGGCTCCGTGAGTCACGGCCTGAAGCAGGTGAGGCAGACCGTGCCCGGGGGAAAGTCCGCCCGCAGCTTGAACTTGACGCGCCTGCCGATCGCGCCGACGGGGGAGTCGAAGAGGACGCGCGGGTTGACGGTGACGTGGCCGTGGCGCGCGAGGCGCTTGCGGGCCTTGCCCCTCGCGTAGATCTTGAGCTTGGCGGTGCCGGGGCCCTCGACGTCGACCGCGTCGGTCCCGCGCACCTTGTTCGTCTTGTCGACGCGGAGCGAGCCGGAGGGGTCGAACTCGACCGTGAGCTTGGCGTTGCCCTTCTGTTCGTTGCGCTCCACGTCGGTGATCTCGAGGGACGGCCCGCCGGGCGGCGGCGGTTCTGGCTCGGAGACGGTCCGTGCGGGGCTCGTCTGCGCGGTCGAGCCGGCCTGGTTCGTGGCCGTGACCCGGCACGTGTACTCGCCGGGTTCGCTCGGGGTGAAGGCCGGCTCGGTCGCGCCCGGGATGTCGGCGCCGTCCTTCCGCCACTGGTAGGAGAAGGTGCGCGGGGCGCGGTAGAGAGACGCTTCGGGCAGGTTCGCCCAACCGCGCTGGCTGCACGCGAGCTGCTCGCCGACCGAGCCGCCGCCCGAGACCGCGGGGGCGGCGGCCCCGGCCGGAGATCGCAGGAGGGCGAGGAAGCCGGTCGTGGCGCCGCCGATCAGGGTCGAGGGTGCGCTCGAGCCGTCGAGGTTCGCGGCGCGGATGTTGTTGAGATTGGCCCAGTAGATCCGGCCCGCGGCGGGATCGATCGCCGGCCCCAACGGGTCCCCGGCGTCGGTGAAGAGGTCAGACGGCGAGCCCGAGCCGTCGAGGTTCCCGATCCGCAGCGGATCGGGTGCGATCGGATTGGCCCAATAGATCTTTCCCGCGGCGGAATCGATCGCGATGCCACGCGGACTCGCTTCGTTCGCGAACAACGTCGTCGCCGAGCCCGATCCGTCGAGACTCCCCACCCGGAGCTGGCCGGGATTGACCGATTGGGCCCAGTACAGGCGGCCCGTGGCCGGGTCGGCGATCGGACCCCAGGCATCCGTCTCGCCGCTGTAGAGCGTCGCCGCGGAGCCCGAGCCGTCGATATTGCCGACGCGGATCGCATCGGCGCCGAAGCTTGCCCAGTAGATCCGACCCGCTCCCGGGTCGACCGCAATACCTCGGGGCTGATTCTCTCCCGCGAAGAGCGTGGCCGGCGACCCGGAGCCGTCCAGGTTCCCGACCCGGATCTCGCCGGCGCCAGTCGCCCAGTAGATCCGGTTTGCCGCCGCGTCGATGGCAATGCCCGATGGATCGACCTCGCCGCCGAAGAGGGTCGAGGCGGGAGCGGTCCCGTCGAGGTTCGCGAGCTGGATCGCGTCGGCGCCGACGTCGCCCCAGTAGATGCTGTCCGCCGCGCTCGCGGGCGCAACGGACACCGTGAACGCGGCCAGGACCGTGAGCGCCGCCCCGGCAAGCCTCCTGCTCATGATGTTCCCTCCCTGTCGAAACCGGGGCCAATTATCGCCCACGAGTCGCGGCTGTCAACCGGACCGATGCGGTGACCTGCCCCCGGCCACCAAGGCCTGCGAGCCCCTTGCAAGATCTCGGCCGGGTTGCGTGATCTTGCAGCGTCCGCATCGGTTCGGTGGCCCGAACCTGCGCATTACCTGACAGCCGGATTCGCGCAGCTTGCGGACTCCCGTTCGCGCCCGTACACCCATGGCTCAAGCCGGTCGCGAGCTTCTCGCGGCTTTTCGCCCAACCGGGCAGGGAAGGAGAGCCATGTCCCGCTTTTCGCAACTTCTGAACGTCGGTGAGGCGGCCGACTACATCGGTGTCAGCGCCGCCTCGCTGCGCAAGTGGTCCGACCGCGGACTCGTCTCGGTCTACCGGACGCCCGGCGGCCAGCGCCGCTACGTGCCGGGCGACCTCGACGACTTCATGCGCTCGATGCGCCAGCCGGAGGCGGCTGGGGGCCAGGACCCGAGCTCGAACTAGGCCGAGCTTGACCGACCGCCCCGAAACCGCGGCCGTCCCCGACGGGCGGCCCAGCAACGCAGCGCGAGCGCTGATGGGCGCCGCGCTCGTCGCCTGCATCGCGTTCGCCGTCCTCGAGGCCGGCGAGGCGAACTGGGACCTTCCGCTGTTCGCGATCCTGCTCGCGCTCGGGATCGCGAGCGACCTCACCGCGATCGCGGTCCCCCGGCCGAAGATGCGGATCTCCACCGGCTTCACGGTGATCATCGTGGCCGCCGTGTTCCTCGGCGCGACCCCCGCGGTGATCATCGGCCTGCTCACCACCGTCGCCGACGGCATCCGGCACCGGATCGGCCGGGACGACCTGCTCGTCAACCTCGTCGCCTACGCCGCCTTCCCGGTGATCGCGGGGACGCTCTTCCACGAGGCCGTCGATGCCGCCGGGGTCACCTCCGACGACGGGACCTTCTACCTGCTGATCCTGGGGCTCTTCGCGACCGCGCTCGTGATCGACTTCCTGATCGTCGGCGGCTACTCCTGCTACGTCGATCGCCAGCGCTTCTTCGGCGCGATCCGCGAGGCGTTCGTCCCGGTCGTCCCCTACGAGGTGCTCGCCGCCGTGGTGGCGCTCGCCGTCGCGTTCGTCTACGTGGAAAGCGGCCTCGTCGCCCTCGCGATCCTCGCGGTCGCGCTGCCCACGCTCCAGTACCTGGTGGGGGCGCTAGTGCTTGCCCGGCGCCGCGGGGCGGAGCTCGAGGCGACGGTCGGCCGGCTCCAGGCCACCCTCGACTCGACCGCCGACGGGATCGTGGTACTCGAGTCGGAGGAGGAGATCGCCGGGTTCAACCAGCGCTTCATCGAGATGTGGCGGATCCCCGAGGACGTCGTCGAGGCCGAGGACGTCGAGGCGGCGGCGAGGATCGTCCTGGATCAGATCGATGACCCCGCCGCCTCGATCGAGAGCTTCCGGACGCTCAGCGAGCGCCCCGAGGCCGCCGGCTTCGACGTCATGAGGCTGAAGGACGGGCGCCTGTTCGAGCGCTACTCGCCCGCGCAGCAGGGGAACGGCCACGGGCGGGTTTGGAGCTTCCGCGACGTCACCGAGCGCCACCACTTCGTCGAGCGCCTCCAGTACCTCGCCGACCACGACGGGCTCACCGGACTCGCGAACCGCACCCGGCTCGACGCCGAGCTCGCCGAAGCGATCGGCCGGGCCGAGTACCTGGGCGGCGGCGGCGCCCTGCTGGTCCTCGACCTCGACCACTTCAAGGACGTGAACGACAGCCACGGTCATCGCGCCGGCGACGAGGTCCTGCGCGGCGTCGCCCGGCTCCTCAAGGCGGAGCTGCACGAGGACGCGGCGATCGCGCGAATCGGCGGCGACGAGTTCGCGGTCCTCCTCATGCGGACCGACGAAGCGTCGGCGAACACGATCGCGGACGAGCTGTGCGAGGCGATCTCGCGCAACCGCCTCGCGGTCGGCGGCGTGGGCGTCCGGGTCACCGCGAGCATCGGCGTCGCGCCCTACGTCGGCGGCAAGCTCTCCGCCGAGGAGCTGCTGATCGAGGCGGACCTCGCGATGTACGAGGCGAAGGAGCGCGGCGGCGACCGCGCCGTGCAGGTGCGCTCGAGCGGCGAGCGCCGCGCCGAGGCCGAGGCGCGCCTCGGTTGGGCGCAGTGGCTCCGCGAGATCGTCGACACCGGCGGGGTGGAGCTCCACGGCGCCCCGATCCTGGCGATCTCGGCCGGCGAGGTCTCCGGCTACGAGCTCGCCTCGCGGGCCCGCGACCAAAGCGGCGCGCTGATCGCCGCGCGCGACCTCGCGGCCGTCTCCGACCGGCTCGGCCTGAGCGAGCAGATCGACCGCCGGGCCATGCGCCAGGCCGTCCACCTCGCCGAGCAGCTGCGCCTCTCCGGGCGCGCCGACCTGGGGCTCTCGATCGGGCTCTCCGGCCAGACCGTCCTCGGCGGCGAGTTCCTGCCGGCGCTGCGGATGGCCCTCGACCGCTCGCCGATCAGCCCCGGCGTCCTGCTCTTCGAGCTCTCCGAGAGCGAGGCGCTCACGAACGTGACCGAGGCCGCCGAGTTCGCCTCGAAGCTGCGCGCGCTCGGCTGCCGGTTCGGGCTCGACGACTTCGGCACGGGGTTCGCCTCGTTCCAGGCGCTCAAGTACCTACCGGTAGACCGGGTCAAGATCTCGGCGGACTTCGTCGGCAACCTTCCCCGCGACGCGACCGACCAGCTCGTCGTGAACGCGATCACCGAGGTCGGCCGCGGGCTCGGCGCGATCGTCTCCGCGCAGGGCGTCCAGGACGAGCAGTCCCTGGCGATGCTCCAGGCGATCGGCGTGGACGAGGCCCAGGGCTTCGCCGTGGGCGATCCGCGGCCCATCGAAGAGCTGCTGAGCCAGGCGACCGGCTAGCGCCGGCCGTCCCCTGAAACGAAAACGCCCCCGGCGAGCGCCGAGGGCGATTCGAAGCTGATTAGCGCCTCCAACCCATGAGGGGCTCCTTCCCTACGTGCGGGCTTCCTTCAAAGGATCGGCAGAAGGCTAGAGAAACTTGAGCAAACTTGCAGCAATCGACGCACCGTTCGCCACAAAAGGCCCAGGAAACCGCGTAGAAGCTGGAAAACTCGATGCATGCGGGCCTCTCTCCTGCCGCTGCGCGAACCCGGCTTCCGGCCCCTCGTGGCCGGTTTCTTCGTCAACGAGCTGGGCGACTGGTTCGGCTCGATCGCGCTCGCGATCCTCGTCTTCGACGAGACCGGCAGCCCGCTCGCGACCGCCGGCCTCTTCATGGCAATGCAGTTCCTGCCGGCCTTCATCGCCCCGCCGCTCGTGGCGCGGCTCGAGCTTTTGCGCGACGGCCGCGCGCTGCCGTGGGTCTACGCCGCGGAGGCGGTCGTCTTCGGCTTCCTGGCGCTGTCCGCGGCGGAGTTCGCGCTCGCCGCGGTGATCGTCCTCGCGGCGATCGACGGCGCGCTGGCGTCGGCCGCCCGCGCGCTCTCGCGCGCCACCGCGGCGGCGATCCTCGCGCCGCGCGGGCGCCTGCGCGAGGGCAACGCCCTGCTCAACATCGGCTTCACGTTCGGCGCCGCCGCCGGCCCCGCGCTCGCCGGCGTCGCCGTGGCGGCATGGGGCGCCCAGGCGGCGCTGATCGCGGACGCGGCCTCATTCATGCTCGTAGCCCTGCTCGTGACGCGCGTGCCGGGACTCGAGCTCGCCGCGGCGGAGGCATCCCCCTGGCGCGAGCGCCTGCGCGACGGGCTCGCCTACGTCAGGAGCCGCGCCGACCTCAGCCGCCTGATCCTCGCCGAGGGCGCCGCGATCGTGTTCTTCGCGCTGATCATCCCGATCGAGGTCGTCTTCGCGAAGGAGACGCTCGACGCGGGGGACGCCGGCTACGGCGCCCTGCTGGCGGCGTGGGGGGTGGGGATGATCGTCGGCGCCCTGCTCTTCTCGGGCCTGCGCGGGCGCTCGCTGCGCGCGCTGCTCGGGGGCTCGACCCTGGTCATCGGCCTCGCCTACCTCGGCACCGCCGCGGCACCCGGCCTGGCGGTGGCATGCCTCGCCTCGCTCGTCGGGGGCACCGGCAACGGCATCCAGTGGGTGGCGCTGGTGAGCGCCGTCCAGGAGCTCACCGACGAGCGCTACCAGGCCCGCGTGGTCTCGGTGCTCGAGTCGGCCGCGAGCGCGGCGCCGGGGATCGGCTTCCTCGCCGGCGGCGCGATCGCGGCCGCCGCGAGCCCCCGGGCGAGCTTCGCCGTCGCAGGCGCCGGCGTCCTCATCGTCCTCGGCGTCGCCGCCCTCGGCCTGCGCCACGCGCGGTTCGGCGAGCGCCCCGAGCCGGTGCGCCGCCCGGCCGAAACCGAGGCGGCGGCCTTCCCGGACCCATTACATTCCCCGCCGTGAGCGAGGAAGCCACCGGCCGCAAGATCCGCGTCGTCGTCGCGAAGCCCGGCCTCGACGGGCACGACCGCGGCGCGAAGATCATCGCCCGCGCGCTTCGCGACGCCGGCATGGAGGTGATCTACACGGGCCTTCACCAGACCCCCGAGCAAATCGCGGAGACCGTGATCCAGGAGGACGCCGACGCCGTCGGCCTCTCGATCCTCTCCGGCGCCCACATGACGCTCGTCCCGCGGATCGTCGAGATCCTGAAGGAGCAGGGCGTCGACGACGTGATCATCACCGTCGGCGGCACGATCCCCGCCGAGGACGTGCCCGAGCTGAAGAAGCTCGGGATCAGCGAGGTCTTCACCCCCGGCTCCTCGACCGACGAGATCGTCGAGTTCGTCCGGGACGCCGCCTCCGCCCGCGCCTGAACGCTCAGCAGACCACGACGAGGTGGAAGCCGTTGTCGGCCTCCGCGCCGGCCGAGTTCCGCGTCTGGACCTGAACCGCGGACGTGGGCCCTCCGAAGTTGAGCAGCGAGGTCCCGATCTCGCCGGGGTTCGGAACCGCCGGCCCGGAGTTGCCCAGCGTGGCGGCCGCGCTGCATCCGGTCAGGTCGCGCCCGAAGCTGACCGAGTAATTGCCGAGGCTGTTGCGAACGCTCGTGGTCCCGGATTGGGTCGCGGTGGCGACGGAGCCGCCCGCGTTCACGACCGCGGAGAGGACGTTGCCGGCCCTGCCGGCGACCGCGGCGGACGGGACCTCGCCGAGCGTCGATTCGTTCACCTTCGCCCCGTTCACGGCGTTGTCCGCGATCTTGTTCGTGGTGACGGCGCCGTCGGCGAGCTTCGCCGTCCCGATCGAGCCGTCCTGGAGCTCGTCGGCCCCGACCGAGATCGCGCCGAGCTTCGCGTCGGTGACCGCGCCCGCGGCGATCTTCTTCGCGGTGACCGCGTTCTTCGCGATCTCCGCCTCCTTCACCGCGTTCTTCGCGATCTGCTTCGTGCCGACGCTGTTCTTCTTCAGCGCCGCGAAGGCGAACGTGCCGCCACCGATCGCGCAGAAGACCGCGATCGTCGCCATCACGTTCGCGTAGGTGAGCCGTCTCATCGTCCCTCCTGGTGGTCGCTTGATGGCGCGACTCTCCCGGAGGCGAACACCCGCGTCGTCAGGGGCGGCACCCTGAACTTTTCGGGTTAGGGATGGGACGTTCACAACTCCCCCGCCGTTCCCGCGCGCGTGGTCGCGGGGGAGTTTGGGCCCTATTTGGGACTCAAAGTCCCCGCCACCTGCCGGGCGGCCGACGCTGGGGGAGTTGGGCACCGCGCGCTGGCAGTTGTGCACGGTCGGCGCTACCGCAACCATCCCACGCACCCCCTGCAAGCCCGCGACGCAGCGGCCGCGCGACGCGTCCGGAGCGCTCTCGTCCCGCGGTTCAGCTGAACCGCGCCGACCAGCGGAGCCGCCGGGTCTCGGAGGCGTCTAGTTGCCGGGCTCGGACTCGGGGCTGCCGAGGCCGGGGATGTCGACGCCCTCGGGAAGCTCGGGCAGGTCCGGGGCGGTGGCATCGCCGCCGCCGTCATCGGGCGTCGTCGTCGTCGACTCCGTGGTGGTCGAAGCCGTGTCCTCCTCCTCGCGCAGGGAGGCCACCGACTCCTCGATCGCCGCCACGCGCTCGTTCAGCTCGTCGACCGTGCCCTGCAGGTCCGCGTCGACCGGCGCGGTCGGGGCGGTCGCGGGGACGGTGCTCGCACCCGCGCCCTCCGCCTTGTCCTTCGCGTCCAGCGCGATCACGATCCCCGCGGCGCCGGCGCCGCAGGCGAGGATCGCGAGCACGAGGGCAATCCCGCCCGCGTGGTCGCGAAGCCACCAGCCGAAGTCTCTGAGCCTGCCCATCGGTCGCTAAGGCTATGCCCTAGAACCGCGAAGGGGCGGCATTTGCCGCCCCTTCGCATGGTTCCTTTCGCGCTGCGCGCTCAGCAGATCGTGACGACGTGGAAGTCGCCGTCGACCTCTTCGCCGTTGGCGTTCCTCGTCTGCACCCGGATCCGGTTGGGCGTGCTGCCCGGCTGCGCCTGCGCGTAGCCCGCCTGCTCGTTGTTCTGGCCCGCGGACCCGCGGGTGACGATCCAGGCGCAACTCGAGACGTCACGGCCGAAGTCGACCTCGACGATCCCCCCGCCCTCGAAGGCGGTGGTCAGGTCCTGGCCGGCGCGGACGACGGTCGCGTTCTGGTTGGCCGCGGTGTTCGAGACGACCGCCCAGAGGACGTTGTTGGCCTTGCCCGCGGTCGGGACCGGGCCGAGCGTGTCCTCCTTGATGTTCTTACCCTTCGCCGCGTCGTTCTTCAGCTCCGAACCACCGACCGAGTCGGGGGCCAGGTCCTTCGCGGTGATCTTGCCCGCGGCGATCGCGGTGCCCCCGGCCAGCGCCAGGAACAGCGCCAGCGTCGCGGCGACGTTCGCGTAGGAGAGCCGCGCTCGCAGCCCCTTCAGCTTCCTCATCTTCCCTCCGGTTGTAAGCGCTCCCCCGTGCGCCCGAAACCGCAAACCCCCGTTTCGCCGCGAAGTAGCGATTTCCCGCCGGGCTTTTGTCGATTGACTGGTCAGTCAACGGGGTAGGAGTCGCTAACATCCCCCGCCGCTGGCACCCCAACCCGGGCCGCAGACGGCGAAATCGACGCCTCGCGGCACCATCAGGAGGGCTCAAGAAGTTGAAGATCTGCTGCCTCGTCAAAGAGGTTCCCGACGCGGCGGTCACGAAGCGCATCGACCCCGGTACGAAGCGCCTCGACCGCTCCGGCGAGAAGAACCTGAACCCGTTCGACACCCATGGGATCGAGGCCGCGATGCAGATCCGCGAAGGCGGCAAGGCCGACGTGGACGAGATCGTCGCGGTGACCATGGGCCCGGAGAGCGCCGTGCGCGCCCTCCACAAGGCCGTCGCGCTCGGCGCCGACCGCTCGGTCCACCTGACCGACGCCGCGCTCGAGGGCTCCGACGTGTGCGCCACGGGCCTCGCGCTCGCCAAGGTGCTGGAGTCGGAGAGCCCGGACCTGGTCCTGCTGGGCCAGCAGTCCGATGACGGCGAGTGCTACACGATCGGCGCGGTTGTCGCCGACCACCTGAAGATGCCGTCGCTCACGCAGGTCATCCAGATCGACGTCGAGGACGGCAAGCTGCGCTGCCAGCGTCAGGCCGAGTACGGCTACGACACCGTCGACGTCGAGCTCCCGGCCGTGATCTCGGTCGGCGACGCGATCAACGAGCCGCGCTACCCGTCGCTGAAGGCGATCATGGGCGCGAAGAAGAAGCAGCTCGACACGAAGGCGACCGGCGACGTCGGCATCGAGGCCGGCCAGGTCGGCGAGGAGGGCTCGAAGACGGCAGTCCTCGAGATCAACCCGCCGCCCGAGAAGCAGGCCGGCGAGATCATCGAGGACGAGGACACGGCGGAGACGGTCGAGAAGATCGTCGCCTGGCTCGAGGAAAGGAAGCTGATCTAAATGGGAGGCATCCTGGTCTACGCCCTCCACGACGACGAGGGCAACTTCAACAAGAACTCGCAGGGCGCGATCTCCGAGGCCGCGAAGCTCGCGGGCGAGATCGGCGGGGAGGCCGCGGCGCTGGTCGTCGGCGACGTCTCCGACGACGCCGCCGCGAGCCTGGGCGCCTACGGCGCCGCGAAGGTCTACCGCGCCAAGGACGTCCCGGAGGGGCTCGCCCAGCCGATCGTCGACGCGATGGCCAAGGTCATCACGGAGAACGACATCTCCTACGCGCTGTTCGGCGGCGGACTGCTCGGCTTCGAGATCGGTGCCGGCCTGACGGCTCGCCTGAACGCCGGCGTGACGATGGAGGTGACCGCGGTCAAGGTCGCCGACGGCAAGCTCGTCGCCGAGCGCCCGGTCCTTCAGGACTCGGCGATCGTCGACGTGGGCTACGTCTCCGAGCCCGGCATCATCATCGGCCGCCTGAACGCGTTCGACGCCAACGAGACCGGCGGCACCGCCGAGGTCGTCGACGTCGACGTCGAGCTCTCCGAGTGGTCGAACAAGGCCACGCTGGTCACCCGCGGTGAGTCGGGCGGCGAGGAGGTCAACATCGAGGACGCCGACATCCTGGTCGGCGGCGGCCGCGGCCTGGGCGAGAAGGACAACTTCAAGCTCGCCGAGGAGCTCGCGGAGTCGATGGGCGGCGCCGTCGCCGCGACCCGCGCGGTCGTGGACGCCGGCTGGTACCCGTACGCCACGCAGATCGGCCAGACCGGCAAGACGGTCGCGCCGAAGCTCTACCTGGCGGCCGGCATCTCCGGCGCGATCCAGCACAAGGTCGGCATGCAGAGCTCCGAGAACATCGTCGCGATCAACAAGGACCAGAACGCGCCGATCTTCGAGTTCTGCGACCTCGGTGTCGTGGGCGATCTCCACAAGATCATGCCCAAGCTCACCGAGGCGATCAAGGCGAAGAAGGGCGGCTGACAAACCGATGGGCGCCGTCAAGCCGTCGGATTACCCGCCGCCAGTAGAGCCCGGCAAGGAGTTCGTCGGGCCGATCACCGACGCCGAGGACGAGCGGATCGAGGTCGGCGTCGCGATCGTCGGCGGCGGGCCCGCCGGGCTTGCCTGCGCGATCCGGGTCATGCAGCTCCTCGAGGACGAGCCCGAGCTCGCCGAGGAGCTGGGCGAGGTGCCGGTGGCCGTGCTCGAGAAGGGCAAGGTCTCCGGCGCCCACCTGCTGTCGGGGGCGAACATGCGCCCGTCGGCGATGGAGGCCCTCTTCCCGGACCTCGACCCCGAGGACTGGCCTGTTTACCAGGAGGTCGAGAAGGACTCGGTCTACCTGATGACGCCGAAGCGGGCGATCCCGCTGAAGCCGCCGCCGCCCAACTTCAAGAACCACGGCAACTACGTCACCTCGATCGCGAAGCTCGGCCGGTTCCTCGGCGAGAAAGCCGAGGAGGCGGGCGTGTACATCCTCACCGAGACCGCGGGCGAGAAGCTCCTGGTCGAGGACGGGATCGTCAAGGGCGTTCGCTCCGGCGACAAGGGCCGCGGCCGCGACGGGGAGGAGCTCGGCAACTTCGAGCCCGGCTCGGACGTGGTCGCGAAGGCGACCGTCCTCGCGGAGGGCACCCAGGGCCACCTGACCGGCGCCGCGATCGAGCACTTCGAGCTCCAGGGCCTGCAGCCGCAGCGCTGGGAGCTCGGCGTGAAGGAGGTGTGGACTGTCAAGGAGCCGCTCGACCGCGTCATCCACACGATGGGCTGGCCGCTTCGCAAGCGCGCCAAGTTCAACGAGTTCGGCGGCAGCTTCATCTACCCGATGGGCGAGGACAAGGTGTGCGTCGGCTTCGTCGCGGGCCTCGACTACACGGACGCGACCTTCTCGGTCCACGACGTCCTCCAGCAGTTCAAGACCCACCCCTTCGTCAAGAAGATCCTCGACGGCGGCGAGCGCGTCGCCTGGGGCGCCAAGACGATCCCGTCGGGCGGCTACTGGTCGATGCCGCGCCAGTTCTCGGTGCCGGGCATGATCATGGCGGGCGACGGCGTCGGCCTCTGCAACGTCTCCGAGCTGAAGGGCATCCACTACGCGATGCACGCCGGGATGTACGCCGCGGAGGAGATCGTGAAGTCCCTGAAGGAGGGCTCGATCAACTACGAGGGCTACGACGCGCGCGTCCGCGAGGAGATCGTCGACCCGGACTTCCACAAGTGGCGGAACACCCGCCAGGCGTTCTCCCGGGGGTTCTTCCTGGGCGGCGCGATCGCGAGCGCCGCGACGATCACCCAGGGGATCTTCCCCCCGGGCCGCTGGAAGCAGCACCCGGACTCGACCGAGCCGATGTCGATCGGGAAGGCTTCCAAGAACTACCCGAAGCCCGACGGCAAGTACATCTTCGACAAGCTCTCGTCGGTCTTCGCCTCCGGCAACGCGACCCGGGACGACGCGCCCAACCACATCCGGGTCCAGAAGCACGTGCCGCGCGAGGTGGCCCAGACCTGGGTCTCGATGTGCCCGGCGCAGGTCTACGAGATCCCCGACGACCAGCTCGAGTCGGGCGCCGCGGAGGTCGACCTCCAGATCGTCCCGTCGAACTGCGTGCAGTGCGGCGCGATCACCGCCAAGGGCGGGCGCCTGACGCCCCCCGAGGGCGGCGACGGCCCCCTCTACCAGGAGGTCTAGCCCGACCTAGCCGGGCTGGAGCATCCCGCCGGTCCCGAACACGGGCCGGCGGCGCTTCGCGCCGTCCTCGGCCGCCAGCTCGGGCCCGCCGTGGGCCAGCGCCTGGCCGAACGCCTTGACGACGGCGGGGTCGAACTGGGTGCCGGCGCAGCGGCGCAGCTCGAGGAGCGCCTCGCGCGGGGTCTTCGCCGCCGAGTAGGGGCGCGGCGTCGTCATCGCGCAGAACGCGTCACAGACGAAGATGATGCGCGCCGCGAGCGGGATCTCCTCGCCGGCGAGCCCGTCGGGGTAGCCCCCGCCGTCGTAGCGCTCGTGGCTCGAGCGCACGATCCGCGAGACCGCGAGCAGGTCGGGCGCCGAAGCCAGGATCCGCTCGCCGATCACCGAGTGGCGGCGGATGAAGGCGCGCTCGGAGTCGGTGAGCCCGGATGGCTTGTCGAGGATCGCGTCGGGGATCGCGACCTTGCCGATGTCGTGCAGCTCGGCGGCCCGGGCGGTGAGCGCGAGGTCGAAGGCGTCGAGCCCGAGGTGGCGCCCCACGGCAACCGAGAGCTCGGCCACGTCGCGGGTGTGTTCGGAGAGCTCGGGGGTGCGCTCGCGCTGGGCTGATGCGAGCACGGCGAAGGCCTGCTCGGAGGCGGTCAGGCGCGAGCTCATCTTGTTGGCGTACATGCGCCGGTCGGCGAGCTGGATCGCGGCCTCGGGCCCGGGCGCCTCGCGGGGCAGCTCGACGGCGCCGATCGAGCAGGAGACCTCGAAGCCGGGCCCCGACTCGCGGAATGCCGCCTCCGCGCGCTCGAGCGCCGCGCGGGACCCGTCGAGGCCACCCTCGAGCAGCACGCAGAACTCGTCGCCCCCGACCCGGTACGCGGTGCCGCTGCCCTCGAGCGCGTCGCTGAGTCGCTTCGCGAGGCGCGAGAGCAGCGCGTCGCCGGCGGGGTGGCCGAAGGTGTCGTTGTAGCGCTTGAAGCCGTCGAGGTCGAGGAGGGCGAGCACGCTGGTGCCGCGGCCGTGCCAGATCGCCTCGCGCAGGTCGAGGTCGAGCTGACCGCGGTTCGCCAGGCCGGTCAGGGAGTCGTGGCTGATGCGGACGAGGAGCCGCTGGTTCTCGGTGAACGCGTAGGCGAGGCGCGCGAGGACGGCGAGCAGCGTGAGCAGGATGAGCGCCTGGGTGAGCGGGTCGGCCCCGCCGCCGAACGCCTCGTAGGCATAGCCCGCGACGGCCGCGACGCCGACGGCCCCGGCGACGACGAGGGTCCGCCAGCCGCGCTCGGCCGCGACCCGGACCGGCGGTGCGGGGCGCGCCCAGGCGCCGGCCGCGACGAGGAGCGCGGCGAGCGGCCAGAGGAGGTTGATCGCGCCGGTCGCCGAGTAGCTGCCGACCGAGAGCTGGTAGGCGTAGGACGCGTCGGCGATCGCGAGCGTGGCGAGGCCGACGACGAGCAGGGAGACGGCGGGCCCCGGGCGCTGGCCGCAGACCACCAGGATCGCGGCGAGGAAGGAGATCAGCAGCAGGTCGGCGATCGGGTAGCCGAGGCCCTCGACGAGGGCGCCGAGCCCGCTGCCGAGCCCGTCGCTGACGGTCTCGATCACGATCGCCGAGCCGATCGAGGCGACCGCGAGGGCAACCGCCGTGGCGTCGAACCAGAGCCCGGCGGGACGGTTGCGCAGCCGGTCGCGCACGATCAGGACGGTCCCGGCGAAGGCGAACGCGTAGTAGCCGAGGTAGCCGGCGTCGGCCAGGGTCGGGAAGGTGACCTCCCCGGAGCGCTCGGCGAGCACCTCGGTCCAGTAGAGGTCGCCCGCGGCGAAGCCGAGCAGCGCGAGGCCGATCAGGCCCCAGCCGGCGCGGCCCTCACGGACGGCGAAGGCGCGCGCTACGCAGAGGCCGCCGGCGCCGAACATGATCGCCAGGTAGATCCACTGGTCGTAGACGCCGTTCACCCCGTCGCCGCCCAGCCCGAAGAGCAGGTGGGCCGCGTAGAGGGAAAAGGCCGCCGCGGCCGCGACCACGACGACCGGGCCGAGGGCCCGCATCCGCACGCTGTCGCTGGAGGTCCGCATCCGTGCTCTCTTCCTGCCTGGAGAGGGTCGCTTCGAGCTTAGACTCGGCACCGGGGGGAATCGTCCGTAGGAACTACGGCATCAGGGGTCGGCCGCACGGATGACGCGGCGCTGGGCGCGGAGCACCGCCCAGTAGAATCGAAGAGCGATGAAGACGGGAATCCACCCCGAATACGGCTTGGCCCACGTGCGCTGCTCGTGCGGCAACGAGTTCTACACGCGCTCGACGAAGTCCGATCTCCACGTGGAGATCTGCTCGGAGTGCCATCCCTTCTACACCGGCAAGCAGAAGCTGGTCGACACCGGCGGTCGGGTCGAGCGCTTCAAGCGCCGGGCCGCGAAGCGCTCGAAGTAGGTCCTTAGACCGTGAGCGAGAACGGGGCCGGGCTGGCTCGTTCGGAGACGCGCATGCCCGACGGCCTCCCGGTCGCGAGCCGCGATGCCCCGCTCGGTGGCCAGGCGGTGCTCGAGGGCGTGATGATGCGTGGCATCTCGACCTGGGCGGTCGCGGTGCGCAAGCCGGTTCCGGAGGACTCCCACGCCGAGCTCGGCGAGATCGAGGTCACGACCGAGCCGATCGTCTCCTGGGCGAAGAAGCACCGGGTCCTGCGCCTGCCCGTGATCCGGGGCGTCGTCGCCCTCGGCGAGTCGCTCAAGATCGGCTTCCGCGCGCTCGGCATCTCGGCGAACGCCCAGCTCGAGGCGGAGGAGGGCGAGGAGGAGCCGCAGCCCATCGGTGGCTTCACCTGGGGTCTCACGATCGTGCTCTCGCTCGCGCTCGCGGTCGGCCTCTTCTTCGTGATCCCGGTCGGCGCCACCAGCCTGATCAAGGACCAGCTCGGCTCGGCCCTCCTCTTCTGGCTCGTCGAGGGCGTGCTGCGCACCGCGATCTTCATCGGCTACATCGCCGCGATCAGCCGCCTGCCGGACCTGCGGCGGACCTTCGAGTACCACGGCGCCGAGCACAAGACGATCTCCTGTTATGAGGCCGGCGACCGCCTGACGCCGGAGCGCGCCGAGACCTACTCGCGCCTGCACCCCCGCTGCGGCACCAGCTTCCTGCTGATCGTGATGGTGCTGGCGATCTTCGTCTTCGCCCCGATCGGCCTGCCCGCCTGGTACTGGCTGCTGGCCTCGCGGATCCTCGGCATCCCGCTGATCGCCGGGCTCTCCTACGAGGTCATCAAGTGGGCCGGCAAGCACCGCCGCAAGCGCTGGGTCCGCGTGCTCATGTGGCCCGGCCTGATGCTCCAGAACCTCACCACGCGGGAGCCCGACCGCGACCAGCTCGCGGTCGCGATCGCGGCCCTCGAGTCGGTGCTCGCGGTCGAGAGCCCCGAGGAGGAGGCCAAGGAGGAGCGGATCGAGATCGTCGCCTAGGGGCTGGTGGTGGACGATCTCGACGAGCTGCGCCGCCGCGCCGCGCTGACGGAGGACTCGGCCCGGCCGGACGCCGTCGCGAAGCGGCACGAGCGCGGCGGGCGCACGGCGCGCGAGAACCTGGCGGACCTCGTCGACGAGGGCTCCTTCGTGGAGTACGGGCGCTTCGTGATCGCCGCCCAGCGCCAGCGCCGCGATCTCCAGGAGCTGATCGAGCGGACTCCTGGCGACGGGCTCCTCGCCGGCACCGCCCGCGTGAACGGGGAGCTGTTCGGGGCCGAGCGCAGCGCCTGCGCCGTGCTCTCCTACGACTACACCGTCCTCGCCGGCACGCAGGGCGCCCTGGGCCACCGCAAGAAGGACCGGCTCTTCGAGCTGATCGAGCGGATGCGACTCCCGACCGTCTTCTTCGCCGAGGGCGGGGGCGGCCGGCCGGGCGACACGGACTACCCGGTCGTCTCGGCGCTGGACACCCGCGCCTTCGCGCTCTGGGCGCGCCTCTCCGGCGTGGTCCCGCGGATCGCGATCGTGAAGGGCCGCTGCTTCGCCGGGAACGCCGTGATCGCGGGCTGCTCCGACCTGATCGTCGCCACCGAGGACGCGTCGATCGGCATGGGCGGGCCGGCGATGATCGCGGGCGGCGGACTCGGCGACGTCCACCCGGACGAGGTCGGGCCGATCGAGATGCAGGCCCCCAACGGCGTCGTGGACGTGGTCGTCGCCGACGAGGCCGAGGCGGTCGCGGTGACCAGGGCCCTGCTCGGGCTCTTCCAGGCCCCGATCACGGAGTGGACCGCGCCCGACCCCGAGCGCCTGCGCGACGTCCTCCCCGAGGGCTCCCGGCGCGCCTACGACGTCACGCCGGTGATCGAGGGGATCGCCGACGAGGGCTCGGTGGTGGTGCTGCGCGACCGCTTCGCGCGCGAGATGGTCACCGCGCTCGGCCGGATCGAGGGCCGCCCCGTCGGGTTCATCGCGAACAACACGATGCACCTCGCCGGCGCGATCACGGCGCCCGCTGCCGAGAAGGCGGCGCGCCTCATGCAGCTCTGCGATTCGTTCGGCCTGCCGGTCGTCTCGCTCCTCGACACGCCCGGTTTCATGGTCGGCCCGGACCACGAGCGCACCGCGCTCGTGCGCCGCACCTCGCGGATGCTGATCGCGGGGGGCGCGCTCACCGTGCCGCTCGTCGCCGTGGTCCTACGCCGCGGCTACGGGCTCGGCGCGCAGGCGATGGTCGGCGGCAGCCTCCACGAGCCGCTCCTCACCGTGGCGTGGCCAGGGGCCCACCTCGGCCCGATGGGGCTCGAGGGGGCCGTGCGCCTGGCGATGCGGCGCGACCTCGAGGCGATCGAGGACGAGGCCGAGCGCGAGGAGCGCGTGCGCGAGCTCACCGCCGCCGCGCAGGAGAACGCGAAGGCGCTGAACGCCGCGCAGCTCTTCGAGCTCGACGACGTGATCGACCCCGCGGACACGCGCCGCGTGCTCGCCGCCACGCTGGCGGCCGCGGGTCCCCCCGAGCCCAGCGGCCGCCCGGTCGACGCCTGGTAGGTCAGCCCTCGCAGGCGGTCGTCGTCAGGGGGCCTCGCGACGAGCAGGTGTCCACACCGATGCCGCCGTCGATGTCGGCGGGGCTGCCGTCCCGGTCACCCTCGATCAGGTCGTCGCCGTCGCCGCCGAAGAGCCGGTCGAGGTGGTTGTCGTTCACCTGTCCCTCGGCGTAGATCTCGTCGTCGCCGGCGCCGCCGTCGGCCCACTCGCCGCCCTGGATGTAGTCGTTTCCGTCGCCGCCCTCGATCCGGTCGTCGAGCTCGCCGCGGGTGCCGTCGAGGAAGTCGTCGCCGGGCCCGCCGATGATCGTGTCGCCGTCGCCGGGGTCGGGCCGGCCGCGGAAGCCGCCGCCGTGGATCTCGTCCTCGCCCTCGCCGCCGTCGATCTTGTCGAAGCCGCGGCTCGTCCCGGCGAAGTCGTCGCCGTCGCCGAGGCAGACGGTGTCGTCGCCCGCCTTGGACTGGATCGTGTCGTCGCCGCGCTTGGCGACGATCACGTCGTCGCGGGGCGTGCCGGTGATGCGGTCGGCGCCGTTCGTCCCGACGATCGTCGCGCGCTTGCCGAAGCAGGAGGGCGCGGCGTCGGCCGGCGCCGCGAGGACGGCGGTCGCGAGCAGTGCGATTGCGATGGTGAGGAGCTTCGTGATCGTGTTCATGGCTCCAGGATCGCCGCGCCGCGCGCTCCGCCGGGCACCCCTCGGTGTGGAGTTCCAACCCCCGGCGGGCTCTAGCCTTCCACGGCCATGATCGACCGCCTCGTCGAGCAGATCGAAAGCCGTTTCAGCGAGCTGGAGTCGGAGATGTCGGACCCCGCGGTGATCGCCGACCGGGAGCGCTACGCCGACGTCGGGCGCGCCTACCGCGACCTCGAGCCCGCGCGCGAGCTGGCGCGCGAGTACAAGGTGCTCGCCGATGACCTGGCCGGCGCTCGCGAGATGCTCGAGGAGGACGGCGAGGACCCCGAGCTGCGCGCTGTGGTCGCCGACGCGCCGGACCGGCTCGCCGCGCTCGAGGAGCAGATCCGGCTCGCGATGGTCGAGCGCGACCCCAACGACGACAAGAACGTCCTGGTCGAGATCCGCGCGGGCACCGGCGGCGACGAGGCGGCCCTGTTCGCGGGCGACCTCTACAAGATGCTGGGGCGCTACGCGGAGGAGCGCGGCTTCTCGACCGAGGTGATCTCGCAGTCGCCGGCGGAGGTCGGCGGCTTCAAGGAGGTCACGTTCGCCGTGAAGGGCGAGGGCGCGTACTCGATGTTCAAGTACGAGGGCGGCACTCACCGCGTCCAGCGCGTGCCGAAGACCGAGTCGCAGGGCCGCATCCACACATCGACCGCGACGGTCGCGGTCCTGCCCGAGGCCGAGGACGTCGACGTCGACCTCGACCCGAACGACCTGCAGATCGACGTCTACCGCTCCTCGGGCCCGGGCGGGCAGTCGGTCAACACCACCGACTCCGCGGTGCGCATCACCCACGGCCCGACCGGGATCGTGGTCTCGATGCAGGACGAGAAGTCCCAGCTCCAAAACCGGGAGAAGGCGATGCGCGTGCTGCGCGCCCGCCTGCTCGAGCGCGCGATCGCCGAGCAGCAGGCGGAGATCGCCTCGGAGCGCAAGGCGCAGGTCGGGACCGGCGAGCGGGCGGAGAAGATCCGCACCTACAACGTGCCCCAGGGCCGGGTCACCGACCACCGCGTGAAGCTCACCTCGCACGCGCTGGACCAGGTGCTCGCGGGCGACCTGCGTGAGTTCACCGACGCCCTCTCCGACGCCGAGAGGCAGGCTCGTCTCGAGGCGCAGACCGAGGAAGCGGGCTGACGGCGGCGGTCGGCAGCGTCCGCGACGCGCTCGCGAGCGCGGCGGACGCATTCGCCGCCGCCGGCGTCGACAGCCCGCGCCTCGACGCCGAGCTGCTCCTCGCCGAGGCCACCGGGCTCGACCGGGCGCGTCTCGCCGCCGAGCCCGAGCTGGGCGTCCAGCCCGCGCCGGCCCGCGAGTTCGCCGCGATGGTCCGCCGCCGGGTGGCCCGCGAGCCGGTCGCCTACATCCTCGGCCGCAAGGGCTTCCGCCACCTGGAGCTGGCGGTCGACCCGCGAGCCCTGATCCCCCGCCCGGAGACGGAGCTGCTGGTCGAGATCGCGCTCGAACTTAAAGGGGGTCAGACCCCGTTTAAGTTTCTCGACGTCGGCACCGGGTCGGGCGCGATCGCGCTCGCGCTAGCCGACGAGCTTCCCGGCGCGGAGGTCACCGCGACGGATACCTCCGCGGCGGCGCTGCGGCTCGCAGCCGAGAACGCCGAGCGCCTCGGCCTGGCCGAACGCGTCCGCTTCGAGCTCGGCAGCCTGCCCGAGGGCGGGCGCTTCGACCTCGTCCTCGCCAACCTGCCATACGTGTCCGAGGCCGAGTGGGCCGGCCTCCAGCCCGAGCTCGCGCGCTACGAGCCGCGCTCGGCGCTCGTCCCCGGCCCGAGCGGGCTCGAGGCGATCGAGGCCGTGCTGGGCGAGCTCTCGGTCGGCCGCTGCGAGGCGGCGGCGGTCGCGCTCGAGGTCGGCGCGGACCAGGCTCCGGCGGTCGCCGAGCTGGTCCGCCGGGCCGGATTTGGCGCGGTGGAGACCCGCCGCGACCTCTCCGGGATCGAGCGGGTGGTCGTGGGAGCCACGGACGGCGCCGAGCGCGAGATGTGAGCGAAGCGTTAGGGGGCCTGGCCCCCTGACGCGCGCGTCACACTCCGGCGAGGATGCGCTCGAGCTCGACCCGGTCGAGGGCGCCCTCGCGCAGGACGGCCCAGTCGCCGCCGGTGTCGACCTCGCTCAGGTCGACGACCGTCGACGGGCGGCCGCCGAGCTGGCCGCCGTCGATCGCGAGGTCCGCGCCGGCCAGGATCGCGTCGTCGACGTCGCCGAAGCGGGACGGGGCGGAGGTGCCGCTCAGGTTCGCCGAGGTCTGGAAGACGGGGACGCGGGCCCCGGCGAGCGGCCCGCCGATCAGGCGCACGCCGAGCCGACCGGGGTCGTCGCGGCTCGCCAGCGGATAGCGGTGCGCGGGGTTCGCGACGACGATCGTGACGGGGCCGGGGAGGAGGCGGCCGGCGGCTTCGCTGGTGCGCGGTCCGAAGTCTCCGAGCAGCTCGCGCATCACGAGCGGGGTGAAATACATGACCGCCGAGGGCTTGCCGTCGTCGCGGCCCTTCAGCTCGTGGATGCGCTCGATCGCGTCCGGGTTCAGGGGGTCGCAGGCGAGCCCGTAGAGCCCGTCGGCGGGGAACAGGGCGACCCCGCCCTCGCCGACGACGCGCTCCAGCTCCTCGCGCGCGGTGTCCGCTCCCTCGGCCTCGATGCTGACGATCATCACCCGACGGTATAGCTGCCGCCGCGCCGCGTAACGTGTCAACCTGACGAAAGGAGAGCCCGACTTGTCCGAATTGCCCGACGACTTCCAGACCGCCCCCCTCGCCGAGGTCGACCCCGAGATCGCCCAGGTGCTCGATCGCGAGCTCGCCCGCCAGCAGGGGACGCTGGAGATGATCGCCTCAGAGAACTTCGTGCCCCAGGCCGTGCTCGACGCCACCGGCTCGGTGCTCACCAACAAGTACGCCGAGGGCTATCCGGGCCGCCGCTACTACGGCGGCTGCGAGGAGGTCGACGTCGCCGAGCAGCTCGCGATCGACCGCGCCAAGGCGCTGTTCGGCGCCGAGCACGCAAACGTCCAGCCCCACTCCGGCGCGCAGGCCAACAACGCGGCCTACATGGCGATGATCAACCCCGGGGACACGATCATGGGGATGGCCCTCGACCACGGCGGCCACCTTACCCACGGGATGAAGCTAAACGTCTCGGGCCGCCTCTACAACGTCGTCGCCTACCACGTCCGCCGCGAGGACCTGCGCTGCGACATGGAGGAGGTCGAGCGGCTCGCCCACGAGCACCGGCCGAAGGTGATCGTCGCGGGCTGGTCCGCGTATCCGCGCCACCTCGACTTCGCCGCCTTCCGCGAGATCGCCGACTCGGTCGGCGCCCGCCTGTTCGTCGACATGGCCCACTTCGCCGGTCTCGTCGCGGCCGGTGAGCACCCGAGCCCCGTCCCGCACGCCGACGTCGTCACCACCACGATCCACAAGACGCTGTGCGGCCCGCGCAGCGGCATGATCCTGTGCCGCGAGGAGCTGCAGAAGGACGTCGACCGCTCGGTCTTCCCCGGCCAGCAGGGCGGCCCGCTCATGCACGTGATCGCGGCCAAGGCGGTCGCGCTCGGCATGGCCGCCTCGGAGCCGTTCAAGGAGCGCCAGCGCCGCACCGTCGCCAACGCGAAGGCCTTCGCGGCCGAGCTCGTCGACGGCGGCATCGACGTCCTCACCGGCGGCACCGACGTGCACCTCGTGCTCGTCGACCTGACCCCGACCGGGCTCGACGGCAAGACCGCCGAGCAGCGCCTCGCGGACGTCGGCATCACCGTCAACTTCAACGCGATCCCGTTCGACGAGCGGCCGCCGATGAACCCCTCCGGCCTGCGGATCGGCACCCCCGCGCTGACGACGCGCGGGATGGGGGAGGACGAGATGCGCGAGATCGCCCAGGTGATCACCGCCGCGCTCTCGGACCGCTTCGACGACGAGCGCGACTCGCTCACCGAGCGCACGCGCGCGTTGATGGACGGCTTCCCGCTCTATCCCCAGCTCTCCGCCGCGGCGGTCTAGGCCGACAACCCCGCGACGGCGCGACGTGGCACGCGTCCTCTACGTCTACAGCCGCCACAACACCTTCACCAGGATCGACCTGGAGGCGCTGCGCGAGCGCTACGACGTCGCGGAGTACTTCCAGGACGGGCCGCTGCCGCGCCTGCGCGAGCTTCGCGCCAAGCTCCGCGACGCCGACGTCGTCTTCGGCTGGTTCGCCTCCTGGCACACGCTGGCCGCGCTCACGCTCGCCAAGCTGATGCGAAAGCCGACGGTGCTGATCATCGGCGGCTTCGACACCGCCGCCGTACCGGAGATCAACTACGGCAACCAGCAGGACCGTATCCGCGGCCTCCGCGCCCGGCTCGCGATCCGCCGCGCCGACCGCCTGATCACGAACTCGAACTACCTCGAGGGAGAGATCGAGCGCAACCTCGGCATCCCGCCCGAGCGGGTCCGCGTCGTCCACCACGGCCTCGCCGACCGCTTCGGCGAGCTCCCGGCCGAGCCCGACGGCGACGGCCGGGTCGCGCTCACCGTCGGCGCGGTCCACACGTGGAACCTCGAGCGCAAGGGCCACCGCGCCTTCGTCGAGGCCGCGCGCGAGCTGCCCGACGTCGAGTTCGTCCTCGCCGGCGGCTTCGGCGACGACGCGATCGACGCGCTGCGCGCGCTCGCCCCGGACAACATGACCTTCACCGGCTACCTCTCCGACGAGGACCTCGACGCCCAGTTCCGGCGCGCCGGGGTCTACGTCCAGGCCTCGTGGCACGAGGGCTTCGGGCTCGCCGTCGCCGAGGCGATGCTCGCCGGTTGCGTCCCGGTCGTCACCGCGGCCGGCGCCCTCCCCGAGGTCGTCGGCGACACCGGCGTCACGATCCCCGCGGTCGACCCGGGCGACATCGCCGCCGGCGTGCGCGAGGCGATCGCGCTCTGGCCGGGCCAGGGGCGGCGGGCGCGCGAGCGCGTGCTCGAGCGCTTCCCGCTCTCCGCCCGCGCGGAGGGCATCCGCGCGGAGGTCGAGGCCGCGCTGCGGGGCGACTAGGGCGCTCTATCCCGTTTTCTGTAAGAACCGGGATATGCGGTGGGCCGCCGGTCCGCGCCGGGACGGCGTCCGGCGGGTGATTCATCCTGCTTTCTGAATAGTCGGACATAAAGACGGATAAAGATTCAGATGGACCCGCGCGAAAACCCCTACACCCCCGGTGCCGGCCGCAAGCCGCCCCTGCTCGCCGGCCGCGACCGGGAGCTCGAGGAGTTCCGCCTCCTCCTCGCCCGGCTCGGCGAGGGGCGCTACGAGCGGAGCATCCTGTACTCGGGGCTGCGCGGCGTCGGCAAGACCGTCCTGCTCCTGGAGCTGGACGTCCTCGCCCGCGAGGCGGGGTGGGCGACCACCGACCTCCACGAGGTCGGCTCGCAGCCGGACTTCCGTGTCACCTTCGGGCGGATGGCCGCCCAGCTCCTGCGATCGATGAGCAGGCGCGAGCGGCTGCGCGACCGCGCGCAACGGGCACTGGCCGTCGTGAAGGCGTTCACCGCGACCGCCCCGGGTGGGGTCAGCCTCCGGCTCGACATCGAGCCCAGCACCGGGACCGCCGACAGCGGTGATCCCGAGGAGGACCTGGCCGAGCTGCTCGTCGAGATCGGCGAGGTCGCGAGGGAGGGCGGCATCGGCGCGCTCTTCCTCCTCGACGAGATGCAGAACCTCGACCAGCTCGCCCTCGCCGCGATCTGCATGGCGTTTCACCGCGTCAGCCAGCGGGACATGCCGGTCGCGCTCGCCGGCGCGGGGCTGCCGGTGCTCCCGCAGCGCCTCTTCGAGGCGAAGCCGTATGCCAGCCGCCTCTTCTCCTACGGCCAGGTCGATCGGCTCGGGGCGGGGGCGTCGCGCACCGCGCTCGTCGCCCCGGCGAAGCGACTCGGGGCGGAGCTCGAGGACGCGGCGGTGGCCCGGGTGCTCCGCTCCACCGAGGGATACCCGTACTTCATCCAGGAGTTCGGGCGGATCCTCTGGAACGAGACCGAGGCGTCGCCGGTGAGCGAGTCCGACGTCGCCGAGGTGGAGGACCTCGTCGGATCCGCGCTCGCCTCCGAGTTCTTCGAGCCGCACTTCAAGCTCGCGACCGAAGCGCAGCAGCGCTACCTGATGGCGATGGCCGACCTCGGGGCCGGCCCGTACCGCAGCGGCGCCGTCAACGATCATCTCGGCCACCGGTCCCCCGGCGGCAGCTCGAAGGAGAGGAACGCGTTGATCCAAAAGGAGTTGATCTGGAGCCCGCGCCGCGGCGAGGTCGACTTCACGATCGCGCGCTTCGCCGAGTTCGTCCGCGAGGCCCACCCGTACGAGGCCAGATGAAGGTCTGGGTCGACTGCACCGCGGCGGCGCACCCGCTCGTCCTGCGCCCGATCGTCGAGGCGCTCGAGGCGCGCGGCCACGAGGTCGCGATCACGACCCGCGAGTACGGGCAGACGACGGGGATCCTCGACCGCCTCGGCCTCGACTACGAGGTCGTCGGCCGCCACGCCGGCGCCGGCACCGCGGCGAAGGCACTCGCCGTCGCCCGGCGCAGCGCCGCGCTGCTGCGCTGGGCGCGGCCGCGCCGCTTCGACCTCGGCCTCGCGCACGGCTCGGTCGATATCGCCGTCGTCGGCGCCCTCCTGCGCATCCCGACCGTGCAGATGCAGGACTACGAGCACGCCGGCCTTCAGCGCAAGGTCAGCTGGCGCGTCGCCCGCCGGGTCCTGGTCCCCGACGCGATCCCGCTCGAGGCCATGGAGCGCGCCGGCGCGAAGCGCGCCAAGGTCTTCCGCTACCCCGGCCTCAAGGAGGACTACTACCTGTCCGGGTTCGAGCCGAGCCCGGAGGTCCTGGCCGAGCTCGGGCTGCCGGCGCTGGGGGTCGAGGCGGAGCGGGGCGCCGATGAGAAGGTGCTCGCGGTCGTGCGCCCGCCGCCCGAGACCTCCGCCTACCACGCCGACAACCCGCTGTACGAGCGGGTGCTCGATCGCATCGCCGCGGACCCGGCGGCGATCGGCGTGGTCGTGCCGCGCACCGAGCGCCAGCGCGCCGGCGCGATCGCGCGCGGTGAGCCCAGCCTGGTCGTCGCCGAGCGCGCGATCGACGCGCAGAGCCTGATCGCCTACGCGGACCTCGTGGTGAGCGCGGGCGGGACGATGAACCGCGAGGCGGTCGCGCTGGGCACGCCGGTCTACACGATCTTCACGGGCGAGATGGGCGCCGTGGACGAGCGCCTGATCGCCGAGGGCCTGCTGCGCCCGCTCGAGGATCCGGAGGCGACACCGCTCGAGAAGCGCGCGAACCCGCCCGGCGTCCGCACCCCCCGCGATCCTCAGGTTCTCGTCGACGCCATCCTCGAAGCATGCTCGTAGACGGCCGCCCCGATCAGCTCCAGGTCCTGCTCGCCTTCCTCGTGGCGGCGGTGGTGGCGTGGCTGCTCGTCCCCGCGACCGAGAAGCTCGCCCACAAGATCGGCGCGATCGACATCCCGCGCGAGCGCAGCCTGCACGTCACCCCGACCCCGAAGCTCGGCGGGCTCGCGATCCTCGCCGGCGTCCTGGTCTCGGGCGTGCTCTGGCTCCAGGGCGGCGACCAGACGGCCGCGATCCTGGCGGGGGCGACCGTGATCGCGGCCTTCGGGGTCCTCGACGACGTCTACGACCTGCCCGCCGTGCCGAAGCTGATCGGCCAGATCATCGCGGCGATCATCCCGGTGCAGGCCGGGGTGAAGGCCGGCGCGTTCACGCTGCCGTTCCTGGGCCGCCTCGAGCCGGGCTCGGTGAACCTCTTCGACGCGCCCCTCGTCGGCGAGGTCGACATCGCCTTCATCCTCACCGTGATCGGCATCGTCGCGGTCGCGAACGTCATCAACTTCATCGACGGGATGGACGGGCTCGCGGCCGGGGTCTGCGTGATCTCCGGCGTCACGCTGGCCGTGATCGCGCTCTCGCTCGATCGTCCCGGCGCCGCGGTCCTCGCCGCCCTCACCGCCGGCGGCGCCCTCGGCTTCCTGCGCCACGGGTTCCCGCCGGCGTCGAGCTTCATGGGGGACACGGGCTCCAACCTGCTCGGCTTCCTGCTCGCCTGCGTCGCGATCCAGGGCGCGCTCAAGACCAACGCGGTCGTCGCGCTCTTCTTCCCTCTGGTCGTGCTCGCGATCCCGATCCTGGACTCGAGCTTCGTGATCGCGAAGCGGCTCAAGTACCGCCAGCCGATCTACCAGGCCGACACCTGGCACTTCCACCACCGCATGGCCGCGATCGGCTTCTCGCAGCGCCGCACGCTCGCCTACCTCTACGGCTGGGCGATCGTCCTCGCCGGGATGGCGCTGGCGCTCCGCTTCGTCCCCTACTCCGACGACCACGGCAACTTCGACCCGGCGTGGACCGTCGTCATCCTGCTCTGCGGGCTGGTCGCCCTCGCGGCCAGCGTCTACCTCGTGGTGGTCCTCGAGATCCTGAAGCTGCGCCGCTTCCGCGTGCGCAACCTGGGTGCCGCCGGGGTCGTCCTCCCCGAGGACGAGGTCGACGCCGGCGTCGCCCGCGAGCTCGAGACCGGCACGTTTGAGGCGGTGGACCCGGGCACCGGCGAGCTCACCGCGATCGACCCGGACACCGGCGAGCTCGAGGAGCCCCCGCCGGGTTAGCAGGGCTTTCGTCCCCCCGGGAACGTCACCGAGCTTTCGCAGCAACCATGCGACTTTGTGACGGTCGCCATTACCTCCGAAGGTGGGGTTCCATAAGCAGGATTTCGGCTAGGCTTGAGCCGTCGTTTAAGTCGGCCGCGGGAGCCAAGGGGTTCATCGCCGCCGGCAATTTTTTTCCCCCAACCGCTCTTCTTCCCGCACGGAAACCAATTGGCAATCGACGATCACGACACCCCCGGCTCGAGAGATCCCCGCGACGATCGCGGGTGCCACGGCTGCGGGTTCCCCTCCGAGCGGGTCGATGCCCCCGCGCGAACCAGCCGGGTGAGTGAGCGGCTGGTCTGCGGCCCCATGGGCCCGCGCGCGGACGGCCCGTCCGCCGGCAAGCGACGTCGTGGAGCTCGGACGTGTCTACGCTCGCGCTAGATCCAGCCACCCGCGCCGGCAGCGGTGGCCGCGGCGTGCAGCTCGCCCGCTACGCGGACCTCATCCTGCTCGCGATCGCGCTTCCCGTCTTCCTTCTCGCCGGGCTCCCGATCGTCGGCTACGTCGCCGTCGCCGCCGGCTGGCTCGCGCAGCGCGCCGTCCAGCTCTGGGCCTCCGTGCGCGTCGCGCGGGTGAACGAGCGCTCCGCCGCGCTGCGGCTGATCGCGCTCACCTTCATGGCCCGTCTCTGGCTGGTCACGGTCGCGATCCTCCTGGTCGGCATCCTCGCCGAGGACGAGGCCGGCCTGGCCGCCGCGATCCTCGGCGCCGCCCTCGTCACCGCGAACCTCGCCGGCGAGGCGCTGATCCGCTCATCGGCGCCCCCCGAGGGAGGGGAGGCGCGGTGAGCCGCAAGGCGAAGATCCTGCTCGCGTTCGGCCTCTACTTCGGGATCACGATCCTGCTGGTCCTCATCGTCGGCAACGAGGGCAAGAACGACGAGTTCCAGCCGCAGAACGAGTTCCTGCTCGACCCCTGGATCAACCTCGACCTCGGCTTTGCCGACCTGTCGATCAACAAGGCCGTGATGTACCTGTTCCTCGCCTCGGCGGCCACGATCGGCGTCATGACCTACATCGCCAACCGCATGCAGCGCGAGCCGAACAAGGTGCAGATGGCGATCGAGGTCGCCTACGACGTGACCAAGAACAACATCGCCGGCAACATCCCGGAGGACAAGCTCGCGCGGAAGTGGTTCCCCTACCTGGCGACCCTCTTCTTCTTCATTTGGTTCTCGAACATGCTCGGCTACCTGCCGCTGCCGACGAACACCGAGCACACCTTCGACCTCTTCGGCCTCGAGATCCCGAGCTTCGCGATCTACGCCGCGACGGCGAACATCTCGATCCCGCTCGTGCTGGCGATCATCTCCGTGTTCGCCTACCACGTCGAGGGCATCCGCGCCCAGGGCGTCGGCAAGTACTTCAAGAGCTGGCTGCCCCCGGGCCTCGAGTCGATGAACGTCTTCGGGCGCGCCGCGATCTTCGTGATCGAGGTGATCTCGCACATGGTCCGCGTGATCAGCCTGGCCGTCCGACTGTTCGCGAACATCCTCGCGGGCCACCTGCTCATCCTCTTCATGGCCGGCGGGCTCGCCGTGCTGCTCGGGCTGGCCGCGCTCGGGGTCCTCACCTTCCCGATGGCCTTCGCCTTCTTCGTCTTCGAAATCGGCCTGGTGGCGACGCTCCAGGCATTCATCTTCTCGACGCTGACCGCGATCTATATTGGCGGCGCAACGTCCGAGGCCCACTGATCTCGCTTTAGAAAACCAGCAAAGGAGCAAACCGAAATGGAAGACCTACTTCCCATCCTGGCCCAGGCTTCGGGCGTCACCGACGACGGGCTGAAGTCGATCGCCCTCGGCATCGGCGCCGGCCTCGGCTCGATCGGCGCCGGCATCGGCATCGGGATCATCTTCGGCAAGGAGATCGAGTCCGTCGCCCGCCAGCCCGAGCTGAAGGACGAGCTCCAGTCGATCCGCTGGCTCGGCTTCGCGCTCACGGAGGCGGTCGCCTTCTACACCTTCATCTTCGGTCTGATCGCGTTCTTCCTCTAGGCCATTGGAGGCGATCGGCGACATCGTGCCCCAACTCGTAGGGGCGGAGAGCGAAGGCAGCTTCCTGGTCTCGCCCGGGCTCGGGCTGATGATCTGGACGCTGCTGGCCTTCGGCGTGACGTTTTACGTGCTGAAGCGCGCCGCCCTGCCCAGGATCGGCGACGCGCTCGAGAAGCGCGCCAACGCGATCAGCGAGAACATCAAGGCGTCCGAAGAGCAGCGCGAGGAAGCGGACAAGCTCCTCGCCGAGTACCGCGAGCGCCTGCGCGAGGCCCGGGAGCAGGCGGACGACATCACCGCCCGCGCCCGCAAGGCGGCGGAGAACCTCGAGCGCGAGGCGACCGACGAGGGCAAGGCCAAGCGCGAGGAGCTGGTCGCGGCCGCCCGCCGCGACATCGACGCGGAGACGCGGCGCTCTCTCGAGCAGATCCGCAAGGAGGTCGCTGACCTGACCGTGCTCGCCACCGAGAAGGTGACGCGCAAGTCGCTCTCCGACGAGGACCAGCAGCGGCTCGTCGAGGAGGCGCTCGCCGAGGTCGACTTCTCCTCGCTGGCCGGCCAGGCCACGGGCGGGTCCGCCGATCGGGGCGATTCGTAAGTGGAGGAGATCGCGCGCGTATATGCCGAGGCGCTGTTCGACTCGGCGAAGGATCGCGACAAGCTCGACGAGACCCGCGACCAGTTGGTGGAGTTCGCGGACGCCGTCGGCGACAACCGCGACCTGCAGGCGTTCCTGTTCAGCCCGTACTTCTCCTCGGAGGAGAAGATGAAGGGGCTCGACACCGCCGTGAGCGGCGCCGACGACGAGTTCGTCAACTTCCTCGGCCTGCTCGTCGAGAAGCACCGGATGCCCGCGATCTTCCGGATCCGGGACAAATTCGAGGAGCTCTACGCTGAGGCGACCAAGCGCCTCGAGGTCAACGTGACCAGCGCGATCGAGCTCGACGACAAGGTCGTGAAGCAGGTCGGCGACGAGATCGAGAAGCAGACCGGACGCAAGGTGGAGCTCAGCTCGACGGTCGACGAGAGCGTGCTCGGCGGCCTCGTCCTGCGCGTCGGGAACGTCGTGCTCGACGCGAGCCTTAGGAACAAGCTGGAAAAGATGAGGCGGGAGATCGCCCGCGCCGCATGATTACGGAGAAGGAGCCCAACTAGATGGAAATCAAGCCGGACGAGATTGCCAAGATCCTGCGCCAGCGGATCGAGGGGCTGGAGACCGACGCGGCGGACCTCTCCGAGGTCGGCACCGTGCTCTCCGTGGCCGACGGCATCGCGCGCGTGCACGGGCTCGACAACTGCATGTCGCTCGAGATGCTCGAGCTGCCCCACGACGTCACGGGCCTCGCCCTGAACCTGGAGGGCGACAACGTCGGCGCCGTGCTCTTCGGCGAGTGGGACAAGGTCGTCGAGGGCGACACGGTGAAGCGCACCGGCCGCCTGCTGGAGATCCCGGTCGGCGAGGAGCTTCTCGGGCGCATCGTCGACCCGCTCGGCCGCCCGCTCGACGACAAGGGCGAGATCAACACCTCCGAGACGCGGCCGGCCGAGTTCAAGGCCCCCGGCGTCGTCCAGCGCCAGCCGGTCGAGGAGCCGATGCAGACCGGGCTCAAGGCGATCGACTCGATGATCCCGATCGGCCGCGGTCAGCGCGAGCTGATCATCGGCGACCGCCAGACGGGTAAGACGGCGATCGGCCTCGACACGATCATCAACAACAAGGACAAGGACCTGATCTGCGTCTACGTCGCGATCGGCCAGCGCATGGCCACCGTGGTGCAGGTCAAGGAGACCCTCGACGAGGCCGGCGCCCTCGACAACACGATCATCGTCGCCGCGTCCGCCGACGAGGCCGCGCCGATCAAGTACATGGCGCCCTACGCCGGGTGCGCGATGGGCGAGCACTTCCTCTACAACGGGAAGGCCGCCCTCTGCATCTACGACGACCTCACGAAGCACGCGTACGCGTACCGGCAGATGTCGCTGCTCCTGCGCCGCCCGCCGGGCCGCGAGGCGTACCCGGGCGACGTGTTCTACCTGCACTCCCGCCTGCTCGAGCGGGCGGTGAAGCTGAACGACGACCTGGGCGGCGGCTCGCTCACGGCGCTGCCGATCATCGAGACGCAGGCATCGGACGTGTCGGCGTACATCCCGACCAACGTGATCTCGATCACCGACGGGCAGATCTTCCTGGAGTCCGACCTGTTCTTCTCGGGCGTCCGCCCGGCGATCAACGTCGGCATCTCGGTGTCCCGCGTCGGCGGTAACGCCCAGACGAAGGCGATGAAGAAGGTGGCCGGCAAGCTCCGGCTCGACCTCTCCCAGTACCGCGAGCTCGAGGCGTTCGCGCAGTTCGGCTCCGAGCTCGACCCCGAGACGCAGAAGACGCTCTCGCGCGGCGAGCGCCTGGTCGAGATGCTGAACCAGAACGAGCGCAGCCCGCTCTCGGTCGCCGAGCAGGTCGCCTCGATCTACGCCGGCACCGGCGGCTACCTCGATCGCATCAAGGTCGACCGCGTCGGCGACTTCCTGGACGACCTCCTCGGTCGCCTGAAGTCCGAGAACTCCGACCTCATGAACCAGATCGACGAGGACGGCAAGCTCGAAGACGAGGACCTCGACAAGCTCGGCGACGCGATCGGCGAGATGGTCGACGACTTCGGCCCCGACTTCGACGAGGACGGCCAGCCGCTCGAGGAGGGCGAGTCCGACCGCGTGAAGGACGAGGACGAGCGCAAGCGCCCGGGCCGCACCGACGAGGAGGACAAGGCCGAGCGCGAGGCCGAGGCCGAGGGCGAGAAGGCCGAGAAGACCGTCGAGAAGGCCGAGGAGGAAGTCGCAGCCTGAGCGCTGCCTGACCCATGGCCACTCGCAAGGAAGTCAAGAGCCGGATCTCGTCCGTCAAGAACATCCACAAGATCACGCGGGCGATGGAGATGGTCGCCGCGGCGCGCCTGCGCCGGGCCGAGGAGCGCATCGAGCACATGCGCCCGTACGCCCAGGCCCTGCGTCAGATGACGCGCCAGGTCTCCGAGGCCGCCGGCACGATGCCGGACATCCCCGTGCTCGAGGAGCGCGAGAACATCAGCAAGGTCGGGATCCTGCTGGTCACGGGCGACCGCGGCCTCGCCGGCTCGTTCAACGCGCAGATCATCCGCGCGGGGATCGAGCTCAAGCGCGAGTTCGAGGGCGACGGCGCCGACGTCTCGTTCTCGGTCGTCGGCCGCCGCGGGGCCTCGACCATGAACTTCCGCGGCGAGGATCTGGTCGATTCCTACGTGGGCTTCACCGACCGCCCGGCGTTCGCGAACGCGCGCGAGATCGGCGAGGACCTCTCGTCCGCGTACATGGACGAGGAGTTCGACCGCGTCGAGCTGATCTACAACCGCTACGTCTCGCCGCTGACGCAGTACGTGCGCCGGCAGACGCTGCTTCCGCTCCAGGAGGCCGAGGTCTTCGGCGAGGGGATCCCCGAGCCCGAGGAGCCCGAGGACTCCGAGCTCGCGGAGGCCCACTCGAAGGCCCTCTGGGTCTACGAGCCGGACCCCGAGCTCCTGCTTCCCCAGCTCTTCCGCGAGTACGTCGACCTGTCCGTCTTCCGGGCCCTGCTCGAGTCGACGGCTTCGGAGCACGGCTCGCGGATGACGGCGATGCGCAACGCGGCCGAGAACGCGCAGGACATGATCGGCGACCTGACCCTGGAGATGAACCGGGTGCGGCAGGCCGAGATCACCCAGGAAATTCTTGAAGTCGTAGGCGGCGCCGAGGCGCTCGGTTAGGTAACCGGGGTAAGAGCGCAGCTCTGACCCCGGAGGAGATTGGAGAAAATTGGCTGAAGAGAACGACAACGGCAACGAGAACGGCGACGCCGACAACGGCAACGGCGACGAGGCCCAGGCGAGCGGCAACGGCTCGAGCTCGAACGGGCAGAACGTCGGCCGCGTCGAGCAGGTGACCGGCGTCGTCGTCGACGTCGCCTTCCCCGACGAGCTGCCGGAGATCTACTCGGCGCTGAAGGTCGAGGTGGGCGCCGAGGGCGCCGCGGACCGCGACGAGGACGAGGCGACCGAGCTCGTGCTCGAGGTGCAGCAGCACCTCGGCGACGACCGCGTCAAGTGCGTCGCGATGGACTCCACGGACGGGCTCAAGCGCGGCGACGAGGTCGTCGACACCGGTGGCCCGATCACCGTGCCCGTCGGCAAGGCGACCCTGGGCCGGATCTTCAACCTGCTTGGCGACCCGATCGACAATGAGGGCGATGTCGAAGTCGAGGAGCGCTGGCCGATCCACCGCTCGGCGCCCGACGTCGAGGACCTCACCCCGACCCAGGAGATCCTGGAGACCGGCATCAAGGTCGTCGACCTGCTGGCCCCGTACGCGAAGGGCGGCAAGGTCGGCCTGTTCGGCGGCGCCGGCGTCGGCAAGACGGTGCTGATCCAGGAGCTGATCCGCAATATCGCCGAGGAGCACGAGGGCCTCTCCGCCTTCTGCGGCGTCGGCGAGCGCTCCCGCGAGGGCAACGACCTCTGGCTCGAGATGAAGGACTCCGGCGTCATCGACAAGACGATGCTCGTCTTCGGCCAGATGAACGAGCCGCCGGGCGCGCGCCTGCGCGTCGCCCTCTCCGGCCTCACGATGGCGGAGTACTTCCGCGAGCAGGGCGGGCAGGACGTGCTGCTCTTCATCGACAACATCTTCCGGTTCGTCCAGGCCGGTTCCGAGGTGTCGGCTCTGCTCGGCCGGATGCCCTCGGCGGTCGGCTACCAGCCCACTCTCGAGACCGAGATGGGCGAGCTCCAGGAGCGGATCACCTCGACCCAGAAGGGCTCGGTGACCTCGATCCAGGCCGTCTACGTCCCGGCGGACGATTACACCGACCCGGCCCCGGCATCGGTGTTCGCGCACCTGAACGCGACCACCGCGCTCTCCCGGTCGATCTCCGAGAAGGGGATCTACCCGGCGGTCGACCCGCTCGACTCGAGCTCGACGATCCTGAAGCCGGACATCCTCGGCGACGAGCACTACAACGTCGCGACGCAGGTCCAGGAGGTGCTCCAGCGCTACAAGGAGCTCCAGGACATCATCGCGATCCTCGGCATCGACGAGCTCGCCGACGAGGACAAGCTCCTCGTCAACCGGGCCCGGAAGATCGAGCGCTTCCTTTCCCAGCCGTTCTTCGTCGCCGAGGCGTTCACCGGCACCGACGGTAAGTACGTCTCCGTCAGCGATACGGTCTCCGGCTTCAAGGAGCTGGTCGACGGCAACCTCGACGACATCCCCGAGCGCGCCTTCTACATGAAGGGCACGATCGATCAGGTCGTCGAGGACGCGAAGGGCCAGACCGAGGACGAGGAGTCCGGCGCGAAGTCCGAGAAGGAGGACGCCGACAAGAAGGCCGAGGAGAACGGCGGGAACGGTGACTCCGACGAGAACGGCGACTCCGACGGCGACGCGGAGAACGGCGAGAGCTAGATGGCCGAGGAGCACAAGCTCCACGCGCGCGTCCTCACCCCCGAGGGCGAGGTCTTCGACGGCGAGCTCGAGCAGCTCTCGACGAAGACCCAGACCGGCGAGATCGGGATCCTGGCGCGCCACGTCCCGGTCCTCGCCCGGCTCGTGCCGTCCGAGCTGCGACTGCACAAGTCGGAGGGCGAGGTCGACACCTACGCCGCCGCGGAGGGCTGGCTCCAGGTCTTCGCGAACCGCGCGACCGTCCTGGTCTCCGAGGCCGTCTCCCCCGACGACCTCGACGCCGGCGAGCTGCGCGACCGGATCTCGGAGGCGGAGGACCGCCTCTCCGACGCCGAGGAGGGCAGCGCGGCGGCCGACCAGGCCGAGCGCGAGAAGGTCCGGGCCGAGGCGTTCCTCGCGATCGCCGAAGGCGATTAGCGCGCGCCCGTGAGCACCCCGGGTGCCGACGAGCGCTCGCTCGCCGAGCGCCTGATCGCCTACGACTCCTCGAACCCCGAGGGGATCAAGCTCGCCGCCGGCTTCGTGAAGGGCTGGCTCGAGGCTCGTGACATCGAGGCGCGCGAGGTCGCGGTCCGCGACCTTCCCGTCGCCTATGCCGAGGTCGGCCCGAAGGAGGGGCCGACCGTCCTCCTCCACGGACACCTCGACGTGGTGCCCGGTCGCGAGGGCCAGTTCGAGCCGCGGGTCGAGGGCGACCGCCTCTACGGGCGCGGCGCCTATGACATGAAGGGCGCGGTCGCGGCGATGATGCTCGTCCTCCACGACCTGCGCGACGAGCAGCGCGTGCGGGTCCGCCTCGCGTTCGTGCCGGACGAGGAGTCCGAGGAGGAGAAGGACCGCGGCTCCGACCAGCTCGTCGATCGCGGTTTCGTGGGGGATTTCGCGATCACCGGCGAACCAACCAACATGCACATCGGCGTCGCGGCCAAGGGCGTGCTGGCGATCCGGCTCGAGGTCACCGGGCGCGCCGCGCACGGCGCGACGCCGTGGCTCGGCGACAACGCGATCCTCAAGGCCTATGAAGTTTTCAGGACCATCGAATCGCTACCGTTTGCCGCCGAGAGCTCGGAGCATTTCGACCGCCCTTCGATCAACCTCGGCCGCATCGTGGGCGGCGATGCCCTGAACAAGGTGCCCGACACATGCGTCATCGACGTGGACATCCGCCACCTGCCAGAGCAGGAGCCGAACGAGATCCTCGCCGCCGTCGAGGCGATCGACGGCGCCCGCGTGGTCTCGACCTTCCGCCGGCCGCCGGCGCTCGTCGACCCGCAGTCGGTGTACGTGCGCTCCCTCTGCGACGCGGCGGCGCCGCACGCCGACGGTCCGGTGATGGGGGTCGGGCGCGACGGCTCCTCGGACGCGGTCTCCTTCCTGCGAGTGGGCATCCCCGCGGTCGAGTTCGGGCCGCTGGGCGACGGGCACCACGGGCCCGAGGAGTGGGTCTCGATCTCCTCGCTCGCGAGCTACCGGCGCACCCTCACCGACTTCATCCGCAAGCTCCCCGACTCACTCGACCGGGGAGGTGAGCGATGAGCGAGGACGACGACTGGCGCGGCGACGAGACCGGTGACGAGGAGCTGCCGCCCCCCGCGACCTGGGCCGGCGGCCGCCGCGACGACGAGGAGGCCGACGAGGCCGACGAGAAGGTCGGCCACGGCATCACCGAGGAGTTCTCGCTCTCCGACGAGGCCCCGGAGGAGCCCCCGGCCGAGCCCACGCCCCCCGTCGAGGAGCCCCCCGACCCCGACGCGCCGGACCCGGTGGAGGAACCGCATGCCCCCGGCGCCCCGCCATCGGGCGAGACCGAGGAGTTCGTCCCCCGCGAATTCGCCCCGATCTCCGACGAGTTCGACGAGGTCAAGCCGGTCACCCACCGCTACGAACCCCCCTCCGACGAGCACGAGCTGGAGGAGGAGGACGAAGAAGAGAGCGCCGACGAAGGGGAGAGCGCGGCGTCTGACCCCGAAGCGTCTGACCCCGAGGGGTCTGTCCCCGAAGTGCCAGAGGGTGAAGAAGAGGACGCGGGGTCTGACCCGAGCCCGGAGGAAACGCAAGAGCCCGCTGAAGCGCAGGGGTCTGACCCCACAGAGTCCAGCAAGAGTTCGGCCGAGGAGCCAGGCGAGGAGCCCGAGCCCGACGACCCAGTCACCGTCGTCAAGCAGCCACCCCCGGTCCTGGTGGCGGCCGAGGCCAAGGCCGACGCCGACGGCGGCGACGAGCCGCCCAAGAAGCGCTGGTGGCGGCGCGAGCAGAAGGACGAGCCCGGCAAGCCCGAGAAGGCGCCGCGCGCCGGGATGTGGCCGCGCTTCATGGTCGCCTCGTTCGTGATCGTGGTCTCGATGGCCACCGCCACCGCGGCGAGCCTGCTGCTCTACCTGAACGACATCGCCGAGGCGATCGGGGCGAAGCTGCCGGGGGTCCAGAACGTGCTGAAGACGGTCGAGGGCGGGGAGCCCCAGACCGTGCTCATCCTCGGCTCCGACATCCGGCCCGAGATCGAGAAGAAGGGCCGCTCGGACACGACGATGCTGCTGCGCCTCGACGCGGACAAGAACGTCCTCTCGCTGCTCTCCCTGCCGCGCGACCTGAAGGTGAACATCCCCGGCTACGGCGTCGGCAAGCTGAACGAGGCCTACACCGTCGGCGGGCCGAAGAAGACCCTCGAGACCGTCAAGGACCTCACGGGCCTCGAGATCAACCACGTCGTCAACATCAACTTCTCCGGCTTCGCCAAGGCGGTGGACGCGATCGAGTGCGTCTTCGTCGACGTCGACCGCGACTACTTCATCTCGAACGAGGGCGTCTTCGACGACAGCCAGAAGGTCAGCGAGATCGACATCGACGCCGGCTACCAGCAGCTCTGCGGCTTCAAGGCGCTCCAGTACGTGCGCTTCCGTCACGACGACAACGACCTCGTCCGCGCCGCCCGCCAGCAGTCGTTCCTGCGCGAGGCGCGCCAGAAGGTGCCTCCGGAGCGACTCTTCGAGAAGCGCAACGAGTTCATCGACATCTTCACGAAGTACACGACGTCGGACATCAACGACCCGATCGCGATGCTCGACACCCTGAAGCTCTTCATCGAGCTGCGCGACGCGCCGGTGCGCCGCATCCAGTTCCAGGGCGACATCGGCGACGCGACCTCCACCTACGTGACCGCCTCGGACGAGCAGATCAAGACCGCCGTGAAGCAGTTCCTGGGCGAGGTGCCCGCCCCTGCCGACAAGCCCGACGAGGTCAAGACCGGCGAGGGCGGTGGCGGCGGCGGTGGCGGCGGCGGCTCCGGCGGTGGCGGCGGGGGTGGCGGCGACTCCGGCGGCGATGGCGGCGGTGATGGCGGCGGCGCGCCCAGCGCGGGCCTGATCGACGCCTCCGGCGCGGCCGAGATCTACGCGACCGAGTTCGACGGGCGCCTGCGGTTCCCGGTCTACGCGCCGGTGCAGCTCGTGCCGGGCTCGGAGTACTCGGACGACTCCCGCGCCTACAAGATCGACACCTACGACGGCGAGCACTACCCGGCGTACAAGCTCGTCTTCTCGAAGCAGTCGAGCTTCGGCGTCCCCGAGTACTACGGCGCGATGGGCACCACGTGGCTGAACGCCCCGATCCTCGAGAACCCGAGCGAGACGCGAAAGGTCGGCGACCGCGAGTACCTGCTCTTCTACGAGGGCAACCAGCTCCAGGTGGTGGGGTGGAAGACCAAGGACGCCGCCTACTGGGTCTCGAACACGCTGACCGGCAGCCTCACGGAGGAGCAGATGCTCGCCGTCGCCGAGTCGATGAAGCCGTTCTCCCCCGGGCGCTGAGCGCAACCGAGATGGCCGAGAGAGAACCGATAGGGGTCGTCGGAGTGGGCTGGGTGGGCCTTGTGACCGCGGCCTGCTTCGCCGAGCTCGGCCACGAGGTCCACGCGATCGACATCAACCAGGAGAAGGTCGACGCGCTCTCCCGCGGCGACGTGACGATCCACGAGCCGGGCCTCCCCGAGCTGATCCGCGAGAACGCCGAGCGCCTGCACTTCACGACCGAGATCGCCGAGGTCATGGACGCGGCCCGCCTCCTCTTCTGCTGCGTCGACACGCCGCCGACCTACTCGGGCGACGCCGACCTCTCCCGCGTCCAGGCGGTCGTCGCCGAGCTGCGCGCCGACGGCGACCACGCGCTCGTCATGAAGAGCACCGTCCCCTCGGGCACCGGCCGCACGATCAAGCGCGACGTTCCCGACCTCGCCTACGTCTCCTGCCCCGAGTTCCTGAAGGAGGGGACCGCCGTCGCGGACTTCATGCACCCCGACCGCGTCGTGATCGGCGCCGACGAGGGCTCCGAGTGGGCGGCCGACGCCGTCGCCGCGGCCTACGAGCCGCTCGGCGGCGAGCTCGTCCGCACCGACGTAGCCAGCGCCGAGATGATCAAGCTCGCCTCGAACGCCTTCCTCGCGACCAAGATCAGCTTCATCAACGAGATCGCGAACGTCTCCGAGGAGGTCGGCGCCGACGTCGCCGAGGTCGCCCGCGGCATGGGCCTCGACGAGCGCATCGGCCCGAGCTTCCTGCGGGCAGGCATCGGTTATGGGGGGAGCTGCTTCGCTGGGGGGGAGACCCTGCTCGTTCGCTACCGGGGCACGCCTCGACTTCTGAGCTTCGAGGACCTCTGGGAGCTCGCATCGGAAGATTGCGCGGTCGTCGACGACCAGGCGATCGAGCCCCATGGCCTCGAGGCTTGGTCCTGGGTTCCCGGCGAGGAGGAGCCCGAGTGGATGCCGGTTTCCGTCCTGACGAAGCGCGACTACGACGGCGAGATGATCGAGGTCCGCACGAAGATGGGCCGCCGGGTCAGCGTGACCGCCGACCACCCGTTCATCGTCGGAGACGGCAACGACGGGGAGATCCTCACGCGGGTGCTCGCGAGTGAGCTGACCGAGGATGACTGGCTCCCGCTGGCTCAGGGCCCGCCGGTGGGTTTCGCGCCGAAGGCGCTCTCGCTCGCCGGAGTCCTCAACTCGAACGCCATCGACGCCGCCGAGGTCATCGTCCGTCCGGAGGCGCGAGAGCTCGACACCCTTCGTAAGCTGCCGCTGGAGGCACGGCGCGACGTGCTGCCGCACCCGCGCGGGGACCAGCGCTACCACGACATCGTCCGCTCGGGCGCAATGCGGCTGCCCGAGGTATGCGCCGCCGAGATCGACCTGCGCGGAGCGACGATGGGCACGGCCCGAAACGGCACCTTCGTGCCCGAGTCGATCGAGACCGATGAACGGTTCTGGCGCGTGGTCGGCCTGTATCTGGCCGAGGGCTGCGTTGTCACCGATCGCGGATCGCGCGACTCGGAGCGCCGGCGCATCGCGTGGTCGTTCCACCCGAGCGCCGAGGAGCACCTCGTCGAGGAGGTCACCGGCTTCTGGCGGGGCCAGGGGATCAAGGCGAGCGTCAACTCCAGCTCGACGGCGCGCAACGTGCGCGTCTCCTCGCGGATACTCGCCGAATGGTGGACCGGTGAGTTGGGTCTCGGCCGGAACTCGTACGAGCAGCGGCTCCCCGACCTGATCTGGGAGCAGACGGTCGAGCGCAAGCGGGCGCTCCTCTGCGCCCTTTGGGAAGGCGATGGCTCCTGGTCGCTCGTCGGCGGCGGGCCCAGCGTCGCGCTCGAGTTCGGCACGGTGAGCGACGAACTGGCCGACGGGGTCGCCCGTCTGCTCGGCGATCTCGGCGTCGTCTGCTCGTGGCGACGGGGCCGTACGCGGCGCTCGACCAAGGAGACGCATTGGCTGCGGGTCAGTGGCGCCGACCAGATCGAGGCGAACATCTGGCTCGTGCCCGAGTCTCAGCGCGCCGCGGTTCTCGATGCCATCGCGCGTCAGTCGAAGCGGATCTCCCCAACCGGCTACAGGCGCTTCGGTGAGCGCGGGCCCGCGTGGGTCCGGGTGACTCGCACGCGGAAGGAGCCTAAGCGCGGCCCCGTCTTCTCGCTGGAGGTGCCCGGTAGCCACACGGTCGTGACCTCGGGCGGCTTGACTCTGTCCAACTGCTTCCCGAAGGACGTCTCCGCGCTGAAGCAGCTCGCCGGCAACAGCGGCTACCACTTCCAGCTCCTGAACTCGGTGATCGAGGTGAACGAGCTCCAGAAGCGCCGCGTGATCGGGAAGCTCGAGAAGCACCTCGGCTCCCTGGTCGGCAAGCGCATCGCGCTGCTCGGCCTCGCCTTCAAGCCCGACACCGATGACATGCGCGAGGCGTCGAGCCTGGTGCTCTCCGCCAGGCTCCAGGGGGAGGGCGCGGCCGTCGCCGCCTACGACCCGGTCGCCGAGGACGCCGCCCGGGGGCTCCTGCCGTCGGTGGAGTTCGCCGATTCCGCCGAGGAGGCCCTGGCCGGCGCGCACGCCGCGATCCTCGTCACCGAGTGGAAGGAGTTCGCCGAGCTCGATTGGGCGAGACTGGCGGGCGAGATGGCGAACCCGGTGCTGATCGACGGCCGCAACTTCCTCGACCCCGCGGCGCTTCGCGACGCCGGGTTCACCTACGAGGGGATCGGCCGAGCCTGATGCAGGCCCTGGTCCTGGTCGGTGGCGAGGGGACGCGTCTGCGGCCGCTGACGCGCACGGCGCCGAAGCCGGTCATCCCGCTCGTCGACCGGCCGTTCATCCGGTACATGATCGACTGGCTCGCCCGCCACGGGGTGGACGAGGTCGTGCTCTCGATCGGCTTCCTCGCCCACGGCATCCGTGACGGCCTCGGCGACGAGATCCCCGGAGGCCCGAAGCTCGTCTACGTGGAGGAGCCCGACCGCCGCGGCACCGCGGGCGCGATCAAGTACGCCGAGCGGCACCTCGATGACCGCTTCCTGGCCCTGAACGGCGACGTCCTCACGGATCTCGACCTGAGCGCGCTGATCGCCCGCCACGAGGAGGCCGGCGCGACCGCGACGCTCGCCCTCTATCCGGTCGAGGACCCGACCGCCTACGGCCTCGTCCGCCGGCGCGAGGACGGGGAGATCACCGAGTTCCTGGAGAAGCCCGACCCGGCCGAGATCGACACCGACGAGATCTCCGCAGGCGCCTACGTCCTGGAGAAGTCGGTGCTCGACATGATCCCGCCGGACAGGGAGTTCTCGATCGAGCGCGAGGTGTTCCCCGAGCTCGTCGGTAACGGCCTCTACTCGCGGCGGCTCGAGGGCTACTGGATGGACATCGGGACGCCCGAGCGCTACCTCCAGGCGAGCTGGGACATCCTCGAGGGCCGCGTCGAGACCGAGCCCGGAGGCAAGGTCGACGCGCGCGGCATCCACATCGACCCCAACGCGGAGGTCGACGACGGGGCGTTCGTCGGCGACTCGGTCTTCGCCGAGGCCGGCGTGCGCATCGAGTCCGCGGCGAGCGTCGGGGCGCGTGCCGTCCTCGGCCAGGGCTGCGAGGTCGGCGCGGGCGCGAAGGTCGCCGGCTCGGTCCTGCACCGCGGGTGCGAGGTCGACCCGGGCGCCGCCGTCACCGACTCGATCCTCGCCCCGAACGTGCGCGTCGGTGCCGACGCGGTCGTCGAGGCGGGCTGCGTGATCGGCCAGGGCGCCGCGATCGACCCCGGCGCCACCGTCCCGGCCGGCAGCCGGATCGAGCCCGCCGAGGAGGTCGCGTGAGCGTCGTCGAGAGGATCCAGGCCGTCGACCCGAGCGGCCAGCTCGACGCGGTCCGCTCCCTGCCCGACCAGCTTCGCGACGCCGTCTGGCGCTTCGACTCCGCGGACCTCGCCCCGGTCGATTGCCGGGGGCTCGTGGTCTGCGGGATGGGCGGCTCCGCGATCGGCGGGGACCTCGCCCGCGCGGCATTTGGGGACCGGCTGACCCTGCCGATGGAGACGGTGCGCGGCTACGCGCTCTCCTCGGCCACGCCGCCAGACCACGCGGTCTTCTGCTCGAGTTACTCCGGCAACACCGAGGAGACGGTCGCCTGTTACGCTGCGGCCGAGGCGCTCGGCGCGCCCCGGATCACCGCCACCACCGGGGGCACGCTCGCCGAGTCCGCTCGCGCCGACGGCGTCCCGGTGATTGGCCTGCCCGCCGGCCTGCAGCCGCGCGCTGCCGTCGGCTACGGGTTCGGCGTGACCGCGGAGGTCGCGGCCCACTGCGGCGTCGCCTCCTCGATCCGCACCGAGATCGACGCGGCCGCCGCCCACCTGGAGTCCCAGCTCGACGCCCTGATGGCGCGCGCGGGCGAGCTCGCCGAGGCGATCCAGGGCAGCGTCCCCGTGATCGCGGGCTGCGGCCTCACCGCGCCCGTCGGCTACCGCTGGAAGTGCCAGTTCAACGAGAACTCGAAGTGGCCCGCCTTCAGTCACGTGATGCCGGAGCTCGACCACAACGAGATCGTCGGCTGGCAGGGCGCGGGCGCCGGCGGGGCCGGCGAGTTCAGCGCGATCTTCCTCGAGGACCGCGACCATCACCCGCGCGTCCGCCAGCGCTTCGAGCTCACCGCCGAGCTGATCGCGCCGAACGCCAGGGGCGTCCACCGGATCGAGACCGAGGGCGAGAGCCGCACCGAGCGCCTGCTCTGGGCCGTGATGCTCGGCGACCTGACCTCGCTGGCCCTGGCCGGCCTGCGCGGCGTCGACCCCGAGCCGGTCGACGTGATCGAGAGCCTCAAGGACCGCCTCGGGCGGCCGTGAGCGACCCGGCGCCCGCTCTAGAGACCACCGACCTGCGCCGGGTCTACGGCGAGGGCGAGACCGCGGTGCGCGCCCTCGACGGGGTCTCGCTGCGAATCGAGCGCGGCGAGATGGTGGCGATCATGGGGCCGTCGGGCTCGGGCAAGAGCACGCTCCTGCACCTGCTCGGCGCCCTCGAGACCCCCAGCTCGGGGGCGATCGCGCTCGCGGGCCGCAACTTCGAGGGGCTCGGCGAGAAGGACCTGACCCTGCTGCGGCGCGAGACGATCGGCTTCGTCTTCCAGTTCTTCAACCTCCTCCCGGCGCTCAGCGCGGAGGAGAACGTCGTGCTGCCTGCCCTGATCGCGGGTCGCCGCGACGACGCCACGCGGGCGCGCGCCGTCGAGCTGCTCGAGCGGGTCGGGCTCGGCGCCCGGCGCGACCACCTGCCGGCCGAGCTCTCCGGCGGCGAGCAGCAGCGCGTCTCGATCGCCCGGGCGCTCCTCCTCGAGCCCGACCTGGTGCTGGCCGACGAGCCGACCGGCAACCTCGACTCCCGCTCCAGCGGCGAGATCCTCGCCCTCCTCGGTGAGTTGAACCAGGCCGAGGGCCACACGATCGTGATGGTCACGCACGACCCCGGCGCCGCGGCGACGGCGGGGCGCGTCGTCTTCCTGCGCGACGGCCGCGTCGCTGGTGAGGTGCCCGGCGGGGACGCGCAGCGGGTGAGCGAGGCCTTCGCCGCCCTCGAGTCGGCCTAGCCGCGATGCGCTCCTTCGGCTCGATCGCGCTGCGCCAGGTGCGCGCGAGGCGGATGCGGGCGCTGCTCACCGCCGCGGGGATCGTGCTCGGGGTGGGGATGATCTTCGGCGTCCTCACCCTCTCGGGGACGATCTCGCGGACCTTCACCGACCTGTTCGACTCGGTCTACGGGCGCGCCGACCTCGTCGTCTCGGGCAGCGAGTCGACCAGCCTGCCGAACCGCTCGCTCCGCGAGGTGCGCCAGACGCCCGGCGTGGCCGAGGCGCAGGCGAACGTCTTCTCGATCTTCACCCGGTACGTGAAGCCCCCGCCGGCCCCCGAGCCTCCGCCCGTTCCCGAGGCGCTACCGCCCGGGACGCCGCCGCCCGAGCCCCCGGCCCCTCCCAAGCCTCCGAAGCCCGACCCCTCCGACCAGCTGAACGTGGTGGGGGAGGAGCCCGGGGTGAACGACCTGACCGACACCGACGTCACCTCGGGGCGCCGGCCGCGGCAGGGCCTCGAGATCATGGTGCAGGAGAGCTGGGCCGAGGACCACGAGCTCGAGGCCGGCGACTCGCTGCGCCTCGTCACCCCGGCCGGAACGCGCCGCTTCCACGTGACCGGCCTGTTCCAGTTCTCGACCGGCGTCGACTTCGGCGGCCAGGGTTTCGCGACGATGCCGCTCGACCGCGCCCGCGACGTGATGGACAAGCGGCGCGGCTACGACGAGATCGACGTGGTGGTCGACGGGGGAGACGAATCGATCGCGGCGGTGCGCCGCGACCTGCGCCACGAGCTCGAGAAGGGCACCCAGATCGCGACGCCCGAGGCGAAGTCGGAGAACGTCGAGTCGCAGCTCCAGGCGTTCAACGCGATCCTCTACTTCTTCGCCGCGATGGCCCTCTTCGTCGGGGGCTTTCTGATCTTCAACTCGTTCAACATGACCGTGCTCCAGCGCACGCGTGAGCTCGGCATGCTGCGCACCCTCGGCGCCACCCGCACGATGGTCGTGCGAACGGTCCTGCGTGAGGCGCTGGTGCTGGGCGTGGTCGGGTGCGCGCTCGGCCTGGGGGTGGGGATCCTGCTCGCGATCGGGCTCGTCAAGCTGATGCGCGACGGCTTCGACTTCCCGGTGGGCGACGTCTCCTTCTCGGCCCTGCCGGCGATCGCCTCGGTCGCCGCCGGCCTGCTGACCGCCTTCTTCGGCGCGCTCCTCCCGGCGCGGCGGGCCGGCAGCACGTCCCCGATCCGCGCGGTCCTCGGCACCGAGGGACTACGCACGCGCCCGCGCCCGCGCCGAGCGCTTGCCGGGCTCGCGCTGATCGGCCTCGGGCTCGCCGGCGCGTTCTGGCTGGGCGCCGCGGACGAGACCACGCCGCTGGTCGCCGCCGCGGGGATGGCGGGCACGATCGCGATCTTCTTCGGGATCGCGCTGATCGCGCCGTTCGTGATCGGCCCGTTCGTGCGCGTCCTCTCCTGGCCGCTTCGCCGGATCTCGCCGGTCGCGGGCCGGCTCGCGGCGGACTCGGCGCGCTCGGACCCCGGCCGCACGGCGGCGACGGCGACCGGCCTCATGATCGGGCTCGCGCTGGTGGTGGCGGTGAACAGCCTCGGCGCCAGCTTCCTGGACTCGATCGAGTCCGAGTTCGATCGCGCCTTCGCCCGCGACCTCTCGGTGCGGCCGGCCGGGTTCTCACCGGGGGAGGGGCCGCAGCAGACGATCTCGAAGAAGGTGGGGGACCGGCTCGCCAGGCTCCCGGAGACCGGCGCGCTCGCCCGCGAGCGGATCCTCTTCACCTCGAACCTCCCGGCGCCGAAGGGGAAGGGCGGGTCGGACGGCCTCCTGATCGGGTTCGAGCTGCCGCAGTACGGCGAGCTCGACACGACCGAGATCGACGGCGGAGGCGCTTCGCGCGACGAGGTCTTCGAAAAGCTCGCTAACGGCGACGTCACGCTCGGCGAGGGCCACGCGGACGAGATCGGCCTCGGCATCGGGGACGAGCTCACCCTCGACGGCCCGTCGGGGACCGAGCGCGCGCGGGTCGCGGGCATCGTCGAGACCGTGATCTTCGGCGGCCAGACCGTGGGGATGTCCCTCGAGACGATGCGGAAGGTCTACGGGGTTAACGCCGACTCGGAGCTCGCGCTCAAGTCCCGGACCCCGGGCGAGCGCGCGGAGCTCGAGCGGAAGGTCGAGGCCATCCTCGCCGAGGACTACCCGAACCTCGTCGCGCTCTCGAACGAGGAGGTGAAGGCCGAGGTGGAGGACCGCGTCAACGAGCAGTTCGGGATCTTCTACGCGATCGTCGGGGTGGCGATCTTCGCCAGCCTGTTCGGGATCGTGAACACGCTCTCGATGTCGGTGCTGGAGCGCACCCGGGAGATCGGCGTCCTGCGCGCGCTCGGGTCCACCCGGTGGCAGGTGAGGCGCCAGGTCGCGGCCGAGAGCGTCGTGATCGGGCTGATCGGTGCGCTGCTCGGGATCGCGGTGGGGGTCGGCCTGGGGGCCGCCCTGCTTCAGGGCCTCGCCTCGGGCGTGCCCGGCGTGGAGTACCGGCCGCCGGTGGCGACGATGGCCTGGGTGGCCGTCGCCGGGGTCCTGCTCGGCCTCCTCGCGTCGATCCTGCCGGCGCGGCGGGCGGCGCGGCTGGACGTAATCCGGGCGCTCAGCTACGAGTAGGGCCCTGGGCGACGCGCGGCGGCAGCGGCAGCCCGAAGCGGGGTCCCTGCGCGATCCGGCAGCCGAGCCCGAAGACGGCGATCGCCTCGGTGTTGGTCTCGATCCCGTCGGCGACGGGGATCGCCTCGAGGTCGGCGGCGGTGCGGGCGATCGTCGCGATCATGCGGCGCGCCTTCGCCGAGCGCGAGACCGCGCGCACCAGCGAGCGGTCGACGCGGACGTAGTCGAAGGGGAACGCGGCCATCGCGCCGAGCGGAAGCGCACCGACACCGCCGTTCTCGGCCGCGCCGCGCCCGCAGCCGTCGATGGCGAAGTTGACGCCCAGCGCGCGCAGCGCCCGCCAGGCGTCGCGGGCCTGGAAGAGCTCCTCGAACGGCGCGTCGGCGGAGATCTCGAGGCAGAGCCGAGACGGAGCGGACCCGGCGGCCGCGAGCCCGGCGGTCACCGCGTCGTAGATCCCGCTCTCGCCGAGGCCGGTGGGCGCGACGCTCACGAGCGCGTCGGGGCGGCCCGCGTCGCGGGCCTCGAGCTCGCGGCCGGCGCGCTCGATGAGACGCTGGGCGAGGGGGAGGCCGACGGCGGTGTGCTCCGCGGCGGCGAGGAAGCGCTCGGGGCCGAGGAGCTCGTCGCCGGCGCGCATGCGCGGCTGGGCTTCGAAGCCGAAGTGCCGCCCGTCCTCGAGCCAGACCTCGGACTGCAGGTGCACCTCGATCTCGTCGCGCTCGAGCGCGGACCACAACCGGCGTGTCTCCACGACCCCTCCTTGGCGCGCACCGCCGATCGCATCCGTCAACCGCGCAAGTGCCGCCTCCATCAAAAAACCTCCCGTTCGTGCCTAGTCCCTGGTCCCCCAACCAGGATGGGCTAAACACGACGTCGCCACCAGCGGGATTAACCGCCGATCACGACCGGGAAAACTACTGATTCTCGGCGCGCTTAGTAGCGGTAGTGGTCCGACTTGAACGGGCCTTCGACCGGAACGCCGATGTAGGCGGCCTGCTCGGGCGAGAGCTCGGTCAGGCTGACGCCCAGCGCGTCGAGGTGCAGGCGAGCGACCTTCTCGTCCAGGTGCTTCGGCAGGACGTAGACCTGCTTCTCGTACTCGTCGTTCTTCGTGAACAGCTCGATCTGGGCGATCGTCTGGTTCGTGAAGGAGTTCGACATGACGAAGGATGGGTGGCCGGTCGCGTTGCCGAGGTTCAGCAGGCGGCCCTCGGAGAGGACGATGATCGAGTGGCCGTCGTCGAAGACCCACTCGTCGACCTGCGGCTTGATGTTCACCCGCTCGATGCCGGAAAGGCGCTCGAGGCCGGCAATGTCGATCTCGTTGTCGAAGTGGCCGATGTTCCCGACGATCGCCTGGTGCTTCATCCGCGCCATCTGGTCGGCGGTGATGACGTCCTTGTTGCCCGTCGCGGTGACGAAGATGTCGGCGGTCTCGACGACCTCCTCGAGCGTGCGGACCTCGTAGCCCTCCATCGCCGCCTGGAGCGCGCAGATCGGGTCGATCTCGGTGACGATCACCCGGGCGCCCTGGCCGCGCAGGGAGTCGGCGCAGCCCTTGCCGACGTCGCCGTAGCCGCAGATCACGGCGACCTTGCCGCCGATCATCACGTCGGTGGCGCGATTGATGCCGTCGACCAGCGAGTGGCGGCAGCCGTAGAGGTTGTCGAACTTCGACTTCGTGACCGAGTCGTTGACGTTGATCGCGGGGAAGAGGAGCTCGTCGTTCTGGGCGAACTGGTAGAGCCGCAGGACGCCGGTCGTCGTCTCCTCGGTCACGCCCTGGATCCCGGCCGCCATCTTCGTGAAGCGGTCGGAGCTCGACTCGAGCGAGCGCTCGAGGGTGGCGAGGATGATCTTGAGCTCCTCGGAGTCGGCGCCGGCGGGGTCGGGCACGGCGCCCGCCTTCTCGTACTCGACGCCCTTGTGGACGAGCAGGGTGGCGTCGCCGCCGTCGTCGAGGATCATGTTCGGGCCGTCGGCGTCGGGCCAGGTGAGGGCCTGCTCTGTGCACCACCAATATTCCTCGAGGGTCTCGCCCTTCCAGGCGAAGACCGGGATGCCGGCCGCGGCGATCGCGGCGGCGGCGTGGTCCTGCGTCGAGAAGATGTTGCAGGAGGCCCAGCGCACCTCGGCGCCGAGCGCGGTCAGCGTCTCGATCAGGACCGCGGTCTGCACGGTCATGTGGAGCGAGCCGGTGATGCGAGCGCCCTTGAGCGGCTGGGACGCCGCGAACTCCTCGCGGGTCCGCATCAGGCCCGGCATCTCGTGCTCGGCGAGCGTGATCTCCTTGCGGCCGAATTCGGCGAGCCCGATGTCGGCGACCTTGTGGTCCTGGGTGGCAGTGGCCATCTGTACCGGCGTCCCTCTCTCTAAGTCGTTTGGCGAGCGCAGAACGTTAGCGACCGCCGGAGGAGCGGCCGCAGTTCTCCGAGAGTCGTCCGGGGGTCCTCGAAAACGTCACCCCATGTGTAGCGCCGGAACTCGTCACCGCGCGCGTAGGCCTCGCGCTCGCGCCTTCGGTCGGCCTCCCAGGAGTGGCGGGAGTTGTGGAAGCGGTAGGAGTCGAGCTCGACCGTGAGGTTGTGCTCGGGCCAGCGGCAGTCGACGCGTTTGGCTCCGGCGGGCTTGTTGGTGATCGGAAGCGGGAGGCCGGCTTCTCTCAGGAGCTCCAGGAACCCGGACTCGAGCTTGGAGAGCGAGACGGGCTCGCCTTCGAGGACGGCGCGGAGCTTCGCGGCGCCCTTGGTGTTGGGGCGGCGGGCCAGCGTCGCTCTGACCTGGCGTGGGGTCGTGCGGTGCTTCACGCCGGCCTCGTGGCACGCTCGCGCCAGGTCCTCCTTGGTCAGCAGGGGGGTGAGGTCGAGGAGGGTCAGGGGAACGCTCGTCACCGGGATGCCCCGGTGGGTGGTGGTCTCGTTTGGGTCGAGGCGGCGCTGGCGGGTCGCGAGGCCGGGGATGCGCCGCTTGTTAGGGGCCGAGACTTCTGGCGGCGGGGGCGCTCCCCTGATCAGGCCCCAGAGCCATGCTGCCGCCCTGCCGCTCAGGACCGCGCCCGGGCCGCAGGCCTTGACCGCGGCGAGGTAGCGGGCCTCGACGTTGGGCGCCGCGTGGCCGACGAAATAGACGCCCGGGTAGGCGCGCAGGAGCCCGCCGTTTCGCAGCCGCGACTTGATCTGGGTGGGGGTCAGTCCGCCGGCGAGCAGCTCGGCTCGGGTGACCACGCCCTTTGCGCGGTTCGCGAGCGAGGCAAGGATCGCCGAAGCATTGGCGCATTGGGGGTCCATATGACCCCTAAAGCACCAATGCCCCCGGACTCGCCCCCCTGATGCCGCTGTTTTTCGTGCCGTGCGCAGGACCCACCCACTAGCCTGCCGCCGGATGCGCGCAATGGTCCTCGCGGCGGGTCTCGGGAAGCGGCTGCGGCCGCTCACTTTCGAGCTTCCGAAGCCGCTCGCGCCGGTCGGTAACCGGCCGGTCATGGAGCACATCCTCGAGCTGCTCGCGCGGCAGGGGTTCACGGAGGTGGTCGCGAACCTCTCGCACCTCGGCGACTCCATCAGGGAGCGCTTCGGGGACGGCTCCGGGCTCGGCGTCTCGCTCACCTACAGCGAGGAGGAGGAGCTGCTCGGGACGGCCGGGGGCGTTCGCAACGTCGCCGACTTCCTCACCGGCGGCGACGACGACTCGTTCCTGATCATCTCGGGCGACGCGCTCACCGACATCGACCTGGTCGCGATGCGCGAGCGGCACGAGTCGCACGACGGGATCGCGACGCTGGCCGTCAAGAAGGTCGCCGACACCCGCGAGTACGGCGTGGTAATCCACGGGCCCGACGGGCGAGTCGAGGGGTTCCAGGAGAAGCCCGACCCCGCCGAGGCGCTGTCGGACCTCGGCAACTGCGGCATCTACATGTTTCGCGCCGAGATCTTCGACCACTTCCCCGAGGACGCTTTCGTGGATTGGGCGATGGACGTCTTCCCCCGGCTCCTCGAGGGCGACGTCTCCTTCTACGTCCACGAGTTCGACGACTACTGGAACGACATCGGCTCCCTCGACGAGTACCGCCAGGGCAACTTCGACGCGCTCGCAGGCGCCGTCAGGCTCGAGGTCGCCGGCGGCGACGCGCCGGCGGGCACCGACGCGGAGGTCGAGGGCCCGGCACTGTTCGGCGAGGGCGCCGAGATCGGCGAGGGCGCCTGGCTGCACGGGCCGCTCGTGATCGGGGACGGGGCGCGGATCGGGGCGGGGGCGAAGCTGCGCGAGGCGGTCGTCCTGCCGGGTGCGGAGGTCCCCGCGGGCGCGGCGCTCGCGGGCGCGATCGTGCTCCCCTGACGCGTTTTCCGCGTAGGCTGCACCACTCGCATGGCGTCTTCGCAGCAACCACCCGGCGGCGACTGGGAGGCCACCGGCTTCGGCTCGCGCGTCAACGAGATCGTCGACGCGGTCGAGCGCGAGGCCGTGAAGCTGCGCCAGGAGGCCGAGCAGGACGCGGCCCAGATCCGCTACCAGGCCCAGGAGGATGCGCGCCGCTACGTCGAGCAGGCGCGGCAGCAGTCCGACGCGATGGTCGCGCAGCGCACGCAGGAGATCCGGGAGCTCTCCGACGCCCTGATGGCCCGCGCCCAAGAGGTCCTCGCGCGACTCGACTACGCCGTCCCGGTGAAGGAGGGCTTCGAGAGCCTGGTGCGGGCTCTCGGTGAGACCGCCGAGCGGCTCGCGAGCCAGGACCAGACCGACTACTCCCCGCCCTCGTGGGAGCAGGCGCGCAGCGAGCCCGACGCGACGTCCACGGCCCCGGCGCAGGGCTACGCGCCGCCCCCGGGCCCGAGCCCCGCTCCGCAGCCCGCCGGCCCGCCGCCGGCAGCGCCGCCGCCCGCCGAGCCCACGCCCGGCACGCCCTTCACCTCGACTTCGCCGCCCGCGCAGGAGCAGGCGACGGCGGCCGGCTGGCAGCAGCTCGACGACGCCCACCGGATCGCGATCCAGATGGCCGCGGCGGGCAGCACCCGCGGCGAGGTGGAGGCCCACCTCGCCCACGCGCCCGCCCCTGCGAGGGCATCGGTGCTCGACGAGATCTTCGGCGCCGGGAGCCCCGCGGAGACGCGGGTTCCCTGGGCCTCTCCACCGCAGCAGTAACGCCCCCTTTTCCCGCCGAGCGCGTGCCTAGACTCGCCACGCTCGCCCGTTTGGAGAGCCGGCCGATGGATCGGTCGGTGCTCGGCCCGGTAATCGGGGCGGGTGGCAACGCATACGAGAAAGAGGAGCGCGATGTCCCCTATCGCAGACGATCAGCGCGAGAATCGGCAAACGAGCGAGTCCGACGAGCGCCTTGCCGAGCGTCGCGCCGCGCTTCGGCGTGCTGTCAGCGATCTCGGCGACGTCACCTCCCGTTTCCGCACCCGGCTGGAGGACGCCGGGCACGAGCTTCCGCCGCGGCCGGCGCCGAACGGGAACGGCCACGCCGACGCACTCGCCTCGCCGGGGCTCCCGCGGGCTCGCTCGCCGCTCTCGCCGGCGTCCGATCCTGCCCCCGAGCCCGCACCCGCGACGCCCGACGAGAACCCGGGCGCGGAGGCGATCGCCTACCGCGACGCGGCCCTGGCCGATGCCCGCAAGCGCTTCGACGCAGCGTCGCGACAGGCCGACGCCCTCGTCAAGACGATCGCCGAGGCCGTGCAGAGCGAGGCCCGCGCGGTCCACGCCGACGTGGAGGCCGCGGCCGAGGCCCGCTTCCGCGAGATCGAGATCGAGGCCCAGCGCCGCCTGCGCCGGGCTCGCGCCGAGGCCGACGCCATGGTCGAGCAGCGCCGGCGCCAGATCGCCGAGGTGAGCGACCGGATCCTCGAGCTCGGCCGCAACCTCGCCGGGCGCCTCGAGGAGGCCGACCAGGTCCGGGGCCAGTTCGACGTCTTCGTCCAGGCGCTCAGCCAGGCGTCCGACCGCCTCGCGGACGAGGCTCCGGTCGCCGCGGCTCCGCCCGCGCCTCCCGCTTCCACGACCGCTCCGGCGGCGCCGAGCGGCGCCCTCGCCGAGCTCTCAGCGCACGATCCTGACGCGCAATCGAGCGGTCTGGCGGAGGCAGCGTAAGTTTTGTCAACTTCTGGAAAGCGCCGCCGAGCGAGCGAGCCTCTGCCCTTTAGGAGAGCCGAATCCACGGTGGTATTTTCAGGTGTCACGGCATTCGCGCCGTGTGCTCATGGCGCAATCGTTTGACTCCCGAGGCAGGGGCAGGACGACCCGGGTTCGGCTGACCCTCGCCCTGCTCGTCGCCGCGCTCGCAATCTTCCCCGCGGGCTGCGGGGTCTTCGGCGACGACGGCGACGACCAGACCACCACCTCCGCCGAGACGACGACGGAGGGCGAGACGACGACGACCGCCGAGGGTGAGGAGGTCGCCGCCGACGAGACGACCGCGACGACCGACGAGGCGACCGACACCGAGGCCGGCGAAGAGGCCGCGACCAACGACGAGGCGACGGCCGACGCGACCGCCGCCGAGGGCGAGCAGGCGGGGGTGACGACCACGACCGACCCGGTCACCGGCGAGACGATCACGACGACCACGGCGACGACCACCCCGGCCGGGACCGAGACCACCGCGGGCACCGAGACCACCGCCACCGGCGAGACGGAGATCCCGCCCGCGACCGAGACCGCCACATCGGTGCCGCCGGTCCGCGACGGTGACGTGACCAACGTCCAGTCGGGGCTCTCGATGATCCCCGGCCTCGGCTCCCGCGCCACCTTCCCGCGCTTCTTCGCGCCCGGCAGCCCCTGGAACACCGACGTCTCCGACGAGCCCCGCGACCCGCGCTCCACGCGGATGCTCGACCGCGCGCAGATCCGCGTCGCGGTCGAGGAGGTGAACGGCCAGCTCGTACGCCGCCAGCGCCGCCTCCAGGAGACCGGCGTCACCGTCAACACCACCCGCTGGACCGTCCCGCTCTTCTCCGAGCAGGGCGGCGTCGACACGGTTGCCGTCTGTCGCCAGGTCGATTGCGGCCCCGACGCCGTCGACTCCATCCGGATCCCCGCCGCCGCGCGGCCGGACCCGCGCTTCGACGGCTGGATGACGGTGATCAACACCCAGACCCGCGAGGCGCTCGACTTCTGGCGCGCGCGCCGCGAGCAGGACGGCTCGATCTCCTACCACTTCGTGAAGGCCTGGGACCTGAACGGGCCCGGCTTCCAGGAGCCCGGCGGCGTCAGCGCCCGCGGCTCCGGCCTGCCCCTCTTCGGCGGGTTGATCCGCCCGGAGGAGATCGACCGCGGGCGCATCGATCACGCGCTCGCGATCGCGATCCCCGGCGTCGCCAAGGAGCGGTTCGTCCAGCCCGCCTCCCGAACGGACGGCGTCGGCTTTCGCGACTCGGTTCCCGAGGGCGCCCGCCTGCGGCTTCGCTTCCGCAACTCGGAGGCCTACATCAACCGGGTCTGCCCAACCGACGAGCGCGACCGCTACCTGCGCCGGGCCGAGCGCCGGGTCCGCGAGCAGAACGAGCAGCTCGAGCGCGACCAGAACCGCGAGTTCCACCCCAAGGGGAAGGAGGCGCGCACCCTGGCCCGCAAGCGCGCCCGCATCCTGCAGCGCGACCTGGACCGCGTCCGCCGCCGCCCGTGCGGCCTGGCGCACAGCCCCGAGGCCCAGCTGACCCGCACCTTCGTCCGCAACGACGTCAACCGCCGCACCGCCCAGATCATCATCGAGGCGCTCAAGCACTACGGCGCGATCGTGGTCGAGCGCTCCGCCTCGCCGACGCTCTACGCGCAGCGCAACGCCCGCTGGAAGAAGATCCTGCCGCTGAACCTGCTCCAGGACATCAAACTCGACAACTTCGAGGTCCTGGACCTCCCGCCGACGCTCAACGACCCGGGGAGCTTCACCGAGATCGACCCGTTCACCGGCCTGCCGACCTCCGCGCCGGCGAGCCTGCCCGGGACGAGCACCGGGACCCAGGGCCAGACGAGCACGACGACGACCGGCACCGCCACGACCACGGCGCCGACGACCACGGGGACCACCACCGAGTCGACGACGCCGACCACGTCCACCACGACCACGACCGAGCCGTGAGCGCGCGCGCCCGCCTGCTCCTCGCCTTCGTCGTGGCGCTCGTGATCGCGGGCTGCGGCGGCATCGACGACAACGACGACGGGGGCGAGGGCGAGGACACGCTGACGACGCCGGCCGAGGAGACCTCGCAGGGCAACGGCAACGGCGGCAAGGGAACGGAGACCGAGCTGCCCGCGCGCCCCGCCGGCGCGGTTGACGTCGAGGGCACCGTCGACGGCTCGCTCACCGTGGACTTCGTCGAGGGCGACGCTTCGAGCACCGGGTTCTCCGACACCGTCTCGTCGTCCGGGCTCAACATCCAGCCCAACGTCCGCGACGTCGACGAGGCGACCAGCTTCGCCGACCTCTGCGCGGGCCGCATCGACATCGTCGACTCCTCGCGCCCCGTCTCGGAGGAGGAGATCCAGCGCTGCGAGCGCAACGGCCTCCAGCTCGTCGAGTTCCAGGTGGGCTACGACGCCGCCGTCCTCGCGACCCGCAACGAGAAGGACGTCGGCGCGGACTGCGTGTCGATCTCGAACCTTCGCGACGTCTTCGAGGCGGGATCTCCGATCGACGCCTGGAACCAGATCGAGCCGTTCTTCTTCCCGGTGCGCCTCGACACGGCCGGCCCGACCGAGGAGTCGAGCGACTTCGACTTCGTCTTCTCCCGCATCCTGGGCGTCCCGGACCCGACGATCAGCGACCTGCGCGAGGACTACCAGGGCTTCGACAGCGAGACCGAGGTCGGCCGCTCCGTCTGGAAGAACCCGAAGGGGGTTCTCGGAGTCGTCGGCTTCTCGTTCTACGGGCTGAACGAGGACAAGCTCCGGCCGCTCGAGATCGACGGCGAGACCGGCGACAGCTGCGTCTTCCCGTCCGAGGAGACGATCGTCTCCCTGCTCTACCCGTTCTCGCGCGGCCTGCGGCTCTACACGACGACCCGCAGCCTCCAGCGCTCCGAGGTCCGCGAGTTCCTCCGCGCCTTCATCGAGGACGCGCAGGACCTCGCGCTTCGCAATGACTTCCTGGCGCTGCCCGACCCGGTCCGGAAGGTCCAGCTGAACCGGATCGACAACCCGACCGCGCTGGCCAACGGCGACCTCGTCGACGAGAACGGCGTCATCATCGCCGCGCGACTGCCGACCGCGCCGTCGACCGGCGAGGAGGGCGAGCAGGGTCAGGTGCCGGGATCCGCAGCGGGAGGGGGTGGGTCGGACGCCGAGACGCAGAACACGGTGCCCGCCCCGGGGACGTCGGGGACGATCGCCGAGCAAAGGGCTCCCGATGCCGCTGGCGGATCCAATCCCTGAGCGCCCGTCCAGCCGGGGCATGCCGGTGCGGCCGGTAGGATTCGTGGCGCAAAATGCGGCATTCGGGATGGTGCGCCCCATGGATGAGGGCGTCGCCACTGCGAATCGGGGACGACTGCGATGACGAGGAGTAGTGGAGACGTGCCGGCGGGCACGGAACCGCAGGACAGCGGGACGGACGGACAGGACGCGGCCCGCGGCGGCGACCTCAGCTCGTTCGATCAGGCGATCAACGACCTTCAGGGCAAGATCTCCGACCTCCGGGTGAGCGTCGACGACATCGGCCGCCCCGGCGCGCCGGCCGAGCAGCCGCCCCCGGCCGCCCCGCCCGCTCCTGAGCAGGCGCCGCCCGCCGGATATGAGCCGCCCGCGCACGCCTACCCGCCCCCCGCGGCCCCGTACGAGCCCCCGCCCGCGCAGGA